>JRYI01001689.1_pt1 | contig 22903 bp, 19 predicted proteins | sample 235361 | NCBI WGS metagenome assembly JRYI01 (sample SAMN03074212, study PRJNA261471) | activated sludge metagenome | biome: Common Effluent Treatment Plant; feature: Wastewater; material: Activated sludge; isolation source: activated biomass in a lab-scale reactor treating industrial wastewater at...
GGGCAGGGCTCCTACACGGGGACGGCGCCGATCGCAGGCACTGTAGGAGCGCACCCCTGTGCGCGATGGCGGCGGTGGTGCGGGCGATGGCGGCTGCTATCGCCCTGGGGGCAGGGCTCCTACACGGGGACGGCGCTGATCGCAGGCACTGTAGGAGCGCACCCCTGTGCGCGATGGCGGCGGTGGTGCGGGCCGCGCGGGCGCTTTTCGCCCCCCGCCTGCGCCTGCTACCCACCCGCGGAAAGACGCAAGGCCGTCCGGATCGTCCGGACGGCCTTGCGGCAGGGAGCGGTGCCTAGCTCATCGCGTACTGCAAGATCACGCGCCCTTCTTGCTCGTCACGGCCTGAGCCGTCGTGGTCAGCGCCGAGATATTGGCTTCGGTGGCCTGCTTGGCCACCTTGGCGACGTTGTCGTACAGGCTGCTGGCGGTTTCGACCGACGACTTGATCGCGGCGACCATGACGTCGGAACCGGCCGGGGCCGCCTTGACGACCTGCTCGAGCGCGGAGCGGAAGGTCTTGTTCAGTTCGGCGAGCTGGTTCTCGAAGCGTTGCGCGAACTCCTGCTGACCTTGGCTGGCGATCTCGCATACACCGCGGGTGTAGCTCATGGTCTTGTCGATCATCGGCTGGGTGAGGCGGGCTTGCAGGTCGGCGAGCTTCTGCGCGTCCTTCACCGCCATCAGGCTCTTGGTCGCCGCCACGCCATCTTCCAGCATGGCGCAGGCGGTGTGCACGTTGAGGGCGGTCAGGTGTTCGGCACGGGCGACCGTGCTGTTGGCGATGCCAACCAGGTTTTCCAGGTTGGCCTTGTTGAGGGCGGCGAACTGCTCGGTGGTGTCGAAGTCGGTCATGACAATCTCCCTTTCGAGGACAAAGCGGATGGTGGCTGGGACTGGGTGCGGGAACAGCGCGTCTCCGCGGGAACAATATTGCATTGCAACATTGCAGAACGTGTATTCATCGGAGATGGAACGTCCCTCCGCAGCGGCCCGAGACGCTCGCGCCCGGATGAGGCCCCTTGACTTTGCCGTGGCGCCGCATACACTCGCGCTCCATCAAGGGGAGTAGCTTTTCACGCTGCAGCGTCGTCATCACGGCCGGACCATCTTCAGACGGTCTCCCGGTGCTGCAGGCAGCGATTTCGTTGCGAGCGAGACCTTGCCCAAAGGGCAGGGTCCGTGCGCGAAGCACTCACGCAAGGGTCTGTGTCCTTCGGGAACAGACCCTTTTGTGTTTTTGCGGAGCGAGCGATGGAATCGATCGGAACGTGGTGGATGTGGGCGGCGTTCGCCGCCATCGTGGTGACGATGCTGCTGGTGGACCTGTTCGCCTTCGGCGGCGGGCGGCAGCACCGGGTGTCCTTGAAGGAAGCGGCGGGCTGGTCGCTCGCCTGGGTGACGGTCTCGCTGCTGTTCGCCGGCGGGCTGTGGTGGTACCTGGACGGCACGCTGGGACGCGCGCTCGCGAACGAGAAGGCGCTCGCCTTCGTCACCGGCTACCTGGTGGAAAAGTCGCTGGCGGTCGACAACGTCTTCGTGTGGATGATGATCTTCAGCTTCTTCGCGGTGCCGCTGGAGCTGCAGCGCCGGGTGCTGCTGTACGGCATCGTCGGCGCCATCGCGCTGCGCACGGTCATGATCTTCGCCGGCAGCTGGCTGATCACCGAATTCCACTGGATCCTCTACCTCTTCGGCGCCTTCCTCGTCATCACCGGCATCAAGATGGCGTGGTTTTCCGAGCACGACCCCGACCTGGAGAAGAACCCCTTCATCCGCTGGCTCCGCAACCACTATCCGGTCACCCCGACGCTGGAAGGGGAGCGCTTCTTCGTCATGCGCGACGGCGTGCGGATGATGACGCCGCTGTTCCTCGCCCTGGTGCTGGTCGAGATCTCGGACGTGATCTTCGCGGTCGACAGCATCCCGGCGATCTTCGCCATCACCACCGACCCCTTCATCGTGCTCACCTCGAACCTGTTCGCCATCCTCGGCCTGCGCGCGATGTACTTCCTGCTCGCCGACCTTGGCGACCGCTTCGAGCTGCTCAAGTACGGCCTGGCCGCGATCCTGGTCTTCATCGGCACCAAGATGCTGATCGTCGATTGGGTGAAGATCCCGGTGCTGGTCTCGCTCGCGGTGGTCGGCACGATCCTCGCCATCTCGGTGGCGGCGAGCCTGTGGCACGCGGCGCGCAAGGCCAAGGCGCTCGTGTGACGTGACACGCGCGGGGCGGGCGGTGGCGAGCCATCGGATAGAATCGCCGCCATGCCGCAGACCCTCGCCGCCGCCGTCTACAGCGAACTGATCATCAGGAAGAGCCGCTTCATCGGCTGCGTACAGCCGATGGCCGACCGCGCCGGTGCCCAGAGGGCGGTGGCGGCGCTGTGGGCGCAGCACCCCGGCGCGAGCCACGTGTGCTGGGCGCTGCTCGCCGGCGGGCAGTCGGCGGCGGTGGATGACGGCGAGCCGAGCGGCACCGCCGGCCGGCCGATGCTCGAAGTGCTGCGGCATCAGGATCTGGACGGCGTGCTGGCCACCGTCGTCCGCTATTTCGGCGGCGTCAGGCTGGGGGCGGGCGGCCTGGTTCGCGCCTACACGGACGCGGTCGCGCAGGCGCTGCTGCAGGCGGAGAAGGTGCCGATCGTGCGCCAGGCGACGCTGTGCTGCGCGGTCCCGTACGCGCTCGAGGGGCTGTTGCGGCGCGAACTGGACCTCACGGGCGCCAGTCTCCTGAAAGTGACGCACGACGAGGCGGTGAAGCTGTGCTTCCGCCTGCCGGAGGATGCCGCCGCCACGCTGCGGGCGCGCCTGGCGGACGTCGGCCAGGGGCGGATCGAATGGCTGGCGCCGCCGGAGGAAGACATTTAGGTTGGGGGGGAGACCTCATCGAGCGGCGCGGTCGAAGGGCAGGGGCCGTCGCTTCTGGCGTCGAGTGTAGGCCCTGTAGGCGCTCACACTCTCCGGTCGATAGCTTTTCCGCTTGACCTTCCAACAGTGGCAAGGCTCAAGCTGCGAAGCGTCTCAACACGACAGGAGCTCTCCATGCAATTCCGTCTCAACGACATGACCTGCGGCGGCTGCGCACGCACCGTGACCAAGGTGATCCAGTCGGTCGATGCCGAAGCAAGGATCGTCACCAATCCGCCGACCCGCGTGGTCGAGGTGCAAACCTCGGCGTCCAGGGAGCAGATCGCTGCGGCCCTGCGCGAGGCAGGCTTTCCGCCCAGCGAGCAGTAAAGTCATCTCGAGGCAGTGATCAGGCTGCCGCCTCGGCACGTGGGAAGAAGGCGGGTTCAGACCTGCCGTCTTCCCCCATTTACAGCGGTCGAGCACGCTTCTCGGCTGCACTGCCGGCCTTGCCGGTGCGAACGCGCCGGGCCACCGCGCCGGCGCGCTCCACGGTTTCCGCAGGGCCCCCATTCGGCTGCTGCAGTTCTTCCAGGATCGGGCAATCCGGTCGCTCATCGCCCGCGCAACACTGCACCAGCGTTCTCAGTGTCTCCGCCATCTGCCGGATGTTCTCCATGCGCCGGTCCAGCTCGGCGATGTGTTCCTGCGCCAGGCGCTTGACGTCCGCGCTCTGACGCGACGTGTCGTTCCACAGGCTCAGCAACTCCGCGATCTCGGCCATCGAGAAGCCGAGGTCGCGAGCGCGACGGATGAAATGCAGGCGGTGGATGTCGGCCTGGCTGTAGGCGCGGTAGCCGGAACCGGTCCGGCCTGCCGGAGGAATCAGGCCGATCTGCTCGTAGTAGCGAATCATCTTGGCCGAGACCTTGGATGCCTTGGAGGCTTCACCGATGTTCATGCCCGTCCTCCTTGCTCAATGGGCCGCATCCGCTGCCAGCGGCGGCTGGAAGCGGCGCAGGCGAAGCGCATTGCCGAGCACGAACACGCTCGACAGCGCCATCGCACCGGCGGCGAAGATGGGCGACAGCAACAGCCCGTAAGCCGGGTACAGCGCGCCCGCCGCGACCGGAATCAATGCCGTGTTGTAGGCGAAGGCCCAGAACAGATTCTGGCGGATGTTGGCGATGGTGGCCTTGGACAAGGCGATCGCGTTGGGCACGCCTTGCAGATTGCCCGACATCAGCACCACGTCGGCGGACTCCATCGCCACGTCGGTGCCGGTGCCGATCGCCAGGCCCACGTCGGCCGCGGCCAGCGCCGGCGCGTCGTTGATGCCGTCGCCCACGAAGGCGAGCTGGCCGTGTTCCGCCTTCAAGCGGCGCACCGCCTCCACCTTGCCCTCGGGCAGCACTTCAGCCACGACCTCGTCGATGCCGAGCTGCCGGGCGATCGCCTGCGCGGTGCGCGCGTTGTCACCGGTGATCATCGCCACCTTCAGGCCCAGCTGGTGCAAGGCGGCAATGGCGGCCGGCGTGCTGGGCTTGATCGGGTCGGCGACGGCGAGGATGGCCGCCAGCCGGCCGTCTATCGCGGCATACAGCGGCGATTTGCCCTCGTTGCCCAGACGCTCGGCCGTACCGACGAAGCCGCCGATGTCCAGCTGCAGCTGCCGCATGAAGCGGTCGGCCCCCACTTCCACGCGCACGCCATCGACGGTGGCGCGCACGCCCATGCCGGTGACCGAGTCGAAATCGGTCATCGGCGGCAGTTCGATGCCGTCCCCGCTGGCGGCGTCGACGATGGCGCGGGCGATCGGATGCTCCGAGCGCGACTCCACCGCCGCGACCTTCGCCAGCACTTGGGCGCGCTCGAAGCCCTCGGCGATCTTGAGGTCGGTCAGGACCGGACGGCCTTCGGTGAGCGTTCCCGTCTTGTCCACCGCGACGACGCGGGCATCCTTGAGCAGTTGCAGAGCCTCGCCCTTGCGGAACAGCACGCCCATCTCGGCGCCGCGGCCGGTGCCGACCATGATGGACGTCGGCGTGGCCAGGCCCATGGCGCAGGGGCAGGCGATGATGAGCACGGCCACCGCGTTGACCAGCGCGAAGCTCAGCGCGGGAGCGGGACCCCAGATCAGCCAGACGAGGCAGGTGAGCAAGGCGGCCAGCATGACGGCGGGCACGAACCACAGCGTCACCTTGTCCACCACGGCCTGGATCGGCAGCTTGGCGCCCTGGGCCTGCTCGACCATGCGGATGATCTGCGCCAGCATGGTCTGCCCGCCCACGGCGGTGGCGCGCAGCGTCAGTGCACCGTTCTGGTTGACCGTGCCCCCGACCACGGTGCTGCCGGCCGTCTTCTCGACCGGAATCGGCTCGCCCGTGATCATTGACTCGTCCACGAAGCTGCGGCCCTCGGTCACTTCGCCATCGACCGGCACGCGCTCGCCCGGACGCACTTCGACGATGTCTTCGAGGGCGACGTCCTGGATCGGCAGGTCCACGCTGCGACCCTCGCGCACCACATGCGCCACCTTGGCCTGCAAGCCGACCAGGCGCTTGATCGCCTCGGAGGTCCGCCCCTTGGCGCGCGCTTCCAGAAAACGTCCCAGCAGGATCAGCGCCACGATGACGGCGGCCGCTTCGTAATAGACATTCACCGTGCCCGCAGGCAGCAGGCCGGGCGCGAAGGTGGCGATCGTCGAATAGCCGAACGCCGCGGCGGTGCCGACCGCCACGAGCGAATTCATGTCCGGCGCGAGGCGCACCAGGGCCGGAATGCCCTTGGCGAAAAAGCGTCGGCCCGGTATGGCCAGGACGAACAGGGTCAGCACGAACTGGAGATACCAGCTCGCCTCCATGCCGATGGTGTCCATGACCCACGCGTGCATGCCGGGGACGAGATGCGAGCCCATTTCGAGCACGAACACCGGCAGCGCCAGCACGCTGGCCAGGATCAGGTCGCGCCTGAGCCGGGCCCGTTCGGCGTCGCGCTTCTCCGACGCTTCGTCGTCCGCCTGCGCGGGGGTGTCGAGTGCGCGGGCCTCGTAGCCGATCTTACCGACGGCGGCCACCAGCGCCTCCATTGCCGCGACGCCGCGCACCGTCGCGCGCTCAGTCGCCAGGTTGACCGCCGCCTCCATGACCCCGGGGACAGCCTTGAGCGCCTTTTCGACGCGGCCGACGCACGAGGCGCAGGTCATGCCCTCGACCGCCAGCTCGACCGTACCGGCGGGCACATCGTAGCCCACTTTCTCGACCGCCTGGATCAGCGCCATGCGGTCGATCGGGCCAGCCGGGCGGATGTCCGCGCGTTCGGTGGCGAGATTGACGGACACGCTGCCCACACCCTCGACCTTTGCCAGCGCCGCCTCGACGCGACCGACGCAGCTTGCGCAGGTCATGCCCTCGATGGGCAGGCTGATCGCTGCGGCCGTGGCACGATCATCACTTTTCAACAGAACGTTCATGACTTGATTCCCATGTTGAGTTTCGACATGGGAAGAGCTTGAGGGTTGCCATCGTGGGAAGGTCAAGCGTTCTTGAACCGCAACAGACGCAGGGCATTGACCGTGACGAGTGCCGTGGCGCCCGTATCGGCCAGCACGGCGATCCACAGACCGGTCATGCCCAGCACCGTGGTGACCAGGATCAGGCGCAACTTGTCTTCGGGCAGCATTTCGGCCTCCCAGTTTCGGCGAACAGCACCGATACCGTCTTGCCGTCCTGTTTACCGATCGACCGAACTGATCGCGGATGCCTTTGGCTTGCCCGACGACGTTCTCAACAAAGACAGCGCATAGCGTCCCGAGCATCGCCATTGGCCACCATCGGGACGCCGCTCACGGGGGTGGCCTGTCGCCACCCCCCTGGCTCAAGCATTCAGATACGCTTCGACCGACTTCACCGTCCCATAGCCGAAGGCAAACGCGGCCATCATCGCCGCATGGACCTGCGCGGCAGGCACGGTCACGCCGTTGAACTCCAGATCCAGCGTGGCGCAGGCATCGTGCAGCACGGTGACGGGATAGCCCATGTCGGCCGCCGCGCGCACGACTGCATCGACGCACATGTGGCTCATGGCGCCGACCACTACGACCTCTTCGATACCGCGTGCGTCGAGTTGCTGCTTCAGGTCGGTGTCACGGAACGAGTTGATGTAGTTCTTCACGATGACTGGCTCGCCCTCGACGGGTGCCACAGCCGGCTGGATCTGCACGCCCTCGGTGCCCGGAACGAACACCGGCGCTTCTCCATTAGCGAACTCGTGGCGGACATGGATCACCGCAGTGCCCTTGGCACGGGCATCGGCGATCACCTGCACCGCATTGGCGACGGCCGCGTCGATGCGACGCTCATCCCATGCGCGGCCGGGATCGGCCCGTCTTCGGCGGCACAGACGGTGAGCGAGAAGAGTTGCTCACCGGGCAGAATGTCGCCGAACAGAATGCACGGCACCGAGAGGTGATCGAGGCCTTTTTCTGCGATGAAGGTGCGCAGTTCCTTGCGGGTCAGCATGCCGTGGTTGACCGCCTCCAGGTGGCTGGCGATCACGGTGGCCTGTGGGGCGAAACGGTAGGCGCGGTCGACGTCCTCCTTACCCATGATGATCGAGCCCTCGAAACCCAACACCCTGGCGTAGCCGGCGTTGAGCACGACCACGTCGGGCTGATGGGCGAGCAGGTTCATGGCATTCCTTCGGGCGGGGGGTTGGGGGCGGGCGCAGCGGGAGGGTTGGATGTGCGTGCGGCGGGGATCGTGTTCCGGCGCCGTCGGTGATTTCGTGTCGGTATTCTGCCGATCGTGACGCCATCCGAAAATTGGCCCGAAGGACAAAATACGCAACGACCGGGCCATTTTTGCAGTGACGGTGGTGCCAGTTTGCAAGGCGTGCCGCCAGCAGGGGCGGGCAGACCGAGAGTCACACGCCGCCCCGATGAAGCGCAGTGCGATGGCAAGCACCATGCGGGCCCCGGGAGGGTGGGCGATAGGGCGGAGTCGGCACGGTGGTTGTCCCCAGGCACTGGGAGCAGGCGGTGATCGGGCTCAAGAAGGTGCCGGATAAAGTCCATACAATGTAAAGACAGTCCAAGTGAGGGCATAAACCGATGGCTCGACGAAAGACCGAGGCAATCAATCTCAGGATGTCGGCCGAGATGAAAGAGATGTTGCGCATCGCTGCCGACCGCGAGCACCGCACCCTCAGCAACATGATTGAACATCTACTCATCGACTACTGTGAGCGGCACGCCATTTCAGCCTCCGTTCACACCGAGCACCAGCCAGCCGCCAACTGTCCCAAGACCGTTGCTAACCCGTGACCTCCAACGAATCCCTCACCAAGCTGGGCTATCGACTTGGCCTCAGCGGCACGCACACCGCGCGCACCATGATGCTCGACGAGCTGACCGTGCTTTTCGAACTCACCGCGCCGGACACGACACGTGATGGCTACCGAGCCGAGGTCGTCGACTTCAATGTGCTGGGCAAGCCGACGCAAAAGTCCCGCGTGCTTACCTTTGGCCATCTGACCGATCTCTATGGCTTAGACCCTGCTATCCCGGTGTTCCGAGTCTTTCGCAAACTTTGGGCAGCAGATGAGCAGGCGCGTCCGGTTCTGGCGCTTTGCCTGGCCCTCGTCCGTGACCCCGTCTTAAGGCTGTCGGAGTCGTTCGTGCTGGGTAAAGCGTTGGGAGAGTCGGTGCGGCGTGAGGAAGTCGAGGCGCTCATCCAGGCTGCTGAGCCTGACCGATTCAGTCCTGCGACGCTCAAGTCCATCGCGCAGAACATCAATGGCAGTTGGACGCAAGCTGGCTACTTGGCTGGCCGGGCAAGAAAGGTCCGGACGATGCCGAATGTCACGCCATCCAACATCACTTTCGCATTATTCTTGAGTCATCTTGAAGGTTTGACCGGGCAGCGGCTGTTCTCTTCGCGCTGGGTGACGCTGTTGTGTAGCTCGCCTAGTGAGCTAGAGGCCCTGGCAAACTCTGCCTCACATCGTGGGCAAATCGTTTTCCTGAACGCTGGCGGGGTCAAGGAAGTCCGCTTCCCGGGTTTCCTGACTGCCGAAGAGGAGCAGTGGCTGCATGAGTAGCAAGGTTGCGAAACTGGTCGGCGCTTATCGGGAGCACATCTCGGTGCCGTGGGCGGGTGGCCTGGCGGCCATTCAGCGCGTCATCTTCGCGGTGTATGACAAAACCGACGAGTTGCGGCTACGGGCGCACATCGACGAATTCCGTCTCGCCACGCTCGAGGCCGGTCACGAATGGCTGCTTCTGGATGTCACCAACGCCTTTCCTGAGTGGATGGCGGCTCAGGAGTATCGCGACGCGTACTTCGAGTGCCCAGAGGACCTTACCGGCTACCAGTCGGGTGAAATCATCGAGTTCGTCCATGGCCTCATCGAGCGCATCAAGACGACCATTACCGCCGAGGCGACGCCAAACACGGTCGTTGCCCTGATGGGGGTGGGCAGCCTCTTCGGCCTGGCGCGCGTCTCATCCGTCGTGGAAGGCATCAAGGACGCGGTGGGCGGCCGCTTGGTGGTCTTCTTCCCCGGCGAATACCACCCGGAGAACCACGCCTACCGGCTACTCGACGCGCGCGACGGCTGGAATTACCTCGCCGTGCCGCTGCTGGCCAAGGAAGCTTGAGCAACACGAAGCTGTAGTCACAACAAGAACAAGGGAACACGCTGTGCTGAACCGTGACATCTACGTCAAATCCCCCGAGCAAAACCGGCTAGCCAACAATGGCGTGGCTGAAGTCTCCGAAGACCACTCCGCAGCTGCCCTCGAGGTGCTGCGCTACGAGCTCGAAACCTTCGTGTGCGATGGCCAGTACGCGAAGGGCATCGAGACCATCCTCTCGACCTTCCTGCGCAACCTCGGCACCAAGTCCGAACAGCCCGGGGTGTGGATTTCGGGCTTCTACGGCTCGGGTAAGTCTCACTTGGCCAAGATGCTGCGTGCGCTGTGGACCGACCAGCCTCTGCCGGGCGGGGCCTCCGCGCGTGGATTGGCACACCTACCCAACAGCGTGTCCGACCATCTCAAGGAACTCAGCACCCAGGGCAGGCGCAACGGCGGTCTGCACGCGGCAGCCGGAAAGTTGGGCGGTGGGGTCCCGAACGTGCGCTTGGCACTACTGGGAATCGTCTTCCGTTCTGCTGGTTTACCAGAGCTTTACGCTCAGGCGCAGATTGTGACCTGGCTCAAGCGTGAAGGTGTCTTCGATTCGGTTTGTTCCTACTTGGTCGATGCTGGCAGAAAACTCGAGACGGAATTGATTCGGCCCTATGTGTCCAAGCACCTCGCCGAGGCGATTCTTCATGCTATCCCTGGGTTTGCGGAAAGCGAGCAGGCGACACGGCAGTTCTTGAAAGCGCAGTTTCCAGAAGTGCAGGATGTCACGAATAAACAGATGACCACGGCCATTCAGGAAGCCTTGGCACCTGATGGCAAATTCCCGCTCACGCTTGTTGTACTCGATGAGGTGCAGCAATACATCGGCTCCGACGCCGAGAAAGCCTACATGGTGCAGGAGGTGACTGAAACCCTCTCCAAGCACTTCAACGGCCAGCTACTGTTCGTCGGTACCGGCCAGTCGGCGCTGTCCGGCATGCCCAACTTGCAGCGCCTGATGGGCCGCTTCCCCGTGCAGGTCACGCTGGGCGACTGGGACGTCGAGAACGTCACCCGCAAAATCATCCTCGCCAAGAAGGCGACCGCCCAGCCCGAAATCGACCGCGTCTGGCGCGACAACCTGGGTGAAATCTCCCGCCACCTGCGCGGCACCAAGCTCGAACACGTCACCGACGACGAAGCGGTCATCACTGCCGACTACCCCATCCTCCCGGTGCGTCGCCGCTTCTGGGAAAACATCCTGCGCACCATCGACGCCACCGGCACCGTAGCGCAGCTTCGCAGCCAGCTCCGCGTGGTGCACGAGGCCGCGCTGGAAACCGCCGAGCGGCCGCTGGGGCAGGTGGTCTCGGGTGACTTCCTCTACGACCAGATTGCCGCCAACCTTGTCTCCACCGCCCAGTTGTCGCGGGAAATCTTCGAGGGCGTGCAGAAGTTCGCTGCGGGCGACGCGTCGTCCCAGCTCAAGGCGCGGCTGCTCAAGCTCATCTATCTCATCAACAAGCTCCCCGCGGAGAAGGCCCTCGCCATCGGCCTCAAGCCGACCGAGGACGTGCTGGCCGATTTGCTGGTCACCGACCTGAAGGGGGGTTCGACAGAACTACGCCGCACCATTCCTGCCCTGCTCGATGAGTTGCAGGAGAAAGACCACCTGGTGATGGCGCTCGATGGCCCCAATGGCGCCGAGTACCACCTGCAGACGCGCGAATCGAGCGCTTGGTACGACGAGTTCCGCGCCCAGGAATCTCAGCTCAAGGCGTCGCCGCAGAACATCGAGGTTAAGCGCTCGGATTTCTTCAAGGCGCGCTTCCGTGCAGTGTTGAGCAAGGTGCGGGCGGTCCAGGGCTCGGCGCCCGAGGTGCGCACGCTCTCGGCCTGCTTCGATGAAGCCTTGCCGAAGGACAACGACAAGGCCCTCTACCTCTGGATTCAGGATGGTTGGCAGACCGATGAGAAGTCGGTCATCGCCGAAGCGCGCACGAAGAGCGCAGAGAACCCGACGCTCTTCGCCTACATGCCGGCGCAGAGCAAGACGGACCTCGCCAACGCCATCGTGACCCTGGAGGCCGCCCGCGCCACGCTCAGCCGCAAGGGCACACCCAACACCGAGGAGGGCCGCAACGCGCAGCGCTCGATGGAAAGCCGTCAACGCAATGCCGAGAAGGAAATCGACACCCTGCTCAACACCTTATTTGCGGGCGTTCGCGTGTTCCAGGCCGGCGGCCAGGAGGTCACGCAGGGTAACGACCTGGCCGAGCGCCTCAATGCCGCCGTGAAGTCCTCGGTCATCCGCCTGTATCGCGAGTTCGATGTCGCCGACCAAAAGGGCTGGGACAAGGTGTTGGACGAAGCCCGCAAGGGCAACGCCGAGGCCATGCGCGCCATCGGCCACCTGCAGGAGCCCAAGTCACACGCGGTCTGCCAGAAGGTGATGGGTTTCCTGGGTGCGGGCAAGAAGGGCGCGGACATCCGCGACAACTTCGAATCGCCCCCCTACGGTTGGCCGCGCGACACCATCGACGGCGCGCTCTACATCTTGCTCGCCACCGGTGAGCTGAAGGCGCGCGATGTCGCACACAAAGCGGTCGACGCCAAATCGCTGGAGCGCAGCAAGCTCACCCAGGCCTTCTTCGAGCCCGAATCGGTCAACATCACCCCCATCCAGAAAATCAAGATTCGTGGGCTGTTCCAGAACCTGGGCATCGGCTGCCAGCCGGGTGAGGAACTGGCCAAGGCGCCGGCCTTCATTGCCAAGCTCAAGTCCCTGGCTGCAGCAGCGGGCGGCCCCGCGCCCCAGCCCGAACCGCCCAGCCCCGCTGTCATCACCGCCCTGGAGCAGGCGAGCGGCAATGGTCTATTGCTGGAGCTTGTTTCCAAGGCCGATGAACTCACTGCCTTGGCAAGACAGTGGGAGCAGACCGCGCAGCTCATTCAGAAGCGCCAGCCGCTCTGGAACCAGCTCACGGCCCTCCTGGACCACGCCAAGTCACTCAGCCCTTATGCCGAGCTGAAGGCCGAGGTCGCGGCCATCTCCGCGCAGCGCAGCCTGCTGGCCGAGCCGGACCCTGTCCGACCGGTGCTTGAGCGCACCACCGACACCTTGCGCAAGGCGCTGACCGCCAAGCTGGACGCCTATCGCGCCGAATACGACGCACAACTGGCACAGCTCAATACCGACAGCAACTGGCAGAAGCTCGGCGAAGAAAAGCACGCCGAGCTCATCCGCACCCATCACATCGATTCACCGACAACGCTGGATCTTTCCACCGCCGAGAAGCTCAGCGATGAGCTGGATGAATGCGATCTGCAACGCTGGATAGAGCGCACCCAGGCCCTCACCACCCGTTTTGCGGCTGTGCGCATGGATGCGGCCAAGCTCCTCAAGCCCAACGTGGTTCAGGTCAAGTTGCCGCAGCGCACGCTGAACGATGCGGATGAAGTGAAATCCTGGTTGGCCGAGGTTGAGCAGCTTTTACTGACCCAGGTAGCCAAAGGTCCGCTGACCTTCTAGACTTGTATATCCAGTATATACATTGCAAGGAGGCCGTCATGCTCACGCGTCTGTTCAAGAGCGGCAACTCGCTCGCGGTGCGCATCCCCAAGGAGCTCGCCTTTCTGGGTCCTGCTGATGAGGTCGAAATCGAGCGCGTTGGCAACACCCTGGTGTTGCGCCCGGTGGAGCGTGAAACCCTGGCGGACGTGCCGGCGATTTTTGCCTCCTTCAGCCCCGATTTCATGGCGGGCGGGCGCGAGTTTCACGAACAAAAAGAGCGCGACTGGGGCGGCGTGTTCGGCAGTGACCCCGCGGATGCGGATGAATCGCCAAAATCGACCGACGGAGCCTGAGCGTGATGCCCTACATGCTCGACACCAACATCTGCATCCACCTCATTCAGCGTCATCCGCCGCAGGTGTTGCAGCGCCTGGCTGCCTTGAAACAGGGTGAAGCGCTGATGTCGGTCGTCACCTACGCCGAGCTGCGGGCCGGCCTTGAGATACAGCAGCGCAACCGCGACCATGACGAAAAGGTGCTCGCGCTGCTGGTGCAACGCATCCCGGTGCTGCCCTTCACCGAAGCGGCTGCCGAGCAGTTCGGCATCCTGCGCGCAGCCATCCGCGACCGCCGCCGCGACGCGCTCGACCGTCTCATCGCCGCCCACGCCATCGCCGCCGGCGCGGTACTGGTCACCAACAACGAAGACGACTTCCGCGACTACCCCGGCCTGCGGCTGGAGAACTGGGTCGCGGCCTGACTGCGCCCATCGCATACGACATCAAGGTTCTGCATGACCCAAGCCTACCTCCCCAAGCCCCTCCGCACCCAACTCGAAAACACCGTCAAAGCCGCCCGCGACATCGCCGAGACCGCCGCCCGTGCCGCCTTGCAGCAGCTCGCGGTGGGCGAGGGCAGGGTGCCGGACTACCTGAACGACGAACAGCGCGCTCTGCGTCGGCGTCTGCGCGCCCACGGCCGCAGCCTGGGCGATGCCAAGCACGGTGACGACACCCAGGAACTGCGCCGGCTAGTGTGGGAGGTGGCGTATGAACACTGGCACCGCATGCTGTTCGCCCGCTTCCTCGCCGAAAACGGCCTGCTGTTGTGGGAGCCGGGTGCGGCGGTGTCGCTGCAGGACTGCCGCGAGATGGTCGACCACCACCCCGAGATGGCGATGGGCGCGCGCAGCGAGTGGGAACTGGCCGGCAAGCTCGCCGCGCGCATGCTGCCGCAGGTGTTCAAGCCGCAGCATCCGGTGTTCGAGCTGGTGTTCGCGCCCGAGCATCAGCGCGAGCTGGAACGCCTGCTCGCCGCGCTGCCGGCCGAGGTCTTCCAGGCCAGCGACAGCCTGGGCTGGGTGTATCAGTTCTGGCAGGCGCGGCGCAAGGACGAGGTCAACGCCTCAGAGGTGAAGATTGGCGCGGACGAGCTGCCCGCTGTCACTCAGTTGTTCACCGAGCCCTACATGGTGGACTTCCTGCTGCACAACTCGCTCGGTGCCTGGTGGCTGACCCGCCACCCGGGCACGCCCTGCCCGGTGCCGCTCACCTACCTGCGGACGCTGGAAGACGGCACGCCTGCTGCCGGCAAGTTCGAGGGCTGGCCGAGTGACGCGAAAAGCGGGCTCGCCGACTTCAAGCTGCTCGACCCCTGCTGCGGCTCGGGGCATTTTCTGGTGGCGGCCTTTCTAATGCTGGTGCCGATGCGCGTGGCGGCGGAAGACCTCTCCGCCCGCGAGGCGGTGGATGCAGTGCTGCGCGACAACCTGCACGGCCTGGAACTGGACCCGCGTTGCGTGGAAATCGCTGTGTTCGCGCTGGCGCTCGCCGCCTGGCGCTTCCCGGACGAGGCTGGCCAGCCGCTGGGCGTGCGCGCGGACATGCCCGCGCCCAACATCGCCTGCTGCGGGCTGAAGGTGGCTGCGCGGGCGGCGGACTGGATGGCGTTGGTCCCCGACGAAGTGCCCAACGCCGCCTACCTGCGCCAGGAGCTGCGCCTGCTGCACGACAGCTTTTCGCAGGCGCCGCTGCTGGGCAGCCTGCTCGACCCGGCGCGCAGCCTGAAGAACGACCTCGCCACCCCCAGCTTCGACACCTTGCGCGCGCTGTTGGAGCGGGCGCTGTCCACCGAGCGCCCGGCCACGCTATGGGGCGAGGGCAACGAGGTGCAGGACGAGGCTTGGGACCATGCCCTGACCGCCCGCGGCCTGCTCGATGCCGCGCGGCTGCTGGATGGGCGTTACCACTTGGTGGTGACTAACGTGCCCTATCTGGCACGCGGCAAACAGTCCGATGCGCTGAAGGCCTTCTGCGAAACGCATTACCCGGACGCCAAGAACGACCTCGCCAACGTGTTCCTGGAGCGTTGCCTGGAACTGTCGCAGCGCGGTGCGGCCGGTGTGGTGCAGATTGTGATGCCGCAGAACTGGCTGTTCCTGACCAGCTACAAGAAGCAGCGCGAAAGCCTGCTGAAGCGAGCACAGTGGAATCTGCTGGCGCGGCTGGGGGAGGGCGGCTTCGACAGCCCTCAGGCGGCGGGGGCGTTCATTGTCCTGCTCACCCAGACCCATGCGCCGGCGGACGAGGCGTTTGCCTTGCGTGGCGTGGATGCCAGCGGACCGAAGGGGGCGGCGGAGAAGGCGGCGCTGCTGCGGGAGGAGGAGGTGGTGTCGGTGGGGCAGAAGGGGCAGTTGGGGAATCCGGATGCACGGATTGTGTTTGACGAGAGTGAGGAACTACCACTGCTTGCAAATTACGCAGAAGGGCTTGTGGGTCTCCAGACAGGCGACGACCCGATGTTTGTCAGTGCTTATTGGGAGCGCCCTGCTATTGACCTCTCTGTCTGGGAGCCCATGCAAGGGACTCCCGAAGAGCTCACGGAGTTCGCTGGATGCTCTTGGTTAGTGAAGTGGGAGTCAGGCAAGGGTGTGCTGCTCTCGCTGCCAACCTCCCGACCTACGCAGGGAGCAAAAGCGCTTGGAAAACAGGGCATAGCAATTCATCGAATGCGTGTCTTATATGCATATCGTTTTATCGGTGACCGCTTTCACCAGAATGTTGCGATTGTCGTGCCTAAGGCACCTGAGCATTTGGAAGCTATTTGGTGCTTTTGTTCTTCCCCAGAATACAGTGACGCAGTTCGACGCATAGACCAGAAGCTCAATGTCACCAACGCCACGCTGGTCAAAGTCCCCTTCGACCTTGCCCACTGGCAACAAGTCGCCGCCGAACGCTACCCCGACGGCCTGCCCAAACCCTATTCCGACGACCCCACCCAGTGGCTGTTCCACGGTCACCCGCAACCTGCCACCGACCCGCTGCAAGTCGCCGTCGCCCGTCTGCTCGGCTACCGCTGGCCGGCCGAGACCGACGCCGGGATGGAACTCGCCGACGAAGCCCGGCAGTGGATTGCGCACACCGACAAGCTCGCCGCCCACGCCGACGACGACGGCATCGTCTGCCTGCCCGCCGTACGTGGTGAAAAGCCCGCCCACGAGCGCCTGCTGGCACTGCTCATCGCCGCCTGGGAAACCGTCACCCCCGGCAGCTGGAAAGCCTCCACCCTCGACCGCCTGCTGGCCGAGGCTGACTGTGCCGGCAAGAGTCTGGAAGTGTGGCTGCGCGAGAAGTTCTTCGAACAGCACGCCAAGCGTTTCCACCACCGCCCCTTCATCTGGCATGTGTGGGACGGCCTCAAGGACGGCTTCGGCGCGCTGGTCAATTATCACCAACTCGACGCCCGCAACCTGGAGCGCCTCATCCACACCTACCTGGGCGACTGGATACGCATCCAGGAAGCGGGTGTCGCCAGCGGCCTCGACGGCGCCCCGCAGCGGCTGGCCGCCGCGCAGGCGCTGAAGAAAAAGCTCGAAGCCATCCTCGAAGGCGAAGCGCCCTTCGACATCTTCGTGCGCTGGAAACCGCTCGCCGAGCAACCCATCGGCTGGAATCCCGACCTCAACGACGGCGTGCGCCTCAACATCCGCCCCTGGATGACCGCCGGCGTGCTGCGCCATAACAAAGGCCCGAAGCTCAACATCAAGTGGGACAAGGACCGCGGCAAGGACGTGGAAAGTGCGCCGTGGTTCCACAAGTTCAAGGGCGACCGCATCAATGACCATCATGTGACGCTGGCGGAGAAGCGGGCGGCGCGTGATGTTGCGAGAGGGAGCTAAAAATGGGTTTCTGGCACACGGGTTACGGCGAGTTTCACGAGCCGACGGGATTTGGCGACTGGACGGGGCCAGACCTGACAATGCGGTTCGATTGCGAGCGCTGTAGCGCCAGCTTTGACAGTCTCGAGGCGCTACGCAAACACCGTTTCGAAGCGCATCCGCTTCGGCAGCCGCGTGCCTTGTTTCAAGGGTTTGAACTCGGCGCCCAGACCGTCAAGATTCGGTCGGCATTCGAATCGCAGGATTTCGAGTTCGCGTTGGCTGAGGAGGTCCGTGTCAATGGACGGGCCATGCCTCCAACGGGTGTTGCAGCTCACTTGGCATCGTTGAATGACGAGTTCGTCAATCTGGACTTGATTGGGGCGGGTGTCACGGTTTCCCACAAGGTCGATATACGCATTGCTCGTGACGAAGACTTGAAAGAGGTGGAGGCGGCCCTTCTTCGAATGGCGGGGTTCCGGCGTTTGACCGTCGAGGCCATTCAAGCTCTGATTGAAGACTGCGGTGCATTCAAAAGTGCAAACGACTACGTCCAAGGCGTGACGCGGTATTTGTATGGCGTGCTTGCCAAGGAGCGTTCGCCGAGCTCGAACCTGCAGTTCAACGACTATCTCAAGTATTTCAACGAAGCTGAGAAGACCCTAGCGGGATTCGAGCGCCCGGTTGCGCGCTTGATTCGTGGGTTGGTGGCGTTTCACTTCAACCGTTTCGCGGATGCACGCCGGCTTGCGCCGACCAAGCGGCTACGGACAGCTGCGGGGGCTTTCGAGACCTTGTTGGCTGCAAAGCAGGGGAGCGCCGGGTCTTTCGGTGCTCCGTTCTCGAGCAAGACTGACAGCGCCATCGAGGCGCTCCTCACTGACATTCATTCGGAGTCGATACTCGCCTGGTTGGCCAGTGGGCGCGATGGGATGGCAGTGGCTTCGGAAAATCTGGAGGCAGCCCTCGAGCACCCTTGGGCCGATTACGACAAGCTGAAAATCAAGCTGATGCTGGCTGAGAGTTCCCTGCTCAGTAACGAAGACAAGCGGGCGCGACACATTGCTCGCGAGCTGATTGGGTTACCGGAAACCGAGATTTGGGCAGAGAGCCTGCTCGACAGGCTGCTGGCGAAGGAAGAGAAAAATGTCTAAAGGAAGACAAGTCCCGATTACCAACAAGAAGACGGGGGAGGTTCGATTCTCTGAGCCCGTTCCTAGCCGCACACTGCGGCGGGAAGAATCTTCTAGCCCTGATGGGGCAGGCGAAGCGGAGCCGACTTCAACATCGACACCACAAGAAGTGACCAGTGAGCCTGGCGATGCCCATGGTCCGAGCGCTACCGAAAGTGCTTCTGTGCCAGTAAAGAGCAAGCGAGGTGAAAAAATCGGCTCAAAGGACGACAAGGCCGAATCGCTGGGTCATTACATCGAGTACGCGTACGGCAGAAAGGGACAGAAGCTTGCCAGTCTAAAGGTCGGCGAAATTCGCCATCTTGCAAACAACTTCAAGCTTGGTGAGCGAGAGGCGGAACTTCTCAGCCTTGCTGAAAAGGACCTGACACTGGCTGTGCCCAGACAGCTCGTATTTATCACTCACGAGTTCAAGGGCCATCCGCTGCTGTGTGCAGAATTGCTGGGGTTTGTCAAAAAAGCGATATTGCAGCACCCACTCTTTCGCGAGCAGCCTGCATTGACGCTGTTCATCCATCAAGGGGACTTTTGCCCATCAGCCCTCGAAGCCATGCGGCTGATACAGGAGTTCGGGACGACCAAGGAGGCGCAGGAGTCCGACCTGAGTCGTGCTGAGCTCGATGCACTGCATCGGAATGCCTCCTATCTGGTCGCAGTGTGGTTGAGGGAGATGCGGGGGCGCAGCTTGCATGACGTGGCGGAGGTGCTTTTCCAAGGCGTGTGGAATAAGGCGGCGGCTTCGATTGAGGACGACAACGACAAGCTGCGCGCTATGACTGATGTCTCGGAGCTCGCACCGGTTGCGGTTGCATGCGCGGTGTTTCAGCAGCAGGCGGAAGAGCAAACAAAGCGGGCCCATCAAAGCGCCGCAGAATCGCTCCGGTTACGTCAGGAGCGTGACGCCCTGCTGGATGAGAACGAAAAACTGCGAAATGAACTCGCTGGCCTCCAGGGTGAGCTGGAGAGAGAAAAGCGCGATGCACAGGAGCGACTGGCGACGCTGGAGAGCAGCCAGGACGTGAAGGTCACCCACCTCCGCGATGACAACCAGCAGGTGCGGCATCGCTTGGTCAAACGCCTGGTCTCCGATGTCGAGCAACTCGAGACTGGCTTGAGCGCGCTGCGTAACCCGAATCCACGGGTTGAAGTGATGATTCAGCGAGCTGAGAGGGTGGTCGATGCGTTGCGAACCGAGATTGCAAAGCTGAGGGAGGAGTGAGCGATGGCGGTAATCGGTTTTGATTTTGGGACGACCAACAGCCTGATATCGCTGGTGGTCGGCGACCGTGTGATTCGCTTTGAGGAGGAAGGGCGGCCCATTCCCTCGGTCGTGTCTTACGAAGGCGGCCGAACGATTGTGGGGCGCGAGGCTCGCCGGCGGCTGGGTGTTGCGGGCCTTGGGGTACATGGCAGTGTCGTTCGCTCGCCCAAGTCGATGCTGGGGCGTGAGAGTGTCGACGTCGAAGGCGTGGCCCGCAGCCCTGTCGACATCGTTCGCGACGTGGTCGCCTACCTTAGAGATGAGGCCATTGGCTCGGACATCGTCAAGAATCTGAACTTTGACAGGGCGGTTGTCACCATTCCGGTGAACATGGTGGGGCGTAGACGCGCCTTGCTGCGCGATGCCTTCCGGATGGCGGGCATCAGTGTCGTGCAGTTCGTGCATGAGCCGCTGGCAGCGCTCTATGGGCATTTTCGTGCCCTGGATTCGCTGGAGAACGAACTTCGACGATACGACCGGCAGCTCATGCTGGTGTTCGACTGGGGCGGCGGCACGCTGGACCTGACGCTGTGCAGACTCGTTGACGGCGTCTTTGTGCAGCTCGAGAACTACGGCACGGACGATGTGGGGGGCGACCACTTCGACCAATCAATCCGTCATGAGGTTGAGCGGCGGGTGCGTGAAATTCGGGGGCTTGGAAGTGAGGTCGAGCGTCTGCCCGGGGCGGATGTCCGCTTGCTGCATGAATGCGAGACCGCGAAGATTGAGCTGAGCAACCCCGCGGTCACCAGCTGGACGATATACGTTGAGCATTTCTTCAGCGGTGTCGACGATGCGGCGCTGGACCTTCGTCTGACCCGGGATGACCTTGAAGCCATCGTCGGTAGTCTGGTTAAGAAGGGCGTTGCGAGAATCACCGAGCTCCTCGACAAGTACGAGGTGTCACCTGCGGCGCTTTCGCTCTGCCTGGCGACCGGTGGAATGGCCAATATGCCGCTCATCAAGTCGAGATTGAACGAGATTTTCGGGCCTGCGCGAGTCTTTATTTCAGACCGTAGCGCTTCGCTTATCTCGGAAGGCGCGGCATGGGTTGCGCATGACCAGGCGCGACTGCGCCTCGCCAAGAACGTAGAGCTTTCATTGGCTCGCAACTCCTACATGGGGTTACTTGATGCCGGCGTCGAGATGCCCGTTGAGGGCGAGCGCAGACGTGACGAGTTCAGTTTGTACTGCGTCGACCCGAGCGATGGGCATGCACGCTTCCAGATTGTGACGCCCATGCGTGTCGGAAGGGATGTCCACCGTGACGACCCGCGGAGCGTGCTCAGCACGATGCAGGTCAAGGTTGACGCGAAGGCTCGGCCTTTCCTGGAGCGATTGAACCTGAAGGTGGAGGTGGATGAGAACCTTATCCTGACTGGCGAAGTGCAGTCGCTGAATGAGCGTGATGCTGCACGTTGCGAGGTCCATCACCTTGAGTTCGCCCTTGAGGTGCCTAAAAAAAAACACTCCAAGCAGCGGGTGAGCTCTAAGGAAAACGGGCAGAGCTCGGAGCAGGATGTGTCGGAGGGCATCCGCGTGGCGAGTTTGCGCCGTCCGGGCGATATTGTGCTCAGGTCGAATGTGTCCTCCCGAGTGGATGAGAAACTTGTGCCAGGGGAGGTGATGGCCAAGCTCAATCCCTACTACTTTGACGTTCGCCTGAACCCTCCACAGATACAGGTTGACGAGAAGCTCTATTACCAACCTTGTTCATTTTGTGGGCGCCGTTCGAATGACCCGCTTTGTCGGTGCGGAAGTGCCTGGGGGGCCCGCGTTGGCGCCGCTCGCTAGGGCTTGCTCATCGTAAGCATCTGTTGAGGAAAGGTATGACGGATTCGTCCTCGCAATTGAGCGGCAACATCGGCCAAACGCTGTCGAGCGAACTGCGTGGCCAACTGGAGGCGGCTGTGCGCGCTGCACGGGTAGCGGCCGAGGCGGGCGCACAAGCCGCGCTGCTGCAACTGGGCGTGGCCGAGGAGGATGCGCCAGCGCACCTTAACGAGCCTCAGCGAGTGCTTCGTCGTAGGCTGCGTGCGCATGCCAGAGTCCTCGGTGACCCCTTGGGTGCCGATGGCGGCCAGGCAGTGCGGCGGTTGGTTTGGGAATCAGCGTACGAACATTGGCATCGGATGCTCTTTGCCCGTTTCCTCGCCGAGCGCCATCTCCTGATTTGGGAGGGCGGGGTGTCGGTGACGCTGGACGAGTGCCATGAGATGGCAGGCTCGTCTGGGGCCACGCTCGGGGTTCGCAGCGGCTGGGAGCTTGCAGGTCGCTTGGCGGAGCGTATGCTGCCCCAACTCTTCCGCACCGATTCGCCCGTTCTTGCTTTGCGATTTGCACCGGAGCATCAACAGGCGCTCGAACGCTTGCTGGCGGGGCTGCCGCTAACCGTGTTCCTGGCGTCCGACAGCCTTGGCTGGTCCTACCAGTTCTGGCAAGGCAAGCGGAAGGAAGAGGTGAATGCCTCGCAGGTGAAGGTGGGTGCAGACGAATTGCCACCTGTGACCCAGCTCTTCACCGAGCCCTACATGGTGGAATACCTGCTTCACAACACCATCGGCGCCGTTTGGCGCGAGAGTCATCCTGAACTGGCGGAGTGTTTGCCGCTGCGTTACCTCGTTACCCCAAATGCGGGAGAGGGTGAGCAGCCTTCGAAGTCGAAGCTTGGGCGGTTCGGTAGCCTGAAACTGATGGACCCGTGCTGCGGGTCGGGGCATTTCCTGGTCGCTGCGCTGCATCTGTTGGTGCCCATGCGGGTGCTCGCAGAGGGCCTGAGTGTTCGTAATGCCGTCGACGCGGTGTTATCCCAGAACCTTTTTGGCGTAGAACTGGACTCGCGCTGTGTTGAGATTGCCGCCTTTGCACTAGCGCTCGCGGCGTGGTCGTATCCCGATGAGGAGGGGCGGCCACTGGGGTTTCGGGCACTACCTGAACTGCACCTGGCCTGTGCAGGACGTGCGCCGCGCCTAGGGCGCTCAGGTTCGGCGTTCTCGTCGGCGCCCTTGCTTGGCAGTCTGCTGCCAGTGCAGTTCGACTCTGCGCAATGGGAAAAGGCTCTGGCAAAAGAGGACTCGAGGGGCGCAGGGGATGCAGAGGGCGAGGAGCAGTTCATCGCTGCCCAGGGCTTTGCGCGTGCCCTCGCCTTGCTCCGGGAACGTTACGACGTGGTGGTCACCAATCCGCCGTTCTTGGGCCGGGGGCGGATGTGTGACGCGCTGCGAGAGTTTGTCGAGGCGCAGTTCTACGACGCGCGGCACGACCTGGGAGCGGTGTTTCTGGAGTACTGCCTCAAACTCGC
>JRYI01002122.1_pt1 | contig 22690 bp, 22 predicted proteins | sample 235361 | NCBI WGS metagenome assembly JRYI01 (sample SAMN03074212, study PRJNA261471) | activated sludge metagenome | biome: Common Effluent Treatment Plant; feature: Wastewater; material: Activated sludge; isolation source: activated biomass in a lab-scale reactor treating industrial wastewater at...
GGAACGTCCTGGAAGAAGTGGAAGATGGTCGGCGCGTAGCCCTTGAACGCCTTCATGGTCTTGTAGCCGTCGAAGACGAACATATCCCCTTCGCCCTCCGCCAGCGAGGCGGTGGTGACGACGCGAATTTCGGGCCGGGCGAAGTTGCCGCCATCACCGGGCTGGAGCGTATTGGGGCCTTCATCGATGGCCACTTGCCAGCCGACCGGAATTTGCAGCTCGTTGTAGATGTGATAGTACCAATCGCCTTCGAAGCTGCCGTTCTTGAACAGATTGACTGACGCTTCAGTCGAGCCGGCGGCGGGCGTGGTGGTTGTTCCCGGCGCGGGGGCCGGCACGCTCTGGCGCGGGCCGTCGACGCCGGGGATGATCAGCGTCTTCCCCAGGCGAACCACGCGCGGATTTTCGAGGTTATTGGCCTCGACGATGGCATCCATCGAGACACCGTACTGCATGGCAATCTCCCACAACGTATCGCCCAACTGGACGACGTGGGTCGTGTCGGCACGGGCTACCCCGGCGGCCGACAGCAGCAGGAGCGGCAATAGTAAAATGGACAGTATGCGGAAAATCGATTTCATTGTGGTTGTTGGCTTCCTTTCCATTATGATAAGAGATGCCAAGGGCATCTCCAGATGGAATTATCTGCATACACGGCGGATCAGGCAACCTTGACCCGCTACGGTTTGCCTACAAGACAAGTTATGGAATAATCGCTTCGGTTGCCTTGCCCCATTTCAGCACCGCGGATTATGAAGAATCAATCAGCCGAAGTTGAACTACCCGTCCAGTCGAAACGTCCGTTTGGCGTCTATGTCATCGTTGCCTTGCTGCTGCTGGGCGTTGTGGCCGCCGTCCTGGAAATCATCCGGGTGCAGGCCCAGTTGATCGGCTTCTGGCAGACCGCGGACGAGGTGTTGCGCGAATACAGCGGCCTGACGGGTTTGGCCGGCTATCTGTTCACAAACCCAACGCTGCTGACCATCGCTAACGCGGCCGTCATCGTTTTTTGGTTGTTGCTCATCGTCGGCATGTGGCAGATGAAACGTTGGGCGTGGCTGATCGTCATGATCTTCGTTGGTGTCAATCTGGCTGTCACGCTCATCCGTTATTTTAACGATGATCCTGACTATCTGAGCATGTTGATCCTCGTGGCTATCACGTTTTATTTGAACGACCGCGACGTCCAGAGAGCCTACGCGCGGCCGAACGCGACCAAAAAGAGCGAACCGGCATGAACGAACTGGAATTATTGCGCCGGCACGAGCCGATTATCTACTACACGTCGGGCGAGATGTTCTATCCGCGAGCGGTGGATAATTACGTTCGCCATAGCAGCCTCTGGGAAGTGGACGGGCGCGGCAAGGCTCGTGAGCTGGTGGCCGAGGGCGCTCTCACGCTGGAAGGCTTGGCGGGCTATGACCAAATCCCGGCCGATCACGCGCTTTTCCTGCGCTTTGTGCCGGAGCCGTTGTGGGCGCTCGATTATCAACTATGGCTGAATCGCCCCGGGCGGGTTCGTTTTCGCGAGCCGGGCCGGTTGGCGCGCGTGCCGTTGTTGTCGCGCATTGGTGACACGTTCTTCGACCTGTCGCTGGCCTTGCGCGGTGTGGTTCCCGGCGGCACGGCCGCCGCGGCCGAGGTGCGCATGCGCGAGATCGACAAGCATGACGGCCGCAACGTTTATTACGGCCGCGTTGTCGAGGAAGGCGGCTGGATTATCCTCCATTATCTCTTTTTCTACCCGATGAATAACTGGCGATCGGGCTTCTTCGGCGTCAATGATCATGAAGCCGATTGGGAGCAGGTCCTTGTCTATCTCTACCGTGACGACGACGATGAGATAAAGCCCCATTGGGTGGCCTATGCCTCTCACGATTTTCACGGTGATGACCTGCGCCGCCGCTGGGACGACCCCGCGTTGATCAAGGAAGGCGATCATCCGGTCATCTACGCCGGGGCGGGTTCCCATGCGTCTTACTACCAGCCGGGCGACTACATTATGGGTATCGAACCCAAGTGGATCTCTCCGGTGAAGGGCGTCTTCAATTCGCTCCGGCGCTTCTGGGTCGAGACGCTGAAGCAGGGGGAGAGTGAGGAGTTCGTCGAGAAGGTAGGCGAGATATTCACCATCCCCTTCGTCGATTATGCCCGCGGCGACGGCGTCGCCATTGGCCCCCACAAGCCACGAACGTGGTCCCCGGTGCTGATCTCCGAAGATGACGGCTGGGTCAGCCAGTATCGCGGGCTGTGGGGGCTGGACACGCGCGACCGGATGGGCGGCGAGCGCGCGCCGGCCGGGCCGATGTATGAGCGCTCCGGGGCGATCCGCAAGTCGTGGTATGATCCCTTGGGCTGGTCGGGGCTTGACAAGATATTTCCGCCATCGGACCTGCCTGAAGAGATCGATGAACGTATCGCCGATGTGCAGGCCGGACTTGAGTCGCTGGAAGAGCGCATTGCGCTCGATCGCGAGCGGCTGCGAGTGCTGGCGCTCGATCTCGAGTCGTTGCGCGCGGCCGAGCATTTCAGCGGCATCTACGAGGTGAAGGAGAAGGAGCTTCAGGCCGCGCAACAGGGTTTTCAGGAACTCGTCCGTCGTCAGGTGGAGTTGACTGAAACCCGCAACGCCCTGTTGCAGTACCGGCGACGCATTCTGGCGGGTGATCTGGGGCCGCCGGCGGCCCATCTGCAACATGCCCATCGCCCCACACCACCGGTCGAGCATCATCGCGCGCTGGAGATATGGGCGGCGATCAGCGGCGCGGTGGCTCTGTTGTCCTTCGGTTATCTGGTTATCTACCGGCCCAAATACTGGATTCTGATGGTTCTTATCGTGGCTGTCGTCTTCGGCTTCATCGACTCGTTCACCCGCGGCAACTCCGACCGCTATCTCGTGGGGGTGGCGGTTGCCCTGGCGACCGTCAACGCGCTGATCCTGTTCATCAATTTCTGGCAGATCGCGCTCATCCTGCCGCTGATTCTGCTGGTCATCTTTGTTCTGCGCGATAATTTGCGGGAGTTGATCTAGCGGCCGCCGCTCCTTCCTTCCGCCCCAGCAGATACCAGGTCTCCATCGTCCCCTTGCCCTTGATGTGGATCGTGCCGCGGCGCTCCAGCAGGAAGTCATCACTCAGCAGCTCACAGGTGTCGCGGCTGACCTGAATCTTGCCCGGCTCGCCGTGGGACTCCATGCGGCTGGCGACGTTGACCGGGTCGCCCCAGATGTCGTAGCTGAACTTCTTGCGGCCGATGACCCCGGCCATCACCGTGCCGGAGTTGATTCCCATGCGGAAATGGATCTCCCCGGCATGGGGCGACTGCCATTGTTCGAGGAAATTCATCATCTCCAACGCCGCTCCGGCCAGCGCCTGGGCGTGGTCGGGGCGTGGCACGGGCACGCCGGAAGCGGCCATGTAGCCGTCGCCCATCGTCCTGATCTTCTCCAGCCCGTACCGATCCACGACCTCATCGAAAAAGGTGTAGATTTCGTTCAGCAGGTTGACCATTTCGGCCGCCTCAATGGTTGTTGCCAGTGGCGTGAAGCCCACCACGTCGGCAAACAGGATGCTGACCGCCTCGAAGCGCTCGGCGATGATCTGCGGCTCGTCCTTCAGAACGTCGACGATCGAACGGGGAAGAATGTTGGCCAGCAGGCTGTCGGATTTGGCTTGCTCCAGCCGCAGCAGGCGCAGCGCCTCGTCGCGCTCGCGGACAAAAGCGCGGAGCTGGAAGAACGCCAGGCTGGAGACGATGCCGACATTGAGGACGAACAGGGTGAGGATCAGCCAGAGCGGCAGGGTGTTGTCGCGAACGACGTAGGGGTTGATGATGCCCGTCAGCGCCAGCAGGACGACATAGCCCAGGAACAGGCGCGTGGCCGTCCGTTGGTCGGGGTAATAGAGCAGCGCGCCCAGGGGGGCCATGAGCGCGCCGATGATCAGGGCGCTTGACTGGGCCAGGCCGCCCAGGACGATGGTCAGGACAAACGGCAGAATGAGCGTGCAGAACTTTTGCGCCTGACGCAGGAATCGGGGGCGTCCGGTACGGCGCAGGTGGATGACGGCCGCCAGATCGACCGCGGCATAGGCCGCCGCGATGAGCGCCGCCGTCCATTCGCCGAATACTGCGTATAGAGAAGCCCAGGTCAGGGCGATGGGCGCGATGATGATGCTGCCGCCCATGAGCAGGGCTTTCTGCAGCCGCTCATCTTCCGTGTCGTCGGGGCGGGAGCCGGAGAACGCCAGCGGCGCGAAGCGCGCCAGCAGCCAGGGGCCGATTGTGTTCAATGGGTTGGGCAGGGTGAGTGTGGTCATGGCTGTCGGTTGCGGCGGCTGTCCATGTAGAGCAGGAGCGCGGCCGCCGCGGCTACTCCGGCAAGCGTGAAGGCGGTATACCAGTTGAGCCGGCCCACCGGCCCGAAGGCGCTTTGCCGCCGGATGAAGGCGACCAGCAACAACGATTGCCACAGCAGGATGCTGCTCAGGGGAATTCGCCAGGCGCTCCAGCGGCGCTCGCGAGCCAGCACCAGCGCGCCCGCGCCCATGAGCAATTGCCACCCGGCCAACACGCGGGCCGTGAGGGGGGTCAGCGGCCAGGGCCAGAAGGCGGCCGCGGTATCGGGCAGGACAAACATAATTGCCGCGGCGACGGCCAGGCCTGTCCCCGCGATGAACAGCACGGTGGCGACTACGGTGGGTACGGTCACGTCGCCTGCCTCGGGCGTTCCCGGATCGCGCCGCCGGTTTTGTCGCCACACCAGCAGCAAGATGACCGGCGTGAGGACGTAGATCACCAGCCAAATCAGAAAGGCCCAACGGGTCGGATCAAACGTATCCCAATGGAGCAACGTTGTGGCGAGCATCACGATCGTGTAGATGGCGATGGGCAGGAACCCCGCGCCGACGCGATGCCAGCGTGTCTCCAGGATAAGCCGGGCGAAGAAATAAACGCCGCCCAGATAGCCCGCGCCCATTAGCGCGGCCGTCAGGGGGGAGGCTATCTCCCATGCGAACAATCGCCCGGTTTGCGAGGGCAAGAGATAGAGGACGACGAACGCAGCGATCAGGAAGGGGATGATCCCGGCGGCTACCCGGCGCGTAACCGGCAGGATGGCGTCATCCCGCGCCGCGCCGGTGGGGGGCATATAGGCTTGAGTTTTCACGGCATTCTCCCGTGTGTGTGTATGCGAGCGACGGATACGGGGCAATTGCCGATCTTTGTTATAGCGGAAAAGGGGGCGGGGGACAAATCCTGTTGAAACCTGGCAGGTGGGCGGCACAGAGCACGCTGATGACAACGAAATCGGCCGCCACCCACCTGTCAGGTTTAGTCCACTTGAGGCGCGTTTGACAGTCAACCTCGTTGGACGTACACTCAAATCATCGTTTTCGCCACGGTCGGGCCTGGCCCGGCGGGGCGAGCTTTTATTCTTTATGAACTGCACAGGAGAGGTCGAATGAACGATGCCGCGATTGTCCACGAGGCCGTTCGCCGGGTGAAAGCCGGCGAGCTGAAACGGCCGACCAGCTGCGTCCACGTGGGTGAGCTTCAGGAGGTTGATCCGCGAACGGCCGGCTGTGAGGACTGCCTGAAGGCGGGCAGCACGTGGGTGCACCTGCGAATCTGCCTGACCTGCGGCTACGTCGGCTGCTGCAACAGTTCGCCCGGCAAGCACGCCTCGCGCCACGCCGCGGAGGCGGGGCACCCGGTCGTCATGTCGATGGAGACCGGCGAGGACTGGATGTGGTGCTTCCAGGATGAGGACTACATCGCGCCGCGNNGTTGCTCTCGCGCCGCCACGCCCGCGACCGGGCCATGATGCCGCTGCTGCCGGCGCGCTTCGAGCAACCCCGCATGGCCCAGGCCGCCGTGCGCGAGGTCTGGAGCAAGCCCCACACGTCCGGCATGGCCGCCTTCCGCGACGGCCGCCTCGCCGGCTATTTGCTGGGCCAGGCGAAGTTCGAGACCCACCGCGGCCGCCACGTGTGGATTCCCCTGCCGGGCTACGCGCTGGGCGAGGGCGAACCGGCTGCCCTGTATGCCGAGCTATACGCCGCCGCCGGGCCGGTCTGGCTGCGCCTCGGCGCGTTCGACCACTATGTGATGATGCCCGCCGAAGACCGCGAGGGGCTGGATGCCTGGTTCACGCTGAGCTTCGGCAAGGAGCAGGCCCACGCGATCATGTCCCTGACCGGGCCGCTGCCGGAGCGGGTGGCTGTATCCGGTGTGGTCATTCGCCGCGCCACCGAGGCCGACCGGGACGCGTTTGTCGGCAACATGTCACCCATTCTGCGCCGGCATATGACCGGGCCGCCGGTGTGGGCCGCGGCGCTGCCGGAGAACGTCGGGCCGATGCGCGAGGGGTTCGCCGAGATGCTGACCGACGAGTCGGCGCGGGCATGGATCGCCGAGATCGAGGGAAACGGTGATGATCCCGATCGGATGCTGGGCTATGTGTTGTTGTATCCGGCGTCGCCGTCGGACGACAATCTGACCGTTTCTGTCTCCGAGCGGACGGTGCTGCTGGAAGTGGCCGCCACCCGGCCCGAAGCGCGCGGCCGCGGCATCGGGCAGGCGCTGGCCGCCGCCGGGCTGGCCGACGCCGCCGCGCTCGGCTATCGCGTGTGCATCACCGATTGGCGGACGACCAACATCGAGGCCAACCGCTTTTGGCCGCGGCTCGGCTTCCGCCCCGCCGTCTACCGCCTGGTGCGCAAGGTTGACTCGCGCATTACCTGGGCCACGTTTTGAATTACGAATTACGAATTACGAATTACGAATGAAGAGGCGACTACTGACCACTGACCTACTGATCAACTGACCTACTGACCTACTGACCACTAAATCCCATGGCCGTTTACGAATTCCTGCGCAAAATACCCTTGTTCTCCGAAATGACGGAGGAGGATCTCCAGAGCCTGTGCCTGATCGTGCAGGATGTCGATCTGCCGGCGGGCCAAATGTTGTTCGAGGAAGGCAGCGAGGGCGATACCGCCTATATCGTCGAGAGCGGCGAGGTCGACATCGTCAAGACCAGCGACAACCGCGAGATTTTGCTCGCCAAGCGCGGGCCGGGCGAGGTCTTCGGCGAGATGGCCCTGTTGCTCGACCAGCCGCGCTCGGCCGGCGTGCGCGCCCGCACGGACACGAAGCTGATCGGCATCAGCCGGGCCGACCTGCGCAATCTGCTCCAGATAAGCCCCACGGCCGCGTCCTCGATGTTCGACATTCTGGTCACTCGCTACCAGAACACGCAAAACTTGCTCCGGCAGAGCGAGAAGATGGCCCAGTTGGGCACTTTCACGGCCGGCATTGCCCACGAGTTGAATAACCCGGCCGCCGCCGTCCAGCGCAGCGCCGACCACCTGAACACGGCCTTCTTCGCGTCGGCCCACACTTATATGCAACTGGTGCGCGAGGGGTTGACCGGTCATCAGCAGCAGACGCTGGAGCGCTATGTGCGCCAGGCGCAGGAGCAGGCCAAGGCCACGCCCCAACTCGACGCGCTGGCCCGCAGCGACCGCGAGGCGGAACTGGAGGAGTGGCTCGAAGACCGTGGCATGGGTTCCTCCTGGGAAGCGGCCGTGACCCTGGTTAACCTTAATTACACCGACGAGCAACTTGAGGAGCTGGCGGCCGAGTATGGCGACAAGCTGCCGACGATCATCGACTGGCTCAACAACAACTACACCATCTTCAACCTGCTCAACGAGTTGCAGCAGGGCGCCTTCCGCATCTCGTCCATCATCAAGGCGCTCAAGTCCTACACCTATCTCGACCAGTCGCCCGTCGTGCGGACGAATATCCATCAGGGGCTGGACGACACGCTGCTCATCCTGCGCCACAAGCTGAAAAACGAGATCAACGTCCGGCGCGAATATGCCCCCGACCTGCCGGAGATCGAGGCCCACGGCAGCGAGCTGAATCAGGTGTGGACGAATCTGATCGACAACGCGGTCGATGCGCTGCGCGAGGCCGCCACGCCCGACCCGACCATCACGCTGCGCACTCGGCGCGAGGGCGGCTGGGTCATCGTCACCATCGAAGACAACGGCACGGGCATTTCGGAAGAGAATCTCCCGCGCATCTTCGAATCTTTCTTCACCACCAAGCCGATCGGTCATGGTACGGGGCTGGGGCTGGACATCAGCTACAACATCGTCGCCCGCAAGCACAAGGGGGACATCCGGGTAAGCTCAAAGCCGGGTTGCACGCAGTTCGAAGTCTGGCTGCCGATAGAGATGAAGGAGGACTGAGGGGCGACGCCCGGGCCAGATGCTCAATCGAATTGATATCTACCCCACCCATCGCCACGGCGAGTTGTGGTTGCGCGTCGGGCGGCCGCAACCCTTCGGCGCGACGGTTGTGCCCGGCGGGATCAACTTCTCCGTCTTCTCGCGCAACGCCATCAGTTGCACGCTGGTGTTGTTCCGTAAGGGGGAGCCGCGGCCGTTCGTGGAGATCCCATTTCCCGACGCCTTCCGCATCGGCGATGTCTGGGCGATGATCGTCTTCGGGCTGGACACCGAGGAGGTGGAGTACGGCTTCCGCATGGACGGCCCTCATCGGCCCCACGCCGGGCATCGCTTCGACCGCCACAACATCCTGCTCGACCCCTATGCCCGGGCCATCGGCGGCCGCGGCACCTGGGGCAAACCGGCCCACGAGGGGGACCCGATGCCGTTTCGCGGCCGGGTGCTCATCGACGATTTCGATTGGCAGAACGACCGCCAGCTGGAATTGCCGGCCGAGGACCTGGTCATCTACGAGATGCACGTGCGCGGCTTCACGCGCCATCCCTCATCGGGCGTCAAGTTCCCCGGCACCTATGCCGCCATCCGCGAGAAAATCCCCTATCTACTGGAGTTGGGGGTCAATGCCGTCGAGTTGATGCCCATTCAGGAGTTCGACGCGCTGGAGAGTGATTTCTACAACCCCTATACCGGCGAAAAGCTCATGAACTACTGGGGCTACTCCACGGTCGGGTTCTTCGCGCCCAAGGCGGCCTTTGCCGCCACCGGCCATCTGAACATGGAGGCCGACGAACTGAAGGCGCTGGTGAAGCTGCTCCACCGCCACGGCATTGAGGTCATNNGAGGGCAACGAGAAAGGGCCGACCATTTCCTTTCGCGGGCTGGACAACAAGGTCTACTACATGCTGCGCCCCGACGGCAGCTATCAGAACTTCAGCGGCACGGGCAACACGCTCAACTGCAACAATCCCGTCGTGCGCAATCTGGTGCTCGACGCGCTGCGTTATTGGGTGTCGGAATACCACATCGACGGCTTCCGCTTCGATCTGGCCTCGATCCTGGGGCGCGACGCCGAGGGCAACCCGCTGGCCAACCCGCCGCTGCTGGAATCGCTGGCCCACGACCCGGTGCTGGGCCGGACGAAGCTGATCGCCGAGGCGTGGGACGCGGGCGGCCTCTATCAGGTCGGCTCCTTTCCTGCCTACGGCCGCTGGGCGGAATGGAACGGCCGCTATCGCGACACGCTGCGCCGCTTTCTGAAAGGGGACGCGGAGCAGGTGGGCGAGATGGCGAACCTGGTCAAAGGCTCGCCGCACATGTATCTGGAGCGCGGCCCCACCGCTTCGGTCAACTTCGTCACCTGCCACGACGGGTTCACCCTCAATGACCTCGTTTCCTATGCCGAAAAGCATAACATGGCCAACGGGGAGGACAACCGCGACGGGGCCAACGACAATCACAGCTGGAATTGGGGCCACGAGGGGCCGACCGACGACCCGGCGATCCTGGCCCTGCGCGGCCGCCTGATGCGCAACGCCATCGCCATCCTCATGGTTTGTCAGGGCGTGCCGATGATTCACATGGGCGACGAGACGGCCCACACCAAATACGGCAACAACAACACTTACGCCCAGGACAACGAACTGAGCTGGCTCGACTGGAACCGGCTGGAGGAAAACGCCGACCTGTTTCGCTTTTTCAGCCGGAGTATCGCCTTCCGCATGGCCCACCCTGCGCTGCGCCGCCGCTATCATCTTCACGAGCGGGATATGATCGACAGCGGCTACCGCGATATTTCGTTCCACGGCCCGCGCGAGGGCAAGCCCGACTGGTCGCCCCACAGCCGCACGCTGGCCTTCATGCTCTGCGGCCTGCATGCCGTGCTCTTGCCGGGGCAGACGACCGACGATCACATCTACGTCGCCATGAACATGCATTGGGAGCCGCATACCTTCGAGTTGCCGCGCCTGCGCGACGCCCGGCGCTGGCACCTCTTTGCCGACACCTACCGCCTGCCGCCCGACGACATCCACGAGCCGGGGCAGGAGCGGCTATTGCGCGCCCAGCGAAATTTGCCCGTCGGGCCGCGCTCGGTGGTAATATTGGTGGGTCGATGAACATGGAACCCTTGACTTTACCCGGCGAATCCGAATATCTGAGCCAACTGCTCGATTACGTGACCTGGGTGGCGGCCGCGTATGGGCTGGAAGAGGCGGCCGTCTATCGTTTGGCCCTGGCCGTGGACGAGATCGCCACCAATATCGTCCTCCACGGCTACCGGGAGGCAGGCCGCAGCGGCGATCTGACGGTGTGGGCGGAGTCGTCCGCCGGGCGGCTGATCGTCTATCTGGAAGACTCCGGCCAGCCGTTCGACCCGCGCGAGGCTCCCCACCCGCCCGATCTCGACCGGCCGCTGGAAGAGCGGCCCGACGGCGGCCTGGGCATCTACCTCGCCCTATGGGGGGCAGACAGCCTCCATTACGAGCAGGTGAGCGGCCGCAACCGTACCACCTTCGTCATGGAACTGCCGGGGACGCTGCCTGGCGGGGACGAGCCACAAAGCTGATGGCTACCGCCTACATTCATGTGCTGGTCGTCAATGACGACGAAGCGCAGGCCCGGCGGCTGGCGCGGCCGTTCGCGGCGTGGGGCTGGGACGCGACGCGCGTGCCGAGCGACCCCTCTGCCGCCTTGGCCCTCATGGCCGACGTCCCGTTCGACCTGGTGCTGCTCGATCTGAGGGCGGCCGAGCGAGAGCATTTCGCCTTTCTGCGCGCCCGGCGCGACGACCCGCGCCTGAGCGCCGTCCCGGTGGTGATCACCGCCTTTCCCGGCGCGCCACTGCCCCGGCTGGCCCGCTGCATCGAGATGGGGGCGAGCGACTACATCACCCACCCCGACCACCATAGCCTCTTCCGCGCCCGGCTGCAAAACATCCTGCAGCGCAAGCTGTTGCAGGAGCAGGCCACCACCGCGCTGGAGGCGTTCAACGAGATCGAGAAGATCGCCGACGACCTGCGGCTGGTCATTCTGCCCATCGGCGCGGCGCTGTCGGCCGAGACGGAATACGACCGGCTCGTGGCCCGCATCGTCTCCGAGGCGCAGCAGATCTGCAACGCCGACGCGGGCGCGCTGTGCCTGGCCCAGGACGACGGCATGCTCCACATTCTCTATAGCCGGATTGAGCCGCTGGATTTCACCTGGCAGCACGTCCCCGGTCAGGTGGAAGTGATGAAGCCCGTGCCGTTGACCGACGAGGCGAGCGGCGACCCCAACTATACCAGTCTGCCCGTCTACGTCGCCCTGTCGGGCGAATCGGTCAACATGACCGAAATGCTCAAGGGCCGCTTCGAGCCGAGTTGGCTGGACGAGGCGTTATTGGGCGCTGAGTATCGGCCCCGGTCTGTTCTGGCCGTTCCGTTGCGCAGCGGGCAGGTGGTCGGCACGCTGCTGCTGGGCGACAGCCGCCATCCGCTGACGCACGAGATCGTCCCGTTCGACGCCTACCACCAACAGGTGGCCGAATCGCTGGCCTCGCAGGCGGCCATCGTGCTCAACAACCGGCTGCTCAACGAACGGCAGACGCAGCTCATGCGCTTCAAGCGCGAGCTGGAGATCGGCCGCGAGATACAGCTCAGCTTCCTGCCCGCCCAACTGCCCACTCCGCCGGGCTGGGAGCTGGTGGCCAGGTATCATCCGGCGCTGGAGGTGGCAGGGGACTTCTACGACGCGTTCCCGCTGCCCCACGGCGCACTGGTGCTGGTCATCGCCGACGTCGTCGGCAAGGGCGTCACCGCCGCCGCCCGCGCCCGACGGTGAGGCGCTGGTCAATGCCGTGCGGCTGACCAACGCCTATCTCATCGCCAATCACGGCGACACCTATTCCTTCGCCACGTTCTTCGCCGCGGTGCTCGACCCGACGACCGGCCGGCTGCTCTATGTCAACGCCGGGCACAACCCCCCGCTCGTCCTCGGCCCCGACGGCCGCGGCGGGCGAGAGTTGCGCGGGGAGCTGTCGCCCACCGGTCCGGCCATTGGGCTGCTGCTGAACACCACCTATCAGATTGGCGAGTTCGATTTGCGCCCGGGCGATCTGCTCTTTGCCTTCACCGACGGCGTGACCGAGGCGCGCAACCCGGCGGCCGAGGAGTTCGGCGAGGAACGGCTGGAGGAGCTGCTGACGGCCCGGGACGAGTCGGCCGAGGCGACGCTGGTCGTCATCGATGACGCCGTTCTGCAACACACGGGTGAGGCGGAGGCGTTTGACGATGTGACGATGGTGGGGTTGAGGTGGGAAGTGCCTTTCGATTAGCCTTTGGTGGATTTGGCGTATTTAGCGGTTTTTGTGTTATTTGTGCATTCTGTGTTACTATCGCGATGGAGGTGACACGCGATGAGCACGATAGATGTGGATATTCTGGCACGCGGGCAGGCATTGGCAGATGATCTTCGACGTGAAGGCCGAGGAGAAGACGCCGAAGTGTTGCAAACGTTGTTATCCGTTGCCGGGCGCGAGGTGGAGCCAACCCCATATTTGACGACGAGCCAGGTTGCCGCGCGGATAGGCGTGAGCAGGCAGACGGTGGTCAACTGGATCAAGCGAGGCGTTATTCCCGGCGTGCGTTTGGGCGGCCGTCTGGTTGTTCCGATAAAGGTGCTGGAGCGATTCACTCCGCTTGAGGATTTGCTGAATCAATTGGATGAGGAGCATCCACCGCTGAGCGCCGAAGAGGCGGCCGCGATTGTTCGTTCCGGGCGGGAGGGTTGGCGGTGGCAAGGACCCGAAGAATAAGAGCGGTTCTCGATACATGTGTCTTGCTTAGCGCCGAGCGACGTCCGTTATTGTTTCTGGCGGCCGCGGGAGCTTATACTATCGTTTGGAGCGAATTCATTGCCGACGAGCTTAAGCGCAAGATGGTTGAAATTGGATGGGGTAAAGCCAATGCCGAGGCACTATCGAAGGCATTGGTCGGTCTGGCCGAAATGGTCGATCACCGGCAGATCGAGGGCGGGAATTATGAGGAATGGCTGCGTGATCCTGACGATCATCCGATCATGGCGACGGCGCTTATTGGAAAAGTCGATTATTTGGTGACCTGGAACGTGAAGGACTTTCCTCCGAAGCGACGATTTGCGGGCGTCACTATCATTACGCCTGACGCGTTTCTGCGTGATATTAGTTAATGGCTCGTTTCAAAGGTACACCAAAGTTGAAAATCGACATATATCTGATAGTCATGCTATTGGCTATCGTGATCGTTTCATGCGCTTGTCGCGGTACTAGTATCGTTACTCCAGCCACCCCTGAAGCCACGACGCCACCACCCACGGCCGCAAACGCCCCAACCGATTCCCCCGCGTCCGCCACAACCGCGTCAATCCCCATCCCCACCAGCGCTACCTCGGCCCCCGGTGCCACGCCGGCCCCCGGCGTCACGCCGGCCCCCGCCAACACACCAACCCCCACCCCCAACCCCTACGCCGACCTGACCATCGATGCTCTGGCGGCGCGCTCCTGGGGCGGTGGCCTGCTGGAGATCACCGACACGCTGGAGACAAACGACGTTTTTACCCGCTACGAGATCAGATTCCCCAGCGACGGGCTGGACATCTACGGCTTCATGAATGTGCCCAACGAGGGGGAAAACTTCCCGGTGGTGCTGATGCTCCACGGTTACATCGATCCTGAAGAGTACGAGATCGTACCCTACACGCGCCGCTATGCCGATGCGCTGGCCGAGGCGGGCTACTTCGTCATNNGACAGCGGCCCCGACCCGTTCCGCATCGGCTACGCGGCCGACGTGCTGAACCTCATCGCCATCATCCGCGAGCAAAGCCAGGACCCGCTGGGCACGCTGCGGCGAGCCGACGCCGACGACATCAATCTGTGGGGCCATAGCATGGGCGGGGGTGTGGCGCTGCGGGTGCTGGCGGTCAACAATGAGCCGTATCTGCGCACGGCCGTGCTCTACGGCTCCATGAGCGGCGACGAGGCGAAGAACTACGGCCGCATTCGGGGCTGGACGAACAGCCGCCGCGGGCAATTCGAGCTGGCCGCGCCGCCGGAGATGCTGCGGGCCATCTCCCCGATCAACTATCTGGATCGGATCGAGGCGGCCGTGGCCGTCCATCACAGCCATGCCGACGACGTGGTGCCGGTCGAGTGGTCGGAAGCGCTATGCGATTTGCTGGCCGAACTCTACTCGGCCGATGAGATCCCCTACGCGCCGGAGTGCCATTTCTACGATCTCCAGCCACACACGTTTCGGGGGGACGGGGATGGGTTGTTGATAAGACGGGTGGCTGAGTTTTTTGGGCGTCATTAGAAGCCGGGTTTCTTCCGGGGAATTCGGCTTCCGGGTTTTATACAAGCTCGTTCTCGCGCTCTTTCCAGCTTTGAGTCAGAGCGATTAACTCATCAACGTACTCAGGCCAGTTATGCAAGGTGAGCGGGTCAAAATCTGCTCCGTTCGGCCAGACCAGGGTGTGGACTTCGGGGTCGATCTCAACCTGCCCGAACACCTTTTGGTCGCGTAGCGGTCCGAAGTAGTGGCCGAAGAGCACGGGCTGAAAATCAATTACCTGGCTTGTGGCATCATCAAAAGACACTCGCAGGGTATAGGGTCCTACGATCTTATAGTCTGTGACGCGATAGATGGGATGTTCCATTGTCTTCACCCTCTCCCTTATTTGAGCGGGGCAATCTTCAATACTGTTTCACCGGCTCGTATTCTACTCCAGTTTTCACTAAGTTCTTCATTATGGAGTTCTGCCCAGGCCTCTACCAGGCGACGCTCCTTTGGTGACAGTTGGCCGGAAATCAATTCTATCGGATCGAGTCCGTAAACGGCCGACCTGTTCTGATAGTAGGCATGGAAATGCGGCCGATGGTGCGGGGCATTTTGCTCCACGAACATACGGATAATAATACCATAGAAACGACTGATCTCAGGCATCTCGACTCCTGACACTTGATTGTTAATCTTGAATAGACGTGATGGCCGAGCTTCGCCCCGGATGATGGCGGCGCCTTCACGCACACTTTCCAGCAGTTCCTCAAACAACGGATCGTTCATAGACATACACCCCGTTCAATGACACAGGCTACTCCACCCCCACCACCAGCAACGCCATATCATCAAACTGGGCCGCGCTGCCGCGCCAGGCGGCCAGATCGGTGAAGATGGCCCGGCACATCCCGACCGGCGACTGCGTGGCGTGGAATGATACTACCTCCGCCAGCCGGTTGTGGGCGGGCATCTCGCCGTCCGGCCCCACGATGTCGGTCAGGCCGTCGGTGTAGAGCACCAGCTTGTCGCCGACCCGCAGCTCCAGCGTTTCTTCGGATACTGTGAAGGTGGGGCTGTCGAACAGGCCGAGCACCATGCCGCGGCCGCCCAGCGGCGCGACGCGGCCGTCGCGCACCAGGAACGGGCGCTCGTGCCCGGCGCGGACGTAGCTCAGCCGCCGCCGTTCCCGATCCACGATGCCATAGAACACTGTGACGAACATATCCTGCTCGCCAATTTCCCGCAGCAGGTCGTTGACGCGATTGAGGGTTTCCGCCGGGGTGGTGGTATGGCGGGCCACGGCCTGAATGAGGCTGCGCGTCTGGGCCATGTAGAGCGCGGCGGGCATGCCCTTGTCGGCTACGTCGGCGATGACCAGGGCGACCCGGTCGTTGTCCAGCCGGATGACGTCATAGAAGTCGCCGCCCACCTGCCGCGCGGGGGCGTAGGATGCGGAAAAGGTGATGCCGGACACGGTGGGGAAGGCGCGCGGGATCATGCTGAGTTGCACCTGGCGGGCCAGTTCCAGCTCGCGCTCCAGCCGCTCCTTCTGGGCCAATTCGATCTGGGCCGCTTCCAGGGCTTCGATCTTGCCCCGCAACTGCTCGATGAGGCCGGCGCGTTGCATGGCCACGGCGGCATAGCCGGCCAGCGTTTGCAGCAGCGCCACCTCGCCCTGGGTGAAGCGGGCCTTGCGCGTCGACTGGATGAGCATCACCCCGGCGGGGACGCCGTGGGCGATGAGCGGGATGGCTTGCCCGGCGCGCGCGGGCGGCGTGTCGGGCAGCAGCACCAATCCGGGCGGCGTGCCGTCATAGCTCATTGTCTCGCGGTCGGACAGGCTCTGATAGACCAGGTCGCAGGAGATGCCCATTTCGACCTGGGCCTCGCGCCAGCCGCGCGCGGCGAGTATCTGTCCCCATTCGGCCGAGCGCACGTAGTAGAGGATCCCGCGGTCGGCCTTGCTCAGCTCCATCGCCGTCTTCAGCACCCGGTCGCCCAGTTCGCGCAGGTCGCTCCAGGTGATGAGCGCCTGGCCGATGCCCTCCAGGGCGACAAGCTCGCGGGTGCGCTGCTTCAGTTGGCGGTCGGCGGTGTCCAGCCTGGCCGTCTTGCGCTCCAGTTCGGCGCTCGTCTCGGCCAGCCGCCGCTCGGCCCCGACGAACAGCGCGTGGGTACGACGGAGTTGCCGGCTGTCGAACTCCAGCGCGTCGGACAGAGCCAGTTGGCCGCGCTGGGCCAGCATCCAGATGTAGGCCTTCATCGGCATGGCGCTGGGGTGCGACCACAGATCGTCCTCCGCGCCGTCGAGGTGCAGGAAGTCGAACACGGCCACGTCGCCCCGGCGGCCGGTGCGGTTGCAGTTGTCGCAAGCGCCGGGGGTATAGTACGCGCCCGGCTCGTTGCCCGCGCCGAGCGTGGGGAAGCGGCGGTTCAGCAGCCGGAGTTGGGCCAGATGGTCGGCTGTTACGTCGGCCGGGCGCTTGCAGATGGGGCACAGGACGGGCAGCCGCTGGACGCTCAGCACCCAGCGCAGCGCGGCCAGGTCGTCCTTCGGGGGGCAGAGTTCGGCCAGCGAGCGGGCCACGGCCTGGGCGTGGAAGATGGTGTCCAGTTGGGAGAGCACCAGCGCCCCGTCGCGCGCGGCGGCCAGCAGAGGGGCCAAGTTCTCCGGCGTGACGCGGTCGGCGATGATCAGNNAGCACGCGGAAGATGGTGGCGCGGCCGCTGGGCAGGAAGTGGAGATTCGACTCGGAGACAGGATCGGCCGCCGCCGGTCGCGCGTCCAGCCCGGCCACGACGACCAGCCCGGATTGCTCGCCGACGAGTTGGCGGACAAGCTCGTCAACTTCCGGCAGCAGCGAGAAGTCGGAGAAGCGGAGCATGGGGAGAGTTTACAGGATTTAGTGGGGAGTGAACAGTGGGTCAGTGGGTCAGTNNATCGTCACCTTGACGCCCTCGTCCGCATGATCGGCGTTGACGGTCTTCCGGAAGGCCTCCAGCTCGGTGATGTCCGCCTCGTCGAACTGCGTGACGTGCGGGATCATCACCCAGTTGCGGGCGAGGTTCGCGCCCGAGAGCTTCTTGATGCGGGAAAGGGGCTTCGACTCGACCGGGCCGTACTTCGCGAAGTCGACCTTCGGCCACGGGATCAGCGCGAGTTCGCCGATGCCGCTGAACATGTGGAGCACGACGCCGGTCTGGCAGGTTTGGTCAAACGTCAGGCGATGGACGCTGATCAGGTCGAGCAGGTCATCGGGCGTGAAGATGCGGTAGGCCGGCGACTCGACGTGATCGCCGGCCACGTAGTAGCGGCGCTCGCCCAGTTCGGTGGTGAACTCGCCCGATTCGGCGTCGTAGGCGCCGTCGGTCAGGTATTGCAGCGTCAGGAACGGGTGGGTGGTGCCGCCCTTGCGCAGGTTTACCTCGATGGCGTAGGGTTCCCAATCGCCGGAGCCGTTCTTCACGGTCAGGAAGTCGAGGGCGAAGCGGCCGATGATTCCCTCGCGCACGAACCGTTCGCCGATCTTGGCCGCCTCGCGGGTGATCAGGCGACTGTAGGCTGGGTCGGCGGGGAAGATGGCCCCCAGATAGCTCTGGCCGCTGGGGCCGCCAAGCATCTGGTCGTGGGTGGACAGGATTTCGACCTTGCCCAGCGGGGAGATGCGCATCTGCACGCTGGGGCTGCGCATCTCTTCGCCGGCGATCATCTCCTCGACGATGGCTCCTTGCCGGGTAACGCCCCGCAGGTAGTCGCCGTAGTCCAGTTCCGGGACCTCGAACGTCATGGCCCGCAGGCGCGCGGCGATGGCCTCGGCCTCGTCGGACGCGCCCGGCCGGGGCAGGTCGCGCAGGTCGACCACGGCGTTGCCCATGCCCGACACGCCCTGATTCAGCTTGGTGATGACGCGGCCGATGGACGGTTTCTCGTAGCGCATGGTATGGATCGCGGCCACGAACCCGGCTTCGCTGCGGATGTTCTCCACGCCCAGGGGGTGGCGCAACCCTTCCTCGGCGAAGACGCGCCGCGCGCCGCTCTTGCCGCCCAGGGCGAAATGGCGCGGGTCGGCGGCATACATGGGGATATCGAGTTGCAGGGCCAGCTCGCGCTCCAGGTCGGTGGTCGTGAACGGGGTCAGGTGGGCGCGCTCCAGGTCGGGGATGCGCTCGCGGATTTGGCGGATGAACCACGGCCGCTCCAGCACCTTTTCCACCAGCGAGCGGTCGGAGCCGTCCTGCGGCGACAGCAGATGGAGCCGCTTGCGGGCGTTGCTGACGGTCACGTCGGGCAGGTTGTGGAGATAGTAGTCGATGGTCAGCGGGGCGACGGGCTGCGAGGTGAGGTAGATCAGCCGCAGGTGGGGCTGCCGCAGCAGAAAGGTCATGAACAGGAACCGCTCTTCGTAGATCTTGTGGATCGAGCCGGGCGCGGCTATTTCGCCGGTCAGCGAGGGCAGGACGACGAGCGTGTTCTCGTCCTGCACGTCGCCGCCGGGGTCGGTGCGACCGATGAGCCGCCACAGCGGGGCGAGCTTGAGTTGCAGTTCGTCAAAGCGGGCGGCGCGTTCGGGGGTAAATGGCGGCAATGGGTTGGGGGTCATGTTGGGTTCCTGATTTGAGATACGAGATACGGAGCGGTCATTCATACCGGAAGCGCCGGACGCCAATGATGAAGAACACCACGGCGAAGCCCAGCAGGACGGCCGCTTCGGGCAGGATGTCGACCAGCCCCTGGCCGCGCATGGTGATGTCGGTCAGGGCGCTCATGGCCCAGGTGGTCGGCAGTATCTTGACCGCCTGCTGCAAGCCGGGCGGAAACAGCTCCATCGGAAACCATGCGCCGCCGAGCAGGGCCATGGACATGCCGAACATGATGCTCAGGTTCACGGCCTGGCTCTCCGTCTTGACAAAGGTGCCCAGGGTCGTGCCGAGGGCCAGCCCGGCCAGAGCCAGACTGACCAGAACGACGATCAGCGCCACCGGATCGCGCCCCCAGGGCACGTGCATCACCAGGATGCCGAAGGCGATGAGGATCGCCATTTGCACCAGAGCCATGATCAGTTGGCCGGAGATGGTGCCCGTGAGGAAGGTGGATTTGCGAGTCGGGGTGATCATCAGGCGGCGCATCGTGCCCAGCGCGCGCTCCATGGCGAACAGGCCCGACACGCCCAGCAGGGGGATGAATACCCAGGTCATGAGCTGCCCGGCCGAGGCTTGCGACCGCTGGTCGTAGGTTCCGCCGCCGGCGGGCACGGTGAAATCGACGCGCGGCGGCTGGGTGACCAGGGCGCTCTCCGCGGCGGCCAGCGTGCTCTGGAAGAACGCCTCGCGCGCGGCATCGTCGGCGAACGGCCGCGCGGCCTCGACGCCCTCGACGGCCTCGACGGCGTTGCGGGCGATGAGCAGCGGCCGGGCGATCTCGCCCACGGCGCGGGCCACTTCCTGCTCCACGACGAGGCCGACGTTGCTGCCCGGCGCGGTCTTCAGAACCACCTCGCTTTGCGCGCCCAACAGGACCTTGTCGGCCGACAGGCCGTCGCTGAAGCCGGCGGGGATGATGAGCAGCGCGCCGACGTCGTTGCCCGCCAGCAGCTCCTCCGCTTCCCCGCGGGTCTGCACGTCCGGCTCGATGGTGTCCGACGCGGCCAGGGCCGCCAGGAAGGCCTCGGCGCGCGCGCCGCCGTCCTCGTTGACGACGGGCACGGTAGTCCGGTTGTCGCCCACGTCGGCAAACCCGCCGCCGACGATGTAGGTGAAGATGATAGGCAGGATGAGGAAGAACAGCAGTTCCGCGCGCCCTTCGAAGCGAAGGACGGTGTCTTTGCGAATGATGGCGGCCAGTTTGTTGAACATGATAATCCTCACCTCATCCCGCCAGCATCTCGCTTTGGCGGCGGCGGAATATTATGGCCGAGACGACAAACAGGATAGCGGCCATCGCCAGCAGGGCGGCGACGGGCACGACGATCTCCGATAGCCCCGCGCCCGAGGCCAGCGTGAGGAACCCATCCATCGCCCAGCTATTGGGCGCGATGCGGCTGAGCGTATTAAACACCGCCCCCGATTGCAAGCCCGGTATAAAACCGCCCAGGATGCCGAAGATGAGCGTCAGGGCCATGCCGAGATTACTCACTTGCCCGGCGTTGGCCGAGGCCGAGGCGATGAGCAGCCCCCAGCCGGTGGCCGCCAGCGCGGCCGAGACGACGACCAGCAGCACCCCCAGCGGATTGCCCCAGTTCAGACGGAACAGGATCGATGTGAGGACGACCAGCACCGCCAACTGGATGAAGCCGCCCAGGAAGATGCCCGCCACCTTGCCGCTGAGCACCTGGGCATTGGTCACCGGCGCGGCCAGCATGCGGGCCAGCGTGCCCTCGCGCCGCTCCGAGAGCAGCGTCCGCGCGCCGAGAGTGACGGCATACATCAGGAACATGAGAGCCATCGCCGGGGCGAAGAAGGACAGCAGGTTGAAGCCCGCCTCGCCGTCGGTGGCCACGCTCTCGCTGCGGACGGTGATGAGCGAGTCGGTGGCGGCCGCGCCGCCCGTGTCGCTAAAGAGGCGCTCGGCCATTGCTTGCCCGATGGCGGGCAGCTCGGCCGGAGCCGCCGCGCCGCTCGTCGCCAGCTCGGTCAGGGCGACCTGGACGGTGGTCACGCCGGTCTGGGCGCGGTTGGTGAACTCCTCGGCGATGCCGCGCACGACACTCGCCCGAATGGGTGAGCCGGGGTCGCCGACGACGCGCAGGGCGACGGGGGCGGGCGTCTCGCCGGTTGCGGCGTCGGGGATGAAGCTGTCGCTGAAGCCGGCGGGGATGATGACCACGGCGGCCACGTCACCGTCGCTCACCCGCTCCAGCGCCGCCGGTTCGTCGTCGCTCGTCTCCGTCGCCAGCAGGTCGCTCAGCGCCTCGCTCGTGAACAGGTCGGTGAGGGCCGTGGCGAGTTGGCCGCCGTCCCGGTCGATGACGACAACCGGGATGCGGCTGATGGTCGGGGCGTCGGACTGGTTGAAGCTGTTGGTGATCAGCCCCATGCCGAGGGTAAGCACCAGCGGGCCGAGGATGATCAGCATCAGCGCCGGGCGGTCGCGGAGCAGGATGCTGATGTCTTTCCAGGTGATGGCGAGGATTTTATTCATGACAAAGCCTCGGAAGAGTTGGGAACAGTGGCCAGTGGGTCAGTGGGTCAGTGGGGCAGTAGGTCAGTGGGGACTGATCCACTGAATACTGATCACTGACCACTTTCCTTAATCCCGCAATCCCCGTCCGGTCAGGTGCAGGAACACCGCCTCGAGATTCGGTTCCTGGATGTCGACGGAGCGCAGTTGCAGTCCGGCTTCGTTGGCGCGGCCGACGACGCCGGGCAGCGCCGCGCCGGCGTCGGCTACGTTGACGATGATTTGGCTATCAACGGCCGCCGCGCCGGTGACGCCCGGCAGGCCGGCGAACAGCGTCACCTTGCCGTCGGCGGCAAGACCTTCGCCGTCGGCGGCGGCCATCGCCAAAGCCGCGTCTTCGGCCAGATGCAGGCGCAGCGTCTCTTGCTCGCCCACGACCTGGGTCAGTTCGTCCAGCGTCCCCAGCGCGATGAGTTCGCCCTTGTCGATGATGCCGATGCGGTCGGACAATTCCTCGGCCTCTTCCATATAGTGGGTGGTATAGAGGACGGTCATGCCCTGGCCGCGCAGCTCGCGCACCATGTCGAGGATGCGGCGGCGGCTCTGCGGGTCGATGCCNNTAGAGGGCGATCTCCTGCGGCACGACGCCGATGGTCCGGCGCACGCCCAGCGAGTCGGTGAGGATGGAGTGGCCGGCGATCTCGGCCGTGCCGCCGGTCGGCTCGATGAGGCAACTGAGCATGTTGATGGTCGTTGACTTGCCCGCGCCGTTGGGGCCGAGCAGGCTGAAGATTTCGCCGGGCAGTATGCTGAAGGAGATGCCCTTGACGGCTTCGTTGTCGCCGAAGGACTTGCGGAGGTCGTGGGCGATGAGGATGGGGTCGGTCATGACAGATCTCTCGTGAAAGACGCCGGGAACGGATTTGATTGAATTCCGTCACAATTTCATCAGAGCATGCGCATTATACCATACATGTTAGTTGCCCGTTCAGACCTAAACCTGACAGGCAGGGCAACCGCATACTCC
>JRYI01001789.1_pt1 | contig 22683 bp, 17 predicted proteins | sample 235361 | NCBI WGS metagenome assembly JRYI01 (sample SAMN03074212, study PRJNA261471) | activated sludge metagenome | biome: Common Effluent Treatment Plant; feature: Wastewater; material: Activated sludge; isolation source: activated biomass in a lab-scale reactor treating industrial wastewater at...
GATGGCATTATTCTGTATATCTTCATTCTTTCTGTAAGGGTTTCCTGCTGAATTTTGACTCTGAGAACTCTCAAAAGACCTCAGCACAGGGATTGCGGCATCTATCGCTGCGCCATACTTCCCCACTCCTGCTGCAAACTTGCCCTGACCGCCACCACCTTTGCCGCCCATAGCCCCTACTACATCTCCTGCCGTAGAAGCCTCTGTTGAAGAAGTAGAGCCATCGGTCTGATATTGCGGTATGTTAGACTGCATCTTTGCAGCCATGTCAATAGCCGACTGCTGCTGTGTTGTCGTTGCAGAAGGTATGTTAGATGGTTGATAACCATTGGCTGCACTCGCCCCACCTAAAGCATCACTAAAAGACGATATGCTTTTAGAAGAAGTGCTTTGCACCCCACCAAAGGCACTACCTTTGATGCGGTTAGTCACATCGAAAAAGAATAGCTGCTTTTCCATCGGTGTACTCAGCGAATTGTATTGATTAATCTCATCCTGCGTCCACCCTGCGAAATCGCTGTTGTTAGATGATGCCACCACAGCCCCACCTGCATTAAGTCGCTGAACGCTATTTTTATATGGATTTGCTCTTTTTGTTACCATGACTTTATCATTTTTGTCAATACCGATAAAAGGTAAATATATTCATTATTACTTATTACAGGGCTTCCGTTGACCCTCATATTTTTCTTTAAAAGGACTTTCATCCATTTCCCTACCATCGTCTGCCCTTGCTGTGTCAGAGGAACACTACCCTCCCATCTTCCGTCAACATACCCATAGTCCTTGTTTTGCAAAGTTATGTTATTGTCTTGTGCAACTTGGTCATGGGTCATACAAATTACATCGGTAAAAAATTTGTCGTTGCCTGTAAACTCAAAGTTGTTGAAAAACTTGGCAATGATATATTTCTCGTTCACCACGAATCCTACTCTTATCTCTGGCTCTACTATTCCATAAAACTTGTTATAGTCGCCATGATTATGAGCAAATATATCACTTTGCCTTCTTACATACGCCCAATGGTCGGTGTCGGAAGATGCCGCCACAGGGGTGACCCCTGAATTATAGTCAGCAATACACACATAGTATTCTATGGTGTCCGCAGAAGTGCTAACCCCTATAATGCCACCACCCTGCCTTTCTGTACATATCTCCCCTACAACATAATCTTTATTTGGGAAAAGAGGCGTTTCCTTGCTGTCTTCTGCCGACAGCATTATGTCGTGGTGCAGATGATATATACAAGGGAAGAAAGGGTATTTCCCTGCATAAAACTTGTTTATCATGGAAAAAGCAAGCGTCACCTTGCTGTTGGTGACTTTAGGGTAGTTAAATGTCATCACCACCTCACCGAACTTATTATCATAGACACCATGAATCCCTGCTTTGTCAAGAGGGTTGTCAGATGTTATGATTAAGGACTCAAACATATCGTACACAAGGTTGTGGTTGTCGAAGTTTTTATTCAGAGGGGTCAGACTTAGGTTTTTACCTAAAAACCACTGTATCTTCTTTACCGCATCATAGGCTACATAGCCATCGGGGGTATCTACGAGCGACCACTTATGCTGTGAGCCAAGATAACCATCTATGGTACTATACCTCTCTGCCACAGCCCCTTCTCCTATGGATAGCGACTCCCCAAAAGATACAGGTATAGAAGTGCGCTCGTTGACAGGGACAACACAGATGCCATAGTCCTGTATAGCTATAAGCCTGTTTTCATCACCACTTCTTAAATTATTTATCTGCCCTTGCTGATTACCTACCTCTATATATCCTATAAAACCAAATACCCTGTATTGGTCAACACGCTCGCCATCACGCTTTTTTCCTGAGTAATACGCTCTTCTCGGATATTCGTTTCTTCCAAGTTTGTAAAATAACGGCAGCGCAGGATATGCTATTAAGGGGAACTCCGCATGATATACGTTGTTGTAAATCCACGCTTCGGGCTGCTCAACAGGTGGATTAGTGCCTATAAGCCCTATACCATTTGCGTTAGACACATCATCGTAGCCTCTCACCCTGCCATAAGTACGTCCTTGACGCAGATATTGGTTGACACTTGTTTCTAACGGAATGATAACACCTTTGGTAAAGCCATCATCATCAGCCGAAGGGACACGCTCTGTAATATCAAATAACGAAAGATAGCAGTCGCCACCCCACACCTCTACACCATTGATTACCCCTATGGACTTTGGCGTTGCCGTAATAGGCTCTGTTGCCGACAGCAGGTAGTTCATAAAGTCTGTGTCAAACAACTGATAGTGGTTGGTAGATATATACTCGTTATTGGCTAATGCGGCATCTGTATTGCCACCATACAACACCACCTTATTTCGCTTGTAGTTAAACACAGGTCTTGCTGCGGTAAGAAAAGTAAAACGGTTAGGGTCTGTATCGTGAATCCTTGTTGCAGAATCGCCAACATCGTTCTCTGTTATGGAAAATGCAAAATGACAGTTCCCATCTCCAAGCAAAGGGTCGTGTATGTGCTTATTTTTTGTAAACAGCAACCTCCCCCTTGCGCTGTATGACAAAGGGTTTTTGCCGCTAAAGGTGCTGTTGTATTGTATCTCTCGGTGAANNTAAGGGTCAGGTGCATCAAAGTCGGTAAACCCCACTTCTAAATCTCTTGATGTGGAAGCGTCTACCTCGTCCTCCCAAAAAGGGATAACTTTAGGTGAAGCTCCTTGTGCAATAGGGGTATTTAAGATAGTGTAATAGTCTATATTACTACCTGAACCGTACAGCCTCTGCGACACACGCATACAGTAGTTTGTCCCATTATGGGCAATGTAGTCAGGGGCGGCAAAGTCCATATACAACCCTGCATATTCAAACTTGTCTCCACTCCGTATCTCTAAATCAGCAAAACCCCACTGTAAGTTGATGTCGGGGCTGTAAAACATACAGCCATCAGGGATTATCTCATCTCCACTTGTAGTCCCTGACGTAGAATACCCACTTGGCGTAGTGCCTGGAAGGATGTCAACCCTGTTGCCGCTATCAGAAATTATAGGCTGCCCATATCCTTGAGCTATTATCCTTGCATCCCTGCGGCATCTGACAATAGAAAACCCATTGAAATAGTTAGGCAGGTCTGATAACGATATGCCCATACCGTTGGCTATCTGATTAAAGTCTATATTGTCAATGGTAAGCCCCATGTGCCTTAATATCGTCCCTGAGCTAAAACCTGTTGTCGTATTACATGCAGGGTCGCTAATCTTTGGTGTAATCCAATCTCCTAAATGCCTTACATAGTAAGCCTGTCCTTTCTTGCCATGCAGAAGCAGCCCAAATCTATACACCTCATTCCCTCTCCAATATCCTGAATAGTACATAGAATGAGCAGGGTCTTTGTAGTCGTGATACTGCCCATCGTAAGGTATTCTTTTGATTTTACCGTTATATTGCTTTATGACGATAACAGGGCGCACTCCTACATAGTACCCCGACACAGTTGTCCATGTCAAGGTTGTCACAGCCGTAGTACATGCAAACAAGTCCCCATTGGGACTGTTGGGTGCATAGTCCACTCCATTGTAAGTCACATACACCCCTATTGGCGGTGTAGGTGTTGCAGTAACCACTTCGTAATACACAAACGGAACAAGCGTAGCATAGCTTCCGTTTGTTGTTCCGCCAATACCCGTAGATACTTCTTCATTGCCATAAACTTGGTTTCCGTAGTCTGGTCGTGGAAATGCCGCACGTAAGTTTTGTAAGTCAGCAGCCTCTAAACGTATCAAAGAGTTAAATACAGCCCCTGTTATCTTGTTAGGGACGTTAATATCGTCATTTGTAGTCACGTTGCCCAAAAACAGGATGTTGTTAACCACTTCCCCTGCTTTGTTTTTAATGAATATCAATGGCTGTAAGGCTATATCGTCAATGATAAGCTCTTCAAGCCCATCGTTGCTTATCATGTCTATAAGCATGGTTTCTCCTGAAATATTCTGCTCTGCAAATATTATAGGGTTGCCATGTACAGCATTTGCGCTAAACTTTATGTAGCCCACCCTGATGATAGAGTAGTTAGTGTCTATTCCGCTAATACGCCAACGGACACCCTTTGGCGTAGAGAGGTCTGTCCTCTGTGGTGCATACTCACCGCCATCACCTCCATAGTCAAGCCACCCCTGCACGGAAGGGTCGGGGTTGGCTCTCTCTATATGTATAGCCCTTGTAGGCATAGAGAACGGTGTCCTCTTGCCTTCGGCATTTTCTAACTGAAAGAAAACACTATACATGCCATTGTTCAAAGACCCTGAAATAATCTGCTCCTGACAGACATCCCCGATAGGAAAGTCGGGCTGAAAGTTTATCTGGTTTATATCATAATAGACTATCACCACAGCAGGGAAGCCTATGACATTCTTGTCTGTATAAGCCGTAGTGCCTGTAACAGTAGCCATAAACACCGTTCCCTGCAACTCATTAACGCCATAGTCAACACCTTCGTATGTTACAGCCCCTTGAATAACCATATACTTTACTCCTGCCACCAACGTTCCGTTGGGGATATGTGTAATAAAAGTATCTTGTTCTGCATTTAATACTCTTGGTGGTAGTTTATTATCCCAAAAGTACAACCTCTCTGTCTTACTGTTTTCTTTAACAACACGACACTCAACAGGGTGCTGACGGTCAAAATTCAACCCTTCATGGTTATATAAAGGAAAGTAAACCCCTGTCCTTGTAACATAATCCAATACAGCATACCCTATCTCACCGTTGGCACGTCCAAGAATATTGTTATGCGAAAAGATAAATAGTTTATTTCCATTTGTCCTGAAACCTATGGGCTGATAGTTGGGGTTTAAAGTAAAAGAAAGCTTGTTGCCTTTGATGTTTTCAAGAGCATAGGAGTTGTTGCCGTTGCTGACAATACGCATACCATAGATGTCGTAAGCTGTGTTCGCTGCCGACACCTCTGGAACTATCCCTGTCTGTAACCCCCCACTAAAATTGTTGTTTGAGATAATATCCGCTTCTGCCATCTATATCCATGTTTCAGTAGCGTATAAGTTAATAAAATCAGACGTACCTGTAAATGGATTGTTAATGGCAGAGATAATGTTGTCTCGTTCATCTTGCGTTGGCTCACCATCTTCTGCCCTTGCTGCTAATATAGCAAACAATGCCACCTGACGCTGCTCCGTAACATCTCCTGACATTATACGCTTCTCTGTTGCAGATGTCTTAGTGCGTCTATAATATTTATATATTATCCATTCCGTCAACGCCTCGATGTGATTGGTCTTTACCATAGGGAATCCATCGCAATCGGTTTTATACCCTACATAATACACCGTTATCGTCTGTCCATCGAACCTGTTGTCAAAAAATGAAATCTTGTTATCTAATATTCTATACTTGTTAAAAAAAGTATATGTTCTGCCGTTGAAGTTATAATGACAAAGACCTGCGCCTTTAACCTCTCTGTTTATCCAATAATCGTTAAACAACGTTCTTGTATCACACTCACCATCGCAAACACCTAAGACAACACCTTTGTTAGATATTGCCACAGCATCCATAGGCAGGTTAGCACTGCACCCGCAAATGGTAATGCAGCAACTTTTTTCTTCTAAAGCCCTGATGCCGCCAATACGCATATCAGCCTCTATCGCCCATCTGACAAATATACGCATGTACTCTCCCGAAACACCTAAGTCGTCAATAGCGTTCTGAACAGCATTGTGTATAGAAACAAACCTGTTTATGCCAATGGCTATGCTGTTGTCATTCATGTCTATACCCCCTATAACCACTATCTATTTTAGCTCTTAACCGCTTCCTTAACGTACTGTCTGCACGAAACCTGTAATGCTCTCTTTTCATAAAGTCGCCCTTATCACGAATGCAATAAACATTCATAATATCAGTCTTGTTTAACGAAAGAAACCCTACCGTATCGTGGTCTAAGATGCCACGCTTTTCTATGCACAGCACTACCTTCTCGCCCGGTGCAGACCACTCACCGCCATCTAATAAATATTCAGTAACTATCCTTATATACGCCTCTATAACAGACATACACGTTTTTACAGAGATGCCAGACAAAGACTTTTTCTTTGCTGCATAACAACAAAGCCTGTATATCTCAACATTGTTTTTAGTTTGCTTTGGCTTCATCTTGTGAGTTGTTGTTGTCATCACTCGGAGATGTAGCCTCAAAGCGAAAGTCAATGGAAAATATCTTAGCCTTTATCACTTCCCACATAACAGAACTCATAGGGAACTCATCGTCCCATCCAAATCTTCGCTTTTGTGAAGATAGCTTCACCACCCCTGTGCCTGTATAGTCTGGTCGTGTAGCCACAAATACACTGCCTGTGTTATAGGTAGTGCCATCGTGTATGATAGTGCCGCTTTCCACCATATACGACTCAGCAACAGTGTAGTCTGTGTTATAAATCAAGTCCCCTGAAGCAATATTCTCTGTGTTAAAGATATATCCATCCATAGGGTTGTCAAGCAAGATTAATGGCTTTACGTATTTGTCATAAGGAAAGTAAATACTGTTCCCTACACGATAGAAATAACGAAACAAGTTATAAATGTAGTCTTTGGGCATTGCCATAAACTGCGACATAGAAACTTCGTTATACTGAACCTCTCCCGAAGGGGTAAACAATTTAATACCACTGTTTCCAGGAAGATATATAGGTGTAGGAATAGTTATCTTCCCCATGTTCTTACACGACCCCATCAACGTAGGGTCGTCAACAGACGACACCATTGAAGCCCTGACTACGCCAAGCGTCTGCCATGAAGAAAAATCTGTTTCGTTATTATTGCGAGATGCACTGTCACGTATCTCCTTAGAACGATAATCACATATAAGGTTGGCAACAAAAACCTCGCTTATCCTCGAATCTCTATTGTATTTGAATCTCGAAAGGATAGAAAGTATATCACTTGTATATCGCCTTAACGTAGCCAAATCCTTAATATTTACTCTATTGGTTTATCGTCATTACTTTTTTTAACCTTAATCTTTTCAAATAAGCCAACTATCCATGCTGCAACAGTGTCTTTAAGCACTAACTCATAGAAACTTGTTGTAAAGATATAGCTCACAAACAGTTTCTTTAAAGTCATCCTTGTGAACTCATTAGGGTATCGGTACTCTATAAGTACATATATCGCAACGACAATACTCCCTAAAATCAAAACACGCCACGCATCGGTGATGTTTATCTTGGTGAAAGGGATATTTATCCTTCCAGGAAAGAAGGATTTTACAATAAGTCCAGAACAAATATATAACAGCACTACTGCCCATTCTATCCCAAGACCATCAAGCATTTTTTTAAGCATTTCTATTGTTTCCATATATTTTTTTGTTTTTAGATGTGAAATAAGGGCGGTACGGCAGTACCACCCTTTAAACACATAAACTAAACCACTTCAATCAAAATATTATGTAAGCGCAAGAATAGCTGAATCAAATGCTGCTGTTCCTGCCTGAGCAGTACGTGCATACACATAGAATGCTATTCTCGACTCAGGAACTACACTTGAGTTACCGCCCATAGAAGCATCTTCAGCAACAGTTATCTTATACAGATAATACTGCGAACCCGCAACAGGAACTTCACCAAAGGCAGCAAAGCCATACAGCCCTGAAACAAGGTTGTTGGTGAATCTGTCTGCTATATGAACATCGTCAAGCATACGTGTTCCTTGAAGCACACCCTTAACACCTGCGATAACAACAGTTACTGCACTTGCAGGGATACCTGCACCTGCACCTACAAACGGCACAAACACTCTTTGACGCTTGTGGTCTGCTGAACAGTATCCGGCAACATCAAGAAGCCCTAAGTTGCCTGTAAAGGTAGTAGTTGCAAGAGTAGCGGTAGCGGCAGAAACACCATCAGAAGCAGCAGTGCCGGAAAGAGCCTCAGTACCTGCTGAAATAATGCCGTTAACAAATACCACAGTCGCTGTCGTAGCTGTTGTAGCAACAACATACCCGATAGCCCCTGACGTTCCACCTGTAATCTTAGAGTACAGAGCAAAACCACCAGCAGGGGATGTTGCGCCATGCGTAATAGTACAAGCAAGACCTGCATATACGGCATAGCCATATTTGCGGTTGATGCGTGAAGCGAGAGCAGCAGCAATGTTCTGTCTGTCTGTCAACGCTGTTCCTGTCAACACAGAAGGTGTGGTGATAGCGATATTCGTAACGCTGTTGCCTACACTTCCGCTCTCTGAATCAGGATAGCCGAAAGAGATACCATACTTGGTAGATGCCAGTGGAGTAGTCGGCATAGCTACTGTCTTGTAACCTTGCACCTCCACCACCGGAGTTTGTTTTGAAATAGACAAGATTGAACCTTGTCGAATTGGACGTAATCCCTTGATGCGGTGATAACCGTTAGCTGTGGCTATATCACCGGCAACAGGAAGGTTTAAGAGGACGCTTTGCGTAACCTTCTCAACATCATTGGTTGCTAAATTTCCCATTGTTATATGATTTTAATTGTTATTTATCTTACAAATATACTATTACACTTCTTTTCTTTCCATCATTTTCATTTGCTGTCTGTTAAAGTTTTCAACAGTTTCAGCCAATAACTCTGATGCCCACAACACTATCTCCTCATGTGCCTGAAACGGCAATAAGCAGTTTACTACAAGACGTACCGTTCCTGTTCCTGTGAAAGATGTTAACGCCCCTGTCTGAAAGGAATCTCCCTCTACATACGTTGTTCCTCCATATACAACGCTTCCGCTATCAACAGCATACATCTTACCCACTAAAAGGGTGTCGGCATTGGTGAGTGATATTTCACTGACATATATATCAGGGGGTGCAAATAAATACCAAAACTCAGTTAGTGAGCCAAGAGTAATCAACTCACCGCCCCACTTTACCTCTACCTCACCCTGATAAATAATATGTCTTGGGTGTTCTATGGTAGGTCTTTGATAGACGTTGCGTTCACTGTTAGTCCATTCACCTACGTCCGTAGGGGTGCTGTTGCGCCATACACCGTTAATCTGAACCCTCAACCCCACTTCATAGTAGTACGAAGGAGGCAGTAGGATTTTGCCATCAGGGTCAATAGGTACAGAGCCTTTAAGCACAAGAGACTGCAACTCGTCTTTTACACGCTGCACCATCTCAAAAGAATATGTTTTCTCTCTTACGGACTTTTTAATATTGTCAACCCTGTCGTTGATATAACGCCACATGGCTGTCGTTAAAGCCCACGATATACGCTCCTCGCTCTGTCGTGGAGACCTTGTTCGGTTAAGATGATTCTTAACCCTATTAAGCATTATCCAAGCGTTCATGCAACAAAAATAATAAAGCCTCCCTATATTCCAAAGGAGGCTTTACTGTTTAACAAGAAGTTATCAACTTTTTTTACCGCTTTTTTTTGCGACCACAGCAGACTGAATCTTGTCGGAATTAAAAATTTCCTCCTCAGTGATAGGGGTAGGCATCATATCGAACTCTATTGGAGTAGCCTCTTTTTCTGAAACCGCCTCAGCATCTTCAGCAAACACCTTTTCCGCAACAGGACTTGGAGACTTTTTCACCGTAATAGTGAATGTAGGCATGATACCCAACTCTACCTCCGGCAGTAAAGGAACTTCTACCCTTCCTGTCTTGACAAGACTATCCTTGTTGATGTTTTGCAACAAGTCAACATCTTGCGCCAACTTACTGATAGCCTCTTCTTCATTCTGTCCTAAAACAACAGTGTCGTTATACACATAACCTGAAATAGCATCATTCACGATAACGCCAACAGACAAAGCTCTTCTTATAACTATTGTTATCTGCGTCTTGCTTCTGTTCTGTATGATTTCACGCATACGCTCAGGGTCTTTAACGGCTTTCTCAAGCAATATACCCTTAACTACGACAACAGGATTTTTGTCAGGGTTAATGTTGAACACCAATCCAAAATCCTTAATCTCAGAATCGCTAAGAGCCATAATCCAGTTTTTCGTCATCAGTTCTATCTCTGCCTTTCTTATCTGTTTCACAGCTTCAAGGACTGCATCTTTAACCTTAAACAAAGGGCGCACATGTGATGCGTACTTCGCCAAAGGAGAACCCTCTACAAGCGGAGATTTGATAACACAAAGAAACTCCATCGCTTCGGCACGATTGTTAAGTCTGTAAACACGATTTTTACCAAAGATAATACGCCTGAACTTATACGTCTTTGTATTGCTATCATACCCCCCTTGAAGTGGAACGCCCCAAGTAAGCCCTGTGGTAGGGTCGGTAAAACTAACAAAAGAAGAACCACCGTTCTTCATCTTGCTGTAATTGCCATCATTAATCATAACAAGTTCTACCTCGTTATACCCTTGCATACGTTCCTGTAACGCCTTTATCTCGGCATCCCAATTAGGCAGTCTTATCGTAGCACTGCCAAAATCATTAATTTCACTCATTTTTTTAAGTATTAAATTGTTCAAAATATTACTACTAAAGTATAGAGGGGCGGAGTTCAACCAACCCCTCTATTATAAACTTACTTAGAACGGCAAGATACGTCCGCTACTCTGTGTAGAGTAACATACAATCATCTCTTGTTTAAGCATAGCCATTCTCAAAGCATCTACCTCGTCAACAGGAGTAGCACCGCTACCTGTAATGCCATTAAGTGTGATGCTCACAAAGGAGCGGTCAACGCCATTGGCGTTCTTTTTCAGGATTTCGATGTTGCTCATACCCCCTGCATCTATAACAGAAGCATCAAAGTAGTGGTAAGTGCGAGAAGAAGCCAGGCGACCATCGGTGGTACGTGCAGGGAACTTCTTGTCATCATCCTTCTGTGGGTCTAAGATAAAGGTTATCTTCTGACCTGCAAAGTTGAAAGTGTTGAAGTTATGACCTACCTCTATTTCCACATCGGAAGCGTTAGCGTTAGACTGTCCGCCAAGACTATTACGCCAAAAGTCACGCAACTCTTGCTGTGCGTCAACATAGCCATCTGTGCCGCAGGTAACATACCAATGACCACCCATGATTTTGTTGCTGCGCTTAGAAAGCGTAGTCATCATATCCATGTGGTCATTAATGGTAGCACGACCATCAGCACCGCTTGCGAAAGAGTCATTCTCCCCTTCAATCTGTTGGTCAAGACCCATACCTGTCATAATATCCTCTCCTGTGGAGCGTGATTTCTGAAATGGCGCAGGGCGTAAGTTGCCGTTAGCGTCAATCATGTTAGAGCGACCATACATTTTCTGAAAGTCATCCTCTAAGTTAAACTGCGCACGTGCTTGGCTTGTAGCCACATAATCCCAATAAGCATCACCTTTCTTTCCGTTAGGGACATACTTCAACACAGTAGTAAGGGCATCGCCACTGAAAGCAACTGTCTTACGTTGAATATTCATGTGCTGAATGTACTCATCAGGGTAGTGTGAACGAGAGTAGCCACGCAAAGAACGCTCCTCGTATGATGTGTACCCGCCAAAGCAAGTCTTAGTACCTGCCTGTGGTGCTACGTGTGTGTTCCAATCGAACAGAGAACCATCTTGTGACTGAAACTGAACCACAAAGTTTCCGGGAACTCCCGTAGGGTTGCTCATAGCACGTGCTTGGAAATAAGGAGCGTAGAAGGTAACGACATTTCCCTCATAAAGATAGTCGTCATTCATCTGTAAGGCAAAAGATCCATCGCTTGCCGTAGTTCCCACCTGTGCAATAATCTCCGAAGCCATCTGAATACGTCCCATCTTGCGGAAACGATAAGCATTTGCCCCGATAGACTTTGTTTCATCAACAATTTTAATTTTCGGTTTCATGGAAGGCACTTGTCTTCCATCGGTAATCGAACTTGTGATAAGGGTAGTTAAACTTCTCCCTTCTGTCATTTCGATAATTTCACGACAAACTTCTTTAGTCATATAGTTTGCCGACAGGCTGCTTGATGTAGTACATGTTCCATCAAAGCCCCCTCTTGATATTTGTATTTGAGCCATAATAAATTTTACATTTTAAAGGTTTACAATAATTAATTACATTGTTCGCCCTTGCCACGTACACGTCAACTTCCTCTGACTATCTTCACAGGTTCGCCACCTCGCAGTAGCCCTTCCCATTCAGAGAAATCATCGTTGTTGTTGCCACTTACCCTACCCCCTTTATTGCCAGAAGTATCACTTAGATTGTGAAGTTTTTCTTTGAGTTTGCTTTTTGTTTCTCTTTCAACCTCTTTCTTTATATTCACAATCGAGCCTTCAACAAACCGCTTACCAAATTCGGCATGAAGAATTGCTTTTGCGGTGAAATCAAAATCGTTGGCAAATCTCTCACGATAAAACCCACTATTCCATCTTTCAACCAGCTTCTTTTTAGCGTCACCGCTAATTTTTACTCCATTATATTCAGTCACCCCTTCAAGGATGTCGGAAACTTTTTTCATATCAGCAGCATCTTTCTCCTGTATAGCCTTCTTATGAGCTATGCTCATATTGGCTTTGTCGGTGATATATTGCTGTTTTGCTTGTTCTTTATTTGCGTTCAACGTAGAGCGCAACTGTGCCGCCTCAAAGCGTACACGCCCATCTTCTTCGGCATACGCCACCATTTCTTCGACAATATCTTTGCTGATACCTTGCGAAAGCAACGACTGACGATACAGTTCTGAATCGTCAAGGTTGATAAACCTATCCCATTTCGCCCCTATGTTTGCAATCTCGTCTATTGTAGCCCCTCCATCTTGGTCGAAAGCGTTTATGAGTATCTGTTGGTCGGGGGTAAGCCCTTCCATCACAGAACGTCTGCCCTCGTCCCAAGCCTCAGACTTGTCTTTGTTTCTTAGCTCACTAAGACCTCTCTTAAAAGATGTGATGTCGTCATTTTCTAACTCAATACCCAAGTCAAGGTCTTTGGTTGCGTTTTTCCATGAAAACGTCTTTACTTCTTCCTCTTTTTGTACAGGGGCTGGAGTATCTACATCGTCTATATTTAACTCCTCTGCGCTTTCGGCTTCACCTTCGTCTTTAGAAGATTCTTTCTGAGCATCATCACTTGCGCTGTCGCCTTCGGCATCAGATTCATTGTCTTTTACTTGCTGCTTATCGCCTTCATTATTTTCGGGGGTATCAGCATTTTCGGGAGCATCAACTTCAATTGATGTATCCTCTTGTTCTTTTTTTTCTAATTCGTCCATTTGTTCAAAAATATTAAATTATACTTGTTGCCCTTCCTGCATCTGCATTTGAGCCATGTTGTTTTGTTCGTTCAAGATAAACTGCTCTCTTGCCTTCTGCGCATCTTCGCCACGCTGTAACTGAGAGCCGAGAATGAGTAAGTCCGCATCATTACGGGCTTTCATATCGCCAAGTTCTTTCTGCATCGCCAACGCTTGCTGTACCTTCTGACTTTCCATTTCAGAGGCGGACTGCTGGCTTTGCATCTGTAAATCTTTTAATTTATCACTATTTTTCTGTAATATAAGACGTGCCTCCGCTAATGAATCCGCCATCTCTGCCGCCATCGCTGCATCAGCATCGAGCGTTCTTGCGTTGATAGACTGAGGGATATACATTCTCATTATCTGCCTTAACACCTCTTCTTTACGTGAATCGCCTATTGAAAAAGCATAATCATCATCAGATATATCGTTGTCAGCAAAATAAGCAGAGTAGTCTATACCTACAATGTTCTCTCCAATATCTCTATGGAGTATGCCGTAGCATATCTTAGACCTCGAAAGGTATTTATTAAGTACGTTCTCAACGTAGCGGTCAAAGAAATAATCAAAAGGTGCTGTCACCGAGCGTGAAGCTATAAGATTTTGGTTGGAGTTAGTAACCGTACTTGATGCAGGGATAAGACCGCTTCTCTCGGAGTTTGACCCTATAAGCCTGTCAACGGTCTGCTCAATATCCAATGCCATCTGCAACAACATAGGCATAGACCTTGAAAAGCCCAAGTCTTTTACATCTATACCCGTCCTGTCGGCATTAGGGCTGCGGTACAGTCCACCATCAGAACCACTTGAATAGTCAATGATACCGTCATTAATCATCTTAATGATAACCTCGTCAACGGTGGTAGTCTTGTTTCCTGTCTTGGGGAGCATCAGCCTGTCATAAGTCAACTGCATCCCTTTGAACTTAAACAACTCCCTGTTAATCATCATGCGAACAACGTTGTACTGCACTTTGAGGTCTTCCATGCTTTGATAGATAGACACCCTTTCGCCATCTACGCTGCCAAACAGCAATATAGAATAATCATACTCTGTCTGAAAAGGGTTTTCTAAAGAGCCTGTGATGTTTTTACACTTCTCGAAGCCGCAATAAATGTCATTGCCTACACGTGCAATCTTATACTTTACCTCTTTCTCTTTAATATCAATCTTCCACCCTTCTTTATTTATGCCCCTGTTTACCTTTGCCTTGTTTTGGTTGTAATAACTTTCCGACAATTCAGAGGATATATATTCTCCGTTTTTATTCTTAGAGGTTTTTGAGATAAACCACTTATCATAAGCCTTGTATTCAACAAAGAAAACGTCTATAAGCAAGTTTTTCTTTTTGTCAAGTACAAAATTATCGGTATTAGAATTAAGCACATAAGTATTTTCACGCATAGCCCCTTCTATCGCCTTTAGCTCTTTTATCTTGTCGCTCGGGAAGTCAGGAATCTCATTTACTATCTCCGATATATACATTCGCCTGTACTCACCCATATAAGGGCTGCGTAAACAATAAGGGTCATTTTCCGTTTCTTCAAATAAAGCATTTCTTATGTCTATGCTTCTGTATTTAACGAAGCCATCGGTGTCAATAAACACTTTGCCAAAGCACTCACTACCTAATATTGAATCGAATCGGTTGTAATAAAGCTGGTCTTTAAGCCCCTTCTTCTTAATAAAGTCATTGATAATCCTTTGCATGATTATCTCTTTAGCAAGCCTCACCTCATCTTTCATCACGCCATTTTCGTCAACATCAACAGGGGGCATCCCTCTCCATGTATCTGAAATACTGTTCTCTTTAAGTTTCTGTAAAGGTGCTTGCATAGCACGGTAAGCGGTGTTAAAGTCAACAATATCCTTCTTTTCTTTTATGCTTATAGAGTTTACTGCATATACCGTACCGTTAATAGGTCGTTCAATAAACTCCCCTATAAGCCTGTCGGTCTTTGACTTGGTAAGCCTATAATCCACATAACGAACCTTAGACTTGCTTGTCCCCTTAATATTCTCAATGGCATCTCTTTCTTCTTTATTGGACTTTCCGAGATAAGACTTTTTCAGTTTATTGATTTTCTTTATACGTGTTGAGTCGTTCCTGAAATTAGCAATAGCATATTCAATAACAGCTATTGCATGTTTCATCGTTTGAGGCTCATGTACATTAGGAAATTCGCTATCCATCAAAAATATCAATAAAATTACTGCAAATATAATGTTAATGGGTCTGTTATCACAATACCATTTTTTGTTATAACCGACTTATTGTTAACAACTTTATTAGCAATGATTAATCTGTTACTTCCATCGCCATCAGGTGTTGTGGCGAATACCTCAACAGGGTAAGGGTCGTAAGCAGACAGGTCTTCTTCACTCTGTGGAAGTTTAGCCATATCATAGTGCCGTATGAGTGCAAGCCCGAGTGCATCAGCGCAGTCGTTGTCGCTATCTCTTGCCTTAACGTCAAAGTCCATAAGCTCTCTTGTTAACAAGTCGAACTTAATATTCATGTGATAATCCTCCACATACGACTGCATATAGCTTATCATCGTATTCCTTGCTCTTGGCACAAGGTTACATCCGAACTCATGCACCTGCTCTGAGTGTTCTGTTTCAAGACTCTGCGGTCTGATGGCGAGGTACTGCCTTCCGCCCATACGCTTGAAATAATCTATGATGCCTGGCTTTGCCACGTCAACCATAAAGTTCCCACTGCGCCCATCGGATTTAAGGTCGTACAATACACATAATTTAAGACAGTTCTCCCAAAAGATTTCCTTCCTTGAAGGGCGTTGTCTTATAATGGCTTGTGGAGACATTCTGTGTTCGGCAGGGAGGGCAAAGGAATCCCTTGCCAGCATCACCATACCGCCAAGTGACTTTGATGTTACAGACTTGTCTATATCATAGCTGTCACCCCCTGCTACATAAAGGTCTCTAACCCCACGCTTAGGGAAAACAGATATATAGATAGACTCTCTTATCTCGGCTTCTGTTTCTGCAACCCTGACCTTAGACATATCTATTTCAAGGGGTATCAGAGGCTCTCCGCTGTCTTTTCTCTTCCAATCTAAAATATATGGCTTGTAAAAGTCGGACTTATTGATAATGTTAACATTATGCTGAACAGACAGTTTCTCTGGGTTAAAAGGGTTTCCTGAAAACTTTAGAAACGCCTCGTTGTCATTAAGGGGGTTGTCCCTAAGCTCGTCAAAGAGTTTCTGTGGGTCGTTGGATTTGCGCAAGTCCTCCCTTACTTGCAGCCTTGTGTCAATAGCGCACTTTACATCTTCAACGCCAAGCAACTGCTCTCTTGAAAGCCCCTTGTACCTTTCATCATTAATGATATTTGGAATATTCTCCTCAATAATGCCTTTCGTATTACGGCTGCCGACAAACATTCCTATCACCATTCTATCTGCGTGCATACGAAACCTTACAAGTTTATACTTATCTGCTTCCGCCCACATTGCCTGAAAGTCCTTTGCCGAAGCCGACACATCGCCCCCTGTGCCAAAGACAAGAGGTAGCCCCACCATCTCGTTACCAACCATAAAACAAGGCTTGGTGGCGTTGTACCCTTTCTCTAACACATCATTTTCTCCCGACTCTTCAAAAGCCACGAGGTTAAACAAGTTCCCCACAAGCACACGAGGGTTGGTGTTCATGGTCTTGCTGATTACGGTATTTCCGCTACCACTCCTGATAAACCCTGCATCGGTACGCTCATCATAACCCATCTCATATAGCTCTGATGAGTTGGAAGAAGTGTGTAGATAGAGTTCGGGGCGCACATCGGAATTGTGCTGCTTTACTTTTGAAAACAACAGTTCTGAATAGGTGTCCCTGCCTGAAACTATCCCTGCCTTATACCCATAGCGGCTAAAGCGCAGCCCATGACCTATAATACCCTTTAGTTTTTCAGAAACCCCTGCCCTTCTTTTTTTCAACAAGATGATACCATGCTTTTCCTTCAACGCCTCTTCTACAAGACAGAAAAACTCATAGTCTATATCCACAAACTCAGGGTGGTGATTTCCACGAAGGATAGTAGATATATAACAGAAGTTGAGATAGTAATAATACATTCCCGGAATGCGCAAACCCCCTGTTTCATATCCATTAATACAATAGTTAAACTGCTCATCCCAATACATCCTATGGGCTTCGGACTTCATTACATTGCTGTCAATACGTCCATCGAACTCTTTAGGTACGCCAAACCTCGCTATGGGGTTAGGGAGAAAGCCTTTTTTCTTAATAATAGGAATGTATTCTGACGATGTTTCCATTACATATCTATTGGCTGCACTCTATTCAACTCTTCGGTTTTACGTTTATGATACTCTTCCATCCTTCGCTGAAACATCTCTACGGTGCTAAGACTCCCTTGTCCTTTGATTTCAACAACATCCAAAGACTTATCTATCTCTGATTGCAGGTCACGCTGTCGTTTAAGGAGCATTTCTATTGCCTTGTCAAGTTCTACAATATCTTTTGGGGTATTACTTTTTATGAGTATCTTGTTTAGCGAAGCTATTTTGTTGTTGTAATTTCTTATTGTTTCCCTTTTAGGGTCATATTGCAGTGCGCAATACTCTTCTATGGAAGCCTCCATACCTTTTATGGCAAGTGGATTTTTTGTTCCTTTAAGATATGTTGCGGCAGCCATTCTTATCCGTTCATCTTCTGGGTGTTGATGGAAAGGGCTGTTGTAGTCGTATGCTGCCATGATAAACATCTGCTGCTCGGCAGACATTTTTTTCAGTTTGTTGGTGAGTTTCAACGCCTGTGGATAAATGAAAACCCCTTTCTTTTGACTAAAAGCAAAAAGCATATTACAGTATATTATTCTTTGACAAAGATAATTTTTTGTGAACTACCCACCCACGCCTCTCTTATAGCTAACATAGCATCAACCTCTGCTTTCATATAAGGCACAGGAATAAGAAACCACTGTTCAGGCTTTGAGAGAGGGATAAAGATAAGGGATAGTTTTCCAATCTTATAACCCCATGTTATCTCTATCATTCTTGCATACAGAGAAAGCTGCAACACGTACATAAGATAGTTACATTCCTGCAAATGGTCTAAGGGAGGTTTAAAGTAATCGCCATAGCTATTCTCGTATTGTATTCCTTTCTCTTTATTGGTTTTATAGTCGTATATATCTATACACTTTTTGTTCTTTTCAGAAAAAAAACACGCCTTGTCAATTGTTCCTGCAAGGAGGTGTTTTTCGGAGAACACAGGTTGTTCATTAAAGGACTTTTTATAATCGGTAAAAAGTTTGTGGATTTCATAAACTGCGGACTTAAAGAATCGGTCTTTTTCGTCCACCACGCCATACTCTGAGTATCGTTGCAGTATATTATGAAGCCTTGTCCCTTCTGCTGCGGAGTTGTTTTTTTTGTTTTCCCACTCTTTTTTCAGCATTTCAATGGATACCCCTTTTTTCTTTGCAGATAACGACAAGAGTTTATTCCAGTCTTTTTCTGTTGTGAAACTATGCAGAAACGCTGTTACAGAAAGATACTCTACACCTGCAACATCAAAATACTGATGGGTATCTTCTTTTAGTTTAACATTAAGTTTACTTTCAAACATAAGTAGCTTAGGAAGGGGTTGAACCTTCTCTTTGGTGGGATTGTTTTTTTCTCCCCTCATGTGCGCCAATACACCACTAAGCTATATAGCATACAATGTCAACGCAGGCGTATCAGTTGTATGCCATTTGGTAAGTTCGTGCCTCTGGCAAGAGAGCAACAGCGCAAAAGTACATATTTTTCTTTTCAAACAATAGTCACCACTGATTATTCACATCAGGCGTTTCGGGTCTTTGATTGACGGTGAATATCATTTTGTTTTTCAAGAAATTCTCCAGAATCATAACGCCAGTGCCGCCATCTTTATTTTTAAGTATAGCCATTTCGCTGATATTGACATATTCCCCATAGGCGAAGTCTTTATAATCGTGGTCATTTTCGTGTTCATAGTAGTAAGAAGGGCGGTAAAGTGACAGTACCACATCGGCATCTTGCTCTATCTGTCCTGAATGTCTAAGGTCTGACAGCAGGGGTCTTTTGTCGCTTCTTTTCTCCACCTCTCTTGAAAGCTGCGCCAATGCAATAACGGGGGAGTTGGTTTCTTTGGCGATACGTTTTAGTCCGATAGATATACTTGCAATATTCTGTTCTATGCTGCTGTTCTTATTTGCTACCACATGGACTATTTGCAAATAATCTATAACTATCATCATTTCTTTTCCGGGAGATTTTCTTTTATGTTCAAGAGTCACCATTCTAATATAGTCTATTGTAGGGGCGGCATTATCGTCAATATATATACTTAAAGACTTTAGTTTTTCTGCCGCCTGATGCAGTTTGTTTTTTTCGTCCTCGAACATATTATTTTCAGCGATAATATTACTGCTGATACCTGACAGTTGAATCAGCAGTCTTTTTATGATATTCTCTTTACTTGTTTCGATACTAAACATCAATACGTCAACTCCTGAAAGGGCTGCTTCCACCATAAACTGCAAAGCCCTTGCTGTCTTACCCATAGAAGGTCTGGCGGCAAGGATGATAAGGTTTGAGGGGATAAAGCCGCCTGTTTCTTTATTCAGGACATCATTACCTGTATTTATGCCACGAAAGCCTTTTTTCTGATTAAGTATGGAATGTACGACATCGTTTATAGTATCTTCCATTTTATGTTTAGAAAAGACACCGATAATATGTTCGTTGATATTACTTAAAAACTTGCCTACCTCACCAAAGACCTCAAAAGAGTCATTTGTTATATCCTGCGCTTTTGCCGAAAGTTCAAGTCCAAACCTATACATAGCCCTTTTTATATACAGTTCTTTAAGAAACATAACGTGCGTTTCAATATTGGCAGAAGTAGCCACACGATTAGTAAGTGAAGAAACGTAATACGCCCCACCCACATCAGCAAGCGTGCCTGACTTCTTTAACTTATTGACAACAGACAAAAGGTCAATAGGGGTGTTGGTGTCATATAATTCCCTTATAGCCAAAAAGATACTCCTGTTGGCGTTATCACTAAAATACGACTTCTTTAATGAAGGGATGATGGTTACGTGCAAAGAGTCAGATATAAGCATCTGCCCCAACACAGCCTTCTCAATCTCTGTGTCACAAGGGAGTTCTGCGGAATTAATAAAATGGTTACTCATAGTTTATGTATTACTTTAACTGATATGGTTTAATATGGTGAGTTATAATTACTTACTGCTTTCTTATTGTAAAAGTTCCATTTGGATTTTTTATCATTTTAGGTTTGGAAGAAATGGGAGGGGGTGATGGGTTAAACTTTTTCTCTAACTTAACGCCATTAACGTATTGAAATTCAAGTTTAAGCACCCATTCATGATTGTAGGCAATCCAGTTCCGGTCAATGCAGGTGAGGGCGGCATCGTTAAGGGAGATGTTGTGGCGTTGGACTTCGTTAAGCAATAGCGTAAAGGCTGTTTTGGTGAATACGCCCTTCTTAGCCCTCCTTACCGCCATGTAGTCATCAGCCACCTGACCATCCACACCATTATCAACCAAACATTGTCGGAACTGAACCGCCCCAAAAATGCCCACATTCGATTTCTTAGCCGCCATTTGAGCCACATTTTTCCCTTTTGATATACTTACCCCTCTTTGGGGGTCAAAGCCGTTTTTAGTACCTCTAACAGCCCCAGAATCATATTTCCCTATGAAATTTACATGGTTAGCTATTGTTTCATCAAACATAACATCGTCATTATCAGATGTTTGCGCATCTTCAATTTTTTTATCTTGTTGATTATCAACGGAAACAGCAATTTTGGCGGGCGGAACGTCATTTGTGGTATCCACAGGGAGCTTCGCTCTTGAAGGGGAAAGGGGATTTAGGGGAAAAGAGTTTAGTTGGGGTGTTGGTTGTGGATTAGGGGAAGAAGTTAGGTGGTGGGTACTATGTATAGCCATAGTACCATTGTTTAACAAAGTACTTTGTTTAGAATCATGAATTTTTTGATTTTTGGCGTACACAATTTCTTTTTCTTTTTTTTGATAATTTTCTTTTGTAATTTCTTTTTCTTTTTCTTTTTCTTTTTCTTTGGTACTTTCTTTTTCTTTTTCTTTTTCTTTTTCTTTATCCTTTTCTTTTATTACTTTTTTTTCTTTTTCTTTATAGTCCAAATTTTTGACTGTATCAATTTTTGATACACTAAATATACAATAGTTTGTAGAACAAGGACTACAAGATACGTCATTATTCGCAGAAATACCATAAACTTCATCATTCACTGTATCAAATTTTGATACGATACCCCTTTTGACTGTATCAATTTTTGATACAGTGCTTGATTCGACTGTATCAATTTTTGATACNNTATCAATTTTTGATACGATAATTTGTAGATTAGATGAATTTTTATCCATTGTCTCAATTTTTGATACAGTGACCTTCCCTTTTATGCTTAAAATAACCCCATTTCTGCCATCGGCTTTGTATTCTATAAGCCCCTTGCCTTCTAATTCTATGATGTATCGCATCATTGTATTTGACGATAAAAACAGCTTGCCGGAGAGTTTTCTTACAGTAGATGATACGCTGCCGCCAGATAGTATAAGGTAGCTATATAGAAAATACCCTCCCATGCTTACCAGTCCTTTAAGGTAGTAAGCCATTATACCATAACTGTATTCGTTATCTGTATAAACAACGCCTTTATCTGTACTCATAAGTTCATGCCGCTAATATCATCACTCTTTTGACTCTTTCTGCCATTTACCCTTGCCCTTACCCTTTCCCACATATCCATCTCCTCCTCATCTATAATGTCTATTATCCCTAATACCTTAGCATTGTCACTATGACCCTGATATGCCATATACACAGTCGCCCGACTGTATCCACTTAATTCCCTAACCACATCTATGCGGCTAATCTTTTTTCTCTTTACTTTCATAATTATTAACTTTTCCTGCAAACCTATACCCTTTTTTTATACATATATACAATTGTTAATAAAAAAATATAGATAATGTGATTAATGTATATGGTTATCATGTGATTAAGTTACTAAGTGATGAAGTGATTAAGCCAAATACCCACATCGCACCTCCCTCATTTCCGCCCGATATCCCATCAGAACAGTATAACAACTTACATCATTGAAGCATTTAGAAACGAATAATAACACATAGGTTCAGCGAAACTTATACTAACACATACTAACACACAGTAACAGTCAAACTTATAGTAACATACTGAAACAGTCAAACAATAGGTTGTAACGTATAGTAACAGTGAAACAGTGTGCCCTGTCTGCGACCTGAAAAGGTCTGCCTGCTTGTAGGGGGGCGTGTTCTGTGTGGCTGTCATCGTCCTGCACAAAAAGGAACTAAGGAATGAGCGGCAAGGACTAACCTTTGAGCGGCAAGGTAAGACAAGGGCTGCGCCTATGTGC
>JRYI01002377.1_pt1 | contig 22598 bp, 20 predicted proteins | sample 235361 | NCBI WGS metagenome assembly JRYI01 (sample SAMN03074212, study PRJNA261471) | activated sludge metagenome | biome: Common Effluent Treatment Plant; feature: Wastewater; material: Activated sludge; isolation source: activated biomass in a lab-scale reactor treating industrial wastewater at...
CCCGGCTGAGTTATTGGCTGTTCCGTCAACTGAATTATCGACGCCGCTGTTGTTGTCCGGCGTAATGATTGCCGCCGGATCGGGGTTGCCGGCGGTGGGGCCGCCAGGAAATTGGCGACATGCCCCGATGAACAGCAAAATCAACAGAAAGATTGACCAGGTCCGACCGGATCGATTGAACGAAAACATAACAACACTCTTCGATGGGCTTCTCCCATCGCCGGATGTCGGCAGGCAATACCGACTGGGGTTGTCTTTGNNTTCCGAAAAACCCGGTTTCTATTGTTTAGAGAAGCTACAGCATCCGCCGGGCGATCTCTTCCCGCGCCGCCGGGGCCACGCGCGTGCCGTACAGTTCGATCGAGCGCATGATGTCGGCGTGGGCCATTGTGCCGACGCTGAATTGCAGCATCAGCCGCTGGTGGCGGAAGATGTCGTGCTGGAAGAGGATCTTCTCGACGATCTCTTCCGGGCCGCCGATGAAGTTGGCCCCGCGCAGCGTGCGCGACTCGTCGAATTGCGCCCGCGACATGGGCGGCCAGCCCCGCTCGCGGCCGATCTTGTCCATCACCAGCTTGAACGGCGGAAACGACAGGTCGGCCGCCGTTTGCCCGTCGTCGGCGATGAAGCCGTGGGAGTTGATGCTGAAAGGGATCGCCGCCGGATCGTGCCCGGCGTGGGCGAGGGCGCGGCGGTAGAGGTCGGCGAAGGGGGCGAACCGCTCCGGCAGCCCGCCGATGATGGCCAGCGCCAGCGGCAGCCCCAGCAACCCCGCCCGCGCCGCCGACTCCGGCGTGCCGCCCACGGCGATCCACACCGGCAGGGGGTCCTGCACCGGCCGGGGGTAGATGCCCTGCCCGGTCAGCGCCGCCCGGTGGGCGCCCGACCAGGTGACGTGCTCGGCGTCGCGGATAGCCAGCAGCAGCTCCAGCTTCTCGGTGAACAGGTCGCTGTAGTCGTTGAGGTCGTAGCCGAACAGGGGGAACGACTCGATGAACGAGCCGCGCCCGGCCATGATCTCGGCGCGGCCGCCGCTGATGAGGTCGAGCGTGGCGAACTGCTGGAAGACGCGCACCGGGTCGTCGGAGCTGATGATGGAGACGGCGCTGCTGAGGCGGATGCGCTTCGTGCGGGCGGCGGCCGCGGCCAGCACCACCGCCGGGGCCGAGACGACGAAGTCCGGCCGGTGGTGCTCGCCCAGCCCGAACACGTCGAGGCCCAGTTGGTCGGCCAGCTCGATCTCTTCCAGCAGGTCGCGGATGCGCTGCTCGGCGGAGACGAGGCGGCCGGTGCGGGGGTCGGGCGTGCGCTCGGCGAAGGAGTAGACGCCCAGTTCGAAGGGGGGTGGGGGCATGGGAATTACGAATTACGANNTCTTCATTCGTAATTCGTAAGTTCGTAGGATGACAGGAGTCGTAATTCGTAATTTGCCTGTCGTCGGTCGTCTGCCGTCTGTCTTCCAGACAATCCGGAGGGATCAAGAGGCGGCCGACCGTCGCGCCAGATCTCCTGCAGGCTGAAATTGTCGAAGGCAAATATGCCGCCCTTGTTGTCGAGAGTAACGGCTATAACACCGACCCGAACCGGCCGGTCGATCATCGGCCGTGGGATTTTAAAGAGATAATACTGAAGGCTGCCGTCCAGCCACAATGTGAACCCGTCACGAACTCGACGAATGGCTATCTTGTCCCATTCTTCAGGGATTGATGAAGCGTCGGTGCCGAAATCGACATAGGTAACGAATTCGCCATCGACATAACCGAATATGCCGATAACGAAATCGGCCGGATGGGCCAGGGCCAACAAGAATTTGTAATTGTCCCAATCGAGCCAATCGAAGATGATCCCGCGCGCCATGTCATCATCGCCGCCCAGCCATTTCGATTCGACGCTCACTTCGTAATCCAGGTATTCGAAAGGCACCGGAGCCAGCACGCCGGCGATGGTTCGCCCCTGAATGACGTTCAGACGAAAAGCCCCGTCGACATAAGCGGTTCGAAAAGCACCGTTGGACACAACCGGCCAGCCTGATGCGGGATCACTGAAATCATCCGTGAACAGGCGCGGCTGGGGCCAGTTTTGAGCAACAACCGATATGTGGCTGGTGAACAGGCGCAATTCCTCGCTGTGCGTATCAAAGACCTGTAAGCCGTTTCCGGCGAGGGCGAATTCGATGGCCGGATCGCCGTCAATATCGGCAAAATAAATCGGCCGATAATTTTCACCAGGGTTAAACCATCTCAGTTCAGGAAACGGGTATGGGCTGTTCCAGTCATCGACAAGGAGGATGGTTTTAGACTGATTGGTTTCATAGTCCTTGTGTACCCCGCTGAGCACGAACTCCTCAATACCGTCTCCGTCCACGTCGGCCGCTTCGATCCACTTAAAGAATTGTGTAGTCCACCCTATGTCCACCGGCTCATCGAACGCGCGCCGGATGAATTGAAATGTGTTCCCGTCGTAGACATCAACCGTAACGCGCATTTCGCCAAGCTCGGAACCTCGAAGAACCACAACCACACCATTTCCGATGCCGTCACGGTTTACGATGGCTGCCATGCCACGCTCCGATTCCGTACTTTTGTGAGCGAGATTGAAGTCGGGGCCATAGTAGGCCGACCAGACCGAATTGGACGATATGACCAGGTCGGGCAGCCCATCGCTGTTTAAGTCACCGACCGATATTCCGTTCATTTGAGTATAGGAGGCAGAAGGTTCCCCGGCCGACCACTGGATGTCTCCCGTCTGCCCGTCACGGATGCTCACCAGGCCGGCAGCAGTGAGTTCGACGATCTCATCCACCGGATCGGCATCCAACTGGCCGACATGAAGGACAGCAGTCGATATTGCTGAAGACGATCCTTTCGACCATTGCAGTTCTCCCGTCAGGCCATCAAGCACAAAAGCCGCGCCATAACCGGAATCGACCAACTCGTCCTGTGCGTCGCCGTCCAGTTGACCGGCGGCTATTATCCCGTGATTCAAACCATCGGAAGGCAACGATAGTTCACGTTCGAAAGCGCCTGTTGCGGCATCGTAAATGAGAAACTTTTCCCCGGATGGATCGAAAAAGAAGATTTCAATCGCGCCGTCTCCATCCAGATCGCCGGTGGCCGGAGGCTGATAATTCGGCAGGGTGTAGAGCAGTGAAGGCACCGGCCGGAGTGGATTTGCCGCGCTGTCGAAGGCCGGCGCGGCCGCACGTTCGTCATTTCGTGCCGGTTGAGCCTTCACCCCTGCATTGGCTGAGCCGGCGTGGGCCGAAAACGTTGCGCCGGCGATCAGTATGGTCAACAGTAGAATGATTCGCCTGGAATTCATCGTTGCTCCCTCCCACAAGGCCGATAAATCGCTAGGTGCATGTATTATACAGAAGCACCCGGGAAGCGACCAATTACGCATTACGAATTACGAAGAAGGGGAATCCCATATCTTTGGCCTTTGCGCCTTTGTGTTGATTTCTTGCCGCGGTCGGCGGTCGTCCGTCGGCGGTCCATACTGTGGCGTTATTCCCCTCGTCCATAAAACGCCGGCAACTTCCTCAGCTCTTCCCACTGCGCCTGCTCATGGCCGAAAATCACCAGGCCGACATGCTCCCGTTCCACCAGATCGAGCAGCTTGATCGTGCTCGCGTGGATCGCCGCGGCGTCGGGGTCGCCGTCGTCGTCCGGCGCGTCACGGGTGAAGCCCTCGGCGAAGGGCACGGCGTCAACCGTCAACAAGACCAGCCCCGTTTTGGGCAGCCGCAGCAGCACCGATTGATGCCCCACCACATGCCCGCTCGTCTCGATCAGCTCCAGCCCCGGCAGCAGTTCCGTGTCCCCGTCCACCAGCCGGATGCGCGCCGGCGGCTGATCCCATTGGTCCCGAATGGACGCAAAACGGGGATTGCCGGCGGACGCGTCCAGATGATGCGCCCGCTGGACGATGTACTGCGCCCTCGTGAATGCCGCGTGCCTGCCGGCATGGTCGCCGTCATAATGTGTCGAGATGACGGTATCGATGTCGTCGGGCCTCAGGCCGATGTCCGCCAGCTGCTCGATAACGTCCCGCCCGTTCTCAAACTCTGACTCGTCTTCGGGGATAATCTCCGGCAGCCCGCTGTCGATCAGGATATTCCGGCCGTCGCCCGTTTGGGCCAGATAGCACACAATCGGGATCCCGTAGTCCGGCATGACCCCCACCTGCATCAGATAAAGACGCTCCACGGCATTGCGGCTCATGATCTTTTCTCCCTGGAATTGAAACATACGTTCTATTGCATCAGGCATACATTCTAGCACATGAAAGGGAGTGACCACAAAGATAGCGGCCACAAGGCCGATGGTGCAAGAAAAGCGGCCGCTTGAGATCGTTTGATCCCCGCCGCCGCCCAATCTATCCCGCTATATCCCGCAAAATGCGCTATAATACGGTCATGATCCTTCCGGCCCATGCCCAAATTGCCGCCGAGAAGTTGACGCGCTATCTGCTGGTTCCCAAGGCGCGAAACGATAAATCCAAATGGCTGGGCCGGGCCGGATATACGCTCGACAATTGGCCTCAGCTTGAGGCCGATCTTCGCCGGCAGGTATTGACTCAGGCGGCTGAAATAGATGAAACAAATCAGTTCGGCGACGCCTACCGGATTGAATGCGACATGATAGGCCCGAATGGCCGCGTGCTCCGGGTCGTCACAATCTGGATGCAGGAACATGAGACCGGCCAAACGAAATTCATCACCATGTACCCGGCCTGATGTGAGGAGTCCTTATGAAATATGAGCTATTCACCACCGTCGTGCTGGCGGTTGACGTTCCCGAAAAAGGGTTGAAGGCCGGTGATCTGGCGACAATCGTCGAGCACCACCCCCGCCAAACGAGCGAGGACGGCTATACGCTCGAACTGTTCGACGCCGTCGGCAACACCTTTGCCGTTGTCACTGTGCCGGAGTCGGGTATCGAGCCTCTTCGGGCCGGAGAACTGTTGAGCGTGCGCCTGCCCGCGGCCGCGTAATGACCGACAACATCCCCTTCACCCCCGTCCTCGCCGCCGACCTCGCCTGCCCCACCTGCGGCCACGTCGCGCGCGACGCCAATCCCGACGACTACTGACTTAACACGNNCCCACTGACCCACTGACCCACTGATCTACTGCCCTACTTCCCCTCCCCGCTCCGCTCCACCCGCGCCCGCTTCAAATCATCCCCCGTCAGCAAATTGCGATTCACCTCACCCCCATTCTGCCGCACTTGCAGCGGCACGATGGTGACGACCACCCGCTCCAGCCCCGACAGCCCCATATTGAGGATGAGCGAGCTGTTCTGGTGCAGCGCCTGCGTCAGCAGTGAATCCATCGCCAGATGGCCCATGACGATATGGACGATGGCGTCGGGATTGTCCTTCAGCAGCCCGATCACGTACTCGCGGATGGGCGCGACGAGGTGGCGGTAGGGCGAGTCGATGATCACCAGCTCCCCCTCGCCGATGTACTCGTCCCAGCGGGCCTGCGTGGTGCGCGTCTTCTCGTTGTTCATGCCGATATGGACCGCCCGCCACGGGTTGCCCATCGACTTGGCGAAGCGCACCATCTGGCGTGTGCCCATGTGGACATTGTCCACCAGCAGCACGGTGATGACCCGATCCGTCTCGATCGCCTTCACCCGCGTGCCTTCCAGACTCAGCGCGTGGGCCACGTCCTTGTAATGGTGGTGGATGCGGAAGAAGACGAACACCAGCACCGGGATGAGCAGCAGGATAAACCACGCGCCGTGGCTGAACTTGGTGACGGCNCTCGCGCCCATGACGATGACCAGCACCGAGGCGGCCACGGCCAGGGTCATGATCCCCCACGAGAAGACCAGACGGCCGCCGCGATAGGTGAGCTGGCGCGGCAGGAAGCCGTCCCCCGCATGGAGCGCCGCCAGCCGGGGGAAGTCGGCGTAGCTGGTGTTGGCCGCCATCAGCAGGATGAGCGCTGTCCCGGCGATGACCAGCAGGTAGAGGATGTTGCCGTCGCCGAACACCGTCCGGGCCAGTTGGGAGATGATCGTCTCTTCGTGCGATGGAATCGCCCCGATGTGGCGCGACAGGAAGGTGATGCCCAGGAACATTGTCACCAGCAGCGAACTCATGACCACCAGCGTGCGCGAGGCGTTGTCGCTGCGCGGCTCGCGGAAGGCGGTGATGCCGTTGGAGATGGCCTCGATGCCCGTCAGCGCCGCCGAACCGCTGGAGAAGGCGCGCAGGATGAGGAACATGGTCAGCGGCGCGGCCGCCTCGACGGCGAACTCCACCCCCGTCACCACGCCCAGCGTGCCTGTCGCCCATTTGTAGAACCCGACGCCCAGCGTCAGGGCCATCATGACCAGGAAGAAATAGGTCGGAATGGAGAACACCGTCCCGCTTTCCTTCACCCCGCGCAAATTGATAAGGGTGATGAAGGCGATGATGCCCACGGCCATCGGCACGCGCCAGGGCGAAAGGTCGGGGAAGGCCGACACGATCTGGGCCACGCCCGACGAGATGGACACGGCCACGGTCAGGATGTAGTCGGTCAGCAGCGCCGCGCCGGCCACCTGCGCCGCCACCTCGCCCAGATTATCGCGGGCGACGATGTAGGCCCCACCGCCGTTGGGGTAGGCGTGGATCGTCTGGCGATAGGAGATGGTGACGATGACCAGCAGGACGGCGATGGCGATGGCGATGGGGATCGACAGGCCCAGATAGGCCATCGTGCCCGTCAGGGCCAGGATGACCAGAATTTCCTCGGTGGCATAGGCCGTGGAGGACAGGGCGTCGGAGGCGAACACCGCCAGCCCGACCTTGTTGCTGACGACCTGATGGGCCAGCGTGCGCGTCTCCAGCGGCCGCCCGATGAGCAGGTCCGACAGATTAAATCGCTTGCGCCCCGTGGGGGCGTCGTTGGATGTGGATTCGACTGTTTGACTCATTGTTCATGCAAGCCTCGCGGCTCGCCTCTTTTTCCCTATTGTTGTAGCGCAAGCTGTCCAGCTTGCGGCGGCCGGGATTCAACCTGGACAGGTTGAGCTACAATTTTTTATACTCTCGCTTCCCGCGCGGCCGCCGGCGCGGGGCGCGCCTCGTCCGGGGCCTCGCTCCAGGCCATCGGCCCGTCGCCGTCGTCGAGCGTGAACCACGGCCGCCCCAATCTCCGGCGCAGCAGCTTCTCCCGCGCGCGGGCGACGAGGGCCGGGTGGCCGCCGGGTGGCGGGGCGAAGATCGCCCGCGGCGCGATCTGTTCGGCCGCGCTGAGCAGCGCCCCGCTGTAATCGGTGTATTCAAATAGCTCCACCCGGGCGGCCACGCCATAACTCTCGGCCGTGGCGGCCCATTCCGCCAACGCCTCGTACCGGTCATAGCCGAGCAGCTCCTCGCGCGCGTTCGCGCCCAGATCTTCCAGACGGGTCACGGGCAGCAGTTGGACGATCCACAACTCGCCGCCCGCGTCGCGCCGTGCGTCACGCGCCGCATCGCGGGCCATTGCCGCCGCCAGATGGACGGCGCGCCGCGTCCAGGCGGCGTCGCCGGTGATGACCAGGATCGTCGAGTTCATGGGCTTGCCTCGCGGTTATTTATTTGCAGGGGCAGGGGGCCGTCGTTGACGGGGCTGCGTTGACGGAGAAAGCCGGGCGGGCGATCATGGTGCAATCGGCAGCGGTGCCCGCCCGGCTGTCCCTCGTGCTCCTTACGAAGACAGTATAGACCCGCGGCCGTCAGGAAAGTGTCAGGGGAAACGGGGAAAGCGTAAAGAATTTGTAAAATCGGCGAGGAAGAGAATCCACAGATTTCACAGATTGAGGTGGTCAATGGTCAGTGGGTCGGTGGTCAACCTTGCGCCCTTGCGCCTTTGCGTCCTCGCGTTAATCTCTGGCGTCGGTCGCCGGTCGTCCGTCGTCGGTCGTCCCCACATCCACAAACCGATACCCAATCCCCGGCTCATTGAGGATATAGCGCACCCCCGCGGCCGGGTTCTCGCGCAGCTTCTTGCGTATCTGATTGACATAAATCCGCACGTAGTGGGTCATGTCGGCGTACTCCGGCCCCCACACCGCCCGCAGGATCACCTGATGGGTCATGATCTTGCCCGCGTGGGTCGCCAGCAGCCGCAGGATGTCGTACTCCTGGGGGGTGAAGTGGACTCTCTCGCCGCCCACGAATACCCGCCGGTTGACCAGATCGATCTCCAGCGCCCCGACGCGGATGACGCTCTCGGCCGCGCCGCCCGGCTCCACGACGACCCGCCGGACGACCGCCTGGATGCGCGCCCGCAGCTCCTCCATGCCGAACGGCTTGGTCAGATAGTCGTCGGCCCCCGCGTCCAGCGCCTGCACCTTGGTCGTCTCGTCGTTGCGCACGGAGAGCATGATGATGGGCACCCGGCTCCACTCGCGCAGGCGGCGACACACCTCCAACCCGTCGGCCCCGTGGCCCAGATTGATGTCGAGCACCACCAGGTCGGGCTTGCGCTGGGCCACCAGCGTCAGCGCTTGCTCGCCGTCGCCGGCGGCGATGACCTCATGGCCATAGCCGCCCAGCCCCGTGACCAGCAGCTTGCGGATCTGCGCTTCGTCGTCGACGACCAGAATGATCATTCCGGCTCCTCCGGTGGGTCAGATTCGAGATACGAGACGACTCCCGTCGTCCTACGAGATGCGAGTCCCGAATCCTCCAAACTCGTATCTCGTATCTCGTCTTTCGTATCTTGAGGCAGCGTCAGCACGAACGTGGCCCCGCCGCCGGGCGTGTCCTCCACGCGGATGTCGCCGTGATGGGCCTCCAGGATGCCGCGGGCGATGGCCAGCCCCAACCCGACGTCGCCGTGGAGCGAACGGCCTTCGCGGGACTGACGGAAAGGCAGCATCAGCTTCTCCCGCTCTTCGGGGGCAATTGAGGGGCCGTGGTTGATGACCTCCACGCGCGCCTCGTCGGATGTCACCCGGCCGCGGATGATCACCCGCAGGTCGCCCGGCTCGTGGCGCAGGGCGTTATCGACGATATTGTCCAGCGCTTGCACCATCAGGCCGTAGTCGAAACGGGCCAGCGGCAGGTCGTCGGGGAAATCGAGGGTTATGCGCTCGGCGTGATGGGTGGCAAAGGCGCGCGCCGCCACCTCCCCGGCGATCTCCTCCAGCGAGTTCAGCTCCCGATGGAGCACCACCGCCCCGGCTTGCAGCCGCGACAGATCGAGCAGATTGCCCACCAGCCAATCCAGCTTGTCGGCCTGCGTCTCGATGGCGCGGGCCAGCTCGCGCCGGTCGCCGGCCGATAGCCGCTCGCCCAGCTCGTTCAGATTGGCGGCCGAGGTCTTGATGATGGTGATCGGCGTGCGCAGGTCATGGGACACGGCGCGCAGGATGGCCGTTTTCAGGCGGTCGGCCTCGGCCAGCGTGCGGTTCCGGGCGACCTGGGCGGTCAGGTCGGCGCGCTGCAGAGCCAGGGCCGCCTGACCGGCGCAGGCCAGCAGCAGCCGGTGTTGCGAGGCGGCCAGCGCGGCGGGGAAGACGACGCGCGCCGTGCCGTAGACGGCATCGCCCGCCTCCAGCAGCACAAAGGCCGCGTTCCCGGCCGGGTCGCGCGGCCGCGCGGCGGCGGGAACGCCGGTTGGGCCATCGGCAGGCCCATCCGATGGCCCATCGCTGCGGGGCAGGAAATCGACCTGCTCCGCGCCCATGCGTTCCACCAGAACCCGGCGCAGCTCGGCCCGGATAGGCTCCGGCTCGGTGAGCGGGTTCAGCGCGCTGGTCAGGTCGTAGAGGATCGCCTGTTGCGCGGCCGTCAGCCCGGCGGCCGCGGCCTGCTGTTGGGCATAGGCGGCCAGCCGCCCGGCGATGAGCGCCGCCGCCAGATAGATGAGCAGGCTCAGCAGGTCACGCGTCGCGGCGATATCGAGGGTGTAGTAAGGCTCGACGAAGAAGAAATTGATGGCGAAAAACCCGGCCACGGCGGCCAGCACCGACGGCCCCGTGCCCAGCCACACGGCGACGATCAAGGTCACCAGCATGTAGATCAGCGATTTGGTGGCGGGCGATAGCTGGTCGCGCAGGAAGAACAGACCCAGCGTGGTGAGGGCCACCAGCAGCAGCGCCGGCAGGAAGCGGCCGACTTGCCGGGCGGCGGATGGGGTCTGCTTCGTTGTCATGGGTTGGTGCCGCACACGCGGATCATAGCGTCGTGGGGGGTGGGTTGCAAGGGAGGCGGGAAGCCGTCATTGAACTGTTTTCATTGTAATGTTTTTTGTAAGAAAAGTATGGCCTACTATATGGTAGGGATGAGAAGATTTTCTCTTCCTCTCTGAAGAACAGATTCCGGATTAGGAGGTAATCGGGCTGTGCCGTCCCGATCGCCGACCAAAAGGCATGGACAATGCCCCATAGGGATTGACTATTGCTATTGAACGAGTTATTGACTCAAAGGGTTAATAAGAGTACATTGTATTAAGTCCAGTTTTGCGGCGAAGGTTCACAGTCTCGGCCTTGCCGGATTCCTATTTGTAGATCTCGGTTATTCGGTTCGTAGTTCGCGCCGATTAATAATATAGCCCAACCAATTGCCGATTGACGGTGGCGTCCCGGTATTGATGGCAACCTGTTAGCTGGATGACGTGGCCTCTTGCCGGTGGCCATTGTCATTAGTGTCCGGGTATTCCCCGGATAATCATCGATTTGCTCGTAGCCGGGCGCTTTTGCGTCGCTCTGAAGATCGCAACCAAGGTTGCGCACTACGAGCCGGGAGTCAGTTTGTAACAGAGTACTCAGTCAAATCAGGAGGATATATTTGACGACTTTTGCTTTTCGTTCCAGGCGTTTTTCAATTTTGGCCGGTTTATAATAAGGAGAACCTAATGTACAGGAAAGTATTGGTTGCAATTGTATTGGTAGCCGGGCTGGCAATGGCTTTGGCCGGTACCGTCTTCGCGCAAACGACCCCCATGACCCTGAAGCTGCTTGACCACAACGGCAACCCGCTCGCGGGCGGCGCAGCCTCGTGGTACACATCGGGCTACGGGAATTGCCCCGGCACGACGGATGCTAACGGTGAGCTGGTATGTAACGTCCCCAATGGCTACAAATTTATAACGATGTCAGTCCACGGCACGTCCATTGCCCAGAACCCCGCCGAGTTGGCCCTTACGAACAACACCTGGATGACCGCCGAAGTCGTCATTGAGTTGCGGGACAGCAACAACAATCTGATCACCGCCCCCAACGACAACTCGGGCGGCCGGGTCCAGATGTATCATGGCGGCTACTACACCAAGGGATATACCGGGACGGACGGGAAATTTGCGATTGAGATATTCCCCAATAACGAGATCGCCAAGAACCCGAAGTTCTACCTGGATTACAATTGGGGAACCAACTCACGCACCGACGTGCTAATCCACGCCGGAACCCAGACGATCGTCTTCAAGACGGCCAGGGTGCAGTTGTTCCACAGCGGCAACATTAATATTTACGCGGGCGGCTTCAAGGCCTTCACCAAGCCCGCGATGGAGCTGCTCCCCGGCACCTACGACTTCCGCTTCAGCGGCTACAACCCGGCCGACTTTGTTGTTCCCCCCGCGGGAATCTCGAAGCTGGTCAATGTGCTGGTATTGAAAGACAGCAATAACGCCGATCTGAACGGCGGAACGGCTCGCGGCGGAATGGGCATGAACTTTGGGAATTGGCACGTGTCCGGGCCGACGGTGAACGGCGTGTTGTTCGACATTCGCGATGCGGCCTCCCAGCCGGGGCAAATGTCGTATGAGATGAAGTTCAACAACACGACCCAGGTGAAAACCCAGGACGTGTTTGCCGCCTCCATCTTCAAATTCAAGACCGTCCTGTTGACCTTGCGGCTGGAAACGTGCGGCACCGCGCCGCTCAGCGGCGGCGGGGCGCGCTACGGCGCGGGCAACTCCTACACCACTTGGCACTTCCCTGGTGGCGCGACCAACGGGTCGGGTGAAACCATGGCGCAAGTCCTGCCCGGCGGCCAATACTCGTTTGCCATGGGCTATCAGGGCACGGAACAGGCCTACCCCGGCAACCCGGTGACTATTCCCGGCAGCAATACGACGCTGACCTGGCAGACCACCCGCGTTGAGGTCACCTGGCCGGGACACATATCCTATGGCGGTGGCACGGGCGATGCCGCCCACTTCAAGACCTCCACGGAAGTATGGCCGGGCACGCCGGTCGTGACGGCCGCAAAAGAGCTGATGCCGGGCACTGTCAGGTTCCACTTCCGGCCCGTCGGTTCGCATCCGGGCTATACCCGTGACATCACTTTCGGCGGTTGCTACCATCATGCCGGGTATATGACGCTTAACGACAATAATTTCACCCCGATGGCCAACCTCTCGTTCCCCGACAAACCGGAAAACCTGATGTGGTTGCATCAATGCAACGGCAACTGGGGTTCGGGCAAACCCCAGACCCCGGTCACGACCGATGCCTATGGCAAAATTCCGTTTGATATGACTTGCTCCACATGGGGAAATCTCAGGATGGTTCTTAACCAGACGTCCATTACCTATCCGAACGCAAGCATAGCGGCTTTGACCCATTACACCTGGCAGGCGGCGAAGGTAAACGTAGAGTTCAAGGACGTAAACGGAGCCCCCATGGCCGGCGGTACCGTGGCCCAACAGGGTTCCTACTGGTACACCCACGGCACGACCGATGGTGTTGGGCCACTTTCGTTCTACACGTTCCCGACCAACGCAGGCACGATCAAGGTTCGGGTGAGCTATAATCTCAGCTCCCAGGATAAAACCCTGGCTGTTCTGGCCAGCCCGCCGGCGCCCTCCATCAGCACCGTCACCTTCCAATTAGGGACGGTTACGATTGGAAGCTGTGTGGGGCCCGGGTCTATCCCCCGCGGCGGCGCTCATGGCGGCAACTTCAACGCGGGTGACGTCATCTCCTTGATGCCGGGGACCTATAACTATAATGGCTGTGGAGGGGGTTCCGTAACTGTGACCGAGGGCCAGAACAGCCTCATCTCTCCTCCCTAGAGGTTTGATAACTTCGTTCTGGCCGGTATACCCTCGATTCAGGCGTAAAGTCTCGAAGTCGGGGTGAGTACCCGGATTTGAGTTAAGGTTATTGGTAAAAGGGTTGATTCGATTGCCGGATCAACCCTTTTTGCTTAGCATTACTGTGTTATCCTTGTCGCAATCGTTTAGGTTCAAATCGTCTGGTCTTTCGTCAAGCATGACGAACGACAGGCGAGTGGAGCAGGGGGCGAAATAAATGATGTCAATTCCATTCTCGCAACGCGTCCGCGCGCCGGGCGATGTGCTCATGCGCGAGCTGGATGATGAATCGGTGCTGCTGCATCTGGATCGGGAAGTCTACTTCGGTCTCGACGACGTCGGCACCCGGATGTGGACGGCGCTGGTTTCGGCCGACTCCATTCAGGCCGCCTGGGAAGTTCTCCTGAGCGAATTCGACGTCGAGCCGGACGTTCTGCGGCATGACCTGGACGAATTTCTGGCCCAGATGATCGAGCAGGACCTGCTACGAATTGATAGGGATGAGGCAGCTTAAACCGGCATCGTTATCCTGGGTCGATTGGCGCTTTGTCGGCCGCGTGGTCGTCCTGCTGCCTCCGGTCGAATTCATGCTGAAGCGCCGGGGGTTGAAGCGGAGCTACGCGACATTGGCCCGTTGGGGCGGAGAGCCGGGCCGAACCGCGGCCACCCTCGACGACCCGGCGGAGCGAGCAGCCCACCTTGGATCGTTGTTCGACCTGGCCAACCGGCGCTACTCCTTTCATGAGGCGACGTGCCTGCCCGCGTCCCTGCTGCTGTGGTGGCTGCTCAGGCGTCGCGGTATCGCCGCCGACCTGCGCATCGGCGCGCGCACGCTGACCGGCGAGTTCGAGGCTCATGCGTGGGTGGAGTTCGAGGGCGTAGTGCTCAACGATGATCAGGAGATCCGGGATATCTACGCCCCTTTCGATCTCCGGGCACTCTCCCGGAAGGCGGCCGAACCATGAGCGGCATCGTCGGTATTCTCAGTGCTGACGGCCGCCCCGTCGACACGGAACGGCTCCGTCATATGACGGAAGTGATGCGCCCGTATGGCCCCGACGCCGAGACGACGTGGGCGAGCGGGCGAGCGGGCTTTGGCCACGCCCTGCTGCGGACAACTTCGGCCGCTGCCGACGATCGCCAACTGGTCGGGCTTGATGAGCGGCTATGGATCGTCGCCGACGCGCGCATCGACGACCGCGACGAACTCACCTCGAAGCTGGCGGCGCGCGGCCGGGCCGGGCCGGATTCCGCCTCCGACGCCGAGCTTGTCCTTTGGGCCTATGCTGAATGGGGCGATGCGTGCGTCGATCACCTGCTGGGCGACTTCGCCTTCGCCATCTGGGACAGCGCCGAGGAGCGGCTGTTTTGCGCCCGCGATCATTTCGGCGTCAAGCCCTTCTACTATGCCCTGACCGGTGACCATCTCATCTTCAGCAACGTCCTGCGTTGCCTGCGCGCCTGGCCGGGGCTTTCCGACCGGCTGAACGATCAGGTGGTAGCCGATTTCCTGCTCTTTGGGCAAAATCAGGCGTTCGACACGACCATCTATGCCGCCATTGGCCGCCTTCCTCCGGCGCACACGCTGGTCTGGACGCCGGGCCAGGCTCCCCGACTCCGGCGCTACTGGTCGTTACCCGCCGAAGGTTCGACCCGCTACAAGCGCAAGGAGGAGTACGTCGAGCATTTCCAGGAGCTGCTGCGCCGGGCCGTGGGCGATCGCTTGCGCACGCGCCGGGTCGGCGTCTACATGAGCGGCGGCCTGGACTCGACTTCGGTGGCGGCCATGGCGCGCGAGCTGCTGGCCGAAGAGCCGTCCCCTTTCGACCTTCATGCCTACACCTTTGTTGCCGACAACCTGTTCCCCGACGACCGGGAAGGGCATTATGCCGGCGTGGTGACCGAGTTTTTGGGGATGACCCACCATCGGATACCCGCCGAGGGATACAAACTCTACGGCGGCCCGGAAAACCCCGTATTGCTCATGCCGGAGCCCGTCGATCTGCCGCTGTGGGCGGCCGTGGTCGATCAGGCCCGGGCGGCGGCCGAACATGGCCGCGTCATCTTCACCGGTCAGGGCGGCGATCCGGCGTTCTATCCATCCCGGTTCTATCTCTATGAGCTACTGAGAAAGGGCCGAATCAAGCCCTTCCTCACCGACGTCGGCGACTATCTGAGCCTCTACCGCCGCCTGCCGCCCCTCTATCTGCGTATGATCGCCGGCGGCGCGCGCGGGGGAATTCTGCCCCGAAGCGAGACCTATGTCACGTATCCCCCCTGGTTCAACCCGGCGTTCGCCGAGGCGATGAAGCTGCGCGAGCGCTGGGACGCTTATCACGCGGCGATCGGTGAGCGACCGCCCAACGCCCACCCGGCGCGCCCCGAGGCGAGCCAGAATCTGTCGGCCCCGTTGTGGTCGCATGTGTTTGAGCATTACTATCAGGCGTCAGCGTTGGGGGTGCCGGTCGAGGTGCGCCATCCGCTGTTCGATATTCGCCTCCTCTCGTTTCTGATGACGCTGCCGCCGGTTCCCTGGTTCGTGGACAAGACACTGCCGCGGCTGGCCATGAAGGATCGGCTGCCGGAAAGCATCCGCACGCGCGGCAAGGCCCCGGCGGCGGGCGATCTGATTCCGGGCCTCTTGCGTCGGGAAGACGGCCTCGGGGCGATCCCCTTTGACAGTTATCCCGAACTTGGGTATTATATCGATCAAGAGCAATTCCTGCGGATTGTTCAGATGCGTGCCCAGCTTCGTTCCAGAGAATCGCGACTCATCACCCGGCCATTATCATTGTTGTATTGGTTAAAAAGCAACGAACAGTTCGTACAGTTGGAGGAGCAATGAAAAGTACTACCGAGGACCAGAAAGACCGTAATTTGGAGCAAACGGCGGAAGTAAAGCGGGCCTACCACAAGCCCAGGGTCACCGTATTCGGCGATGTCCAGAAGTTGACGGCCGCCAACATCCCATTTACGTTCACCGACAATTTCGTTTTGCATGATCCGTCCTAGTCGCAGTTAACCCGGGCGCGTCGCCCCTCGGCTCATGTCGTTCAGGTACACCGTCTACGGGCTTGGAATTGAATCGAATCACCCCTTGCCCGGCCTCATCAGCCTTGAGGACAGTTCGCCGGTTGATGTCCGGGTAGAATTCAACGACCCCGGAACGCCTTCCGGAGCAGTCTTGGCGGGCGCGCGTCTCTTCTATCAAAGCGGCTATCGCGACGAAAACGGCGATCCGGCTCTCATGTTTTGGGATTCGGCCGCCGAGCCGGGCTATGCCCGGTTTCTTTATGCCAATGGGGCCGAGTTTGTCATCGACGATGGGGGCAGGCGGGTCCGCGTCTATCGTCCGCCCGCCGTTTCCGCAGAAGAAGCGGCCGCTTACCTGATCGGCCCGGTGCTGGGCTATGTGCTGCGGCTGAAGGGCGAGGTCGTGCTCCATGCCGGAGCCGTCGTCGTGGCCGGCGGCATCGTCGCGCTGGCCGGGCCGTCCCATTCCGGCAAGTCAACCCTGGCGGCCGCTTTCGCCCACCTTGGGTATCCCGTTTTCTCCGATGATGTGGTGGCTCTGCGCGCCCATGAGGGGCTGTTTTTTGCCCAGCCCGGCTATCCCCGGCTCAAGCTCTGGCCCGCTTCGGCGGCCGTGGTCCAGACCTCGCCCGACCACTTGCCTCTCATCTCGGCCGCGGAGGACAAGCGCTTCCTCGATCTGACCGCGGGTCGATACCGCTTCCATGATAGTCCGCTGCCCCTGCGGGCCGTCTACGTGCTGGGCGCGCGCCGGACGGACGAATCGCCGGCGATCGGCATCGAACCGCTCAGCGAGAAGCGAGCGCTGCTCCTTCTGATCGCCAACACCTACATCAATCAGTTGCTCAACCGCGAGCTGCGTGGCTTTGAGTTCGAGTTATTGACCCAAATCGCCCGGCGAATACCGGTGAGTGTCTTGACCTCGCCGGATGCTCTGTCCGACTTGCCCGGATTCTGCGGAACGATCCTCGACGACCTGAGCCTCCGCCCCCGTTAACAAATCGATAACATCCCCTTAACCGAACCTTAGCCCAACCTTAACCGCTTGCGGCTTTCGGCTCAATCGCCGTGTGCTATCCTCGTGCTTATGTTTGAACACATGAAACATATTGAGGAGAAACGAATGCGATTCAAGGTTTTTGGTTTATTGATGCTCATCGGTCTGCTGGCCGTCGCCTGTGGCGGGGCTGCGCCGACCGTGGAACAGTTGGCCCCCACAGTTCAGGCCGTGGCCCAGGAAGTTGCCCCCACGGTTCAGGCAGTCGTTGAAGGAGCGACGAGCGGAGAAGCGGCTCCCGGTGAACTGCCGGAGCCGGACCCGCTGGCCGTGTCGGGCGACATCGTCACCGCCGGCAGCTCCACCGTCTTCCCCCTGACCGAGCGCATGGTCGAGCGGTATGAGGGCGAAGGGTTCTCCGGGCAGGTCACCATCGACAGCATCGGCACCGGCGCGGGCTTCGAGCGCTTCTGCGTGGCCGGCGAGACCGACATCGCCAACGCCAGCCGCCCGATCAAGGATGAAGAAATTGCCTCCTGCGAAGCCATCGGCCGCACCCCGCTGGAGTTCCGCGTGGGCACCGACGCCCTGGCCGTGGTCGTGAACCCGGCCAACGAGTTCGTGCAGAACCTGACGCTGGAGCAACTGGCGCTGGCCTTCGGCACGGCCGAGACCTGGGCCGACGTCGACCCGTCCTTCCCGGCCGAGCCGATCGCCCGCTATAGCCCCGGCACCGACAGCGGCACGTTCGACTACTTCGTCGAGGCCGTCTTCGACGAGGACAGCGCCCCCATCCTGGCCTCCAGCCGGACGCAGTTCAGCGAGGACGACAACGTGCTGGTGCAGGGCGTCGAAGGCGACGTCTACGCCATCGGCTACTTCGGCTACGCCTACTATCTGGAGAACGCCGACCTGCTGCGGATTATCAATGTCGAGGGCGTGGAGCCGACGGCCGAATCGGCCGAGGACGGCAGCTACCCGCTCTCCCGCCCGCTCTACATCTACAGCGACGCCGGCGTCATGCAGGCCAAGGCGCAGGTGGCCGATTTCATCAACTTCTACCTGACCTTCGTCAACGAGGAGATCATCGATGTCGGTTACTTCCCCGCCAGCGAGGATGCGCTGAATCAGGCGCGCCAAAACTGGTTGACGGGCATGGGCCAGTAAAAGTAGTCGTGTAGCGCAGACATTCCTGTCTGCGTCCCCTGTAGCGTGGACATTCCTGTCTGCGGCAGGGGGCGCAGGCGGGAATATTTGCGTTATTGATGTGACCGAACCCGGCAGCTGGGCGATAATGGGTTACGAATGAAGCGGTATTTTTCATCGCCCACCCGCCAGGTCCTTGACGGGTTGAAAGGGAGTTCATTTGAATGAATAGCGAGTTATACGCGGAGCAGGAACCGGCGGCGGCGGCGGCGGCCGAGACTGCGACCGCCACCGCCACTGCCCCCGCGCCGGACGTCGCCGTGCTGCTGCGCAAGCGCCCCCGCGTGGGCGAATCGATCATCGAAGGGATTCTCTTCGCCGCCGGCATCATCTCCATCCTCACCACCATCGGCATCGTCTTCGTCCTGGTCCGCGACGCGATCGATTTCTTCCTTCTGCCCGAAGTCACACTAGCCGGATTCCTGACCAACACCGTCTGGCAACCGCAGACGGGCGCGTTCGGCATCTGGCCGCTGCTGACGGCCACGCTGGTCATCAGCGCCATCGCCATGCTCGTCGGCGTGCCGCTGGGCATCTTCACAGCCATCTACCTGAGCGAATACGCGTCTCCCCGCTTTCGGGCGGCGCTCAAGCCCATTCTGGAGATTCTGGCCGGCGTGCCCACCGTCGTGCTGGGCTATTTCGCCCTCACCTTCGTCACACCCTTGCTGCGCTCCATCTTCGGCGACGAGATCGTGAAGATCTACAACATGGCCTCGGCCGGCATTGTCGTCGGCATCCTGACCGTGCCGCTCATCGCCAGCCTCAGCGAGGACGCGCTCCATGCCGTGCCCGACTCATTGCGGCAGGCGTCCTTCGGTCTCGGCGCGACGCGCATGGAGACCAGCCTGAAGGTGGTGCTGCCGGCGGCGCTGTCGGGCGTCTCGGCCGCCGTGGTCGTGGCCGCCTCACGCGCCGTGGGCGAGACAATGATCGTCGCCCTGGCCGCCGGGGCCGGGCCAAACCTCACTCTCAACCCGTTCCAGTCGGCCGAAACGATGACCGGCTACATGGTGCGCATCAGCGGCGGCGACCTCAGCTACGGCTCCATCGACTACCAGAGTATCTTCGCCGTCGGCCTCGTCGTGTTCCTGCTCACCCTCATCCTCAACGTCATCAGCGGCCGCATCGTCCGCCGCTTCCGCGAGGTGTACGAATGATCGGCCGCGAATACATCGCCGATCGGGTTCGGGCCGACCTGTTCCCCGAAGGCGAGGAAGCCAACCGCAACATCCACAAGCGGCGGCGCGCCGGGCGCGTCTGGCGCGCCGTCTTTCTCGGCTCCACCATCGCCGCCATCCTCATCCTCTCGATTCTGCTGGTCAAGATCCTCAACGACACGATGGGCCTCGTGGCCGAGCAGAGCGAGATGCCGGAGCGCGAGTTGCTGCTCAACTACGGCCGCGACCAGGTGCTGGGCGCGCCCAATGTTGTGGTGGCGAGCGAAGACGACGCGGCGCTGGCCGCGGGCGTGGCCGGCGATCCCAACGGGTTGGGCTTTGTGCCCTGGAGCGCGTATCTGGCCCACCGCGACGGGCTGCGGCCCCTGGTCGTTGATGGTCATCTGCCCAATGCCGGCTCCGTGGCCGCCGGCGACTACCCGCTCTCCCGCTCTCTCTTCCTCTATACATCCAGCCGCGAGCTGGCCAACAAGCCACAGGTGGCCGCGTTCATCGCCTACTACCTGCAACATCTACCCGAAGTCGTGGAGGCCGCCGGGTTCTTCATGGCCGACGAAGAGCAGCTGGCCGAGCAGGCCGCGGCCGTCGCCGCCGCGCTGGAACTGGACGCGCTGCCCGCCGTCACTCCGGCCGATTTCGAAGGCGACATCGTCATCAGCGGCAGCTCCACCCTCTACCCCATCACCCGGATCATGGCCGACCAGTTTCTGGCCGACGGCTTCCGCGGCACGATCACCATCGACCCGACGGGCACCACGGCCGGGCTGGGCGCGTTTTGTCTAGAGAACGACCGCGGCATCGACATCGTCAACGCCGGACGCGAGGCGCTGGCGACCGAGTTCGCCGCCTGCCGGGCGGGCGGCCGGACGCTGACGGAACTCGTCGTGGCCCGTGACGCGCTGACCGTCATCGTCAATCCCGCCAACGAGTTCGCCGCCGAGGTCGACTTGCGCCAACTGTCGGCGCTCTTCACCACGGCCGTCACGTGGAGCGAGGTCGAAGCGGCCTGGCCCGCGCAACCGATCAACCGCTACATCCCCTCGGCCGCCAGCGGCTCGCTCGACCTTTTCGTCGAGCAAGTGCCGGCGCTCGATTCGCTCGACAACCTCTCCTACGACGCGCTGGTGACCATGTACGCCGCCAACGTGTCGGCCGGGCGCTGCCGCGCCGTGGAGCGCGAGCAGCGCTTCCATGCCGACCGCTTCGTCTGCGATGACCCCGACAAGGTCGCCGCCGCCTGCGCCTCGGCCACGCCGCCCGGAGCCTGCACCCTCGACCCGCGCGACGAGAGCGGCCTGGTGCAGCTCATCCGCGCCGACGTCGTCCGGCCCCAGGTGCTGGCCACCTGGAACGCCATCGAATCCGTCCTCAACCGGGACGAGATCATGACCGAGGCGGCCGTGCGCTACCCCCACGCCGACGTCTACTTCAAATCATGGCTGAGTTGGGATTTCATCACCAGCCCCCAATCGAGCTACCCGGAGATCGCCGGCATCCGCACGGCCATCCTGGGCACGCTGTGGGTGGTGGCCATCGCCGTGGCGTTCGGCTTCCCGCTGGGCGTGGCCGCCGCCATCTATCTGGAAGAGTACGCCGACAAGCGCAACCGGCTGACCGGCATCATCCAGACCAACATCAACAACCTGGCCGGCGTGCCGTCGATCATCTACGGTTTGCTGGGCCTGGCCGTGTTTGTGCGCGCGCTGGGACCGCTCACCAGCGGCGCGCTCTTTGGCGCGGTGGATCCGGGGACGACGGCCAACGGCCGCACCATCCTCTCCGCCGGCCTGACGCTCGGCTTGCTGGGGCTGCCGGTGATCATCATCAGCGCCCAGGAAGCGATCCGCGCCGTGCCGCCTTCGCTGCGGCAGGCCAGCTACGGGCTGGGGGCCACGCGCTGGCAGACGGTGCGCTATCACGTGCTGCCCAACGCCATCGGCGGCATCCTGACCGGCGTCATCCTGTCGATGTCGCGCATCATCGGCGAAACGGCCCCGCTGGTCGTCGTCGGCGCGTCCACCTACATCACCGCCGACCCGACCGGGCCATTTTCCAAGTTCACCACCCTGCCGTCGCAGATCTATCAATGGACGGCACGGCCGCAGGACACCTTCCGCGACCTGGCCGCGGCGACCATTGTGGCCTTGCTGCTGCTGCTCTTGCTGCTCAACGCCGGGGCCATCTATCTGCGCAATCGCTATGCGCGGCGGTTGGGGTGATGAGTAAAGACCTGACAGGTGGGCGATTAATACCTTGCTCCAGCAAATCGTTTTGTCGCCCACCTGTCAGGTCTAATATCAAAATGATGAATGATATGAATCCAACAACCACCAACGGCCACGACGACTACGCCATCGAGGCCCGTGACCTCAACATCTACTACGGCAGCTTCCGCGCCGTCAAGCACATCAACCTGCAATTCCGGCTGCGACAGATCACCGCCCTCATCGGCCCGTCGGGCTGCGGCAAGAGCACCGTCCTGCGCGCCTTCAACCGCATGAACGACCTCATCCCAGCGGCCCGCGCCGAGGGTGAGGTGCTGTTCCACGGCAAGAACATCTACGACCCCGACGTCGACCCGGTGGAGGTGCGCCGTCGGGTAGGCATGGTCTTCCAGAAGCCAAACCCGTTCCCCAAGAGCATCTACGAGAATGTGGCCTGGGGGGCGCGTATCAACGGCTTCAAGGGCAGCAAGGCCGACATGGACGCGCTGGTGGAGGAATCGCTGCGCGACGCGGCCGTGTGGGACGAGGTGAAGGACAAGCTGGATCAGAGCGGCCTGTCGCTATCCGGCGGCCAGCAGCAGCGGCTGTGCATCGCCCGCACCATCGCCATCCGACCGGAGATCATCCTCATGGACGAACCCGCCTCGGCCCTCGACCCCATCTCGACGCTGCGCATCGAGGAGCTGATCCAGGTGCTGAAGGACAACTACACCATCCTCATCGTCACTCACAACATGCAACAGGCGGCGCGGGCGTCGGATTTCACCGCCTTCTTCAACATGGACACCGACCGCGCCGGCCATCTGGTGGAATATGGTCCCACCGACCAGCTATTCACCAATCCGCATAACGAGATGACGGAGCAGTATATCACGGGGCGGTTTGGATAAATTACGAGCTACGAATTACGGCAGAAACCGAGTTTCTCGGAAG
>JRYI01001779.1_pt1 | contig 22447 bp, 24 predicted proteins | sample 235361 | NCBI WGS metagenome assembly JRYI01 (sample SAMN03074212, study PRJNA261471) | activated sludge metagenome | biome: Common Effluent Treatment Plant; feature: Wastewater; material: Activated sludge; isolation source: activated biomass in a lab-scale reactor treating industrial wastewater at...
CGCCGACGGCGAGTTCGATTGGCGCGACGCCGGCGACGGCACGCTGCAGGCGCGCTTTGCGCGACTCGCGCTCGACGGCGGCGCGCAAGATGATGCCGGCGCCGCGGCCGACGAGGCGGCCGGTGAGGCGGCGCGCACGCCGCCGCGCCGGCTCCCCGGCCTGGACATCACCGCCGAGCGCTTCGTGCTGCGCGAGCGCGAGCTCGGCCGCCTCGAGCTGCTCGCGCGCAACCGCGGCGGCCTCTGGCGACTCGAGCGGGTGCGCCTGCGCAACGAGGACGGCCAGCTCGAGGCCAGCGGCCAGTGGCAGGCCGCCGGGCGCCAGCGCACCAGGCTCGACTTCCGCCTCGAGACCGCCGACATCGGTCGCTTCAGCCGCCGCCTCGGCTATCCGGACGCGGTGCGCGGCGGACGCGCCACCCTCGGCGGCGAGCTGGAGTGGCGGGGCGCGCCGACCCGCATCGACTACCCGTCGCTGGCCGGCACGATGCGCGTCGAGGCCGAGGCCGGGCAGTTCAACAAGCTCGAGCCGGGCGTCGGCCGCCTGCTCGGCGTGCTCAGCCTGCAGGCGCTGCCGCGGCGGATCACGCTCGACTTTCGCGACGTGTTCTCCGAAGGATTCGCCTTCGATCGCATTTCCGGTAGCATCGGCGTCACCCGCGGCGTGCTGCGGACCGACGACCTCGAGATCCGCGGGCCCGCCGCGCGCATCATGCTGGCAGGCAGCGCCGATCTCGCGGCGGAGAGCCAGGACCTGCGGGTGCAGGTGCAGCCCACGCTGTCGGAGTCGATCGCGATCGGCGCCGCCGCCGGCCTGGTCAATCCGGTCGCCGGCGTCGTCACCTATCTCGCACAGAAGGTGCTCAGCGATCCGATCGAGCGCCTGTTCAGCTACGAGTACACGATCACCGGCAGCTGGAGCGACCCCCAGGTCGCCCGCGGCAACGCGGCCGCGCCGGCCGCCGCGCCGCAGCGCTGATTCACCAGGGAGAAGGCATGAGCACAGCAGACGGGCCGGCGCAGACCGGCGCGATCCGGATCGCCGCGGTGCAGACCGTGTCGGGGCCGGACGTCGACGACAACCTGGCGGTGGCCGCCCGCCTGGTGGCCGAGGCGGCGGAGGCCGGCGCCCAGCTGGTGGCGCTGCCCGAGTACTTCCCGCTGCTCAGCCCGGACGAGACCGCCAAGGTGCGCCTGCGCGAGCAGCCGGGCGCCGGCAGGCTGCAGGACTTCCTGCGCGAGACCGCGCAGCGCCACCGCGTCTGCCTGGTCGGCGGCACCATCCCGCTGGTCGCGGAGGCCGAGGGCAAGGTGCGCAACACCACCCTGGTCTTCGATGCCGCGGGGGAGCAGGTCGCACGCTACGACAAGATCCATCTGTTCGGCTTCCAGCGCGGCGGCGAGCGCTACGACGAGGCGGCCACCATCGAGCCGGGCGCGGCGGTGACGGTGTTCGACTCGCCCGCCGGGCGCACCGGGCTGTCGGTGTGCTACGACCTGCGCTTTCCCGAGCTCTTTCGCGCGATGGGCACGGTGGACCTGATCGTGCTGCCGGCCGCCTTCACCTACACCACCGGCCGCGCGCACTGGGAGGTGCTGCTGCGCGCGCGCGCGATCGAGAACCAGTGCTACGTGATGGCGCCCGCGCAGGGCGGCAGGCACCCCGGCGGGCGCCGCACCTGGGGCCACACGATGATCGTCGATCCGTGGGGCGAGGTGCTCGCCTGCCGCGAGGAGGGCGAGGGCGTGGTGCTCGCCGCGGTCGAGCCCGGGCGCATCGCCGCGGTGCGCGAGAGCCTGCCCGCCCTCGGCCATCGCCGTCTTTAGCGCGGCCGGCCAAGATCGATTCCGCGCCCGCGCGGTCCAACTGCGCGGACGCCACAACTGGATACCCCATGAGCACGACCCGAAACCCACTCAAACTGGCCGACAAATACCTGCTGTCGGCCCACGATCTCGGCACCGCGGAACTCGAGAAGGTGTTCCGCAAGCTGATGAAGCACGAGATCGACTATGCCGACCTCTACTTCCAGTACCAGCGCTCGGAGGCCTGGAGCCTGGAGGAGGGCATCGTCAAGTCGGGGAGCTTCGACATCGAGCAAGGCGTCGGCGTGCGCGCGATCAGCGGCGAGAAGACCGCCTTCGCCTATTCCGATGACATCAGCCTCGAGGCCCTCGTGAGCGCCGCCACGGCGACGCGGGCGATCGCCGATGCCGGCGGCCGCCGCCGGGTGGCGATCGCGCCGGCGAAGGCCTCGTCACGGCTTTACCGCGGCGACGACCCGCTCGACTCGCTCGACGACACCGCCAAGGTGAAGCTGCTCGAGCGCCTCGAGGGCTTCGCCCGCGCCGAGGACCCGCGCGTCAGCCAGGTGATGGCCCACATCGCCGGCTCCTGGGAGGTGGTGCTGGTGGCGCGGGCCGACGGCCACCTCGCCGCCGACGTCCGACCGCTGGTGCGGGTGTCGGTGACGGTGATCATGGAGGAGGCCGGCCGCCGCGAGCAGGGCAGCGCGGGCGGCGGCGGACGCTATGACTACGGCTTCTTCAGCGACGAGCGCTTGCGCGAGTACGCGCGCGCCGCGGTGCATCAGGCGAGCGTCAATCTCGCCGCCGAGCCCGCACCGGCCGGCACCATGCCGGTGGTGCTCGGCCCGGGCTGGCCGGGCATCCTGCTGCACGAGGCGATCGGGCACGGTCTCGAGGGCGACTTCAACCGCAAGGGCAGCTCCGCCTTCTCGGGGCGCATCGGCCAGCAGGTGGCGGCGAAGGGGGTGACGGTGGTCGACGACGGCACCCTGCCGGATCGCCGCGGCTCGCTGTCGATCGACGACGAGGGCAACCCGACCCAGCGCACCGTGCTGATCGAGGACGGCATCCTCACCGGCTACATGCAGGACATGATGAACGCGCGGCTGATGGGCATGGCGCCGACCGGCAATGGCCGGCGCGAGTCCTATGCCCACCTGCCGCTGCCGCGCATGACCAACACCTACATGCTGAACGGCGACAAGGACCCGGACGAGATCATCCGCTCGGTGAAGAAGGGCCTTTACGCGGTGAACTTCGGCGGCGGCCAGGTGGACATCACCTCCGGCAAGTTCGTGTTCTCGACCGCCGAGGCCTATCTGATCGAGGACGGCCGGGTGACGCGGCCGGTGAAGGGGGCGACGCTGATCGGCAACGGTCCCGATGTGCTCACCCGGGTCAGCATGATCGGCAACGACATGGCGCTCGACCCGGGGGTGGGTACCTGCGGCAAGGACGGCCAGAGCGTGCCGGTCGGGGTCGGTCAGCCGACGTTGCGCATCGACGGCCTCACCGTGGGCGGGACCGCCTGAGCCCCCTGGCCGCGACGCGCGGGGTCGCGGTTCTCCGCGCAGACGCGCTCGCTCGCCTCGCGGGCGAGCTCGGCGGCCCGCGCCGGGCTGGCGATCGAGAACGCGACCGCAGTGGTGGTGAGGATGGCGGCGATGGTGTGGCGGCTCGTCATGGAGGGTCTCCTGTCTTCGGTCGTCGGAAGCGCGTCTGGCCTCCGATGGGCGACGGACGGGACGGAGTCTAGGCGAGGCGCAGGCCACCGCCTGTGAGCAAGTGCAAGGCGATGTTGCCTCGCGCGGGGCTCAGTTCGAGGCGGCCGCGGCCTCGCCGGCGGCGAGCTGCTGCGCTTCCCAGCGCCAGTGCCGCTCCCATGCGCTGCGCACGAGGTTCGGATAGTGGGGCTTGCCCAGGCTGCCGTTGTAGCGGCCGAGGGCGCGGAAGAGGTCGCCCTTCTCGATGTCGAGGTAGTGGCGCAGGATCGTGCAGCCGTAGCGCAGGTTGGTGCGCAGGTGGAAGAGGTTGTCGTCCGGCCGCCCCATCACCTTGAGCCAGAACGGCATCACCTGCATGTAGCCGCGCGCGCCCGCCGAGGAGATCGCGTACTTGCGGAAGTTGCTCTCGACCTGGATCAGGCCGAGCACCAGCTGCGGGTCGAGCCCGGCGCGCGTGGCCTCATAGTGGATCGAGGTCAGCAGCTCCTCGCGGTAGGCCGCGTCGGGGATGCGCTTCGCCAACCGCGCCGACATCTCGTTCAGCCAGCGGGCGCGCTCGCCCGCCTGCGGGATCGGCAGCGCCGGTGCGACCGCATCGCTGACCGCTTCGTGCAGCGCGGCGCGCACGCTCGCGGCCATCGGCTCGTACTGCTGCGGGCCCGCCTGGGCGAGCGCGGGCGCGAGCGCCAGCGCCGCCAGCGCGGCGCGCAGGGCAGGGACCTTCGGGCGCACGCGGGCGACGCTCAGGCCTGGCGCAGGCGGTCGACGACGAAGCTGGCGGTGTCCGCGATCGCCACCCTGGTGGCCTCGGGGTCGCGCCGGCCCTGATATTCGGCCAGGCCTTCCTTCAGGCCGCGGTCGCCGATGGTGACGCGGTGCGGCACGCCGATCAGCTCCCAGTCGGCGAACATCACGCCGGGGCGCTCGTCGCGGTCGTCCAGGATCGCGTCGACGCCGGCGGCGAGCAGCTCGGCGTAAAGCTGCTCGGCCGCCTCGCGCACCGCCTCCGATTTCTTCCAGCCCACCGGGCAGATCACCACCTCGAAGGGGGCGATCGCCGCCGGCCAGATGATGCCGCGGCCGTCGTGGTTCTGCTCGATCGCGGCGCCGAGGATGCGGGTGACGCCGATGCCGTAGCAGCCCATCTCGAAGTGCTTGGGCTTGCCGTCCTCGTCGAGGAAGGTGGCGTTCATCGCCTTCGAGTACTTGGTGCCGAGGTAGAACACGTGACCGACCTCGATGCCGCGCTGGATCGCGAGCGCGCCCTTGCCGTCGGGCGAGGGGTCGCCGGCGACGACGTTGCGGATGTCGGCGACGAGATCGGGCTCGGGCAGGTCGCGGCCCCAGTTGACGCCGGTGTAGTGGAAGTCTTCCTCGTTGGCGCCACAGACGAAGTCGCTCATGTTGGCGACCGTGCGGTCGGCCACCACCCGCACCGCCTTCTGCGGCCCGATCGGGCCCAGGTAGCCGGGGCGGCAGCCGAAGTGGCTGAGGATCTCGGCCTCGGTGGCGAAACGGAAGCCGGCCTTGAGGCCCTCGATCTTGCTGGCCTTGACCTCGTTGAGCTCGTGGTCGCCACGCACCAGCAGCAGCCAGACGGTGACGCCGGCCGGCTTGCCCGCCTCGTCGACGTCGTCGGTGGCCAGCACCAGCGACTTCACCGTGTTCGCCAGCGGCAGCGCAAGGTAGTCGGCGACTTCGGCGCACGTCGCGCGGCCCGGAGTCGGCGTCTTCTGCAGGCCGTGACCGGGCGCGGCGCGCGCCGGCAGCAGCGCGACCGCCTCGGCGAGCTCGATGTTGGCGGCATAGTCGGAATCCGGGCAATAGACGATCGCGTCCTCGCCGGTGTCGGCGATGACCTGGAATTCGTGCGAGCGGTCGCCGCCGATCGCGCCGGTGTCGGCCGCCACCGCCCGGTAGTCGAGCCCGAGGCGGTCGAAGATGCGGCAGTAGGCGGCGAACATGTTGTCGTAGCTGAGGCCGGCGGCGTCGGCGCTGCGATCGAAGGAGTAGGCGTCCTTCATCAGGAATTCGCGGCCGCGCATGATGCCGAAGCGCGGCCGGCGCTCGTCGCGGAACTTGGTCTGGATCTGGTAGAAGTTCTTCGGCAGCTGGCGGTAGCTCTTGAGCTCCTGGCGCGCGATGTCGGTGACGACTTCCTCCGAGGTCGGCTGCAGCGCGAAGTCGCGCCCGTGGCGATCCTTCAGGCGCAGCAGCTCCTCGCCCATCTTGTCCCAGCGCTCGGTCTCCTGCCACAGCTCGGCCGGCTGCACCATCGGCATCGTCAGCTCGAGCGCCCCCGCCCGGTTCATCTCCTCGCGTACGATCTTCTCGACCTTGCGGATCGAGCGCAGGCCGATCGGCTGGTAGGTGTAGATGCCGGCGGCGGCCTTGCGGATCATGCCGGCGCGCAGCATCAGCTGCTGGCTGACGATCTCGGCGTCGGACGGGGCTTCCTTGAGGGTGAACAGGTGGAACTGGCTGGCGCGCATGGGAGGTTCGGTCCGGGAAGGCGTTGTCGAAACCGCGGGATTCTAGCGCAAGGGGCGATCGGATTGCCCCCGGGCTTTCGCGAGTGTGCCGGAACTGCGGCCGGCCGGTGCTTTCAAAGCGTCGGTAAGTGTGGAAAAATCCCCCCTAACTGCAGAAATATTAAGGTCTTAACCATGCTCGATCGTGAAGGCTACCGCCCGAACGTCGGCATCGTACTGGTCAACGCGCGCAACGAGGTCTTCTGGGGCAAGCGCATCCGCGAACACTCATGGCAGTTCCCGCAGGGTGGCATCAAGCACGGCGAGTCGCCGGAGCAGGCGATGTACCGGGAGCTGTTCGAGGAAGTGGGTCTGCGCCCGGAGCATGTGAAGATCCTCGGCCGCACGCGTGGATGGCTGCGCTACGACGTGCCTCGCAACTGGGTGCGGCGCGAATGGCGCAATACGTACCGCGGACAGAAGCAGATCTGGTTCCTGCTCCGCCTCGTCGGGCGCGATACCGACGTCTGTCTGCGTGCGAGCCACCATCCCGAGTTCGATGCCTGGCGCTGGAGCGACTATTGGGTGCCGCTCGATGCGGTGATCGAATTCAAGCGGCAGGTGTACCAGATGGCGCTGCTGGAGCTGGCGCGCATCCTGTTCCGCTCTCGGGTCTGGGAGCTGCCCGAGAGCTACCGCCTGCCGGTCGCCGAGCCCGCCACCTCGGTGGCGTCGCGGCGCTAGCGCGGCTCGCGCGTCCTCGCCCCTGGGGGGCGAGGCGCCGTTCTGGAGAGGTTCATGCCTGGCAAACGGATGTCGCTTCACCTGATCCGCGGGGGCCTGCTGGCCCTCGCGTGCTTTTCGGCGGGTGCGTCCGCCTTTCTCGTCGATGCCGAGCCCGATTGGACGGAGGACGCGCTGGTGCTGCCGCCCGCGCCCGAGGCGTCCCGGCTGATTCCGTTCGAGGTGGGCGGCACGTCGCCGAACCGGCACTTCATCGACGAGGCCAGCCTCAGCGTCGGCGCGGATCGCGTCGTCCGCTACGTGCTGGTGGTGCGCACCCCGGGCGGCGCCGAGAACGTGACCTTCGAGGGCATCCGCTGCACCACCGGCGAGCGCCGCATCTATGCCGGCGGTCGCAGCGACGGCAGCTGGTCGCCGATGAAGAACAGCGCCTGGCAGCCGATCTCGCACAACGGCTACAACCGCGCTCGCGCCGCGCTCGCGGTGGATTTCTTCTGTGACGGCCGCGTGCCGCCGCGTGACCGCGACAACGCGCTCGCCCGGCTGCGCGGCGCCGGCGAGCATCATCACGACCCTTCACGTGGAGTCCTGCCATGATCGATCGCGCCATCATCGAATTCGACCGCGCGCTGCGCACGGTCTTCGCGCCGGCCCACAGCCTGCGTCCCGTGCCCGGTGACGGCTTGCCGGATGCGACGCTCGACGACGCCGAGCGACGCCATGCGGGTGCGCTGATGCGGGTGAATCACGTGGGCGAGATCTGCGCCCAGGCGCTGTACCAGGGTCAGGCGCTGATGTCGCGCGACCCGTCCATCCGTGAGGCGCTGCAGCAGGCCTCGCGCGAGGAGACCGAGCACCTCGCGTGGACCGAACGGCGCATCGCCGAGCTCGGCCAGCGCAAGAGCCTGCTCAATCCGCTCTGGTACGCGGGCGCGCTCGCCTTCGGGGTGGCCGCGGGGCGTCTCGGCGATCGCTGGAACCTTGGCTTTCTCGCCGAGACCGAGCGCCAGGTCGAGCGCCACCTGAGCGGCCATCTCGAGCGCCTGCCGCCGGCCGACCGCAAGTCGCGCGCGATCGTCGAGCAGATGAAGGCGGACGAGATCGAGCACGCCGAGACCGCGGTCCGACTCGGCGCGCACCCCTTGCCGGCGCCGGTGCGCGGCGCGATGAGGCTGGCCTCGAAGGTCATGACGACGCTCGCCTACCGGGTCTGAGGTCGGCCGCGGGGGCTGCGCGGGGGAGGGCGATCAGTCGAGCTCGACCAGTTCGAGTTCGTGGACGATCTCGGCGGTCTTGCCGAGCATGATCGACGCAGAGCAGTACTTTTCCGCCGACAGGTGGATCGCCCGCTCCACCGTTTCGCGCTTGAGCCGGCGACCGCTCACCGTGTAGACGAAGCGGATGCGGGTGAACACCTTGGGGTCGCTGTCGGCGCGTTCGGCCTCTAGGCGTACGGTGCAACCCCGCACGTCCTGCCGGCCGCGTTTCAGGATCAGGACGACGTCGAAGGCGGTGCAGCCCCCGGCGCCCGCCAGCATCATCTCCATCGGCCGCGGCGCCAGGTTGCGGCCGCCCGCTTCGGGTGCGCCGTCCATGGCGACGAGGTGGCCGGAGCCGGTCTCGGCGATGAAGCTCATGCCGTCCATCCACTTGACGGTGCATTCCATCCGCTGCTTCTCCTGTGCTGGGTGGGGCGGGCGCCATGCGCTGCCGCCTGAAAGGATCGCGGATTCTACCGGAGCCCGCGAGGCGGTGCGCGGACGTGCCGGCGACAGCGGTCCGCGTTCCATACGGAGCGGTATTCATGCAATGCAGCAAAACAGGGCTCTGAAGCAATATCGTATGAGCGCATGCGGTAACCCAGGCACCCCGTCAATTCAGGAATATTGATTAAAATCAAGAAAATGTTTGTGGATAAGGGCGATTGATGCGCGAATCAAAATGTCTTTACTGCGACGCACAAGAAACGCTTGCACTTCGGTTGCGGGGTGCGCATAATCGTCCTCAGTCGGATCGCTCCCGCAGCAGCAGGCGGTGCAGCGGATCCAAGCGGTGTCTCCTCCACCCTCCTCCTTTGGTGTGGATTTAACGCAGTCCCCAGAGGGCTGCGTTTTTTTTGCTCTTCGTCGCTCGTGCTCGTCGCCATTGACACGCGGGTGGCGCGCGCTTTATTATTTCGCGCTTTCCGTTTGGTGGCCGGCTCGCCAGGCCTGACAAAAATCGAGGATTCGAATGAAAACGTTTTCCGCCAAGCCGCACGAGGTCAAGCGCGACTGGTTCGTGGTCGACGGCACGGACAAGGTGCTTGGCCGCCTCGCCGCCGAAGTCGCACGCCGCCTGCGTGGCAAGCACAAAGCTATCTACACGCCGCACGTCGACACCGGTGACTACATCGTCGTCGTCAACGTCGAGAAGCTGCGCGTGACCGGCAACAAGGCAACCGACAAGAAGTACTACCGTCACTCCGGCTATCCGGGCGGGATCTACGAGACCAACTTCACCAAGCTGCAGCAGCGCTTCCCCGAGCGCGTGCTCGAGAAGGCGGTGAAGGGCATGCTGCCGAAGGGTCCGCTGGGCTACGCCATGCTGAAGAAGCTGAAGTGCTATGCGGGTCCGTCGCATCCGCACACTGCTCAGCAGCCCCAAACTCTCGAGATCTGACAGGAGCCGATTCAATGGCTGTGACTTACAACTACGGTACGGGTCGTCGCAAGACCGCGGTCGCCCGCGTCTTCATCAAGCCGGGCACCGGCAACATCGTCGTCAACGGCAAGCCGGTCGACGAGTTCTTCTCGCGCGAAACCGGGCGCATGGTGGTGCGTCAGCCGCTCGTGCTGACCGGCAACGAGGAGCGTTTCGACATCATGGTGAACGTCACCGGTGGTGGCGAGTCGGGCCAGGCGGGTGCGGTGCGTCACGGCATCACCCGCGCGCTCGTCGATTACGACGCCGAGCTGAAGGGGCAGCTGCGTTCCGCGGGCTTCATCACCCGTGACGCGCGCGAAGTCGAGCGCAAGAAGGTCGGCCTGCGCAAGGCGCGTCGCGCCAAGCAGTTCTCCAAGCGCTGATCGCTGGCCGCCGTCGGAAAAGCCGTCCCTCGCGTGGGACGGCTTTTTTGCATTGGTGCGCCGCCGTCGCTGCCGGCAGTCGGCTTGGTGCGGCACATCGATGTGGCCGGAAATGCCATAATTCGCGCTTCCAGGCCAAGCAGAACGAGGAGTGAAGATGATCAAGGTAGGCGTTGTCGGTGGCACGGGCTATACCGGCGTCGAGTTGCTGCGGCTCCTGTCGCGCCATCCTGGCGTCGAGCTGGTGGCGATCACCTCGCGCGGCGATGCGGGAACACCGGTGGCCGACATGTTCCCGAGCCTGCGTGGCCGGGTCGGCCTGAAATTCGTCACTCCGCAGGAGGCTGCGCTCGAGAAGTGCGATGCGGTCTTCTTCGCCACGCCCAACGGCATCGCGATGCAGCAGGCGGTCGAGCTGGTCGAGGCCGGCGTGCGGGTGATCGATCTCGCCGCCGACTTCCGCATCCGCGACGTGGCCGAGTGGGAGAAATGGTACGGCATGACGCACGCGGCGCCGCAGCTGGTCGCCGAGGCGGTGTACGGGCTGCCCGAGCTCAACCGCGAGCAGGTGCGCGGCGCGCGCGTGCTGGCGAATCCCGGCTGCTACCCGACCGCGGTGCAACTGGGCTTCCTGCCGCTCATCGAGGCGGGCGCGATCGAGCTGGGCAACCTGGTCGCGGACGCGAAGTCGGGGGTGTCGGGCGCGGGCCGCAAGGCCGAGGTTCACACCCTGTTCCCGGAGGCGGCCGACAGCTTCAAGGCCTATGGCGTGGCGGGGCATCGCCACCTCCCGGAGATCCGCCAGGGCCTGGCGCGCGTTGCCGGGGCCGAGGTCGGGCTGACCTTCGTGCCGCATCTGGTGCCGATGATCCGCGGCATCCACGCCACCCTCTACGGCCGGCTCACGAAGGAGGTCGACCTGCAGGCGCTGTACGAGGCGCGCTATGCCCACGAACCCTTCGTCGACGTGATGCCGAAGGGAAGCCATCCCGAGACGCGCTCGGTGCGGGCCTCCAACCTTTGCCGCATCGCGGTGCATCGCCCCCAAGGCGGCGACACCGTGGTCGTGCTGTCGGTGATCGACAACCTGGTGAAGGGCGCGGCCGGCCAGGCCGTGCAGAACCTGAACATCATGTTCGGGTTCGACGAGACGACCGGACTCGACGTGGTCCCGGTCAGCCCCTGAGGAACTTGCTGCGCGGATTGCGATCCGACGCTTTGACGATACGCGGCGCGTCGGTGCATGATGCGCGCCGAGCCCCGACCAAGGAGAGAGTATGACTGCTGTTGCCGAAACCCCCGAAATCCTGGTGTTCACCGATAGCGCCGCCAACAAGGTGCGCGAGCTGATCGAGGAGGAGGGCAACCCCGACCTCAAGCTGCGCGTGTTCGTGAATGGCGGCGGCTGCTCCGGCTTCCAGTACGGGTTCACCTTCGACGAGGAGGTGGCCGAGGATGACACCGCCTACGTCAAGAATGGGGTCACGCTGCTGATCGATCCGATGAGCTACCAGTACCTCCTCGGTGCCGAGATCGACTATACCGAGGGGCTGGAGGGTTCGCAGTTCGTGATCCGCAATCCGAACGCGACCAGCACCTGCGGGTGCGGCTCCTCGTTCTCCGTGTGAGCGCGAGCAAGCGATGAAAAAGGGCGCCTCGGCGCCCTTTTTCGATTTCCCGCGCGCCGCTGAGCGCACGACGATGCGGATCAGTCGCTGCTGGCGACCCGAGTCGCGGTTCGGCTCATCATCGCGATGCGATGAAGCAGGGGCTCGGCGTTGCGGCGGAAGCGCGCGAGCTCGGCGCCGGTCAGCGGGGCGGCTTCGGGCAGGTCGATCTCCGCCGGATTGTGCGGCACGCCGTCGATCCGGATCTCGTAGTGGAGGTGCGGCCCGGTCGACCAGCCGGTCGAGCCGACGAAGGCGACGATCTCGCCCTGAGAGACCTTGGCGCCTTTCTTGACCGCGGGCGCGAAGCCGTTGAGGTGGGCGTAGGCGGTCTCGTACTTGCCCTGGTGGCGGAGTACCAGCAGGTTGCCGAAACCGCCCTGGCGGCCGGCGAACTCGACGACGCCGTCGGAGACGGCACGTACCGGGGTCCCCACGGGGGCGGCGTAGTCGACGCCGTTGTGCGCGCGCCAGCTCTTGTGGATCGGATGCAGGCGGCGGCCGAAACCGGAGCTGATGCGGGAGAACTCCATCGGCGAGCGCAGGAAGCCCTGGCGCAGGCTGCGGCCTTCCGCGGTGTAGTATTCCTCCCGGCCGTCGTCGTGCCGGTGCAATACCACGAGGTGTTTCTTGCCGCGGTTGATGAACTCGGCGGCGAGGACGCGGCCGACGCGAACCGGCAGGCCTTCCGTGTCGTACAGGCGCTCGTAGACGACGTTGAAGCGGTCGCCCCGGTGCAGGTCGGTATGGAAGTCGATCTCGGTCCCGAACAGCTCGACGAGCTTCCTCGTGACCTCGTCGGGCACGTTGGCCTCGTCGGCGGCGCGGTGCAGCGACTGGCGCACCGTGCCGGTGCGCATCTCGACCATCTTGGTGAGTCGCGCGGCCTCCGGCGGCACGATGCGCAGCTTGCCATTGGCGCCGCGCTCGATGCGGAGGCGCTCGTCGCCCGCGAGCGGCAGCGAGAGCATGCTCACGCGGCCGTCGGCCTCGACCAGGCCGGTGACCGAGCGACCGCTGCGCAGCTCGCGCAGGGCCGTCTTGCCGGCCTCGTTGCTGCCGATGAAACCGAGCGCCTCGGGGTCGTCGATGCCCATGCGGGCGAAGATCGCCGGCAGGGTGTCGCCGGGCTGAACACGGACGTCGTGGGCAAAGGGCAGGCTGTTGTCACCGAGCGATTCGGCCGCAGGCGCTGCGAGCCGTTCGACGACTGCGTCGACTTCGATCGGTGCCGCGGCGCCACCCGGCGCCACCGCGGTGGCGGCCACCACGCCCAGCATCGAGCCGGCCACGATGCTGGCCAGCAGCAAAGAACGGCGACGGGGCAGGAGGCGCACCGGTAGATCGGCTAGAATCGAGAGCTTTCGTGACTGCATTGGACTGACCGGAAAAAAACTTTCCGGAGTCTAGCAAAGTTTTACCCTTCTTCGGGGAGGGATTCAGGAGAGACTCAATGAGTGATGTCCAGGCGGCGATCGAGCTCATCAAGCGCGGCGCCGACGAGCTGTTGATCGAGGCCGAGCTGGTCGAGAAGCTCAAGTCCGGCCGGCCGCTGCGGGTGAAGGCGGGCTTCGACCCCACCGCGCCCGACCTGCACTTCGGCCACACCGTGCTGATCAACAAGCTGCGCCACTTCCAGGACCTCGGCCACCAGGTGCTGTTCCTGATCGGCGACTTCACCGGGATGATCGGCGACCCGAGCGGGAAAAACTCGACCCGCCCGCCGCTTTCTCGCGAGCAGATCATGGAGAACGCCCGCACCTACCAGGAGCAGGTGTTCAAGATCCTCGACCCCGAGCGCACCGAGATCTGCTTCAACTCGGCCTGGATGGACGGCCTGGGCGCCGCCGGCATGATCCGCCTGGCCTCGCTGCAGACGGTCGCGCGCATGCTCGAGCGCGACGATTTCGCCAAGCGCTACGGCAACAACCAGCCGATCTCGATCCACGAGTTCCTCTACCCGCTGTGTCAGGGCTACGACTCGGTGGCGATGAAGGCCGACGTCGAAGCGGGCGGCACCGACCAGCGCTTCAACCTGTTGATGGGCCGCGAGCTGCAGAAGCATTACGGCCAACCGGCACAGTGCGTGGTGATGATGCCCCTGCTCGAGGGCCTCGACGGCGTGAACAAGATGTCGAAGTCGCTCGGTAACTACATCGGCATCGCCGAGGCGCCGCGGGAGATCTTCGGCAAGACGATGTCGATCTCCGACGCCCTGATGTGGCGCTACTACGACTTGCTGTCCTTCCGCTCGAGTGCGGAGATCGCGCGGCTGCGCGCCGAGGTCGAGGCTGGGCGCAATCCGCGCGACGTGAAGGTCATGCTGGCGCAGGAGCTGGTCGCCCGCTTCCACGACCAGCGCGCCGCCGAGGACGCGCTCGCCGACTTCGAGGCGCGGTTCCAGCGCAATGCGATCCCGGACGATCTGCCGGAGGTGCGGGTCGCGGTCGGCGACGCCGGGCTGCCGCTGTTTCAGGTGCTCAAGCAGGCCGGCCTCACCGGCAGCACCTCGGAAGCGATGCGGATGATCGACCAGGGCGCGGTGCGCCTGAACGGCGAGCGCGTCGAGGACAAGGGCCGGCTGATGGCGGCCGGCGAGAAGGCGGTCCTGCAGGTCGGCAAGCGCAAGTTCGCCGCGGTGGTGCTCGAATGAGCGCGCTTGCCATCGGCGCGCGGCGGGCCAGGGTCGGGGAGGCTTGCGCTTGAGCGGTAGCGCCTGCGATCGCCCGATCGGCGTGTTCGACTCCGGAGTCGGCGGTCTCACCGTGGTGCGGGCCCTGATGGAGCGGCTGCCGCTCGAGAGCATCGTCTATTTCGGCGACACCGCGCGCGTGCCCTACGGCGTGAAGTCGGTCGCCACGATCGAGCATTTCACCGGGCAGATCACCGAGTTCCTGCTGCAGCGCGAGGTCAAGATGCTGATCATCGCCTGCAACACGATGGCGGCGGTGGCAGCGGACGTGGTGCGCCGCCTGGCCGGCGAGGTGCCGGTGCTCGACGTCATCGAGGCGGGCGCGCGCGCCGCGGTGGCGAGCACCTCGAGCCGCCGCATCGGCGTGATCGGCACCCCGACCACGATCAACAGCAACGCCTACGCCAGGCGCATGCACGAGCTGGATCCCTCGCTGCGGGTGTATTCCCAGGCCTGCCCGTTGTTCGTGCCGCTGGTCGAGGAGGGCTGGCTCGATCATCCGGTGACGCGACTCACCGCCCAGGAATACCTGCGTCCGGTGCTGGCCGAGGAGATCGACAGCCTGGTGCTCGGCTGCACCCACTATCCACTGCTCAAGCCGCTGCTGCGCGACGTCGCCGGACCCGGGGTGCGGATGATCGACTCCGCGCTGACGACCGCCGAGTTCGCCGCCGAGCGCCTGCAGCGGGAAAACCTCCTCGCCGCCGGTAGCCGTCGTGCGGCGTATCGCTATGTGGTGACCGACGTGCCGCTGCGCTTCCAGACCATCGGCGAGCGCTTCCTCGGACGCTCGCTAGGCGTGGTCGAGCGGGTCGACTGGTAAGGGGCGTGCCGCGCTTTCAGGCCGGCCCGCGCGCCACCGGGCGTTGCGGGTCGGCACACCACTCGCTCCAGGAGCCGGCATACAGGCGCGAGCCGGTGAAGCCGGCGATCTCCATCGCCAGCAGGTTGTGGCAGGCGGTGACGCCGGAGCCGCACTGATGCACGACATGCTGCGGCAGGTGGCGGCCCAGCAGCCCGCCGAACTCCTCGCGCAGCACCGAGGCCTGCTTGAAGCAGCCGTTCTCGTCGAGGTTTTCGCGGAAGTGGCGATTGACCGCGCCGGGGATGTGGCCGCCGACCGGATCGAGCATCTCGTTCTCGCCGCGGAAGCGGTCGGGGCTGCGCGCGTCGACCAGCAGCATGTCGTCGTCGCCGAGCCGGGCGAGAATCTGTGCCGCCTCGATGCGCAGCGGACGCAGCGCGATCGTGTAGGTCGCGGCCTGGGCCTCGGGCAGCTCGATGACCAGCGGCTGGGCCGCCCGGCACCAGGCCTGCAGGCCGCCGTCGAGCACCGCCGCGCGATGGTGGCCGAGCCAGCGCAACAGCCACCACAGGCGGGCGGCGAACATGCCGCCGGCGTCGTCGTAGGCGACCACCTGGGTGTGGTTGCCCACGCCGCACTCGGCCAGGCGCGCCGCCAGGCGGGCGGGGTCGGGCAGGGGATGGCGGCCGTTGGTGCCGGTCCTGGGGCCCGACAGATCGGCGTCGAGGTCGAGAAAGAAGGCGCCCGGAAGGTGAGCGGCACGATAGGCCTCGTAGCCGAAATCGGGGTTGGCGAGGTCGAAGCGGCAGTCGAACACCACCCAGTCGGGCTCGTTCAGGTGCTCGACGAGTTCGAGCGCTCCGATCAGGCCGGCGTAGGAGGCATTCACTGGCTGGCCTCGAGCGGCATCGCGAGCCAGGCGCGCGCATCCGGTTCGTCGCTGAAGACCTGGATGTCGGCTTCGACGAAAAGCTGCGAGAGCCAGGCGCTCCAGGTGACCCACTCGCTGTCGGTCAACACCGCGATGCGGCGGAAATCGTGCGGATGCGCGCGCGAGAACTTGATCTCCTCCCACGCCACGTCGAGGGTGACGCCCGCCATCTCGCGCAGGTCGAACAGGAGGTCGACCTGGCCGTGGAACTGGACCTGGTAATTCACCAGTTCCTCGAACTCCTTGTAGTCGGCGAGGGTGAATTCGCCGAAAACGGTGACGGCTACCAGCGACTCGGTGTTTTCGATGCTGATCATGCGTGCCTCCGCGGGGCAGGAAAGAAATTCTCCACACACTATAGCCCCGGCGCCCGGCGGTCTCAATTGCGGCCCGCCTCAGCCCGCCTCAGCCCGGCTCGGGGCGGGAGCGGGCGGCGAGCGAGACCATGACGCCGCTGCCGACGATCAGCGCCATCGCCGCCCAGCCGGCGGGGGTCACCGTCTCGTCCCAGACGAGCATCCCGAACAGGCTCGCGAACATGACCGTGGCGTAGCTCAGGTTGGCCGACACCACGGTGCGGCCGAAGCGGTAGGAGCGCGTCATCGCCAGCTGGGCGAGACCGCCGAACAGCCCTACGCCGAGCATCGTCGCCGCGCCGCGCGCGTCGGGCAGGTGGATCTCGCCGGTCAGCGCCCAGCCCAGGCCCAGCAGCGAGGTCACCACGGAGAACCAGAACACGGTGCGCACCTCGGGTTCGCCGGCGCGCCCGAGCTCGCGCACGCTGACATAGGCGAGACTGGCGATCATGCCCGAGCCGAGGCCGGCGATGGCGCCCAGCCACTGTGCGGGCTGCAGGCTCGGGCGCAGCAGGATCACGACGCCGGCGAAGCCGGTCAGCACCGAGACCAGCACCGCCGGCCGCAGGCGCTCACCGAAGGCGATCGCGAGCACCAGGGCGACGAAGATCGGAGAAGTGTAGTTGAGCGTCACCGCGGTCGCCAGCGGCAGGATGCCGATCGCGAAGAAGTAGCACATCAGCGCGAGCGAGCCGGTCGCGCCGCGCGACAATTGCAGCCGCCAGTGCGGGGTGAGCAGGCTGACCCTGCCGACGGCGGCGGCCAGCCCCATCATGAGCACGCTGACGAAGCCGCGGTAGAAGACGATCTCGCCGGTGCTGAAGTGGTCCGAGCCCAGCTTCACGCACACCCCCATGCAGGCGAACAACAGGCTGGCGACGATCATCCAGAGGGCGGACATGGGGATATTGCACTGCAACGTAGGAAGGCCGCATTGAACCACATCCGCGCCGCCCGCGGGGACGGCTCAGGCGCGCGGCAGGCGGACGACGGCCTCGAGGCCACCTTCAGGATGGTTGTGCAAGCTCACCTTGCCGCCCTGGCCCCGCAGCAGGTTGCGGGTGATCGCGAGGCCGAGGCCAGTGCCGCCCGTCTCGCGGTTGCGCGAGGCCTCGGTACGGTAGAAGGGCTCGAAGACCTTCTCCAGCTCGTTCTCCGGCAGGCCGGGGCCGTGGTCGCGGATTCGCACCACGACCTCGCCGGGGGTTTCCTCGAGCCGCAGCTCCACCCGGCCGCCGAACTTCAGTCCATTCTCGATCAGGTTCCACAGCGCCCGGCGCAAGGCCACCGGCCGCCCCCGCACGGGCGCGCTCGCGTGGCCGCTCATGCTCACCGTCCACCCCATGTCGGCGGCGTCGTCGCGCAGCGCGGCGAGCAGGTCGTCGAGGTCGATCGGCTGCATCGGCGCGCGCTCGTCCAGGCTGCGCGCATAGTCGAGACCTTCCTTGACCAGCGCCTGCATCGCATCGAGGTCGGACTGGATGCGCCCGCGCAGCGCCTCGTCATCGACCAGCTCGGCGCGCAACCGCAGCCGGGTGACCGGCGTCTGCAGGTCGTGCGAGATCGCGGCGAGGATCCGCGTGCGTTCGGCGACGTGTTCGCGGATGCGCTGCTGCATCTGGTTGAAGGCGGAGGCGGCCTGGGCCACTTCGGTCGGCCCGGAAACGGCCATCGGCGCGTGTTCCGGGTCCTCGCCGAGCGCGCGGGCGGCGGCGGCCAGGCGCGACAGCGGCCGCGTCGCCAGCCGCACCGCGACCCAGGTCAGCAGGCTGACCCCGCCGATGAGCGCGAAGAGCGCGGCGAACAGCCGTCCGGGCGGCGGCCTGGGGAGCTCGGGTGCGGGCGGGATGCCGGGCAGCCGTACCTGCAGCGGGCTGCCGTCGGCGAGCTGGATCGAGGCGACCAGCACGGCATGCGGGCGGCCGTTGCGCTGGTGGGCGTAGAGGACGACCTTGCGTTCGGGCATCGTCTGGCGCAGGGCGGCGAGCAGGGCGTGGTCCTCGGGCAGGCGGCGCAGGTGGTCCGCGGCCGGGCGCAGGATCAGGCGCAGGCGGCGGCGGCCCAGCTCGTCGATCCAGCGCACGCGCTCGTCGGCGGGCAGCTTGTCGAGCACGTCGGCGGCGGCGGCGATCTCCTGCGCGACGCCCTCGAACAAGGCGGCACGGCCGACGCGCTCGCGTTCGCCGACGAACAGCATGAAGCTCACGCTGAGCACCAGCGCGATGCCGACCAGCCAGATCAGCATCATGCGGGCGAACAGGCTGCGCGGCCAGGGCAGCTTCATCGCGCTTCGCCGCGCTCCGCGCTGACCTCGGCGGCGAGCACGTAGCCCTCGTTGCGCACGGTCTTGATGATCGTCGGCTCGCGCGCGTTGTCGCCGAGCCGCTGGCGCAGCCGGCTCACCAGCAGGTCGATCGACCGGTCGAAGACCTCGGCCTCGCGGCCCTGGGTCAGCTCCATCAGCTGGTCGCGCGAGAGCACCTTCTGCGGATGGGCGAGAAAGACGCCGAGCAGCCGGTATTCCGCGCCGGAGAGCGCGACCACCGTGCCCTCGGGGTCGATCAGGTGGCGCCCGGCGGTGTCGAGCCGCCACTGGGCGAAGCGCAGCTCGCGCGCATTGCCCGGTGGCGCGGCCTCGAGGTTCGGGGGCAGGGCGCGCGATCGCCGCAGGATCGCGCGGATGCGCGCGAACAGCTCGCGCGGCACGAAGGGCTTGGGCAGGTAGTCGTCGGCGCCCATCTCGAGGCCGACGATGCGGTCCATGTCCTCGCCGCGCGCGGTCAGCATCAGGATGGGGGTGTTGGCGTGTGCGCCGCCGGCCGCGCGCAGGTTGCGGCACAGGCTGAGGCCGTCCTCGCCCGGCATCATCACGTCGAGCACGATGAGGTCGATCTGGTGGCGCTCGAGCGCGAACTTCATTTCGCGGCCGTCTGCAGCGGTGGTGCAGCGCAGGCCCTGCTTCTCGAGATAGTCGGCGAGCAGGCTGCGGATCTCGCGATCGTCGTCGACGATCAGGATGTGGTCTTGCGCGGTGGTCATCGGGTGTGCTCCATGGAACGCATCTTACGGTGGGCGGTCATCGCTTTGTATCCCAAGGTATCCGGGGGGCCGTCAGAGACACGAGGCTTCAAAAACCGGCCCGCCCGACAAATGCCGCTTACTCCGACGTGTTTGAATGGCTTCGTCGCCGAGCACTGGCCGGCTACGGAAACCCGAATCCAATCAGAAAAGGAGCGTCACCATGAAGAACTGGATGAAGACCTCGATCGCTGCCGCCGTGATCGCCACCGGTGCCCTCGGCACCACCGCCGCGATGGCCTGGGGCGGGGGCTGCATGTACGACGGTCCGCGCGGCGGAAAGGGCGGCTGGGCGCAGATGGCGCCCGAGCAGATGAAGGCGAAGATGGCGGAGCGTGCCGAGTTGCACATGGCCCGTCTGGAGCTCGCCCTCGCCCTTACGCCGGAGCAGAAGCCCGCCTTTGAAACCTTCAAGGCCGACATGAAGGCGCGCGCGGAGCGGATGGCGACGGCGATGGCCGAGCGCCGCGCGGCCGGCATGCCGCAGACCGCGATCGAGCGCATGCAGCGCATGGAAGAGATGAGCAAGCTGCGCCAGACCGAGATGGGCGGGGCGCGCAAGTCGGTCGAGACCTTCTACGCCACGCTGAGCGATGCGCAGAAGACGGTGTTCGACGCCGAGTTCCAGAAGATGGGACGCAAGGGCGAGCACGGCATGCGCGACGGCAAGGGCGGCGGCCCGCGTGACGGCAGCGGCATGGGCCCGGGCCGCAGCTGATACAGCGATTGCGCACATGAAAAAGGCCACCCCGCGGGGTGGCCTTTTCGTGCGAGCCCCCCGCATGTGGAGGGGCGCGGTCGATCAGTGGAACTGCTCTTCCTCGGTCGAACCGGTCAGCGCCTTCACCGAGGACGAGCCGCCCTGGATCACGGTGGTGACGTCGTCGAAGTAGCCGGCGCCGACTTCCTGCTGGTGCGACACGAAGGTGTAGCCCTGCTCGCGCGCGGCGAATTCCGGTTCCTGCACCATCTCGGTGTAGTGCTTCATGCCTTCGCCGCGGGCGTAGGCGTGGGCGAACTTGAAGGTGTTGAACCAGTTGATGTGGATGCCGGCCAGGGTGATGAACTGGTACTTGTAGCCCAGCGCCGCCAGCTCGTCCTGGAAGCTGGCGATGGTCTTGTCGTCCAGGTTCTTCTTCCAGTTGAAGGACGGCGAGCAGTTGTACGACAGCAGCTTGCCCGGGCAGGCGGCAAGAACGGCCTGCGCGAACTCGCGGGCGAAGCCGAGGTCGGGCGTGCCGGTTTCGCACCACACCAGGTCGGCGTAGGGGGCGTAGGCGACACCGCGGCTGATCGCCTGCTCGAGGCCGTTGCGCACGCGGTAGAAGCCTTCCTGGGTGCGCTCACCGGTGAGGAAGGGCTTGTCGTTGGCGTCGTGGTCGGAGGTGATCAGGTTCGCGGCCTCGGCATCGGTACGGGCCAGGATGATGGTCGGCACGCCCATGACGTCGGCGGCGAAGCGGGCGGCGATCAGCTTCTCGATCGCCTCCTGGGTCGGCACCAGCACCTTGCCGCCCATGTGGCCGCACTTCTTCACCGCGGCGAGCTGGTCCTCGAAGTGCACCCCGGCAGCGCCGGCGGCGATCATGTTCTTCATCAGTTCGAAGGCGTTGAGCACGCCACCGAAACCGGCCTCGGCGTCGGCCACGATCGGCAGGAAGTAGTCGATGAATTCCGGGTCGCCCGGGTTGATGCCGCGCGACCACTGGATCTCGTCGGCGCGCTTGAAGGTGTTGTTGATGCGACGGACCATGGTCGGCACCGAGTCGTAGGCGTACAGCGACTGGTCGGGGTACATGGTCTCGGAGGTGTTGCCGTCGGCGGCGACCTGCCAGCCGGACAGATACACGGCTTCCAGCCCGGCCTTGGCCTGCTGCATCGCCTGACCCGCGGTGATCGCGCCGAAGGCGTTCACATAGCCCTTCTTGGCGCCGCCATTGACCTTCTCCCACAGCTTCTCGGCACCGCGCTTGGCGAAGGTGTACTCGGGCTGCAGGCTGCCGCGCAGACGGACCACGTCGGCAGCGGAGTAACCGCGCTTGATGCCTTTCCAGCGGCTGTTTTCAGCCCAGTCTTTTTCGAGGGCGGCGATTTGCTGTTCGCGGGTCTGGGTCATGATGCTTCCTTGTCTGAAGTGATCTGGGTTCAACCATGTCGGCCGGTTGGTTGGCCGGCGCGAATCCTGCTTGCCGCAACGTGCTTCGAGGGAGAAAAGCGCTGCGAACGGAAAGGATTATAGGCAGCATCATGCAGAGCAGCAATAGGTCTTATATAAGATATAAGAAGAAATGTTTTGGTTTTAAAACAATGTGCTGCGGTTCATTTTTTGCAATGTAAAAAAAGAATCTCCGTTGTGAAATGAAACTGGGGTGCTGCGGCGGCGGCGCCCCGTGCACGGGGCGCCCGGCCTTCAGCAGAGCGGTTCGGCGGCGACGATGACGCCGTCGGCGTCCGCATACAGGTGGTGGCCGGGAGCGAAGCTGACGCCGCCGAAATGGACCGCGACGTCGACCTCGCCGACGTCGCGCTTGACCGTCTTCTTCGGGTGGGTGCCGAGCGCGAACACGGCGATGTCCATCTCGCCGATCGCCTTCGAGTCGCGGATGCAACCATAGACGACGATGCCGACCCAGCCGTTGGCGACCGCGAGCTCGGCGAGCTTGTCGCCGACCAGGGCGCAGCGCATCGAACCGCCGCCGTCGATGACCAGCACCCGGCCCTTGCCGGGCGCTTCGAGTGCCTTGCGCACCAGGGAGTTGTCCTCGAACACTTTCAGGGTGGTGATCGGCCCGCCGCAGGCCTCGCGGCCGCCGAAGCTGCGGAACATCGGGGCGACGACGCTGATCCTGTCCTCGTGGCTGTCGCAGAGATCGGCTGTGTGAATGCTCATCGGGGTCCTCCGTGGTGGTTGCGCGGCGCTGCCGCTGACATGCGGACGGGAGATCATAACGGAGGCGGCGGCGCAGCCAGCCGTGGCCGCGATCGAAGCCCCCGTAGGCGCCCCGCCCCCAGGGCGATTACAGCCGTCATCGCCGCTACAGCCGCCGCCATCGCGCACAGGGGGCGCTCCTACAGTGCCTTCGACGGGCACCGCCCCTGTAG
>JRYI01001050.1_pt1 | contig 22245 bp, 21 predicted proteins | sample 235361 | NCBI WGS metagenome assembly JRYI01 (sample SAMN03074212, study PRJNA261471) | activated sludge metagenome | biome: Common Effluent Treatment Plant; feature: Wastewater; material: Activated sludge; isolation source: activated biomass in a lab-scale reactor treating industrial wastewater at...
CCGACGCCATCGTGCGCTGCGCCTTGGATCTCGGACTTCGTAGCGGCGAGATCGCCCATATCAGCCTCGATGACATCGACTGGCGCGCTGGCACGATTACGCTGCGCCACACCAAGGGCCGCCGTGACGATGTCCTGCCGCTGCCAGCGACCACCGGCGCGGCCATCGTGGCTTACCTGGAACAGGAACGTCCCAAGACCCGCAATCGAGCGGTGTTCGTGCGCCACCAAACGCCGCGCGGTGAACCCGTCGGACCGGACCTGGTACGCAAGGCGATTCGCCAGGCCTTTGCGCATGCCGGATTGCCCTACACCCGTTCGCACCTGCTCCGTCACACCATGGCCAATCGATTGCTGGCAGGTGGTGCCTCCCTCAAGGAAGTGGCCGACGTATTGCGTCACCGCTCTCTCAACACCACGATGATTTACGCCAAGCTCGACAGCCGCAACCTCGCCGAGGTCGCCCTGGCTTGGCCGGGGAGCGCAGCATGAGCCCGGACACCACCCTGCAGGCGCTGGTCGAACGATATCTGGATGAACGTCACCGGCTGGGCTTCTCCGCACAGACCCAGGCTTATGCCCTGCGCAGCTTCGTCCGCCATGTCCAGGCCGTCGGCCATCATGGCCCGATTACGCTGGATGTCATGGCTGGCTGGGCGCGCTGCGACAGCCATGCCAGCAGCGATCCGCACACCTGGGCGCGTCGGCTGAAGCTGTTGCGCTCATTCACGCATTGGCTGGTCCAGTTCGAGCCGTCAACCGAGGTTCCCGGCGATGCCATCTTCGGCCGTCTGCCCGAGCGGCAGGCGCCACACATTTACAGTGAGCAGGAGATCATCGACCTGCTGGCTGCCGCGCGGCAGCTTGGTCCATCGCCCGGTCCGCGCGGCATCATCTACGAGACGCTGTTTGGCCTGCTTGCCAGCACCGGAATGCGGATCTCCGAGGCGCTGGCACTCACCAACGCCGATGTCGACCTCAAGCGCGGGATGCTCACGATTCACCAGGCCAAGTTCGGTAAATCGCGTCAGATTCCCCTACACCCCAGCACTGTGGAAGCCCTGCGCCTCTATCGAGGGCAGTGCGATTTGGCTGGCTTATCTGCACGGGACGAGGCCCCCTTCTTCGTCGGCACGCGAGGTCGCCGACGGGGAACGCCTCTGGGCGACCGGCAAGTGCATCGCGTCTTCACCGAATTGCGAGAACGGTTGGGCTGGCGCAACCGGGGCGCTCACCATGCCCCGCGCATCCATGACCTGAGGCATACCTTCGTCGTGCGCCGCATCCTGCTGTGGCAGGCACAGGGGGTGGACGTCGATCAAGCGATGCTATCGCTATCGACCTACGTCGGGCATGCGATGGTGACCAACACCTACTGGTACCTCTCGGCGGTACCGGAGTTGATGGCGCTGGCCGCAGGGCGATTCGAGACGTTCATGTCGCTATCGGAGGTGCACCATGCGTAATGCCATCGCACCCAATCCGCCGTCGTTTGCCGCACTGGTGCAACAGTTCTTCACCGAGCATCTGGTCACGCAACGGGCGGTCAGCCCGCGCACGGTGGCCTGCTACCGCGACGCCTTGATGTTGTTCCTGGACTTCGCCAGCCACAAGCTGGGCAAGACGCCGACCAGCCTGCAATTGATCGACATCCGGCCCGAACTGATCCTGGCGTTCCTGGATCACCTTGAGCAGGAGCGGCATAACGGGGTTCGCAGCCGGAACCTGAGACTGACCGCGCTGCGTGCGTTCCTGAAATTCGCCGGACGGCGCGACGTGGCCTCGCTGCATGTGGTCGAGCAGGCATTGGGGATTCCAATGAAACGGTTCGAGCGGCCGATGTTGGGCTACCTCACGCGGGATGAGATGGTCGCGGTGTTGGGGCAACCCGGAGAAAGCTGGTCCACGCAGCGAGATCACCTACTGTTGGCCATGCTCTACAACACCGGCGCGCGGGTCTCCGAGATCATTGGCGTGCGCGTGGTCGACGTCGTCCTTGACGGCGCCGCCTGCGTCCACCTGCAAGGCAAGGGGCGCAAGTTGCGCTCGGTGCCGCTGTGGGCTCGTACTGTCGTGGAGATTCGCGCCTGGCTGCGGCTGAACCCGACGCTTCGCGGCGAGGCTGCCCTGCTGCCCAACCGTGATGGGCGAGCGATGTCGCGATCCAACGTTGCCCAGCGTCTGACTCTCGCTGTCGCTCGTGCGGCTGTCCAAGAACCCAGCCTCCTCAACAAGCGGGTTTCGCCGCACGTGCTGCGCCACACCACAGCGATGCACCTGCTGCAGTCGGGCGTCCCCTTCAACGTGATCGCGCTGTGGCTCGGGCACGAGAGCACGACGACCACCCATCGCTACGTCGAAGCCGACCTCACAATGAAGGAGAAGGCGCTCGCCCGACTGGAAGCGCCCGACACACGGATACCTCGGTATCAGGCGCCGGATTCACTCATGCGTTTTCTGAAAACGCTGTAACTATGCGCAGCAACGCCGGCCTGAACAGCGGCCGGTGCTGCGATTCTCAGGGCGTGTGTGCATAGTTGGGATCTGCGCATAGGGGTCGCGTGGAGACAGCCGCACCCGACTCGCAGCGCCCCCGCACAGATCCGGGGGCTGGAAGTCTCAGCCCGGCCAGAAGCAGACTTACCTGTGCGCTCCCCAGTCCCCCCATTGGCACCACTGCGTTGCTATCGCATACTGGTACGATTACCAAACCGCAAAGCGACTCATGCGCCCCTACCTCGCCAAAATTCTACAAACCAGGTCCGTTCCTCGCGATATATTGCTTACTGTCGTCGGCGCAGTGCTTGGACTCGCCATCTCCCACCTTTACTACGTGAAATCCGTCAGCGACATGAGGGCTGACGCCGAAGAAAGGAATAGAATCAATCAATTGATTCTTCTAGGGATCGAAAATATTGGATCAATGAATTACGTTCACGATGGCTCAGGAAATGTAACTGGCGTCAAAATTCGGTTGCACGGTAGCGGGCAGGCGGAGGCATCTGGCTCTGCAATGCCAGCAGTCACATCAACCGACGAAACGAAATGAGCAAAGTCATTGTGCCAGGCATGTACCCTCCAAAAGCTGCTGGTGGCCGTTACATTTCACTTGCGGATAGATGGCGCGCGTCTATGTTGAATCTATGACATGACGTTCGGCTCATACCGGTCGGAGGAGCGCAGTGAAGATTCAGCGTAGCAAGGAGACCTCCTCCAACTGTAGTATGCGCCGCGGTCGGTGAGTTTGCGCGTTGCCGGATTTGCCGCACTGTTATTAGGAGCAAACGAGACTCCAAACCCCGAGTGATTACTAATTTGGTTGATCTATTCTGGCAGGTTGGTATCCGATAGCAGAGGCGATGTTGCGCAGCAGTGAAGTCACCTGAAAAAAAGCTGGGCGTCTGGTGAGGTGTTTGAACGTGGCTAGTTGGAACCTAAAGGATTGGCTTGAGGCTCTTACCTATCTGGTCGGGATTGTCGGCGGTCTTTCTGCGGCGCTAATTTATTTCAAAGGTGTCCGCAAGGAATCCATAACCGTCACCCGCAACGAAATTGTCCGCGCCTGGACAAATGAGGGCGACATCTCATCAAGCGAGACCATCTTCGTGACTCTTGAGCTCAAAAACTCGGATGGAGACCTTATTGGCAGTCTCGCTACGAACAAGGACCCCCAGCCGCTTGAGACTCATGCTGATGTAGGGTGGTTCTTTACCGAAATGCGTGTCTCGCGGCTGCAAAGTCGCTCGGTACTCCCTGTAGCCAGGGTCGAACTTAAACTGACTGGTAACAACAACCGACTTGAATGGACGCTGGTGGGAACTGAGGGCTCAGAGATTCTTCCGAAAAACACCGTGCTATGGCCGAGTCCGGTAGGTGTGTCTCGGTGATGACGCCCAACTCGGCAGTCGAGCGGACCTGGGCAAAGGAGCCGCGCAGGCCGCTCACTTAATTCGTTATGCATCATGAAATACAAGCACATTGACGCCATGCTTCACAATTTCGGCCATTCATTCATGAGCCTGATGAACAACGTCGATGGCCAATACATTATTGATGTCCTGCCTGAATTGGCCAGTCATTCCCCTGATTACGAGATCGATATCAACTTTACCAATGGGCAGATCTCCCCACCGGGTGAGTATCCGGCAGTTCTCCACAAATCTATTTCTTATTGGAAGGACTGGTTGCCCAGGCACATTGCCAGCCACAGGCTTGAGCTGGAGCGCCTGTCAGAAATTCATGTGCGCTACCGGCTCGTAAAAATGGGGCACGAAATCATTGTCTCCACCACTGATGATCGAGGCAAAGAACACAAGGTGTTCGTCCATGCATAACATGGCGCTAACGCCCTCTCCCTACCGTCGCTGGACGCTAAGCGATAAAGCCGCGCAGCGCCGGTCACCTCTACGNNATAAAGCCGCGCAGCGCCGGTCACCTCTACGCTAGACGCCCCATGCAGTCCCCCAATGTCGAGCTTGAGTCGCGGAACGCTGTGCTGACACGAGTTGTTTCGTTGGTCGCTGCCTGCGCGTACGAGGAGGTTGTCGCGACCGCGCCAAAATCTCGCATCACTGCAGCGCAGATGCGCGCCGCGGTGGGTGCGTATGGTCGCTCACTGATCCCGCTGCCTCCACACGCGAGCGCCCTGATTGACTACGTCGCCATTGCAGGTGCAAACCCCGAAGCGTGGTCTGTTGTCGTGCCGCTTTTTACGCGCGAAGAGGGTCGTTCGGACCTATCGCTGGTGGCGCAGATGACCCGCACCGCAGATGGTCAGTATGAGGTGGAGGTCGATGACATTCACGTTCTGTAGAGGGAGGTCTAACTTAAACGGTGAACGACAGCTTTCCTCAAAGCTCAATGGCAACAACGGGTCGATACTTCCAGTTGGCAGGATGGAGAAGCCGCCGTTCACGGTCGCCCGACGCTCGAACGGCAGGTGACCAACACATTGCTGCCTGACTGTGCCATCAAGCCACCGACAGCTGAGGCCGAAGAGCCGCCTGCCGACGCGACGAGAGACGAACTAGATGACTAGGGGACTTTAAGCTCAGGCCCTCGGGCGCATGTATTTAATTCGTTCCCCCGAGGCTTGAGCCAGGAAGATGAGTGAACGATCTTCCTGACCCTGGCCCTTACCCCGAACCTCTCAGTTCTCCTGATACGCCCGCTCGATCAGCGGTCTCACCTTTTCAAAATCCGCCGCTGTCCGCAAAGTCACCTCGAGATCGCCCGTGCCCCAATGACCGATCTTGCTGACGTCCCGTGTAAAGCCTGGTTCAAGGTTCACCGTGGCCGGATCGAGCTTGAGCGTCAGGAAAACGTGCGGATCCTGTTTCGATATCAGCGACATGCAGACGAAGTTTTTCAGGCGGCGGAAGGCGACGTACAACTTGACGGGTTTTTCGATGATGTCGTCGCCCTGAGCGAGGATGAAACTGCGCGTCTGCTCGAACAAGGCCAGCAGCTCCGGGGCCGCGGTGGCGATCTGGTCGGCGTGAGTCTTCATCGCCAGCGTCGACGCTGAAGGCGGTTTCGGCGGCTTGAAGGCCTCGGCGCCATTGACTTCCGCGCTGGCGGGCACGCGTGCAGCGCTGGCGCCATTCACGAGCTCGAACAAAAGCAGGTCGTCGCCGAAGAGCTTGTAGCGGATCAGCTCGATGTTGCGATTGATCTGCGCGACCGCGTGCTCGTCGTAGCGGGTGAAATCGGCGGCAATGCACAGCAGGCGGGTGCCGCTCCATTCGATCTTGTCCGCTTCGCCATTGCCGAGCCTGTCCATTACCAGGAAGCGGAACTCGGCTTTGTGGTCGAGCAGCCAGTCGAGATAGAACAGGCCCTGGTTGATGACGTTTTCGTTACTGTGACGCTTGTACTCGACGATCACCGGACAGCCGTTCTCGTCCAGCCCGAGACTGTCGATTCTGCCGCGGTGCTTCGCGCCGGTGTCGTATTCGCTCGCGAGAAAACGCACGCCCAAGAAGGTCTCCATCCTGGCTTCGATGACCTTCTGAAGCGTCTTTTCGATCGCGGCAGCCTTTCCGGCAAGCTCGGTGGTGGCGGTACTGGAATAGCGGAAGAGTCTGATGTCGCTCATGTAAAGAAGGACTGGATTTGCGTTGAGTGGCTCTGAAGTACGGTCGCAGGCACCGGAGGTCCTGCTTCTCCGTGTGGACCTTACCATTCGCTCGTCATCCGCCCACCCTGAATCCAGGCCGTCTGTGAGGTAGTGCCGGTAAATCGCCTGTTCGTGGGAGCCGCTACCCAGAACCGCTCAACCCCGCAAAAACCCCTCCAACTCCCCCAGCAATTCCTCCGGCGCCTCCTCCGGAATGAAATGCCCGCACGGCAGCGGATGCCCGCTGACGTCGTCGGCCTTTTCCTGCCAGGTGGCGAGGACGTCGAACAGGTCGTGCATCTTGCCGAACTCGCCCCAGATGGCGAGCAGCGGGCAGCGCACGCGCTGGTCGAGGTCGCGCGTGTCGTCCTTGAAATCGCGCGTCGCCGCGGCGCGGTAGTCTTCCAGCGTGGCGCGGAGGGTGCCGGGCAGGGTGAAGGCGCGGAGGTATTCCTGGATCAGCGGCTCTTCGATCGCGCCGGCATGGAAGGACAGCGAGCGCAGCACGTGGCGCAGGAAGGCCTCGGGCGCGGCGGAGATCATGGCTTCGGGCAGGTCGGGCGCCTGGAAGAAGAACCAGTGCCAGTAGGCGGCGGCGAGGTGGCGCTCGGTCTGCGCGAACACGGTGTGCGTCGGCACGATGTCGAGCACGCACAGCCGGGTGACGGCCTCAGGGTAGTCGAGCGCCAGGCGGTGACCGACGCGCCCGCCCCGATCGTGGCCGACCACCGCGTACGCCGAGTGGCCGAGCGCCACCATGAGCTCGTGCATGTCGCGCGCCATGGTCTTCTTGTCGTAGCCGTCGCGCGGCTTGTCGGTGTCGCCGTAGCCGCGCAGGTCGGGGCAAGCGACGGTGTACTGCGCGGCGAGGCGCGGCGCGATCTTGTGCCACATCTGGGCGGTCTGCGGCCAGCCGTGCAGCAGTAGCACGGGCGGGCCGTCGCCGCCGGTCCACAGGTTGAGCTTGATGCCGTTCGCCTTGACGGTGCGGCGGTCCATGCCGGTCATGAAGTCCATTCGGGCTTGCTCCTGCGTGGGGTGCGGGGGGCGCCCGGACACCGCCGGTCAGGCCACGGCATCGCCGGACGGCGCGAAGCGCTGGCCGATGGTTTCGGCCTCGGCCATGTTGAAGCGCAGCTGCCTCAGATTACAGCACGAGGCGCTCCGGCCACAGAAAGTACGGCCCGTACTTCGGGCTCATCCGAAATTCGCCGCCCGCCGCCTTGCCCTTGGCGGTGATGTAGGTCTTGCCGTCGCGCAGTTCCAGCAGACCGAGGGCGATCAGCCGCTCGGTCAGTTCCGCGGTCTTCATGCCAGCGGCCTTGGCCAGCCTGGACGTGGTCAGCATGGGGGTGCCGGCCGACGCGGTCGCTGCGGCGTCCGCGACCGGCACCGGCATGTTCTCTGGCGTATCGGTGGACGGTGCCTCGGGGGCAGCAGGCGTCACCGGCGGGTCAACCGGCTCGGTCGCAACCGGGCGCAGCGCCTCCTCCGTGATGCGGAACTTCGCCCGGTAGTCGGGCGTGAGCGGCCGGTGCAGCGCGACGAGCTGGCGAGCGACATCGGTCAGGGTGTCGACGCTGACGAGCTTGGCCATCAACAGCGGCGAGCCGGCGTCGATGTTCTTCATGATCCAGCCCTCGAGCTGGTCGGACTTCAGCACCCGGGCGGTGTTGAACTTCTGCGGTCGGCCGATGCGCGCGTTCTTCGACACCAGCACGAGCGATTCGAAGCTCGGCTGCAGGCGAATGCCGAGCCGGGTCGGCATGTCGAGCGTCTTGAAGACGTCCTTCAGCACCGCGATGTGGCGCTCGTTCTGTTCGAGCGGTGACGGGATGCCGCGCGGTTTGCCGCCGAACCAGATCGAGAACTCGCCCTGTTCGTTGATCGACACCCCTTCGCTGAAGTGCTTGGTCTCCAACACGTAGACTTCGAGCAGGCGGTTGAGGATCAGATGGTCGATCTGCGCGACGCGGCCGTTGTGCTCGAAGCGGAGGTCGTGGAGGACGATGCGGTTTTTGCTCGCCCCGCTGTAGAAGTCGATGTCGTAGGCGGATTCGTGCTCGCCCTTGATGCCGGCGCGGAGGAACTTCAGCTCGCGCTCGATGTGCTGCTTCGTCGCGTGGGGCACACCCGGGGCGACGAGGTAGCGTTCCAGTTCTTCGAGCTGAGCGGTCTTTGGGTCGGCTTCTTTCAGGATCATGGCCATGCGCCGGAGCATCTCGCTGTTGCTGCGACACGATGATGCCGGCATTGAATTCACAGGAGCCTGGATGTTATCCGAGTAGCGGTGTCCGGACCGTGACCTGCGGCGCGCTCGCGGGATCGCTGGCGTCGAGGATGATGATCGCGTGGACGCCGGATGCACGGTTTGTCCCATCGATCTTGAACCTCTGTATCAACTGATCCATAGTTGAGCATCGATTGATACTTGGGGCCCGACATGTCGCTCGTTACACCCGAACAGATCGCCGCGGTGATGGCGCTCGCCCCCGCGCCCCGCTCGTTCGCCGAACTCGACGAACAGGTGGCCGAAGGGCTGCCGAAGGCTGCGCTCAAGGCAGGGGTCGAGCGCCTTGGCCGTAACGCTGACGAGCGCCGTGTGCTGCTGCATCGCGTCGTCCCCGAAGCCACCTGGAAGCGCCGGCGGGACCGCCTGAGCGCCCCCGAATCGGAAAAGACCGAGCGGCTCGCGCGAGTCTACGCGACCGCCCGCCATGTCTGGGATTCGGACGAGGACGCGCGCGCCTTCCTGCACACGCCGCACGCGATGCTCGAGGGACGGGCGCCTCTCGAGGTGGCGATGACGGAACTCGGTGCGCGTCGGGTGGAAGCGCTGCTGTGGAGGCTCTTCTTCGGCATCGCGGCATGATGCGGATCTACCGGATCGCGGACGGGCGTCATGCGATCTGGGACGGGACGGGTGCCGCGCTGGTCGGTGGGCGCTGGAACAGTCCGGGCCGTCCCGCGATCTACGGCTCGCTGAGCTATGCCTGCGCAATGCTCGAAATTCTTGCCCACGCCGGCATCGGTCGCATCCCCACGACGCAACAATATGCGGTGGGCGTCGTGCCCGATGCACTGTCGGTCGAACGCCACGATGCATCGACGCTCCCCGACGGATGGGCGCTCGAGGACAGTGCAGTGGCACGTCGGTTTGGCGACGACTGGCTCGCATCGGGTCGAAGCCTCGTCCTCATCGTCCCCTCGGTGGTCGCGCGCCTGGAGTTCAATGCGGTGGTCAATCCGGCGCACCCGGAGTTCGGCCGGATTGTCGTGTCCGCGCCCGAGCCCGTCGTGTGGGACGCGCGCTTGTTCCGATGACCGCCTGTCGCCCTTACCGCATCGACCCGAAGAAGTCCGCATTCGTCTTCGACGACTTCAGCCGGCCGAGGAGGAATTCCACCGCCTCGATGTCGTCCATGCCGTGCAGCAGGCGGCGCAGGATCCAGGTCTTCTGCAGGATGTCCTGCGGCAGCAGGAGCTCCTCGCGGCGGGTGCCCGAGCGGTTGACGTTGATCGCCGGATAGACGCGCTTCTCGGCCAGGCGGCGGTCGAGGTGGAGCTCCATGTTGCCGGTGCCCTTGAACTCCTCGTAGATCACGTCGTCCATGCGGCTGCCGGTGTCGACCAGCGCGGTGGCGATGATGGTGAGCGAGCCGCCCTCCTCGATGTTGCGCGCCGCGCCGAAGAAGCGCTTGGGCTTCTGCAGCGCGTTCGAGTCGACGCCGCCGGAGAGCACCTTGCCGGAGGCCGGCGCCACCGTGTTGTAGGCGCGCGCGAGCCGCGTCAGCGAGTCGAGCAGGATGACCACGTCGCGCTTGTGTTCGGTCAGGCGCTTGGCCTTGGCGATCACCATCTCGGCGACCTGGACGTGGCGCGAGGCGGGCTCGTCGAAGGTGGAGGCGACCACCTCGCCGCGGATCGAGCGCTGCATCTCGGTCACTTCCTCGGGGCGCTCGTCGATCAGCAGCACGATCAGCACCACCTCGGGGTAGTTGCTCGTGATCGCGTGGGCGATGTGCTGCAGCATGACCGTCTTGCCGCTCTTGGGCGGGGCGACGAGCAGGCCGCGCTGGCCCTTGCCGATCGGCGCGATGAGGTCGATCACCCGGTTGGTGAGGTTGTCCTCGCCCGAGGTCTCGCGCTCGAGGCGGAAGAAGCTGTCCGGATGCAGCGGCGTGAGGTTCTCGAACAGGATCTTGTTCTTGCACTCCTCCGGCGGGCGGCCGTTGATGCGGTCGATCCGCACCAGGGCGAAGTAGCGCTCGCCGCTCTTGGGCGCTCTGAGCTCGCCCTCGATGGTGTCGCCGGTGCGCAGGTTGAAGCGGCGCATCAGCGCGGGCGCGACGTAGATGTCGTCGGTGCCGGCGAGATAGGAGATGTCGGCCGAGCGCAGGAAGCCGTAGCCGTCGGGCAGCACCTCGAGCGTGCCGTCGCCGTAGATCGGCGAGCCTTCGCGGGCGCGGCTGCGCAGCAGGGCGAACACGAGCTGCTGCTTGTGCAGCCGGTGCGCGCCCTCGATGGAGGCGGCCTCGGCCATCTCGAGGAGCTCCGAGACGTGCAGGGCCTTGAGGTCCGCCAGGTAGACCGGCGGCGCGTCCGGGTTCGGCGCCGGCGCGTCGGACGCGCCGCCCTCGAGCGCGGCGCCCGCGTCGACATCGACCGGCATCTTGGGGGCCTTGGGCTTGCGCGGGCCGGACCGGCGTCCGCGTTGGGCGCCGCCGGCGCGGGAGGGAGTGTCGGGCTTCGTGGTGTTTTCGCTCACGGGGTGGCTTTTGTAGGTTCGCTGATACGTTGAGATGGATTCGCCAGCGGCGGCGCGGGAAATGTCACCGTTCCGTGCGAATCCACCCGGCCGGGGGGCTCGCATGCGGTGACAGGGCCAATGTTTCGCTGGTCAGGCGAGCAGCAAGGCGGGCGGTGCGGCGCATTCGCTCGTCCTTCTGCCTGTTGCCGGGGGTCGTGGTCGCTCTGAGCCTCGCTGTGAGGTGGCGGTGAAGAACTGTTTTCAGGGGCTGGTGAGACGGTAACGCCTTACCCGGCAGTCCAAGACGGATTCTGCCATCCGGCGGCGCGACACGTTCTCGGCCTTTGCTCGCGGCACGAGCCCATACCATCTGTCAGGCGCGGGCAAGGCATCATCAAAACGCGAGTACGGGCGGAATGTCCGGGAGGCCGCCGCAAAAGCGGCCCTGCCCAAAAGTCGCATGCTCGGCCCGCTAGACGATTCGCCGGTTGGGCCAGCAGCTCCCCTCACCTGGCAACCTGCCCGAGTTTCTGGTCGACGAGGAGACCCACTCGAGATCGGGTTGGCGCATTCGGAGGTGCGGGCAGTTTACTAGCTTGTCGTGATGAAGGCCAGACTACGGCGCGGGATGAGCGGAAATCGAAGCAAACTTAAGCCGGAACGGCTAACCGATTTCCGACAGGCGCCGACACGCCGATCCCAACAGGTCGCCCAGCTCCCGCTGCCAGGGGGCACGAAGATCGAAGCGGCTGATCATCCATAATTCCCCTACGGCCCCTTCGCGGTCCGGGCAGACCGGCTCCAGGTCTCGGTAATCATCCACCAGGATATCCGGCAGGATCGCGACGCCTTGTCCCAGTTCGCACATGCGTGCCAGCGTCAGCATGCTGTCGGACCATACAGCGACCTCACCCTGCACACCAAGGTCTTCCCAGGTCAGCTCCGCATAGGCAAAGTCGTGATCGCTGTGTGAGAAACGGAGGTTCATCGCCAGCAGCCGATGTGCTGCAGTGGCGGGGTCGACGCCGCGACTTGTCAGCTCGGACAAATACGCTCGACTGGCAAAGGCATTGATGTTCAGGTCCCCGATCTTGCGTATGCGCAGGGCTCCCCCATTACGTAGCGGTCGCGCAAGCCGAATCGCGATATCGACCTGATCCTGTTCGAGGTCGACGAAGTGGGCCTCGGTGGAAATGTTCAGCACGATGCGCGGATATTTCTTCTGAAAGGTGCTGAAGGCATTGCCGAACATGTGAGCGAACGCGTCGAGCATGGTGATGGAGATGACGCCCGTCTCCTCCTGGTGCGGCCGAGAGAAGCAGCGCGCGGCCTCCTCCATGCGTTGTGCTGCCTTGACGAGCTCGATCTGGTCGGGCGCGGCCTTCCAGCCGCGCGCGGTGCGGACGAACAGGGCGCGCCCCATGCGCTGCTCGAGGGTACGGATGCGTCGCCGCAGGGTCGAGTCGTCGATTCGTTCCATCTCCGCGGCGACCGCATAGTCGCCATGGCGATCCAGCGCCAGGAACGCACGGATCAGATCCCAGGGAAGCTTGTTCACGCCGTCGTCCGTCATCGACCTTCCTGTGTGCGTGTGGGTGAGGCCCCACCCGACGATCGGCCGGGTCAGGGGAAGCGAACCGCCACGGCCTCGCCGAGCGCGCGAGTGCGACAGGCAACGAGCCAACCGTCAGCGACGTCATCCTCATCCAGCACCGCGTTGTCCAGACGCTCGACCTCGCCGCTGACCAGGCGGCACATGCACGAGGCGCATTCGCCGGCCTTGCACGCGTACGGCACGCCGAGGCCGGCATTGAGCATCGCGGTCAGCAGCGATTCCTTGCCGTGCACCGGGAGCGTCGTCGTGTTGCCGTTGAATTGTACGGTGAGCTGCGCCACGCGCTCGTCGTCGGCACCGCCCACAAGCTCATCGGGGGCCGTGTCGAAGGCTTCGCGGTAGATGCGCGAGGGGTCGAAGCCCGCTTGGGCGAGCGCCTCATCCACGGCGTGCATGAAAGGCTCGGGGCCGCACAGGTAAACGTCGCGATTGTCGCGGGCAGCCGCGAAGTCCGCGAGACGGCTGATCGAGGGCAGGCCGTCCTCGGCGTCGTGCCAGTACCGAACCTCGAGTCGGTCGGCTCGCAATGCCTCCAGTTCGCCCACGAGCATCGCAGCGTCTCGGCTGCGGTTGGCGTAGAAGACCGATACCCGGGGCGCACCCTGTTCGAGTGCCTGCCTTGCGAGCGAGAAGATCGGGGCGATTCCGCTGCCGCCGGCAAACAGCAGCACCGGTTCGCCCGCATGGCGCAGGGTGAAATGGCCGGCCGGGGGCAGCACCGGCAAGGTGTCGCCCGGGCGCACGTTGTCGCACAGCCAGTTCGATACCAGGCCGCCCGGCACGCGACGCACCAGCACGTCGAGCGGCGCGCCCGGCGCGCTGGTGATCGAATAGCAGCGCCACTGTCGGGCCTCTGCGGGGCCTGCCGCGAGCGTCAGATACTGGCCGGGCTCGAAGCGAAAATGTTCCGCCAGCCCGGCATCGGGTTCGAAGCGCAACTGGACGGCGTCCGACCCTTGCGGGATAACGCCGCTTATGCGTAGTTCATGGGCCTGCTTCATTGGTTCGGCCCTCTCACAGGAAGAACGAGTTGTTGCCTTGGGGCTCGTCGGGGTCGAGCAGATTCACCTGCTTGAGGACCAAGCGCAGGTCGTCACCGACCTTGCGCACGACGAAGCCGTACCAGCCGGCGAGCACGCGGTTCCTGCCGGCGCGGGATTCGGCCAGCAGGAAGTTGCAGCGCGCGCGCCACTCCCCGCCGCATCCGGGGCTGGCCCAGATCTCGAGGCCGCTGAGTAGGCGCGCGGTACGAGAGGCGGGCAGTTGCGAATAGGCCAGGCCGGTGCCCAAGCGTGCGACCCGATCGAGCAGGCGCCGTCGGTCGTGAAACTCGAGGGTGATCCGGGCACGCGGGTCGCCCGCCGGGTTGCTAGCGGGAATCCAGTACGCGCACTCGGGGACGTAGAGTCCGAGCCACTCGGCATAGGCATGCTGGTCGAGCAAGCGCGACTCCACGGTCAGCAGCCGCTCGATCTCCGCCGCGAGGGCCGCACCGGGCCGCCGGCCGCGCTGCGCTGCCGGCGCATTCAGGTCGAGCGAGACTTCGTTCAACCAGCCATAGAACCCGTCATCGACGTAGTTCGACGGGGGCTGATAGCGTTGGGTGGGGCGGGCGGCGGAGGCCGTTTCCTGGTTCATCGCGCAATCCTCGACTTGTTCGCCAGCAGGGTGGGTTCGGCGGCCATCAGGCGCTTCCATTGCGCGTAATAGGCGCGCAGATGAATCTCGGACGTGACCGGCCCCACGATGCGGCCGTGCCCGTCGGCGACGTCCTGACCGGTTTCGTGATGGCGGCTGATGTCGATCCATTCGTCCTCGGGGAAATTGACCAGCCCGCGATGACACTCCTCGAAGTTCCCCGCGTCGTCCATCTCGCCCATGATCGGGAAATCCTCCTGCGTGCGCATGCGCATCGTGTTGAGCGCATCGTCGGCGTCGCGGCGGCGTGTCGCATACCAGTGCATCGTGGTACTGCCGACGTGCTGCGGCTGGATGACCTGGATCTGGTTCCCGATGAGCAGCAGGTTGGGGAAGATGTTGAGGTTCATCCCCGCGCCGACCGCGCTTTCGAGCACCCGCCTTGCATCCTCTTCGGCAGCCGTGCTCCGGACGTGAGCTTCGAACACTTCGCGCCCCGGCTGCGGGCGTTGCTGCGCCCACGCCGAAGTGCCGTACATGTCAGGGCGCTGGTCGATGACGGTGTGGCCGTTGCCGAGCGCGTACAGCTTCATGCGTGAGCGGTCGGCATCCGAGAAGTAGGACATGTCACCACCGCCATAGCGCTCATTGGTCATCTGGAGCAGGGACTGATGCGAGAACGGAACGTGATAACCGTCGCCGGCGTTGTCGAACACCATCTTCCAGTTGCATTCCAGGTGAAAGCGCTGCGCACCGGCGACGACGATGTTGTCGGCGCCGCCCTGGTGGTCGATCCATTCGTCGAGAAAGCGCGTGGCGGTCCCGAGGTGGGTTTCCAGCGGCGGGGCGTCAGGGTTGAGCGTTGCGAAGACAAAGCCTTTGTAGGTCGCCACCTGAGCGGGACGGGCGAGATGCATGTCGCGAGCCTTGAACTCGGCGCCATACGCCGTCTTGCCCGGGATCCCGAACAACTGGCCGCGGTTGTCGTACTTCCAGCCGTGATAAGGGCAGGTGAAGCTCGAGGCCTTGCCGGCGGGCTCGCGGCACACGGTGGCGCCGCGATGCGAGCAGCGGTTGGCGAATACATGCAGGGCGCGTGCATCGTCCCGCGTGACGATCAATTCGCGCGTGCCCATCCAGGCGCGTCGAAAATCGCCCGGTTCGGGAATCTCGCTTTCGTGAAGCAGATACACCCAGGTCGCCGCAAATATGTGGCTCATCTCACGGGCGAAGATGTTTGCATCAGTGTAGATCGTGCGATGCACCCGATGATCCTGAATCAGCCAGTCCCATGACCGGTGGTTTGCAGCAAGCGGTAGAGGGTCGTTCATGTCTATCACCGTCCATTCCTGTTGCGTGAGTCGGCTTCGCCGCGGCTACAGCCGGCCCTGCGCCAGCAGACGTCGGCCGAGGGCGACGACGCCTTCGCGTCTCAGCGTCAAGCCACATTCCTGTTCCACCTCCCGCCACTTTTCCGCGCTGAACTGCGCACGATGCAGCGGCATGAAGCCTTCCTGCAGGTCCCGGATCGTCATTTCGGGATGGCCCTGGATACCGAGAAAACGATCCCGGATCAGGAAGATTTCATGGGGAACGGTTTTGGACGAGGCCAGCTCGGTGGTGTTTGGCGGCAGCGTCAGGACGCATTCGCCGTGGCTCGCCACGAGCACCGCGTTCGGGTCCAGTTCGGGCCAGCGCTGGCGGTCGGCGGCGGCATTACACTCAAGCGTCTCCACGCCCAGCCTGAAGCCGCTCCCCGGATTGCGCCCCACTTTCCCCCCGAGTGCGGCGGCGACTGCCTGGGCGCCGAAACAGATGCCAAGCACCGGACTGGCGGAGGTTTCCGCCGTGCGGCTCAGCCAGCCCAGCAGCCGCGCGACCAATGGCGTTTGCGCATCCTCGACGACCGACTTCTCGCTGCCGCTGATGACGTAGCCGTCGTAGCCGGTGGCCAGCGCCTCGAATTCCGGGTCGGCCGCGGAGAGGACGTCCCACTGCTCCCCCGGCTGTCGAAATGTGTCCAGAAACATCCGCTGGAATGTCGTTCCCAGCCGCTCCGAACACCACACCAGTGCGATTCTCTTCATCCGATTGTCCTCGTCCTGAAAAAATCGGCGCGGTCCCGCTGCAGGCGGCGGGCCCGGATCACATCAGCTCGAAGTACTCGCGATGCTCCCAATCGGTGACGGCTTCCGACTCCATGCCGGCTTCGCCCTCCGCGGTCACGAAGCGCTGCCACTCGCTGCGGCGCAGATGCAGCCAATAGTCGATGAACTCGTTGCCGAAACTCTCCCGGTACAGGGTCGAAGGCGCCAGCGCATCCAGCGCGGCGGACAGGTTGGTCGGCAGGATGGTCACGTCGGCTGCATACGGTGTCTCCTGCAGCGCGCCGGGGTCGAGCTCGCGGCGGATACCGTCGAGCCCGGCGAAGACCTGGGAGGCGAGGTACAGGTAGGGGTTGGCCGCGGGTTCCCCCACGCGGTTCTCGACGCGGCTGGCGGAGTCCCCGGCGGCGGAGATCACACGGGCCATGGCCGCGCGGTTATCGACCGCCCAGGTCACGCGGTCGGGGGAGAGCGAATATGGGCGGCGGCGGCGATAACCGTTGATCGTCGGCGTCGTGAAGCTCGAGGCCGCGCAGGCGTGCTCCAACAGGCCGCCCACATAGGCTTTCCCGAGGGACGACAGCGGTTCGTCGCCCTCGGGAATGAACAGGTTGCGGCCGGTCTCGAGATCGGCAAGCGACTGGTGCAGATGCCAGCCGGAGGAATAGAAGCCGGGAATGCCGGGCTTGCACATGAAGCTCGCGAGGTAGCCGCGGCGGCGGCAGATCTGCTTCACCGCGTTACGGAACAGCACCATCGTGTCGGCGACCTCCATGCCCGACATCACGTCGAAGGTGGTCTCCATCTGGCTTGGCGCCCATTCATCTTCCATGCTGCGTAGCGGCATGCCCAGCGTCAGCAGGTGGTGGCGAATCTCGGCCATGATCGGCTCGACTTCGTCGAGGTGGTTTTCCAGCAGGTAGGAGTAGCCTTTGGCAACCGGCATGACCTTGGGAGGGGCTGCGGGCGTACCCGGTCCGCCGATCGTGGCGGGCTCGAGGCAGGGATCGACGATGCGCGTCAGGTACCACTCCACCTCCAGGCCGGCCTTGAGTTCGTAACCGTTTTCGGCCAGTTGCTTGAGGGCCTTCCTGAGGATGGCGCGCGGGCTGAGCGCGAACGGCCGCCCGCTGCGCATGTAGAGATCCGCCAGCATCCAGCCGGTGCGGTCCGCCCAAGGCAGCACACGGAAAGTGCCGGGGTCGGGCACCATGATCACGTTGGGGCTGCCCGACAGCTCCGGGTTGCCGAACCCGCCGCCGGCTTCGAACGGGTTGAAGACGATGGCGCTGGCGGTGTCGAAGAAGAACGGCGCCATGGTGATTTCGGAGCCGCTCGCGAATGCCGACTTGAGTGCGGCAACAGACAGCATCTTGCCGCGCAACAGCCCGTATTGATCAGGCCACGAAAGCCGCACCATCTGGATGCCTTCGCTCTCGATGCGCTCCAGCACGCGCTGCGCGGCCTCGCGTTGATCATCTGTCCACAGGCCGTGCTGCTCGATGAACTTCTTGCTCATGGTGTCTCCTCCGTGTCGGTAGGCTTGCTCGGCGCCTGTCTGGCTTGTTTTTGATACGGCGCCGGATGACTCTACGAGCTCACTTTTTTTTGATACAGATCAAAACTGCGACCGTCGATTGCAGATATGCGAAAGGGGCTTCATCGAGCTTCACATTGCACTGAGGCGGGGGTCATTTCGTGCGCGGTTCGTCGAACTTCGGCAGCGCCGCAGCCACGTCGCGGAAGGCGGCCAGGGCGGCTTCGAGGTGCTCGATGATCTCCTGCGGCAGGTCGTCAAGCTTGAGCTGGCGGATCTTCTCGCCGGCGCCGCCTTCGAACAGCACGTTGTCGGGCAGCACCACCGCGGCGCGGCCGTCCACCTTGAGCATGCTGACGATGTGCTGCAGGAAGTTGAGTTGCTTGTTCGAGGTCGTGGTCCAGAAGTCCTGGCGCTCGTAGATCAGCGCGTCGCGGTCTTCCTCGCCGTCCTCGTTGGTGAAGGTCATGCTGCTCTTCTTGCCGAAGGGGGGATTGGCCAGCACATAGTTCACCCGCCGCTTCGGCTCGGCAATCAAGGCGTCCGCGCGCTCGACGGAGGGTTCGCCTTCCAGCTCTCCGATGTTGTGCAGGAAGAGGTTCATCAGGCACAGGCGGCGGGTGGCCGCCACGATCTCGTTGCCGTGGAAGGTCTCGTCGCGCAGGTAGGGCTCCTGGGCGAACTCGTGCGCCATCTTCAGGAACAGCAGGTAGGTGAGCTGCTCCAGGTAGTCGCCGTACCCCGGCCCGTCGTCCTTGAGGGTGTGGCAGAAGTTCCAGACTTTCTGGATGACGGAGGGGGTGTTCATCTTTTCAGGCGGATTGAGCTGATGGGCCCTTATGCGTCCGCGTATAAATCGGGGCTTTGTACAGCAAATAGGCTTTCTATCTCCATGTTTTCAAAGGTATTTTTGTCGCAGAACGCCTTCAGCGATCCATGCGCATGATCAGGGGCCAAGATGGAGATGGCGCCAGTGGTCTGATGGATCGCGGCCGGGTTCAGGAAACTCGATCCCGGTGCGCATCACCTGAGTATCCCGAGCACTTCCAATCCCTGCCGCAATTCGTGTTCAAGCGCCTGAAATCCCGGAAGGCGTCGAAGCCTCTCCAGTGAAACGGATTCGCCGAGTGCGTTAAGCATCGGCGAAGCGCCCTGCCGTCGCCTCCTTGACGTGGGCTTCGTCTTCAGGAATGCGTCGTCCAGCGCCTTCTTTGGATCTAGCAAAGTCTCTACCCCCGCGGCGTTGCGCGGCAAGCCCAGCGCATCATCGGATAGCAGCGTGCCAAACACCTTGCGAATCGCATCGCCGTCTGCAAGCGCCCATGACTCAGTTTCGCGTATTGGAACCACCGCGACGCCGATACCATCATTGGGAAGTTCCTGAGCGAGCCTGTCGATCGCAGGCTGTGCACAGGTCGCGCGGGCGCGCTCCGCACTACCTGCGCCATCGGTGTGAACGAAAACGATGCGCCAAGCGCCCCGTGCTTCGCGAGCAGCTTCGATGATACGTTCCTCGCGTGGGGCGTCCTTCATGCGCTCAGGTGTGTCGAGGGAGATGACTTCCTCAGCGAACTCCACCGACTGGTTCGCCTCGTTCAAGCAGATGTCTTCACACAGCCGCAGCAGTAGGGGTCGGAGAAAGTAGTAGTCGGTGGGGCCTTCGGCATACAGCGCCAGTCCGAGGTAATGCATCCTCAGCCCTCCGCCGCCACGGTATTGAGCACTTTGCGAACCTCGAGGTCGGAGACGATGCCTTGCGGATTCGCGTCGTCCCCGAACAGGGAAGCTTGCGGCTTGGAGTGGACAGGGCGAAGACGCGTCTTGCGGCGTTGCTCGTTGCGCTCGGGGTCGGTCACGACGGCCGTGTCGGCGAACAGCACCGCGCCATCTACGGGGCGCAGATTGACGTCGATCAGGGCAGACAAGACCACCGGGGAATGGCTGTTGAGCAGCAACTGGCTGAGCGGCGGAGCACCCTCTTCGGCAACGTACTGGGCAGGATCGGTGACGATGTCCCTTAGCTGCTGAACGAGTTGCTTGATACGGCCGGGATGCACGCCGTTCTCTGGTTCCTCGAAGCAGATCAGGCCCCGATGGCGCGGGTCGTGCAGCAGGGTCAGCAGGGCGAGGATGCGCAGTGTGCCGTCGGAGATGACACGCGAGGTGAACGGTAGGCCGTCGCGCATCGTGAGTTCTATGCGGTATTCGCGGCTCGCCTCGTGCAGCTTGGCGTCGAGATGGGCAATTCCCGGGATCAGATGGTTCAGCTCGGCTGCGATGTCGCTCAGCACCCCGTTCGGCTTTTCCGAACTTGCGGTCTCCACCTTGAGTTGGGTCAGCACCGCGGCAAGGTTCGAGCCATCCGCATCCAGGATGTCCGATGCCGTCGCCGGGACTGGACGGCGCAGCAGTGCAGGGTCGAGTTGGAGCAGGCGCCAGTGGCGCATCTCTTCGCGGAGCGCGAAAAGGTGCGGAAACTCAGCGTTGGTCACGCTGTACAAGACCGTTGCCTCGGCTGCGCTTGCGGGTCGATTGCGCCCCTGCTTCCCGTCCTGATGGATGCTGAAAGCCAGCCCTTCATCTGTCTCGTCGGTGGTGAGCCAAGGCTTCAGCCGCGTGTATTTCAGGTAGGTCGAACGAAAATCCTTCGTCGGATTCACCGCCTTGGCCCAGTGGTCAACCTTGCGCATGATGGGCGTCACGCACTCCTGTGCGACCTGAATCCGCTCGATCCCGGGCTTGGTCTGGCGCCGCTCCAGCGTCACCTCATAACGGAGCCGCGTGTGTGTGATCTTTACCTCACTACCCCACGGGTCGCGCACCAGTGGATCGACGAGCACCTCGGCGGCCATGCGGATCTGGGTGCTGCGGCCCGAAGGCGTAAGCCGGAATAGTTCGAGCGGTTCGCCCCGCATGTCCTTGACCGCCTCCGCAACGTCGCGAGTGGCGAGCAGAGAAAGCAGCCGAATCGCGTCGAACAGGTTGCTCTTGCCGGCGGCGTTGCTGCCCAGCACCACGGTGAAGGGTAGAAAGTTGATGGCGAGGTTCTCGAAGGTCTTGAAACCGTCGATTTCGAGGCGGGTCAGCATGGCGCGGTCCTTCCTGGTGTGGATCTCGATCCAGGTGTTCGGGCGGGTCGGGTTGCGGCTTGTCGCTCAGATCGTATCCGTTCGAGCAGCGCGCTGGCGGGCTCGTCGGCCGGGTCCTGCGGGACGAGCTGGCCGGAGAAGGCGGCTTTGAGGAGGTTCTGGCGGTGGGCGGTGGCTTGCTTCAGCGAAAGTTCAACGGCTGCAACTTCATTCTCCACCGCAGCAAGCTGCTCTCTAAGCTGAACGATGACGGCCTCCTGTTCTTCCGGGGACGGAACCGGAACGGGGACGGACTGTTCGTAGGTGTATTCGGCGACGATGTTCTGATTGAAGAAGCCGTAGGTGCGCTTGTCGGGCGTGGCGGTGAGGCCGATGAGGAAGGCGTCGAAGTAGTCGAGCACCTGCTTTCGCAGGTTGTAGATGCTGCGGTGGCATTCGTCGATGACGATGAAGTCGAAGATCTCAAATAGGTGGGACTTTAGCGCGAACGCCTGCGCTTTCCCCACCCTTGACGGAAAAGCAGCCCGCTGCAGCCAGGGACTACTCACCCATGCTGCTCAAGTCGAATAGCTCCGTGGCGCGATGGGGTGAGGGCTTGCGCGTGTCACTTTCGAGCCGAGGAAGGATGAAGATCAACCACCGAGCGCTTGAAAATCATCGGTCGGGTGGATGATTCTCAGTGATTTTTCCAGCCAGCCGAAGCCGACATACTCCTGCTCGAGCCGCAGCGCGGGCTGGATGCGGTGCTCGCGCAGGTCCTCGTAGAGGCTGCGCTCGGCGGCGGTGAGCCTTGCGGTGTCGGCCGCGCGCGGGCTGTCCTCGCGGCCCCAGAAGCGCTGGTGCGCGTCGAGGGTGGCGCGGTCCATCAGCAAGGACTCGACGTGGGCGAAGCGGGCGCGCAGCTGGGCGAGGATGGCGAAGCCGTTGGTGTCGATGTCGCCCCAGTAGTGGATCGGGCAGCGCTGCAGCCAGGCGGCGCGGGCGAGCGCCTCCCAGCCGTAGCCGGCGCCGAAGATGACGATCGAGCCGGGGACGCGCGGGAAGGCGAGGAAGTTGATCTCGTTCTCGGTGATGAAGACGCGCGCTAGGTCGAGTCGCAGGCGGGCGAAGCTGTCGGCGTCGAGGGCGAGGTCGGGGCAGGGCGCGCCCGGCAGCACGTCGAGCGCCGGGTCGAGCACGCGGAAGCGCAGCAGCATCGGCTTGTCGAGGAAGCCATAGCGGGCGGCGAACTGCTGCGCGCCGGTGCGCGCCGGATCGATCACCGCCGCCGGCAGGGCGAGGTCGAGCAGCTCGGCGAGCACGCCGCGGTGGGATTCGATGAACTTGGTGTGGATGCCGGGCAGGTCGACCTGGCGCAGATGCACGCCCGGCCGCGGGTGGGCCTGCAGCCAGGC
>JRYI01007739.1_pt1 | contig 21712 bp, 19 predicted proteins | sample 235361 | NCBI WGS metagenome assembly JRYI01 (sample SAMN03074212, study PRJNA261471) | activated sludge metagenome | biome: Common Effluent Treatment Plant; feature: Wastewater; material: Activated sludge; isolation source: activated biomass in a lab-scale reactor treating industrial wastewater at...
GCCCAGGGATCGCCGCCGATGATGGCGACGCATGTATTTGCGACGGCATCAGGACAGCGTTGATGGATCAACGCCATAGCCTGAATAAGTGTGTCGATGCCCTTAAGTGGCGCGATTCGCCCAGCGAACATGATGTTTTTGTCACCGCAGGGAATGCCGACCCGTTTCTTTGCCTCGACCTTGTCGATCGGTTGAAAGCGTTCCAGATCGACGCCGGGCGGGATGACGATGACCTTCTCCATATTTGCGCCATAGAGCCAGTTGAGTTGCGCTTGTTCGGCAGGAGTTGCCGCGATGATCTGGTCGGCGATAGATAACACATGACTTTCACCGTCGATACGTTCCTGTGGCGCGCGTTCGGTGGCATCCGTAGCAATACGATTTTTCATATGACCGAGCGTGTGGAACATATGGACAATCGGGGTGGTGCCCCAATAATGTTCCAGTTTTTCGGCCACCAAGCCCGACAACCAGTAGTGACTATGGATGATGTCGTAATGCAAGTTCTCGGTCGTCGCGAAATTGGCGATACCGGCTGCGAACTCGTCGATATAATTCCCTACTTCGCTGACGGGTATGGGAGCCTCGGGGCCGGCGGGGATGTGGATCACGCGCGCATTGATCCCAAGCTCGTGATTGACCATCGGCACGCAATCGTCTTGCGACCGCGTGAACACATCGACATGAATCCCCATGCTCCCCAGTTTTCGGCTCAAGTCACGGACGTAGACATTCATCCCGCCTGTCTTTTTTCCACCAAGCATGGCCAATGGACATGTGTGCATGCTGATCATTGCCACGCGAAGGCCTTCCTGAGGCAGGTGAAATGGATTGGTTGGTTGACGGTATTCGTTCATCATCATGCGATTCTTCGGATTCCAGTCTTATTTTTCCATCTGGATCCGGTAGATATTGGAATCGACCGCGCCAAAGCGATATTTATATTCTTCATTCCCGCGGAGGAAATCAAACTCTTTGCGGCCAAGCGCAATCGCTTTTTCAATCGCGGTCGCAGTGAGGACAACACCTGGGCTTAGCGCGGAAAAAGCTGCTGGATCCAGCCCGGAGTTGTACACCCATATACGGTCGTCGTGGTCAAAATTGAAGAGTGCGGCGGCGCGTCGCCCTTCGATGGATGTGAACATCAATTGTAGCGTGCCGGATTGTAAGGCATGACGGGCGACATCATGGAACAAGGCTCGGCGACCATCATTGAGCCAGTCGCGCTTCTCAAATGTGCTTTTCTGGAGCAAATCGAGAAAACTATCGACTTCAGCCTGGATATCGTCCGTGATGCCGATGGTTGTTGTGATAACGTCGGCCGCCTCAGCTCGTCGGAGCTTCCGATTCAGTTCGCGTCGTTGTTTGCTATCCAACGTTTCGAGGTAAGCGTCGAAGGATGGAAGAAGCTCAATGACCGGGCAGACTTCGATGATGCTTTCATTGAAGTTGTGCTCGTGTTCTTCGGCGATGGCGCGAAGGATCGCTCTGCTGGGGGACGTTTCAGGGATGTTATATAGGTCGAGCGTATGCAGGCGATCCTGTTCCTGATCCTGAAGATGCCGAATCGTTGCTCTCCATACTGAATCAGCATGATCTTTTCCAACGATCAGGTCGAGATAATCCGTTTCTTCTATGCCACCGTTAAAATAGATCCTGCCATTATGGAAATAGAAGCAGCCGATGCCCAGCAATTTACCGTCGTTATTTCGCGTAGCGATAGTTAGTAATTCGCTATCAGCAGGGCACAGGTGGGTCCACCAGGCTCTTTGGTATGCTAACGTTTGAAAAGGCGTATTCGTGATCCCTTGGCCGGCTAACTGATCCCATTCATCAGCCAGGTCCAGGAAGCCCGCCGCGCCACGATATGAAATGGTTTTCGTTAAATCGCTCATATGAAATTTCACCAACATCAGTCATTATATACCACCCCGATCCGTGCTAACATAGGAATTGTGACAGAATTAGGGAGGAAGAATTATCTATCGCGCTATCAATCGATTCGGGATTATAATGATTGGCCTTTAATTGGAGATCCAAAGTAATTTGCGCTTCGACCTTATCAAGCGCCTCATGGAAGAACGTTATGACAGAGAAAACCCAAGCGATGCGCGCTCTGGAAGGGAAGCGCATCATTTATGAAGAGCTGAGTTATCCCGACGATATGCGTGATGCGGAAGAGATTGCGGTACACCTGAATGTTGAACCTGAGATGGTCTTCAAGACACTGGTCGTGATGCCGCCTGAATCAGGAAAAAAACCACTACTGGTCATGGTGCCGGCTAATCACCAGTTGGATCTGAAGAAATTGGCCGATGTGGTCGGGGTGAAGAAGCTGAAGATGGCCACGCACCGAGAGGCGGAGCAATTGACCGGGCTTCAGGTTGGGGGCATTTCGGCCGTCGCTCTATTGGGAAAGCCATTTGTGATCTTTATCGATCATTCGGCCGGGAAGCTGGATCGCATCATCATCAGCGCCGGCAAGCGGGGGTTACAGATAATGCTGGCTGTCAAGGACCTCATCAAGCTAACGAACGCCCGAATTGCCGATGTGAGCGTGGCTTCATGAGACGTTGTTCGTCTGGCGGTTAGTCATAAAAAAGGCCACCGGTTAGGTGGCCCATTTGCGAAAATTTAGAACAAGCCCCAGTCGCCCCCGGCGCCCTCTTCCATCATCGAGGGATCCCATAGCTCAGTGCCGATTTCGACCTTGACCCCTCCCGGCATCACCTGATTACCGACGATTCGAACCTGCTCGATAATTTGCGGGCCGTAGGGACAGAATGGCGTGGTCAGAATCATGGTGATGTTGGCTACATCGGTATCGTTGTCTACTTCGAGGCTACGCACCAGTCCTAGTTCGATGATATTTAGCCCGATTTCCGGATCGATCACCGACCGGAGAGATTCCATCAATTGTTCTTCTTTACTTGCGATCATATTGGTCACACTCGTAATATTTTGTGTTCGTTGGCAAAATAGCCGGTTATTTTGCGCTCTCTTCGAGACTGATTCTGAATTGGCAGTCGTTGGCACCGTGAAGCATACAGCTTTCCTGGATAACATCCAACTGCAGCACGCCGCTCATAAGTTGCCGATCAAAGCCGCATACCTCATCGTGGGTGCTGCTGATTGACATGTAAGGGCAGCTATATTCCACGAGGCGATACCCATCGACTGTGCGCTCCCAAGCGGACAGGAAGCCTTCTTCAGAAAGCAAGCCCACCAGGTAATCCAGGCGATCTTCCAGCGCCAGGTGTTCGAATTCGCCCTGATGTTCTTCAAGAACGTTGTTGACAACCCCCCTGAAAATATCATCAATGACTTCGGCTGGAAGTTTACCTTTCATCTCGTCGAGCAAACGACTTGTCAGGCGTACATATCGTTTGGGAAAGAGTTCCTGCCCCATTTCGCTGAGCGAATACACATAATATGGACGGCCAACTTTTCGTCGAACGCTGGATGATTCGATGGTCCCCGCCGCCAGCAGCGCGTTCAGATGGTGGCGAACCGTCACAGGCGAGATGTCGGCCGCTTCTGCCAACTCTTCAACAGTCGATTGGGGAGACTGTTTGATCGTATGAAGAATGATCTCGCGAGTTGTTCGTTTCTTTTGATTAACGAATTCGTCTGGGTTCTGGTCCGGCATATTCATGGGAGAACTACTACTGCNNTATCATAAATATTGACGGGTGTCAACCGTGATGCTATAATCTGAGACCAGCTAACATTTCCATTGCTATTCAACCAATCTAATTGAAATAGATTGAATTTCTACCGAGGAGCTTACTTGACGATGACTGCTGCGTTGGAAATTAACGATCTCCATGTGAACATTGGGGAAAACCGTATACTAAAGGGAATTAATCTACAGGTTAAACAGGGCGAGGTTCACGCACTGATGGGGCCGAACGGCTCCGGTAAAAGTACGCTGGCTTATACCCTGGCCGGGCACCCCTCCTACGTGCCAACGGCCGGGCAGGTAACTTTTGACGGCACCGATCTCCTGGAGATGGAAGCCGACGAGCGCTCGCGTTCCGGGCTGTTCCTTGCCTTTCAATACCCGGTGGCCATTCCCGGCGTGACCGTGGCCAAGTTCTTGCGACAGGCGATCAATTCGCGTCGCAAAGCCGAGAACGCCGAGGATAAAGGCATGCCCATTCCAGAATTTCGCCGCCTGTTGCGCGCGAAGATGGATCTTCTGGGCATCGATCAGAAATTCGCCGGACGTTACCTGAACGAAGGATTTTCCGGAGGCGAGAAGAAGCGGGCTGAAATCTTGCAGATGGCGATGCTTGAGCCGAAGATCGCGATCATGGATGAGACCGACTCCGGCCTTGATATCGACGCCTTGCGCATTGTCGCCGAAGGCGCCGGCCGCCTCCATGAACTCAACGATATGGGGGTCCTCATCATTACCCATTACCAGCGAATCCTGAATTACATCCAACCGAATTATGTGCATATCATGCTCGACGGCCGAATCGTCGAGAGCGGTGGCCCCGAGTTGGCCCTCCATCTTGAGGAGAACGGCTATGACTGGCTGCGCGAGAAGTATGGTGTGGCGGAGGTTGCATAAATGGCAGACCAGGTTTTGGAACGCGAACTAACCGAAAACGAGATTGTCGCGGGCGTCAATGAAGATTATGCCGCCAAATACGGCTTTGCCGACGTTGAAGATTATGTTTTCAAGGCCGAAAAGGGACTGAACGAAGGCGTCATTCGGGCCATGTCGGCCATGAAGCGCGAGCCGGAATGGATGCTTGAGCTTCGGTTGAAGGCGTATCAATACTTCCTCGAGCGGCCAATGCCCGAGTGGGGCGCCGATCTCTCCGAGATCGACTTTGAAAATATCTATTACTACATCAAGCCCACAGAGCGCCAGGAAGACTCGTGGGAAGATGTTCCCGACTATATCAAGAACACCTTTGATAAATTGGGCATTCCTGCGGCGGAGCAGAAATTCCTCTCCGGCGTCGCCGCTCAATATGAGTCCGAGGTTGTCTATCACAACATCAAGAAGGACCTCGAGGAAAAGGGGGTCGTTTTCCTGGGCATGGATGACGGTCTGGCGCAATATCCGGACCTGGTGAAGGAATATTTCAACACCATCATTCCGGCTAACGATAACAAATTTGCCGCCCTGAACACAGCCGTCTGGTCAGGTGGCAGTTTCATCTACGTGCCGCCCGGTGTCCATATTGAGATGCCTTTGCAGGCCTATTTCCGCATCAACGCCAAGAATTCGGGGCAGTTCGAGCGGACGCTCATCATCGTCGATGAGGGCGCCTACGTCCACTACGTAGAAGGTTGCACGGCGCCGATCTATTCCACCGATTCGTTGCACTCGGCCGTTGTTGAGATTGTTGTCAAGAAGGGTGGGCGCTGCCGCTATACGACCATCCAAAACTGGTCAAACAACGTCTACAACCTCGTCACCAAACGCGCTATGGCCTATGAGAACGCGACGATGGAATGGGTTGACGGCAACCTCGGCTCCAAGACGACGATGAAGTACCCGGCCGTCTACCTGATGGGCGAGGGTGCCCACGGCGAGATCCTGTCGATCGCTTTCGCAGGTACCGGCCAGCACCAGGACGCCGGCGGCAAGGTTGTCCATATGGCTCCGCGAACCAGCAGCCGTATTATCTCCAAGTCTATCAGCAAGGGTGGCGGCCGTGCGTCATATCGTGGCCTCCTGAAGGTCGCTGAAGGCGCCTACGACTGTAAATCCAATGTGGTTTGCGACGCGTTGCTACTTGACGAGAACAGTCGCTCCGACACATATCCTTATATCGAAATCAACGAGCAGGACGTCACCATCGGTCATGAAGCCTCGGTGAGTAAGGTCGGCGAGGAGCAGGTTTTCTACCTGATGAGCCGTGGTATCTCCGAGGATGAGGCGAACGCCATGATCGTCAACGGGTTCATCGAGCCTTTGGTGAAGGAACTGCCTATGGAGTACGCGATAGAGATGAATCGCCTGATTCAATTGCAAATGGAGGGTAGCATTGGCTGAGTTGCTTCCCTTTAGCCGCGATGCCATCGTTCAATTATCGGCATCGCTGAATGAGCCTGAGTGGATGTTGGATCTGCGGTTGGAGGCTTGGGAGATTTTTGCCTCTCTTCCGATGCCGACAACTCGGGATGAGGCTTGGCGGCGAACGGATATTCGCCGCTTCAAACTCGAATCCTTTGGCATTTCCCTCAACGGCAACGGCGCGACCGGCGCCAATGTTCCTGACCACTTGGCCGCGCAACTGACCGACGATGCTGCAGGTGGCATTCTCGTTGAAGTGAATGGCCTGGTTGAAGAATACTCTCTCAGTGACGAGCTTCGCAGCCAGGGCGTTATTTTCTGTGACATGCATACGGCCGTGCGGGAGCATGGCGATCTGGTGCGCAAATACTTCATGACGGAAGCGGTTCGCGCCGATGAGGGCAAGTTCGCCGCGCTGCATGCCGCTTTCTGGCGCGGTGGCGTGTTTCTCTATGTGCCGCCTAACGTCACCGCCGTAGCACCGCTCCATAGCGCGCTGTGGGCCACCAGTGGGCGCACGTTTACCCATACCCTTGTCGTCCTCGATACCAACTCTGAAGCGACATTCATCGATGAGTATGCATCACCGGCAAAAGGTGAAGGGCAAGCGCTCCATAATGGCGCGATCGAACTCATCGTCCGCGATGGGGCAAGCCTGCATTATGCGTCGCTCCAGGATTTTGGAACCAACGTGTGGCAGTTCAATCATGAGTGTGGCCGGGTCGGACGCGACGGTAAACTGGATTGGATAACCAGCGTGATGGGCACACGGCTGACCAAGGCGTTTCAGACTTCGGAACTGGACGCTCCCGGTGCGTGGGCCAGGATGTCGGGCATCTTCTTCACGAACGGACGGCAGCATATCGATCTCGATACGCTGCAGAACCACAATGCGGCCGATACGACCAGCGATCTGCTTTATAAGGGCGCGCTCAAGGATGGTTCGCGTTCCGTCTGGCAGGGCATGATCAAGGCTTTGCCCGGTTCCCAGCGGATTGACGGGTTCCAGGCCAATCGTAATTTAATGCTCGATCGGACGGCGCGCGCTGATTCCATCCCCGGCCTCGAGATTCAGGCCGATGACGTGCGATGTACGCACGCCTCAACGGTCGGCAAGCTGGACGAGGAAGAGATTTTCTATCTGATGAGTCGCGGCATTCCCCGGGCGGACGCGATTCGCATGGTTATCCAGGGCTTTTTCGACCCGGTGATGCAGCGAATCCCGTTCGAGGGTGTGCGCACGCAAATCTTTGGCCGTATTCTAGAGAAGATTGGCTGATTAGTTTCGCCTTCTCTTCAAAATTAGCTTGTCGCCGACTATTGGCGCTTCAAAAAGCATCCTTGAAGCGCCAGTAGTCGGCGCTTGTTTTAACCCACCGTGTATAGTAGTTTGGAGAGGAAAACCATGGCTCAGAACACTTATGCCCATGCGGAAGTTCTCGTTAGCACCCAATGGGTTGCGGATAACCTGCATCGCACCGACAAGATCAGGTTGGTCGAATCGAACGAAGACGTGCTTCTCTATAGCACCGGCCACATCCCCAATGCAGCCCACATCGACTGGGTGGCGGATCTGAATGACGCGGTTCGCCGCGATTACTTGAATGAGGAGCAGTTTGCGGCGTTGCTTTCGCGAAACGGGATCAGCCACGACACGACGGTTGTTTTCTACGGCGACAAGAACAACTGGTGGGCAACCTATGCCTTCTGGGTGTTCAAGCTCTTCGGTCATGAGGATTGCCGCATCATGAACGGCGGCCGCCAAAAATGGATCGCCGAAGGCAGAGAATTGACCAAGGAGAAACCGTCGTTCGCTCCGACAGACTACAAACTGGCGGCTCGCGCGGACTATAAGATTCGTGCCTTTCGCGATCAGGTCTTGGCCCACGTGATGGCCGACCAACCTCTCGTTGATGTTCGCAGTCCGCAGGAATTCTCCGGCGAACTTCTCCACATGCCCGGGTCGCCACAGGAAGGCGCGTTGCGCGGCGGCCATATCAAAGGCGCTGTGAACGTGCCGTGGAGCCAGGCGGTGGCCGAGGACGGTACCTTCAAGAGCGTCGAGGCGTTGAAATCGATCTATGAGGATCGGGAAGGGCTTTCGCCCGACGACAACGTGATCGCCTATTGCCGGATCGGCGAGCGTAGCTCCCATACGTGGTTTGTGCTGACCTACCTTTTGGGCTATTCTAGCGTTCGAAACTATGATGGTTCCTGGACTGAATGGGGCAATCTGGTAGGTGTGCCCATCGAAAACCCTTCCAAGCAGAAATAAGTGAATTGTGTACGACGTAGAAAGGATTCGCGCTGATTTTCCGATACTGGACGTCGAGGTTTACCCCGGCGTCCCCTTGGTCTATCTGGATAGCGCCGCTTCGTCTCAAAAACCGGCGGCCGTCATCGCGGCGATGGATGAATACTATCGCCAATACCATGCCAATGTTCATCGCGGCGTGCACCGGTTGAGCGAATTGGCCACGAATGCTTATGAGTCGGCGAGGGCCCGAATCGCCACTTTCATCGGCTCGCCTTCCGCCGATGAGATCGTGTTCGTCGGCAATGCAACCGAGGCTTTCAATCTCGTGGCTTACAGCTGGGGCCGACGACACGTTTCTGCGGGAGACGAGATTCTGCTAACGGAGATGGAGCATCATGCCAATATCGTTCCCTGGCAGATGCTCGCCCAGGAAGTCGGCGCGGTTATTCGCTACTTGCCTGTCCGTGAGGACGGAAAGCTGGCTATGGAAAACCTTGGTGATTATCTGACCGAGCGTACACGCCTGTTCTCATTTACGGGTGCTTCGAATGTGCTTGGAACGATCAACTCCGTGCGCGAGTTGGTCGATGCCGCGCACGCGGTTGGCGCTCTGACCATGGTGGATGCCGCTCAACTCATTCCACATATGCCCGTTGACGTCCAGACTCTGGATTGTGATTTCCTGGCGTTTTCGTCCCATAAAATGTGCGGGCCGACCGGAATTGGTGTTCTTTACGGCAAGCGCGGGCTTCTGGAGGCCATGCCTCCATTCATGGGTGGGGGCGATATGATCCGCCGCGTCACCTTCGATGGATTTGTGCCCAACGAGATCCCGTGGAAATTTGAAGCCGGAACCCCCAGGATTGCCGAGGCTGTGGGGCTGGGCGCGGCCGTCGATTACCTCGATTCGATTGGTATGGAAGCCATTCATGCGCATGAATTGTCGATCACAAATTATGCTATGGAATCGCTCAGTGAAATCCCCGGCCTCAGTGTGCTTGGCCCACCAGCCGGCGCGCGCGGCGGACTTGCTTCGTTCACCATGCAGGGCATTCACCCCCACGATATTGCAGAAATCCTCGACAAGGACGGGATTGCCATTCGCGCCGGCCATCATTGCGCTATGCCCTTGCATCAAAAGTTGGGCATTAGCGCCTCGGCCCGGGCCAGCTTTTATGTGCATACAACAACGGAAGAGGTCGATAAACTGACATCTGCCTTGCATCGCGCCCGGACTGTGTTCAGACTGGATTAAACGGGACAGAAGTTCGCGCACATAATCAGCGCGGAGGACGCCATGGACGCTAACATTTATCGTGAGCAGATCATCGATCTCTATGAAAACCCCCTTAACCACGGGGAACTGGCGGACCCCGACTTCACCTATGAGGAGGATAATCCGCTCTGTGGGGATGTCATCCGCATTGATGTGGTTCTTGATGAGCAAAAGCGGGTGAAGGAAGTTGCCTGGCGAGGCGATGGTTGTGCCATTAGTCAGGCGGCTGCCTCTCTTCTGACTGAAGAGATCAAAGGTAAAACGCTTGATGAAGTGAAGGCATTTACCAGCGAGGAACTCCTGGCGCTCGTTGGTGTGCCCTTGAGCATGGCCCGCGTTAAATGCGCTTTGCTCTCACTCAAAGTCTTGAAGGCTGGGGCATACGGAATTCCTGACCCCGATACGATACGGAAACATGAGTAACAGAATCCCCGTTGCACGCGAAGATGCGCTTCCTCCCGGCTCGCGATTGCATTTTGATCTGGAGGAGGAATCGGCCATTCTCCTGAATGTCGATGGGAAATACTATTGCATCGCCGATCTCTGCACCCATGATGGCGGCCCATTAGAGGATGGTGATGTGTTGGACCTCCAAATCGAATGCCCACGCCATGGCGCCCGGTTTGACATTCGAACCGGAAAAGTCACACGTTTGCCCGCCACGGACCCTATCCCGGTTTACCCTGTATCCATAGAAGACGGGATCATCTACGTCGATGCGCCTGAACCCTGGTAATGCATAGCCCTGTCAATCCGGTCGTCCATGATTGACTGCTCGGGGGAGCATAATTGCTTTTTATCGCCATTCTACGTTGACACCAGCCTGTAAATTGCCTACACTTGGGACGGATATAGAACAAATTTTCAGTTGGCCGTTGCTATTGCGGCCTAATTATTGTGCCACCATATGGAAGTCGGACTGATAAAACAAGTAAATATAGACCAGGAGATGCGCGAGTCCTATCTCAGCTATGCGATGAGTGTCATCGTCTCTCGCGCCCTCCCGGATGCTCGGGACGGACTTAAGCCCGTCCAGCGTCGCATCCTGTATGCCATGTACGACATGGGGATGCGCCCTGACACCCCTTACAGGAAATCGGCTCGCGTTGTCGGCGAGGTCCTCGGCAAATATCATCCCCACGGTGACCAATCGGTTTACGAGGCGATGGTTCGCATGGCACAGGATTTCTCCATGCGTTATATGCTCGTCGATGGCCAGGGGAACTTCGGCTCTATCGATGGCGACGCGGCCGCAGCCATGCGCTACACGGAAGCCCGCATGTCCCGCATGGGCTTTGATCTACTGGAAGATATCGATAAAAACACGATTGATTTCCAATCGAACTTCGATGATTCCCTCAAAGAACCGAGTGTCATGCCGGCCACCATTCCAAATTTGCTGGTCAATGGAGCGTCGGGCATCGCCGTAGGCATGGCCACCAGCATCCCTCCACACAACCTCACTGAGGTCGTTGGGGCGCTGGTCTATATGCTGGAAAACTGGACCAAACTCGACGACATCTCGCTCGCCGACTTGATGCAATTTATTCAGGGGCCGGATTTCCCCACCGGCGGTCTTATTGCCCGTCATCGGGGGGAGGGCGATGATGCCGACGCAATCGCCAGCGCTTATGCTACCGGCCGCGGCCGAGTTACCGTTCGCGCGCGCGCCCACATTGAGCAAATGGGGCGGAATAAGTCCCGGATTATCGTCACCGAGCTGCCCTATCAGGTGAACAAGACGAACCTGATGGGGCGTATTGCCGATCTACATCGCGACGGCAGGATAGAGGGCCTGACTGACCTGCGGGATGAATCCGATCGCCGCGGACTACGTATAATCATCGAGACGACGCGGACAGTCGACGCCGAATCGGTGTTAGCCGACCTGTTTAGGCTTACGCCGTTGCAATCAACCTTTAGCATCTCTCTGTTGGCGCTGGTTAATAACGAACCGCGTGTCCTGACACTTAAACAAGCGTTGCGTTACTATCTGGAACATCGTCTGGAGGTAGTTCGCCGGCGAAGTGAGTACGAGCTGGAGAAAGCCAGACAGCGAGCACATATCCTGGAAGGCTTACTCATTGCGCTGGATAATTTGGATGCAGTGATCGACCTCATCCGGCGTTCTCGATCGGCCGACACGGCCAAGACAAACCTGATTGAACGGTTCAAGCTGACCGAGGTTCAGGCCCAGGCCATTCTCGACATGCAATTGCGCCGGCTGGCGGCACTGGAGCGCAAGAAGATTCAGGATGAGTACAAGGAAAAACTCGCTCTCATCAAGGAGCTTGAGAAGCTTCTGGCTCGTCCTGAATTGATGAGACAGCAAATCAAGAAGGAGCTTCTGGAAGTCAATGAGAAATTCGGCGATAAACGCCGGACACAAATCGTCAAGTCCGTTGATAGTGGCGTTCTCACCAGCGCTGGTCTTCTGCTCAACGAAGAAGGATGGGTGTTGATCGGCGAGAAGGGGGCCGTGTGCCGTTATATCGGGGAGACATTGCCGTCGTTCCCTCGAAAGCCCATTGAACAGCCGGGCGTCCTGGTTAGGGCGAGCACGCGTGATACGCTCTATCTCTTTGCCGCGAGCGGTCGGGCTGTCGGTGTTCCGGTTCATCGGATCCCGGAGGGTAATGAAGTAGGCAAGGGAACATCGTGGGGGAACCTCACACCTTTAGGGCGCGACGCTCATTTGGCCACGGCTGTAGTGCTCCCGGCCGATGGGAGACAAGATGGATATTTGTTCCTGACAACGCTGGCGGGTGTGGTCAAGCGCGTGCGGCTTGAGGACCTGCCCGGCGTGACGGCAGATCCCTTTATCGTGATCAATGTGGCCGAGGATGACGCATTGGGCTGGGCGAAAATTACATCGGGCGATCAAGAGGTGCTTCTGGCCACATCTTCCGGGCAGGCCATCCGGTTCAATGAAGACGCGGTTCGGCCGATGGGGTTGCCTGCCTCCGGCGTGTTGGGTATTAAACTCGATAGCGATACCGATGGGATTATCGGCATGGATATCGTGACGCCGAACAGTTTTGTTTGGAGCATCACTGATAATGGTTTGGCCAAAGCGACGCCGATCGAAGAATATCCCCTGCAGAATCGATATGGTCAGGGTGTTATTAACATGAAATTACCCAAGGGTTCTTCCGAAGTCGCGGCATCAACTTTGCTGACGCGCGGGATGACCCTGATTGTGACGACGAGCGGCGGGGTCACGAAGAAGATTGGTCTGAGTGATACAACGATTGGCGCGCGCAGCGCGCGGCCGCAATCGGTCATGACGCTGGCGGCCAAGAGCCGTGTAACGGGGGCTGTCTCGCCGATCTCCGACAGCCAATTGCCGACGACCAATAATAACGCTTCCGAGCCAAAGAAGAAGCGAACGAAATCGACGAGTTAGCTAAATTGCAGCACTGGGAGAACAAACATGAACTTTAGAGACCGTTGGGTGGAAAATGAACAAGGTGAGCGTTTTGTTTTTACTGTCGAGATGCAACGGCGATTGAGCCAGGCGGGTCTTCCCATCGACCCGTCTGCATTGAGCGAACTGGGTCAGCTTGAAGGGGTAAACCGGCCTGCGTCGCGCCCCGAACGCCAAACTCGCTCCGAACCGGAAGAGCGCCCTCAGCAAAGGCATACTCAACCCAGCGAACAGCCTCCATCGCGAGGAGCCGAGATCGTCGGCCCCGAAACCATCCAGATTGACCCAATGACCGGTAAATATATCGGCCGTGTCAAATGGTATAACACGAAGAAAGGCTACGGTTTTATTGTTCGCGGAGCGGCCGAGGAAATCTTCTTCCACAAATCTGCAACCGTTGGTGAGGTTGAGGAGTTTGAAGAGGGGCAGTGGGTTCTCTACGATGTTGAGACAACTAACAAAGGCCCCGAGGCTTCCGACGTTGAACCATATTCCGGGGAACCGCTGATTTAGCCCCGCGGCTGGACAAGTAAATAGGTAGATCGACAATGGCCCGGATGATGAGTCCGGGCCATTTTATTTATCATGGAGTTCAGCGACGAGGATTGCGCTATTCCTTGGCTGCGCCGCCTCCGTGAACGAGACGCGGGTCCAAGGCGTCTCTAAGGCCATCTCCCAGGAGATTGAAAGCCAGCACCGTGATCATAATCGCCAAGCCGGGGAAGAAGACAAGATGGGGCGCGCTGAATACCTGATTGCGCTCGATCGCCAACATGGACCCCCATTCGGGTGTAGGCGGTTGGGCGCCTAGGCCAATGAAAGAGAGAGCGGCGGTGTCCAGAATCGCCGTTGCAATGCCCAGTGTGGCGACGACGATCAGCGGCGGCAGGGAATTGGGCAGAATGCGGCCGAATAATATTTGCCAGTTGCTGGCCCCCAGCGCGCGTGATGCCTCGATATAGTGCATTTCCCTGACTGAGAGCACGCTGGCCCGCGTTACGCGAGCGTAGATAGGTATGCTGATGATAGCGATGGCCAGCATGGCATTTCTAAGCCCCGGCCCGATGACGCTGACGATGGCGATGGCCAGTAACAAAAACGGAAACGCCAGAACTATGTCCAGCACACGCATGACAACGTTATCGACGATCCCGCCAAAGAATCCGGCAATGGCGCCCAATAGGGTGCCGACGATGACGGCGAAGGTTACGGTTATGATCCCAACGTAGAGCGATACGCGCGTGCCATAAATCAGTCGACTGAACTGGTCTCGAACGTTACCGTCGATGCCCAGGATATGTTGTGGCTTGTCGGCCGGGCAGCCCAGCAGATGGATGCAGGGGGCCTCGCGCTTGCGGACATCTTCTTTGCCAATGAGAACTTGTTGCGGATCATACGGCGCAATCCAGGGCGCGAAGATGGCGGAAAAGACCAGCAGGCCCAATAGAATCAACCCAATAATCGCGGATCTTTGCTTAAACAGGCGACGAATAGTCAGTCTCCAGAGACTGTTTGACCGGAAGTCGCTTATATTGCCGGCCTCAGGGTTGTCAAGGGGAGACAACGTCGCGACTGGAGTATTGTTAGACTCGGTGGTGGTAGACATGTACCATCAATCCAGTTGGATCCTTGGATCCAAAATTGCGTAAGAAAGATCAACTATAAGGTTTACCATCACGTATCCAATGGCGATTACCACGACGAATCCCTGGATAATCGGATAATCGCGAGCCGTGATCGCCTCATAGAGGCTGCGGCCAACGCCCGATAGGCCGAAAATCGTTTCAGTTAGAATCGCACCACTTAATACTGCGCCGAATTGCAATCCCACAATTGTAACAATCGGCAACAAGGCGTTGCGAAATGCATGCTTCAGGACGACTTTGTTCTGCGATAGCCCCTTGGCCTTGGCCGTGCGCACGTAGTCCTGGCCTAATACTTCCAGCATGGACGAGCGTGTCATGCGGGCGATGATCGCCAATGGGATGGTGGCCAACGCGACGGCGGGCAGGATGAGATGTTCGATCGCGTCTCCCAACACTTTCCAATCGGCTGTGATGATGGAGTTGAATATATAAAGATTGCTAAAGAACTCGAAGATGTTTCCCTTGACTGTTCCGGCCTCGGCTTGCCATCCAAAAACTTCATAAAACGGGATGGGTGTTATCCCGGCCGAGAGCCGTCCACTGGGCGGCAATTGGAAGATGGTATCCTTGAGAAGAAGGGCAAACACATAGGCCAGCATTAAGCCAAGCCAAAACACCGGCATGGAGACGCCGATATTTGCTCCTACCATAGTAGTGACGTCGACGATTGAATTTCGGCGGGTGGATGAGATAATTCCGAGGGGGATACCGACCAGGACAGCGATGGTCAAGGCGGCTATGCCTAGTTCGATTGTGAGCGGGAGCCGCTCGATCAGGATGTCACTTACCGGCCGCTTGAAGCGAATAGACTCGCCAAAGTCACCGGTGACCATATCACGCGCGAAGATTATGAATTGCGTGCTTAACGGCTTATCCAAACCCTTTTCACGATTGAAAACCTCGCATACTTGGGGCGTGGCTTTCTCGCCAAACATGGCGGTGCATGGCTCGCCGGGGATTGCTCTCGCCAGTACAAATGTGACTATCAGTACCCCGACTATAACGGGGATGGCGGCCAGAAGGCGACGAAGGGCGTATTGGGTCATTGCGCTCCCGAATGCAAATGCATCCTTCCGGGTATAAAGGATGGGATGGATTCACGAGAGCGCGAATCCATCCCACCCACTAACTTAAACGTTCAGACCGATGTCCGGTTTTGCAGAAATCTGCTTACTCGGCCGGCGCATTCATGAAGCCGCCCCACAGGCCGGACCAGTAGGTGAAGGCGCCCGTGTTGCCAACGTGCAACGGATGGGCAGCATCCCACTGGACCGCGTAGGTCAGCACCACGTCGTTAGCGTCCAGGGCGGAGCCATCGTGGAACGTGACACCTTCACGCAGGTGGCAGGTCCACACGGTCAGGTCTTCGTTGGCGTCGCAACTGGTAGCCAGACCAGGCTCAACGTCGGTCCCACCAATCTCGTAGGCCATCAGACCTTCGGTGACCTGCTCGCAGGCGCGCAGGGACTCGCCGTCGGTTTCGTCGGCGCAGTAGAGGCTGATCGGCTCGGCGTTCTGCATCCAGACAAAGGTGTCCTTGCCGGAATTCATGCGCGAGAAGATCTCGGAGGTCAGCGGGCTGACATGCGCGTCCTGGACAGTCGCCAGGAAGGCAGCGCCGTTACCGCCGTTAGCAATCGGCACCATCGGGACATGCTGTCTGATCAGGTTGTTCGCCTCTGCGTAAAGCGGAGCGCGCTCCTCGGCGCTGGAGAGCATGGCCGCCTGGGCCAGAACAGCCGTCAGATCATCGAACTTCGTGCCGAACTGCGGGGCAGAGCCGGCGCCGAAGTGCTGGTCAAGGAAGTTGGTCGCGTCGGGGTAGTCAGCGCCCCAGCCCAGCAGGTGGAAGCCTGCCAGGTCACCGGCGTTCGATGCCTCGATAAAGGCGCCGGATTCCATGACCACGATCTCGGCCGTGATGCCGAGGTTCTCGGACAACTGAGCCTGGAGGTCCTGGGCCACGATGTTGGGATCGGGCAGATAGCCACGAACAACGTCGCGATAGTAAATCGTCGTCTCGAACCCATCCGGGAAGCCGGCTTCGGCCAACAGGGCGCGAGCGGCTTCTGCATCGAACTCGTACCAATCATCACCCTCGCAACCGCCGGGGATGGCGCAGGGGGTGAAGTGCGAGGCAACCGTGGAGCCCGGAGGATAGAAGGTGTCGACGATGCGCTGGCGGTCAATGCCCATAGCAACTGCCTGGCGAACAAGTTCATTGTCGAACGGCGGGTGAGTATTGGTCATACCCACGTAGAACACGTTCAAGGCCGGGCGCTCCAGAAGCTGAAGGTTCGAATCGTTGGCGATGGTCTCGAAGTCATCCGCGCCGGGATTGTCGATACCGTCAACGGTGCCGGACTGCAACTCAAGCAGACGTGCGGCCGATTCGGTCTGCCAACGGAAGACCAGCGTGTCGGCGAAAGCCGGTTCGCCCCAGTAATTTGGATTCTTGGTGTAGATAATTTCCTCACCGCGCTTCCATTCCTGGATCATGTAGGGGCCGGTGCCGATCGGATGCTCCAGCAACTCGCCACTACCGCCGGTCGACTCGAGGTACTCAGACGGTTGAATGGCAAACGGGGAGAAAGCCACCTTCGACAGGAAGGCCGGATCGGGGGCGCACAAGCTAAACTGAACGGTCAGGGGATCGACGGCGGCGATCTCCTTCATCAGGCCGGTGTAACCCTCTGCCTCACAGTCGGCACTGTAGGTCATCAGATCACCGGCTGGTGCTTCGGTCGCGCCGCCGGCGATCTCGGTAGCCGCCGCTTCCACGGTCGGCGCTACTTCTTCAATGACGGCTTCAACAGTCGGCGCGAGTTCAGTCGCGGCCGCCTGAAGCGTCGGCGCTACTTGCTCGATCGTCTCCTGGACACCGCCTGTACCGGTACAGGCAGTCATGACCATGGCGGCGATGAGAAGTAATCCCATTACTAACAAGAATCGATTCTTCTTCATCTCTTACTATCTCTCCTTTCTTTGTATAAGCCGGATCGGCCTAAGGGTGAGTAGCATAACAATGATAGAAACAAAACGCAAGACATTAGCGATGAGTGACAGGCGTGTGACATGGCTTCCGGGGTCGGTTATTGGTGGAAGCTGAATATTTATGGATACCGCCGGGCTTCGTGTGGGATTTGGCGCTATGACAGATGATTACAGGTATAATGGGGCTATGAAAAACCGCGAGGTCGTCGATGTTTTCAATAAAGTGGCCGACATGCTTTCCATCAGAGGGGATCAGATTCATCGCATCCTGGCCTATCGCAAGGCGGCCGAAAGCGTCGAGTCGCTGGGACGAGATATTAACAGCATCTTCGCCGAGGGCAAACTGACCGATATCCCCGGCATCGGTGACACGTTGGCTGCCAAGATCGAGGAAATGCTGACCACCGGGCGGTTGGAATTCTACGAGAAACTTGCCAAAGAGATACCGCCTTCGCTGGTCGAGCTATTGCGCATCGAGGGATTAGGCCCGAAGCGAGTGAAACAGATTCACGATATCCTGAAAATCAGCACGGTTGAGGAGCTGGCGGCCGCGGCGAATGAGGGAAAACTGCGCGATCTGCCGGGGATGGGTGCCAAGAGTGAGGCGAAGATTCTGGCCGGCATTGAGGCCCTTAGCCGTCATGGCGATGACCGTGTGTCACTTGGCGTTGCCTGGCCTATTGCCCAGCAAATGCTGGCCGAACTCAAGCAGGTTCCGGGTGTTTCAAAATATGCCGTAGGGGGATCATTGCGGCGCATGCGCGACACAATCGGAGACATCGATCTGCTTGTGGCGGCAGATTCACCCGACGCGGCCATGGATCGTTTTGCTTCATTGGACATGGTTGAGGCCCTCAACGCCAGGGGGCCGTCCCGAGCGCGCGTAACATTATTAAACGGCCTCGGGGTCGATCTACGTGTGTTGCCCGCGGAGCGATGGGGCACTTTGCTGTGTTACTTTACAGGCAGCAAAGACCACAATGTCAAGCTCCGCGAGCTGGCCCTAAAACGCGGGCTTAGCCTGAATGAGCATGCTTTCACGCCGCTTGATGGCTCCGATGAAATCCTGTGCGCGACCGAAGAAGAGGTCTACCGGACGTTGGGGTTGCCCTACATACCGTCTCGCCTGCGCGAGGATCGCGGCGAGATAGAGGCGGCAGTGGCTCGGAAGCTCATTGACCCCGTCGAGCTGGACGATATCGTCAGCGATTTACATATGCACACGACATGGTCCGACGGGACGCTAACCGTGCTGGAAATGGCGCAGGCTGCCAAAGCGAGAGGATTGCGCGGGATTGTCATCACGGATCATTCAGTGAGTCTTGGCGTCACGAACGGCTTATCCATCGAGCGAGTATACCAGCAAGCAGCCGAGATCAAGGCCGCCGATGAGGCGATGGGGCCGGACTTCCGAGTGCTACATGGCACGGAAATGGAAATTCGCGCTGATGGGACGCTTGACTACCCGGATGATGTGTTGGCGGAACTTGATTTCGTTATCGCCAGCCTGCACACTGCTTTGCATCAACCGCGCGAGCAGGTGACCCAACGTCTTTTGAACGCCATCAATAATCCTCATGTGGATATGATTGGCCATCCCACCGGACGCCTGTTGCCGGATCGTGCCGGCGCGGACCTGGATATGGATGCAGTTGTTTCGGCCGCAGCCCGCACCGGGACTATTTTGGAAGTTAACGCCAACCCCGTCCGTCTTGATCTGCGTGATGTCCATGTGCGTATGGCCGTTGATAAGGGGGTCAAGATCGCCATCAATACGGATGCTCATCGCGCCGAGGAGTTCGAACTACTTCACTACGGCGTGGCGACGGCCCAACGGGGTTGGGCTACAGCAGACGACGTCGTGAACACGTGGCCCATCGAACAGTTATTGGATTACATCTCTAATAAGCCGCCTACTCAACAATGATGCAACCAATCACAGGGAATTCCGCTACCTTTCTCGATCCACATACCTTATCTGTAATTCGCGGGGTAGGGACGACAAAAACTTACCCGCCTGGCGTTCCCTTAACGCATCAAGGTGCGGTGGAGAACACTTTCTATGTTATAGATAGAGGAAATGCTGTGGTTGTGCGCCGGATGGAAGACGGCGAAGAACGAGTGCTGGACACGCTTGGCCCGAGACAGTCTTTTGGTGAACTGGCTCTGATTGATAATAGCCCCCGGTTGGCTACCGTTGAAACTCTGACCGAATCCACGGTTCTGGAAGTGACAGCCGAGCAATTCAAGGATTTGCTGCGCCACGATCCTGAACTCGCTTTGCATATTACTCGGCGCGTCCTGGCCAATCTTCGTCGCCTGGATCAACTGGCTATCCAGGATTTGCGCGAGAAAAACGATCTTTTGCATCATGCCTATCTGGAGCTTCAATCCGCCCAACAGGTACTCGTCGAGAAGAAGCGCCTGGAAAGGGAAATGGAATTGGCGGCCGAGATGCAACGCAACCTGTTGCCCACGATCCTGCCGTCGTTTGCGGATTATCGATTTTACGCATATCTGGCTCCGGCTCGCCATGTTGGCGGTGACTTGTTCGATGTGCGGTCAATCGATGATGACAACGTGGCCCTGCTGATAGCCGATGTTGCCGACAAGGGTGTTCATGCCGCGCTGTTTATGGCCGTGACGCGCACGTTATTCTTTCAGGAAACAATGCGCTCCTTATCTCCAAAGGATGTTATGTGCGCTGTTCACAATGCCTTGCTTGCGATTGGCGGGAATCACTTGAGCGGCTACGGCATTGATGCATTCGTGACCGCATTCTATGCTGTGCTAAATCGGCCAAGCGGGATGTTGACATATGTCCGCGCTGCGCAGGATCGGCCGTTGTGGCTTCGCGCGGGCCGAAAGCCGGAAGCGCTTGTCGGAGATGGCCGGTTTTTGGGCATGATAGATGGCCTTGAACTGCAGGAGCACCAGATCAGGCTCCTGCCGGGGGACTATCTTCTGCTCTATAGTGATGGCGTAACAGATCAGCCAAATGAGAGAGACGAGCCTTACGGTGTTGAGCGGCTAAAGGCGGCANNGGGGATGAACCCAACGGCTCTCAACTGCCGTTGATTATCAAAGACATAGATAATTGGCGTGGACAAGCTCCCGCGTTCGATGATTTGACTATGCTCCTGGTCCAGGCGATCAACTAAAATAAATCCACAACTCTGTTTCGCCACCGGGCCGGCAGATTATAGAATTTATGGCTAAACATTCTGATTCTTCCCCAAATGGTTCTGCTAAAAGAATAACTGGTATTCCCTGGATAGCGGTAGGGTTAGGAAGTGCGGTGACCCTCGTTGGATTGCTGATTTTGGGTTGGTTTTTGGGCAACTTTCTGGCCCAGCCACCTGACGAGAGTTCGGCCGCCATTGTCCCGACTATCGTTCGTCTGACGGCTCCACCCGTTCCCACTGCGACGGTATCACTCAATCCGCCAACACCTACGGTCGCGCCGACGGCGACCACGGCCGCCACCCCGGACCTTTCCGTTGCTCCAGTGGAATTGACCGTCGGTTACTATGCCCGGGTGGGAGATACCGGTGGAGTTGGGGTGACCGTGCGTAACGGCCCAAGCACGCGCAATTTACCCGTTACGGTTGCCGCTGAAGGATCATCGCTGCTCATCCTGGATGGGCCGACGGCCGGCGGCGATTATGACTGGTGGCAGGTGCGCATGCCCAACGGTACAGAGGGATGGGCGGCCGGAGTTTTTCTGGTGCCTTCGGCAGCGCCATAGTTTTTATCCGAAGACTTGAATAGTTCCGATCTGGATTTATGCAATGACTCCTGAAGAACGCATTAATGAACTTCGCATAGAGATAAATTATCACCTCTACCGATACCACGTCCTCGATTCACCGATAATCAGCGACGCTGAATATGATGCTCTGTATAGCGAATTACTGGCGCTAGAGTCTGAGCATCCAGAAATGGTGACGTTTGATTCACCAACTCAGAGAGCAGGGGCAGCACCGTTGGATGTATTCAGGAAAGTCACGCATCCAGCCCCTATACTGAGCCTGATGAATGCATTCGGCCCGGATGATCTTGTAGCCTGGCG
>JRYI01007085.1_pt1 | contig 21513 bp, 20 predicted proteins | sample 235361 | NCBI WGS metagenome assembly JRYI01 (sample SAMN03074212, study PRJNA261471) | activated sludge metagenome | biome: Common Effluent Treatment Plant; feature: Wastewater; material: Activated sludge; isolation source: activated biomass in a lab-scale reactor treating industrial wastewater at...
CCCATCGGTTCGGGCAACGATCTCGCCTTCGGGCTGGGCATTCACGAAGATGCCGAAGAGGCGATCGAGCGTGTTTTCAAGGGTACTCCGCAGTTGCTCGACCTGGCCCGCGTGACCGACGAACACGGCAGAACCGAGGTCTTCGACAATAACTTCGGTATCGGCTTCGACGCCATCGTCGTCATGCGCACCGAGACCATTACCCGGCTCCACGGCTTCCCGATGTACATGGCCGCCGTGCTACAAACGATCCTCCTCTACTACAATATCCCGTACCTGGAAACCACCTTCGACGGCCAACCGGTGAACCAGCGCTCGCTCTTCCTGTACATGGGCCTGGGGCCGCGCGGCGGTGGCGGTTTCCTGCTGACGCCCGACGCGCGGTGGGACGACGGCCTGATCGATACCATGCTGGTGAATCCCATCGGCCGCCTGACGATGCTTGCCATGCTGACCAGTGCGATGAAAGGGACACACGTCAACTCTCCCCATGCCACCTTCCGTCAATGCCGCGAAATCACAGTCAAGTCGTCCGCGCCCATGCCCATTCAGGTCGACGGCGAGATGTTCGCCTACCCCCGCGACAACGTTCATCAGGTCACCATCACCAGCCTGCCCGCGGCCATTCAGGTGATGGTCTAACCCTCCGGGATCACCTATGCGCAATCTGGAACAGGCCCTGCTGGATCATGAACTCATCGTCCTGCGAGTCATCGGCGAATGGCTTGGCCTGGACCTCACCGGCACAGATAAAGCCGCGGCCGTCGATCAGTTGGCTCTGGCGCTGGCCCAGGTCGATCTCGTCAGCGAGATGGAATACCTGGAGCCGGAAGAGGCGGCCGCGCTGACCGATCTGGTGCGTCAGGGCGGCCGCGCGCCGGTAGCTGTCTTTGCTCGCCAGCACGGCGAAGTCAGGCTCATGGGGCCGGGCAAGATGGAGCGCGAAGAGCCGTGGCTCGACCCGGCCAACCCCGCCGAGTCACTCTGGTATCGCGGGTTCCTCTATCGCGCGTTCGATCAGACGGGCGAAGGCATGCTGGAGTTCTATTACATCCCCCAGGAGTTGCTCTATCGCCTCGCGCCACAGACCCCGGCCCGACGCGAGGAACCGACCCCGGAAGCCGAACCGTCGCTGCGTCCCATAGACGCACCCGCCGACCTCCACCCCGCCCCGACAGACGCGGTCGACGATCTGACCACGCTGCTGGCGCTGGCCCAGCGCACCGGCCTGCGACCCGACCGGTTGCCCGATCTTGATGGCTTATTGGCCGACCCCAGCCGCGACCGCCGCTCCATGCTCCTGACTCTGGCGACGGAGATGTCGCTTCTGCGCCGGGTCGATGACATCCTGCGGCCGACGCGCGCAGCCATCGACTGGCTGCAACAGAGCCGCGAGGCGCAATTGCGCGCCCTGGTCGATGCCTGGAGCCGCAGCGTGTGGAACGAACTGCGCCACACACCGAGCCTGATAGCCGAGGGGGAAAGCTGGCAAAACGACCCTCTGCCGGCCCGGACGGCGCTGATGGACACGTTGCCGGCCGACGACCATTGGTACCGGCTGGCCGACGTCGTGGCGGTCATTCGCGCCCAGGACCCCGATTTCCAGCGCCCCGACGGCAACTATGAGACATGGTATATTCGCGATGCCGAAACGCATAGCTACCTCTCGGGGTTCGCGGATTGGGAACGCGTCGAGGGGCGATTGCTGCGTTACCTGATCCGGGGGCCGCTCTACTGGCTGGGCATGGTCGAGTTGTCGGCCGCGGACGGCGACGAAGCCGTCTATCGCTTGTCGGCGCGGGCACTGGCCTGGCTGGGCGATGAGCCGCCGTCGGCCGATGAGGTCAAGGTGCCGCTGGTCGTCCAACCTGACGGCATCATCCTGGCTCCTTTCAACGCCGGTCGCTACGAACGATTCCAGGCGGCCCGCATCGCCGATCCGGAGCCTCTGACGCCCGGCAAGCCATATCGCTATCGCATCGTGCCCTCATCGCTGGCCGAGGCTCAGGACCAGGGCATCTCGCCGGAGAGGATGCTGCAATTTCTGGAAAGCGCCGGCGGCCGTCCCGTCCCGGCCGCCGTCCGCCGAGGGATCAGTCGCTGGGCCGATAAGGGCGTCGAAGGACGGCTGCAATCGGTCGTGGTGTTGCGCGTCGGCGACGCGGAAATCCTCGACACGCTGCGGGCCAACCCCAAGACACGCGACTTCATCACCGAGACGCTGGGCGACCTGGCCGTCGTCATTCGCCAGGGAGAGTGGGAAGCGTTCCGCCAGGCCGTGGCCCAACTGGGGTTGTTACTGGATGTGAACGGAGAAAGGCCGGTGGGGCAGTGAATCAGTGGGTCAGCCAGTAGGTCGGCAGGTGGTCTATCTGTCTGTGGTCCGTCGTCGGCGGTCGGCCGTCAGCGGCCATCCGCCACAGCCAGCAAGATAAGCCGATCGCTCTCCTCATCGAACTGCTCCCCCTCATACCCGCCAAGCAAGTTCACAAGCCGAAAGCCGGTCAGGGTCAACAACAGATCATACTGGTGCGGATAGAGATAGAAGTAGCGCATCTGTGCCTGGGTTCGCTTCAATCCGTCTTCGGAATTGTCGGTCGCGCTTCCGGTCTCATAGACCCAGGTGACGTCGACAACTTGCTCGCCGGGGATGCCGACGTAAGCGGTATATTGACGGATCATTTCCCCATATACCTTATCTTCCAACACGTCCTCAAGCACGAAATCGGGATCATCAGCCGACATCGACAGCAGGATGGGATTGGCCACATCGATGAGCAGCCGCCCCCCGGCGCGCAGCAATGGCTGCAAGCGCTTCAGCGCCGCCGCCGCCGCGGCCTCATCCAGGTGCATAAATGTGTTGTGGCTGAAGATGATCAGCGCGAACGGCTCGGCATGGGGAAGGCTCAGGTCTTTGACGTCGGCCTCGATGAGCCGAACTCGGGCACGCACTTCCGGCGGCTCGGCCGCCAGCCGTAATTCAGCGCGGGCCAGCATCTCCGGCGACGTGTCGACACCGGTGACGTCAAATCCGGCGCGGGCCAGCGGCGCCAGCAACCGCCCGCTCCCGCAGCCAATCTCCAGCACCGGCCCGGCGACGGTCGCGGCCAGATCGAGGACGAACCGGATGTCGTCAATTAGAGAGTCATGGCTCAGATCATAATAGCGGGCAATTCGATCGTACATACCTATAGATCCTGATTGAAACGCGGCGCGCGCTTCTCGGCAAAGGCGTTCATGGCCTCGATGTGGTCGGCCGAAGGCCATAGATGGGTGAACAACCGGGTCTCCAGCCGGTTCGCGTCGGGCGCGGAAAGATGCGTCGCCGCTTGGGCCAGCCTCTTGAGCGCGGCCAGCGCGTGGCGGGGCAGTTGGTGCAATTCCTCGGCCCAGGTATACGCCGCGTCGAACGCGCCGGTACCGGGTGGCGCGACGCGATGGATCAGGCCCAATGCCTGCGCTTCGGCCGCGTCGAACGTCCGGCCTGTGAGCAACAGCTCCATCGCCCGGCTCTGGCCGATCAGCGCCACCAGCCGCGCCGCCCCGCCCCAACCGGTCGTCAGACCGTTGTGCACCTGTCGAAAGGCGAAGCGAGCATCGGACGAAGCCAACCGCAAGTCACAAGCGGTCAGAATCTCGCACCCCCCGCCGACGGCGTCGCCATCCACGGCGGCAATGACCGGAAACGGCAGGCCGGCCAATTGGGCCAGCGCAACGCTCATCACCCGGTTCAGGCGTTCCCCGGCGGCCGCATCAGGGTGCCCAGCCAGCTCTTTCAAATCACCGCCGGAAACGAACGATCCGCCTGCTCCGGTGATGATCAGGGTGCGAATCGTGTCATCGTGACTCGCGGCCGTCACGCAGTCGGCAAAGGCTTCCTGCGCGACCCAATTCAGGGCGTTTCTGGCCGCGGGTCGATTCACGCGCAACAGCGCCACACCATCCGCGCGAACCTCAAATTCAACTCCTTTACCCATAAGCTGAACAATAGCAGAAACCTGGACGAGACGCATTCGTAAAAATGTATCCAATCCCTTAAGGTCTGTTGTAACCGGAAGCCGTTAGTCTTCTGGTTGTACATGAAGCCGCCAACCTGTTTAACCAACAACGCGGCAACCCAGGACCAATTTAACAGGCATGAATCAAAAACGAATTCTCATCGTGGACGATGAAGCGTCCATGCGCTTTTTGCTGAGCAAACAACTGAAACGCGCCGGTTACGAGACGGCCACGGCCGCCGACGGCGAGGCCGCCATCGCGGCGGCGAGCGGCACATCATTCGACGCCATCGTGCTTGACGTAGTCATGCCGGGCATCGACGGCTTCGAAGTCTGCCGCCGATTAAAAGCCGACCCACGCACGGAAGGCGTGCCCGTACTGTTTCTCTCGGCCTCATCCAGCGGCGAGTTCCGGCGGCGCGCCTTCAGCGTCGGCGCGGCCGATTTTCTGGCAAAGCCCTATCAGATCGAATTGCTCCCCGATTATCTCCAGGCGACCTTGCGTCGCGCTGATGAAACCGACGCCGCGCCCGGCCGCGTAGTCTCGGTCATCGGCTCCTCCCGGCCGGCCGACGCGGCCATGACCGCCACCCGCCTGGCAGAAGCGGCCGCGCTGCAAGGCCCCGGCGCAGTCATGCTCATCGATCTGGAGCTGCCCGCGGGCAGCATCGGCGCTCGGCTCCAGCTCTCCGGCGGGCCAAACATGCGCGGTCTGCTGCAAGACACCGGCGAGCCGATCTCCGACGAATCAATCGGCCGCGTGGCCCAGCGCTACCACGGAGCGCTGGAAGTGATGCCCGCACCGTTCTCTCCGTCGTTCATCCGGCAGGACGAGCCGCTTCCACAACGGTTCAATGACGTGTTGGATAATCTCATCGCGCGCGGCTATACCGTTGTGATTCACCTGGGCGCCCGGATCAATGACCTGACCCTGGCAGCGTTGCGCCGCTCGGAGACGATCCTGACCCCGTCGGCCGACGGGGCGAAAGCGGAGCACGAGGCGCTGTTGCAGCAATTGACGGCGGCGGGACTCCACGAGCGAATCCAGCCGCAGGCCACGCCCACTCCGGCAGCCGCCCCGGCGCGCGGCCGCCGCCAGGTACGCCCCAGAGAACAAGCGGCGAATCCGCTGCCGGTCGCCGCCTGATCGCAGCTCGTCGTTTTATCTTGGGGCGGTTTCCGAACCTCGGGCTATATTGGACAGTTCATCCAGCAACGGTTGCAGTTCTTCAGGCGCGCCTGTATCCGACGTCTCCACCGTATGCTGTACACCGGCCACCTCAACAGTGACCTTATAGCACAATTGGTCCGCGCCGGGCGCGCCCTCCAGCCCACCACTTGACGACTGCGGCAGGCAGAAGAAATCAGAGTACTCCACCTTTTTCAACAAGCTCAAGGCTTCTTCCGGCGGAATCTGATTGGTATCCACCGTAGTAGATACGTTGCGTCCCATAAAGCCGCCGCTTCGTTCAAAGTAGATTTTCATTCGGACCTCTCTCGCAAATCCCCTCTATCGCGCGCCTATGATCGATCGGAACAGGCTCATCAGGCTGCCCGAACAACCGGGGCGGGAACCGCCGCCATCAGGGGGTGGCGGCGTATCCTGGCCGACGTCAATGCCGACCTCGGCCCAACCGGCGCGCACGGCCTGCTGCTCCAGACTGCCCTGGCCATACAGATCGCGCGCGGCCTCATAGGTTTTGGCCGCCGCCATGGCGAAAGTGGCCGATTCGCCCAACTTGTCCTTCAGCGTGACATACCAGATAAGCCCCGCCTTCTCCCATGCGTAGCCTCCCAGATTCATGGCCGTCACGTGGAACGCGCGGTTGGGGATGCCGGAATTGATGTGGACGCCGCCGTTATCGGATTGCGTCTGCACATAGTTGCGCATGTGGCCCGGTTGCGGGTCCTTGCCCAACACGGGATCATTATAAGCCGTTCCCGGCTCCTTCATGCTCCGGATGCCGATGCCGTTGACGTTCGACGTGAATAACCCTTCGCCGATAATCCAGTCCGCCTCAGTCGCCGATTGGCCCAATAGCCGCTGCTTGACCAGCGAGCCGAACACATCCGACATCGATTCGTTGAGCGCGCCCGATTGGCCCTGATAGATCAGATTAGCCGTGTGCTGGGTCACGCCGTGGGTCAGTTCATGGCCGATGATGTCGACGGCGATTGTGAAGCGATTGAAGATGCGCTGGCTCTCCGGCAAATCCTCATCCCCATCGCCGTATACCATCTGCCGTCCATTCCAGAAGGCGTTGTCATAGCCGGTGCGATAATGCACCGTCGAATCGAGAGTCATACCGGCGCCATCGATGGAGTCGCGCTCGAACACCTCGCGGAAAAGCGCATAAGTCGCCCCCGCGCCGTCGTAGGCTTCATCGGCAGCGGGATCGCCGGTGGGCGCGCCGCCTTCGCCGCGCAATTGACGACCCGGCAAGCTGCTGCCGTTCTCGGCGGTATAGATGATGCGGTTCAGGCCTCCGCCGGGGGCAGCTTCCAGCAGCGGATCAGGCGGGCCTTCCTTGGCAATGACTTCGCGTTGCACCCGGACGGCCTCGGCCGACACAATATTCCGCAGAGCCTGCTGGCGTTGCTCCGGCGTACCGTTCTCGATGATCTCGCGCAGGAGATAGGGGGGGACGATGCAATACAGCGAGCTTCTACAACAGTTCATAAGCCGTTCTCCTTGGCCTCGGGGGTAAGCAATTGCTGGGGCCACTTGAATTCATTGTACACCACTTACCTGATCGCCGTAAATACGGCGATTGCGGCTCTGATACTCGATTAAGCAGCCGACACTGACACTTCTCTTGATTAAAAATTTATTGCCGTCTATGGTCTTGCATCAATGTCGCGTTACAATTACATCCATAGAGGTCATTCATGGAAGAGAGCGGACTGAAACTATTACTCGAATATGATGTGAACCAGGACACACTCCAGGAATATTACCAGTTCGTGATGGGCCAGTACGTGCCGACCCTGCAATCCATGGGTCTGCAAATGAGCGAGGCCTGGCACACCGCCTATGGCGACGCCCCCAACCGCCTGCTCGGCTTCGTCTGCGGCGACAAACAGACGATGGACAACTTGCTCACCAGCGATGCCTGGGTTGACCTCAACGACCAACTGGAAAAATACGTCACGGATTTCCATTACAAGATCATCCCCTATCGCGGGGGGTTCCAGATTTAGCCGCCGCGGGGAATTGATTCGCTAACGCGCGATAAGCGATCGGGAATCGACAGCAGCGCCTCACCTCTCTCGCGCAATCATGGCCGCAACGCCCCTCATCTCCAGCACCGCCAACGCCCGGATCAAGCAGATTCGCGCTCTGGCGCAACGCAAGCAGCGCGATGCCGCCGGCTTGTGCGTGGCCGAGGGTATCTTCCACGTAGGCGAAGCGCTCGCGGCGGGCGCGGTCGACTATCTGATCTACGCCCCCGACACGCTGACCAGCCAATTCGGCCGCGAACTCGTGACCGGGGCCGAGAGAGACGGCATCCCCACCTATCCGGTAACGCCGGACGTGATGGCGAGCGTCGCGGGCAAGGATAACCCACAGGGACTGTTGGCCGTTGCCCGGCAACACATGGCCCGACTGGATGACCTGTCGGCCGCCACGCATCCCTGGATGATCGCCCTGGTCGCCCCGCAAGACCCCGGCAATGTCGGGACGATCCTGCGCACGATCGACGCCGTGGGCGCTTCNNCTGCTGCTGGGCAGCGAGCGCGAAGGGCTTTCCGCCGAGCAATCGGCCGCGTGCGACGTCCTGCTACGCCTGCCCATGCACGGCCGGGTCAGATCGCTCAACCTGGCGGTTGCGGCAGGCGTCTTTCTGTATGCCATGCATGATAGTATAGGCAAGGCTCCCGCCCCCCACAGCTGAAGTAATACGCAACGCACTCGATTTAGGAGACGCTCCCTTGGCCGCATTGTCCCCCGCCAAAGCTAACGCAAAAGGCCGGCGATCCTATGATGATCGCCGGCCTTTTTGTCTGGTTCAGGAACTGCTTGGGGCGCTTATTAAGCGAGATAATCGATCAGCCAATTGAAGACGTTCTTGCGGCTGCGAACGTTGCCGGGCAGCGCGGAGCGAATCGCTTCCTCGACGCGCTTCACATCTTCTTCGGTCTCATAGCCAAAATGGTTAACGACCTTCTGGATCATCGGAATCACTTCATATCCCTGGCGGCGGCTGAACATGATTCGGTCGTGGGCGACGCTTTTCTTGTCGTCCCCTTCCCCTGCCGTCCATTGAAATTTCTTGACGTCAAGCATCGCTCGCTTCACCTGAATTGCCATCTATTGCCTCCAAAACTTTTCTGTTTAACGCCCGCTCGATAAATTCATGTCCCCTCAGGTGGGCCATGAGGCCGAACAGCGGCCGGTTGTTCGCGCCTTAATTTGCCGGAATCCTCGCAATGAGTGACAGTCCCCTGTCCCACCCTCGCCGTGCCGGTCAATCAGTACGTTGGTAGTAACTTTACACGATACCCGGTACGCCTGTAACATTACGGGGCATACCCGATTAGCGTGGGGTTGATCCACGGACGTGGCCTTTCACGTCGTTCATGGTGAAAGCTTTTCCCCGCCTTCAAGAGGGTTGTACTCGCCCTGACCGCCACAGCTACCAACTTCACTCATTCGCTCAGATCGAACATCCAATTCGCTGCCTGTATCTTCGTATCCAGTTCGCGGTAGGCTTGCGCCAGATCATCGGTCCGCTGCTGCAACGCGGCCACATCGATCGTCGTCTGAAAGCGCACTTCGCTCTTGGTGAAACGATCCTGCCGGATGGCCGCGCTCTGGATCAGTCCGTTGAGAATCGAATGGCGCAGCTTCAGATCGTCGCGGTCGGCGATAGCGTCCGCGATGGTTCGGCCGTCGTCGAGCCGGGCGGTCGTGTTGGTGCGGTTGATTTGGCGGATGAGGCGCGTCAGTTCGGTCACAAGCCTATCCACCTCGCCAAGCAAATCCGCCGGGTCTTCGGCCGGGCGATCCCCTTCCTGCACCTTGGCGACGCGCGCCAGTCGCTCTCTCAGAAGTTCCAGCCGTTTCTTGTGATCGGAGCGCAAGATGAGCGCTTCAGCCAGTTTCATAGGTCTACTCCATCTGCCCAAGAGTTATGCCGGTCACTGATAGCAGGTTTGAATGTGCAGTCAATGGTAGCACATTCAGAGTGGATCAACACCGACCTCTTGGCAGCCGGCGATGAGTTTGCCATCCCCGGTCGCTGACTCGTCAATCATTAGACGGTATAATCACGATATGGGTCGCCTATTCGCGGACACGTCCCAAATTATGGAGGATGAACTCATCCACCGGCTCGGTCAGGTTCCGCCCTGGCGCAGGCTGGAGATGGTAACTCTATGAGCGATCTCTTCTCCCACGCCGCCCGGCAGCGAGTTCAGCAGGAAGCGCCGCTGGCTGCCCGGATGCGACCGCGCACGCTGGACGAGTTCGTCGGCCAGAGCCACATCATGGGGCCGGGTCGCCTGCTGCGCCGGGCCATCCAGGCCGACCAGCTCTCCTCGCTCATCTTCTACGGCCCGCCGGGCACCGGCAAGACGACGCTGGCGATGGTCATCGCCAACAGCACCCGCAGCCACTTCATCACCATCAACGCCGTGCTGGCCGGGGTCAAGGAGATCCGCGAGGCGATTGAGATAGCCAAAGAACTGCGCGAACTGCACAGCCGCCGCACCACCCTCTTCGTCGACGAGGTGCATCGCTGGAACAAGGCCCAGCAGGACGCGCTGCTGCCCCACGTGGAGAACGGCACGATCATCCTCATCGGCGCGACGACCGAGAACCCCTACTTCGAGGTCAACAAGGCGCTCGTCAGCCGCAGCCGCATTTTCCAGCTCCGACCGTTGACCGAGGACGACCTGCAGGCCATCGCCATTCAGGCGCTCAATGATCCCGAACGCGGCTACGGCAACCTGAAGGTCGAATTGCAGCCCGAAGCGCTGGACCACCTGGTCGACGTCGCCAACGGCGACGCCCGCGGCGTGCTCAACGCGCTGGAGCTGGCCGTAGAGACGACCCCGCCGGACGAGAGCGGCGTCATCCACATCGACCTCGACGTGGCCGAGGAGTCGATCCAGCGCCGGGCGGTGCTCTACGACAAGGACGGTGACGTCCACTACGACACCATCTCCGCCTTCATCAAGAGCCTGCGCGGCTCCGACACCGACGCCGCGCTCTACTGGATGGCCAAAATGGTCTATGCCGGGGAAGACCCGCGCTTCATCTTCCGGCGCATGGCCATCTTCGCCGGGGAAGATGTGGGCATGGCCGACCCACAGGCGATGGGCGTCGTCGTCAACTGCTGGGAGACATTCGAGCGCATCGGCATGCCGGAGGGGCGCTATCCGCTGTCGCTGGCGGCCATCTATCTGTCCACCGCGCCCAAGTCCAACTCCGCCTTCGCCTTCTTCGACGCGCTGGGCGTGGTGGAGAAGGAGCGTGATGCCGACGTGCCCAACCATCTGAAGGACGGCAGCCGCGACAAGGAGGGCTTCGGCCACGGCGAGGGGTATCTCTATCCCCATGCCTATCGCAACCACTGGGTCGCCCAACAGTATCTGCCCGACGCGCTGCAAGGAAAGGTCTTCTACCAGCCCGGCGAGTTGGGTTACGAGCGAGCCATCCGCGACGACGTGACCCGGCAGCGCGAGGCACAACTGGCGGCAATGGTTGAGGGCGAGGGCGGCGCGCCGGGCCATCTGGAGATACTGACCACCAGCCCGACCAACCGCACAAAGGACGCCTGGCTGCAACGCACCGTGGCGAGCAGCGGCCGTCAACTCGGTGGCCTGCGCGACCGGCTGTTCGAGATGGCCGAGATTCAACGCCATCACCTCATCCTCGACGCCAACGCCGGGAGTGGGCTGCTCACGTGGGAGGCCGTGCGGCGCGCGCCGGAAGGCGGCGTGTGGGCGCTGGCGGCCGACGAAGCGGCGGGCGAGGCGCTGCGCCAACAGGCCGCCCGCCTGCCGGAGGTCGAGCGACCGGCCATCCTCGTCGGCGAGCCGGCCGAACTCGAATACTTGCTGTCATTGCGTGGCGAGGCCGACGTGCGCTTCGACCGTATTCTCGATCGTAATGCGCTTTCTCCCTCCAGACCTGATAGGTTGGCTGCTGACAGGAGCCGGCTGGAAACCTGTCAGGTCTTCGCCGCCCACCTGCTACCCGGCGGCCNNCACCTCGACCGCTGGTTCGGCGCAACTGCGGGCGACGGGCGGCCGAGCTATCGCGAGCGACTGGCGGCCGGAGGCGTGACGCCGGACGAGACGGAGAAGATCGAGCGATTGTTCCGCAACCAGTTGCTCGACCGGACCGTCGGCTGGCGGTCGCGGCCGGCCTACATTCGCGCCGAGAAATCTGACGAGGGCTGATGACAACGTATCACGCAATCAAACCCTGGCAAGTTCACTACCCCGATCCCATCCGTGGCGCGGCCGGCGACCGCCTGACGCTCGGCCGCCGCGACGACGAGTTCCCCGGCTGGGTCTGGGCCACGGCCGCCGACGGCCGCGCGGGCTGGATCCCCGAAAGTTGGCTGCGCGTCGAGGGCGAGAGCGACCGGCTCATCCGCGACTACACAGCGGCCGAATTGCCGTTGGTGCCGGGCGATGTGGTCAGCGGGGAGCTTGTGGAGAGCGGCTGGTTATGGGCAACAGATGCGAGTGGTCGAGAGGGATGGGCGCCGCTGGATTGCCTGCGACTTATTAACGAATAACCTGCACGGTGTTGCCATTCGGCACACGTTGTGGTATTTTATGAAAAATAACTTCCAGTGGAACGAGGAAAAGAACCGGTTGTTGAAGGAAGAACGGGGCGTTTCATTTGAAGAGATCGTGACCCATATTCTTCAAGGCGACCTGCTTTCGATTAAAGAACATCCAAACCAGGAAAGATACCCCGGCCAACAAATGTTTATTGTTCGTATGGGTGATTACGTCTATCTCGTACCCTTTGTTCAGGAAAATGATGTTACATTTCTGAAAACGATCTATCCTAGCAGGAAAGAAACGCGACATTATCTCAGGAGATCGAAACAATAATGGACAACAACGATAAATTCAACACAGAATTTCTGGATGAAGAAGAGCGCGATCTCATTGAATCCTATGAAAGAGATGAATGGGTTCCCATTCCAAATATGGAAGCCCGTATTACCGAATATCAGGAAGCTGCCCGGACCTTCTTCCGCAAAGATCGCCGCGTCAACATCCGCATCTCAAACCGGGACATTCTGGCCCTCCAGGAAATCGCCCAGGAAGACGGCATCCCCTATCAGACGCTCATGTCCAGCATCCTCCACAAATACGTCACCGGGCGGCTGGTGGAGCGGCCGCGGACCACACCTCGTGCAATGGAATATGCTATGCGCGAAGATCGCGAATCTTACGACGACTAACGCAGATTCGTTACGGCCGTAAAAGAGCCAACCGCAGCCCGCACCTCTTCGACACGTTCCAATTGTCGAAAGAGTCCCTTTATGTTACGATGCCGACCGTCATATCAAACAAGCGCGGAAAAGGTGCGAACCATGCCTACCGAAAGACAACATACTCTCCGTCAGACCAGGCTCACCTCCGTTTTGCTGCGCTTAGGCATGATTTGAAGTAACCCTGACGCCTTACGGCGTTGCGAACCCACTTCCCGCAACCCATTCGAGGCTATCGTCCGACTTCCCCGTCGGCCGCAACTTCCCCTAGGCATCGGCCAAATCAGGCAGGCATAACGCCCTCTGACGCGAGGTGATGTTGTGCTGCCCGGCGATGTCCCCACCAACATCAGGGGTAATCACCACGCCCCCATCACCTCCAGGTATCCCGTATATTTTTGCCGCTATGCCGGCGGCCCGGTCTTATTGCATGTAAGGAAAAGCTTGTGAATTCTCGAAGCGGGAAATTCTTGTCCTATTACAGGCCCTATTTAGGGCTATTCATGACGGATATGGCATGCGCGTTTATCGTATCGGCCGTCACGCTGCTGCTGCCCCTCTGCATACGGTTCGTCACCAAAAACATACTGGAGGGAAATACGCCCGATGCGCTCAGCCAACTCTATATGATGGGCGCGATTATGCTGGCCCTGGTAGCCGTTCATACGGCATGCAGCCTGTTTGTGGACTATCAGGGGCACATGATGGGCGCGCTCATGGAAAGCGACATACGCCGCGAGTTATTTGATCATTATCAAAAACTGTCGTTTCGCTTTTATGACGAACAAAGAACGGGTCAACTAATGACGCGGATCACAAATGATTCGTTCGACCTCGCCGAACTGTTCCATCATGGGCCTGAAGACATCATCATCTCATCGCTGAATTTTATCGGCGCATTCATTATCCTGTTCAGCATCGACGTCGAACTTACCCTCATCGTCCTTCTCTTTCTGCCGATCATGGCGATTTATGCGTTTTACTTCAATAAACGGATGAGGATCGCCCTGCGAAAGAGCAAGGATCGAATCGGCGATATCAATGCCCAGGTTGAAGACACGCTTTCGGGCATCAGGGTCGTGAAGTCCTTTACCAACGAGGATATTGAGAAGCGGAAGTTTGCCCATGAAAACGGCCGCTTCGTCGAGAGCAGGCGAGAATCATATCGAAGCGAAGGCTATTTCTATAACGGATTGATCGCCTTCACCCACCTGATGACCATCGCAGTGGTCGTATTTGGCGGTGCGGCCATCGTGGGCGCTGCTTTGGATCTGGCCGATTTGCTGACGTTTTTGTTATACGTCGGCATCCTCATCGAACCGATTAACCGATTCGGCAATTTCACCCGGTTGTATCAGGAGGGAATTGCCGGCTTCGATCGCATTATGGAGGTGCTGGAGGTAGAGCCGGATATCCGGGATGCGGACCATGCCGTCGAACTTGCGCGGGTTCAGGGGAGCATTGAGTTCAATGATGTGAGCTTTAGGTATGAAGAAGGCTCCGGCCACGTCCTGAAAAATATCTCGCTGAGCATAAGGGCCGGGGAATTCGTTGCGTTTGTGGGTTCTTCAGGAGCCGGTAAAACGACCTTGTGCTCCCTGATTCCCCGTTTCTATGAGGCGACTGAGGGCGAGATGCTGCTCGACGGCAGGAATGTCCGGGATATTCGCCTAAGCTCATTAAGAAGGAACATCGGCATTGTTCAGCAGGATGTCTATCTGTTTGCCGGAACGGTCGCGGAGAATATTCGCTACGGCAAACCGGGCGCAAGTCTGGAGGAAATCGTTGCCGCGGCCAAAAAGGCGAATGCCCACGGGTTTATTATGGGGCTGCCCGATGGGTATGAGGCACGTATAGGTCAACGAGGCGTCAAACTATCGGGCGGGCAAAAGCAAAGGCTGAGCATTGCGCGGGTTTTCCTGATGGATCCGCCCATCATTATCTTCGACGAGGCAACGAGCGCACTGGATAATGAGAGCGAAAAGGCCGTTCAGGATTCATTGGAGAAGTTGGCCGATAATCGCACAACGCTTGTCATCGCCCATCGCCTGTCCACAATACGAAATGCGCAAAGAATCATCGTGCTAACTGATGATGGGATCGCTGAGCAAGGGTCGCATGAGGCGTTAATCGCAGTGAACGGAAGCTATGCGAATTTGTATGGTCAATGATTGCACGGCGGCCGAGTTGTCGCTGGAGCCAGGGAATGTGGTTAGCGAGGGCGTATGGAGAGTGGCCGGTTTTGGGCGGTGAACACAAATGAGCAGAAGGGTGCGTGTCATTGGACTGTCTGATGATGGCCCGCTAGCTGATTAGATTACGCCGGACAGCTTCTACCGCGGCACCTGTTCGCGTTGCGGTACCAAGTTTGATGTGGATGTTTTCCAAATGAAAACATACGGTACGGGGATGGTTACCATGATATCGAAAGTCATCTCTCCGGATCTTGTAATGTTCTCATTAATTTTCGGGGCCTATAATGATCGCAAACGTCAAATTTCCGACATCTTCATGAATATTACAACGTTCGACTTCAAACAAGAGGCCACCGCCCTCTCCGACGATCTGATTCGCGTCCGCCGCGACCTCCACCGCCACCCGGAACTCGGCTTCCAGGAAACGCGCACGGCTGCCATCGTGGCCGAGACGCTGACCAGGCTAGGGCTTGAGGTGCAGACCGGCGTCGGCCAGACCGGCGTGGTTGCCTTGCTGGAAGGCGCGCGCCCCGGCCCCACCGTGCTTCTCCGCTTCGACATGGACGCCCTGCCCATCCAGGAGGAAAGCACCCACGAGTACGTCTCGACCAATCCCGGCGTTATGCACGCCTGCGGCCACGACGGCCACGTGGCGATGGGTCTGGGGCTGGCGCGCATCTTCGCCGGCCGACAGGCGCAAATGGCCGGCTCGCTCAAGTTCCTCTTCCAACCGGCCGAGGAAGGGTTGGGCGGGGCGCTGGCGGTCATGGCCGGCGGCGCGCTGGAGAACCCGCGGCCGGACGTGGCCCTGGCCATGCACCTCTGGTCGCCCGTGCATCTGGGTCAGGCGCGCGTCGTCGAAGGCCCGGCAATGGCCTCATCCAGCGTCTTCACACTCACCGTGGAGGGCCAGGGCGGCCACGGAGCCGCGCCACATCTGGCGACCGACCCGATCATCGCCGCGGCGCAGATCGTCCTCGCCCTGCAGAGCATCGTCAGCCGCAATATCAACCCCCACGACAGCGTCGTCGTCTCCATCGGCGAGTTCTCGGCCGGCACGACCTTCAACGTCATCCCCGAACGGGCCATCCTGAAGGGTACGGTGCGCAGCTACGACAAGGCCACCCACCGTGTGGTCTACCGGCGCATCCTGGAGATGGCGACCAACGTGGCAAGAGCTTTCGGCTGCCGGGCGACAATGGAGACGGTGGCCATCGTTGCCGCCGTGGTCAATGCGCCGGAGCCGACGGCCGTCGTTCGTGCCGCGGCCGAGCGTGTGCTGGGCGCGGACAACATCCTGGAGCATCGCACGATGGCCGCCGAGGATATGGGCTTTATATTGGAAGAGGTCCCCGGCTGCTACTTCTTCGTCGGTTGCAGCAACGGCGACCCGGCCACGCAGCTCCCCCACCACCATCCGCGCTTCGACTTCGACGAGCGAGCCATGGTCAACGGCGTGGCGCTCATGGCTGAAGCGGCCGGAAGTTACGTGCTCAAATGAGGCGATCCATGACGGCCGGTCATGACAGGAAATAGACCAGAAGCCCAACGAGCGCCGCCCCAAGCACGACAACGGGCACATTTATTTTTGCGTTCCAACGGAAAAGCACAATCAGGCCACCCAGAAAGATGAGCAGGGAGAGCCAACCGGAGATCGCATCTCTGAGCAGCACGAGGGCCGTGGCGGCGATCAGACCGACCACCCCGGCCGTAACGCCGTCAAGGATGCTGTGGAACGCCTTGTTTTCGACGACCTTCTCAAGCAGCTCGTGCCCGATCAGGGTCATACCAAAAGCGGGCAGAAAGATGCCCAACGTTAGCGCGACTGCCCCCAATAGCCCCCCACCCAGATAGCCGACAAACGTGCCGAAGATGACCAGCGGAGCAGGCAAAATGCCGGCCAGCGCCAACCCGTCGAGAAATTGGCTATCGGTCATCCAACCGCTGACGACGACCGCCTCATTGCGCAGATAAGGGATCGCGGTATACGCGCCGCCAAAGGTCAGCAGGCCGGTACGCAGCCCCAGTGTGAACAGGGAAAAGGTTGAAGGGACGCTTTCGGAAACGACGCCGGTAGCCTCAAGAGCAACCTGCCCGGCACTCAGACGGGCAAACAGCAAGGCCACCGTAGCCACCCCACCAGCCAGAAGCAATACCGCGCCCAACTTGCCGCGACCTTGCCCCACCAGCAGGTAGACCAAGCCGGCGACGGCCAGGTTCAGGAGAAAATGAACCCCGGCAAAGTGCGCGCCGGCGGCCAGGACGGCAATGGCCCAAAGCCATCGGTTGTGAAGCACGTGGCTGCCGATGCGGTGGACAGCCCGCACAATCAGCGCCCCCACGGCGGCCTGCATCCCCAGAAAAGCGGCCGAAAAAGCCGGGGAGTTAATCCCATAGGCAACGTAGAACCAGGAAAGCAGCAACATCAAGACAAACCCGGGCAGCACGAAGCCTAGTCCGGCCACCGTCCCGCCAATCCGGCCGCGCGACAGCATCCCAAAATACACACAAAGCTCGGTGGCCTCCGGCCCAGGGAGAATTTGATAAACGCCCAGCACGCGGTTGAATCGCTCGCGGCTAACCCACTGTTCCTCCTCCACCAACTCCTGGCGGATTAGAGCTATTTGGGCGACGGGGCCGCCCCAGGCCAAAAGCCCAAAGCGCAGAAAACGCAGGAACAGGCGGGTATAGGATTCTCGCGGGGTGTTAGTGACTGGGTTGGAGGGCGTAGACGGCGCAGTCATATAGATCGTTTTTGCTACGGGGACGAGGCATCGACGACCTGGAACTCATGCCGGGCAGTGGCCCGATTACCGGCAGCGTCATAGACGGTCACCACCAGCGTGAACGAATCCCCCGCTCGCCCGGCGTCGACCGTATGGACGAAAATCTGATCCACCTGGCGAAAGGGGTTGATGTCGTCGCGGCCGAAGTCGGGGATCGTCCATTCGGCACGGACGGCCGCGTCGCTCAGAATGGTGAACCAGGTCTCCTCGTTGAGCGGCGCTTCGGTTGGGCCGTCGATCTCGACGGAGAGTTGCGCCGATGGCGTGGCAGCCGGCGGCGGTTGCACGCGGGAAGCCTGAAGCTGGATCAGCCCGAAGATACCGACAATGAGCGCAGCCAACAGCGTCGCCGCCGCGCCGATAGCGGCGACGACGATCTGGGTATTCACTTCGCCGTCGGGGTTGCGGAAGATGTTTTTCATGACCCACTGTCCTCGCCGCTCGCCGGTCATCTTCAGGATGGTGTGGGAGCGAAGTATAGAGTGGGCCACGGGTCGCGTCAACGATCGGCGGAACTCGTCGGATAAATCTGTAACCAGGCTTGGCAATGCGTCGTCAACGGCGTCGCGTCGCATGGCCCGTCCTGCACGAACAGCTCCGCGATCTCCACGTACCCATCGGCGTTCACAAGGCCATAGGCCAGCGCGGTGCGCTCGGCATACGGTTGCCACTCCGTGGGCAAGACGGGCGGTTCTTCATCCACCAGCAGGCCTGCCATCGTCTCCAACGGGCCGCGCAGCCACATGTGGGGGTTGCCGGATGTGGAGATAACGCCGCTGGTAGGTATACGCACCTCCCCGGTCTCGGGCGTCATTTCCAGCAGCGTCGGGATGAACCACGCCTGCCATACCCCGCCGCGTTCGATGGCGATGCTGTCGGCCACCACCTCGTTGGGCGCGATGAGCCGGCCGGCTACCCAGACGCGCTCGCCCGGACCGGGTCGCTCGACGGCGTTGGCATTGAACCAGTGATCGATCGGCTGGCCGCGGAAATGAACGCGAAACGCTTCGACGCGAATGAGCCAGGTTTCACCCGCGTCGGTCACCAGGGTGAATCGATACGGGAATGTCTCTTCCTGCCAGCTCTCGAATGTGCCTTCGACACCGCCTGCGCCTTCGTCCGGCACGTAAGGAGCCGCGGCCGGATCAACGATCTCGCCGGCGGCCGTCTCGATCGGCCGCGTGTCGATGACCAGCCCCGCGCCGACCTCCCAACCGGTGGGAATCTCCGTTTCCCCATTCAGTTCGCCATAGAGGAAAAGGTTCTCCAGCATTGTCCGAAAGGTCTGCGGCTCGCCCTCCGTCACCGGCAGCGTCGCGCTGTTGAACAGGATACGATAGCGATACTCGCCGGCATCGAACAGAACCACGGCAAAATCGTTGGTTCCCCAGCGGGCCGGATGATAATGGAAGACGGCCGGCCGCCCCAACACAGTCGCGTTGTAGGCCACCGGCTCATCGGGGAAGTCGTGGATGGCTCTGTCCGGAAAGGCGTTGACCCAAGCCGCGAGGTCAGGCTCCAGCCCGGCTCGATCCCACATGCCGACAACCACCTCAGAACCCGTCTCCGGTGACGTGAAAATGGCCTGATGGATCAGCCCACTCGGTTGCGTGACCGAGCGCACCGACCACGCTTCAGGACGGACGATGCGATAGGCATGGGCTGTGTTCTCGTACCACGTCCAGCCGGTGGCCGGCAGCGCGGCCGTCGGCAGCGGGATCGGGATTGGCGTTGGAGCGATGGTGGTCGACGTAGCGGGCGGTATGGCCGCGGCCGTCGGTTCCGACGTCGTCTCTGGAACAGGGGTAGCCGTCGCGGTCGATAGTAACGGTGGAGTGGAGAATGGAGACGGGGCGACTGAATTGCACGCGACCAGAAGACCCAGGGCCGCGACGCAACTTGCCAATGCGAATATTGTGCGCAGCTTGATCATAAGTTCATGGTAGCGGCTTTGGATCATGGCCGCAAGTGACTTAAGACACTCCTTATGGATGACAGTCGGCGTGTTATTCCAGCACCAAAATATCCCCTACAATCCAGTAAGGCCCTTTGCATCCATCGGCAAACGACGACAGAAGCAGCAATTCACCGTCCAGCAGCGGATCGATTTCCTCGATGATGCGGCCGCCATTGACCACCACCTCGTCGCCCACGCGCGCCACGCGCTCCGTGCTTTGCAGGTTAAATACTCCCACCCCGTCGCCGTCAAACCCAACGGCGTAGGTCGCCGGCCAGACCGGCAGGAAGCCGATATCATGATAATAATCAGGAATGGGCAGCCGCAAACAGCCTTCCTCCTGAATCAGCCGCCCGCGAATCAACTCATCGCCCAGGTAGTCCGGCTTCACCGGATCGCGCTGCTGCAATGGGAAAGCCCGCAGATCGAACTCATTCGCCGGTATGACGCGACTGAAGCGCGCTTCCCCACCTCCAGAAGGGATGACAAGCTCGTCTCCCGCAATGGTATAAGTGGACCAATTGGTTATCGCGTCGGCCATAGTCGTTTCCAGATCTATGGCCGCGGCGCTGCTGCGCTCGCAGCTTATGCCGCGCATGATGACCATCTCGATATTGAATCGCTCCTCATCGACACTGGAATTGGCATTGATCTGGTTACACCCATTATTGAATGACAGCCCACCCTCAAACACTTCCAGAAACGGAATGGGGTCAGTCGGCACCTCGTGCGCACCGCCGGTATCGGTGAACGACGTCAGCATCCAGCGCGTGTCCAGGATCGGCAAGCCGGCAGGTTTGCGGCCGATCCCCGAACAGCCCGCCAGCCAGATCGCCGCCAGTCCCAACCCAAGCAGCGTAGCGTTCTTCATCCTCAATACTCCGGAATGGCGCAATTCTCTACCTAACGGATAATTATAACATGACACCCTTCGATTCTTCTTCGCTTCGCGTCATCTGCCTCGCCGGCGGCGTCGGCGGGGCCAAGCTGGCCGACGGCCTGGCTCGCGTCCTGCCGTTGGAAAACCTGACCGTCATCGTCAACACCGGCGACGATTTTCGCCATCTGGGCCTGACCGTCTGCCCCGACCTGGACACGGTCATGTACACGCTGGGCGGCGCGGCCAACCCGGAGACGGGCTGGGGCCGCGCCGGGGAGAGCCGGCGCACGATGGACGAGGTCGGCCGCCTCGGCGGCCCGGACTGGTTCACCCTGGGCGACCTCGACCTGGCCACCCACCTGACCCGCGCCCATTGGCTGGACGCGGGCGAGACGCTGACGGCCGTCACCCGCCGCCTGTGCGCCGGGTTCGGCATCGGCCCGACCGTGCTGCCCATGAGCGACGCCCCCGCGCCAACGCTCATCGAGACGGAATCGGGCGAGATACTGCCCTTCCAGGTCTGGTTCGTGCGCGAGCGGTGGCAGCCGGCCGTGCGCCGCGTGCTGCTGCCCGAAGACGTGCGTGCCCCGGCGGCCGTCATCCGCGCTCTGGAGGCGGCCGATCTGGTCATCATCGCCCCCTCCAACCCGTTCGTCAGCATCGACCCCATCCTCAACGTCTACCCCATCCGGGAACTGATCGAGGACGTGCCGCAAGCGGTGGTGGCCGTCTCGCCCATCGTCGCCGGGCAGGCGGTGAAGGGGCCGGCGGCCAAGATGATGGCCGAGCGCGGGATGGATGTGTCGGCCGCGGCCGTGGCCGCTTACTACGGCCACTTCATCGACGGTTTCGTCTATGATTCGCGGGACGAAGGCATGGCCGCCGAGGACGGGCTGGCGCTGCTGTGCACGGATACGATGATGCACGATGCGGCCGATCGGGAGCGGCTGGCGCGGGAGGTGTTGGCGTTTGCCGAGGAATGGTTGAAATAAATGAGGTACGGCCCTCACACGAGAGCCGTACCTCATTTACTACTTCGTCCCGGCGCAGTTAGCGAAACTGTTCGCCCCTGCTGCCCTCCGTTACCACAACGACGACGCCAACCAATGCTCCACGGTTTCGATACCCATCCCCTTGCGCGCGGCGTAATCCTCTGCCTGGTCGCGGCCGATGCGGCCGATGCCGTAGTAGCGTGATTCGGGGTGGGCGATGTAGTAGCCGCTGACGGCCGC
>JRYI01005262.1_pt1 | contig 21316 bp, 18 predicted proteins | sample 235361 | NCBI WGS metagenome assembly JRYI01 (sample SAMN03074212, study PRJNA261471) | activated sludge metagenome | biome: Common Effluent Treatment Plant; feature: Wastewater; material: Activated sludge; isolation source: activated biomass in a lab-scale reactor treating industrial wastewater at...
TGGCAAAGTACTCTTCCGCGCCGCTTCGGCGAATGTAGACCTCGCCGAAGTCGAGCGTCGTCAGCAGCGGGCTGTGGTTGGGCAGCACGCCCATGCGCCCCTCGGCGCCGGGCAGGTTGACGGAATCGACCTGGCCGCTGAAGACGATTCGTTCCTGGGTGATGATGTCACATTGGATGGGCATATCCACCTCCATAATTAGGAATTACGAATTACGAATTGGAAGCGATCTTCATTCGTAATTCGTAATTCGTAATTCGTAATTGATATGAGGATCGCCATTCTCTCCGACATCCACGGCAACCGGCCCGCGCTAGAGGCGGTCGCGGCCGATATCGATGCGTGGCGGCCCGATGCGGTGCTGGTCAACGGCGATGTGGTCAACGACGGGCCGAGCAACGTCGACTGCTGGCGCTATGTGGCCCAACGGCGTCAGACCGACGGCTGGCAAGTGCTGGGCGGTAACCACGAGGAGTACGTCACCGAATGGCGCGACCCGGCCACGCCTCGCCACGGCCCGGCCTATGACCTGATCCGTCTCAGCCGCTGGACCTACGAGCAGTTCGGCGGCGACGTGGACGAACTGGCCGAGTTGCCCGAACGCTGGGAGCAAGTCGCGCCTGACGGGACAACGCTGGTCGCCATGCACGGCACATTGCTGGGCAATCGCGCCGGCATCTACCCGTTCACGCCGGATGAGACTGTCCGGCAGCGAATCGACACCACCGCGGCCGTGTTCGTGACCGCCCATACCCATGTACCTCACGTGCGCCAACTGGACCGCACGCTGGTCGTCAATGTCGGCTCGGTCGGCATCCCCGGTGACGGTGACGGCCGCGCTGCCTACGGCCGGTTGACGTGGAAGCAAGACCGGGGATGGCAATCGACGATCCGGCGCGTGGACTACGATCGGGCGGCGGCCGAGCGCGATTACTTCACCTCAGGGTTCATGGACGGAGCGGGGCCGGAGGCGGAACTGTCGCTGGTGCAATTTCGCATGGCGCGCGACGTGCGCACGCGCTGGTCGGCCAACTACCGCGAACGCATCCTGAACGGCGAGCTGTCGGTCATCGAATCGGTCGAGCAATGGCTGAGCCGCGACGAGTTTCGCGGTTATCGGCTGGCCGATGCGCCCGCGCAATACCTGTCGCCGCGCTAATCTCGTGCTCATAAAGCCGCCTGTCAGAGGCAAAATAGCGGCACTTTAGGGGCATTCATGAACTTTTGATACTTATAAACGGGCGGGGACTTGCGGATTTTCAGCCGCTTTCCTATAATGTTCGTGGATCTGGAAGAGGAATTTGTTTGAGTAACATTGATCTGTTGCTGTCTGGAACTATATTACCCTGGCTGCTAGGGCTGCTGCTGGTGCTGGGCTCCATGGCTCTTTTGATGTCCATGAAGCTTTGGCGTGATACCAAGCGGTCGCCCTACTTTTTTATGCGCCAACAAGCCGCCAAGCAGATGCAATCGTATCTGTCGGTATTCGTCGCCCTCATGTTGTTGGCGGTGGGCGTCGGCGTTTATGGTTGGCGCACGCCTGAAGATGCCACGGTGCGCATGGCGTTGATCACGCGGGCCAAGCCGGCGACCGCGGAAATCCAGGAGCTTATGGCCCAGCCGTCGGTTGCCGAACGCGCCACGGCCGCCGCAACGACAACGACAACGCGCGGCGGCGGTGTGGCCAACGTGCTGCTCGGCGCAGATGGGGCCTCCTCGCTGGCCCCCGAACTTCCCGCCGCCTACGACCAGGTTGAACCGCTTGTGGATCTGAAATCGACCACCGATCTCGGCACCGTCGTCCTCTCCAGCACCGTCACCGACGAATACAAGGCCATCAACCCCGCCAGCGTTTTCGGCGAAGGGTTCTATACGCTCTATGCCACTTTTGATTACAAAGACATGGCCGACGGCATGGCCTGGTCATGGGTATGGCGACACAACGGGCAGGTCATCGACGGCGGCAATGAACTGTGGGCCTATAGCGACGAAGGCCCGGGCTATATCTACCTGAGTCCCGAGGAAGGCTTCGCCGAAGGCCGCTACTCGCTCGAAGTCTGGGTCAACGGCGAACTGCTGGGCCAGGCCTCGGCGACCATGAACGACGCCGCCGTCTCGGCCGGCAACTAAATCCCGCGTTTACCAACGATGCGAACAAAGGCCCATCGGGCCTTTTTTGTTGTCTGGTTAGCACTATTACATTGAAAATCACAACTTGCTCGCAGGTTCGCGCGGGATGTTGAATATCTACAAATTAANNTGTTAACATGCAAAATCCCGCCGCTGATACGCAAAATCCGGCTGAAGCCGGTTGATGATGCGTTCGCAACCCGATTGGCGCGCCGCCCGGCAACGCGGTTTCGTGTACAGGCGTCGGGGTTCAATCCGCCGGAACCTATCGACCCGGCAGGCGACGGGCCAGAATCCCGGCGAACCGCTGCCACTCCTCGACGCGCAGCAATTGACTGACCAGCAGATAGACGACACCGCCGGCGGCCGTGCCGATGACGGCCCGCGACCACGTGGCCGCATCCGGCAGCCAGAGCAGCACCCCGGCGATGACCGCAGCCATCGCCAGCGACGCCAGCCCCATCCGCGCCAGGCCCGACAGCAGAGAGCGGCCATTCAACCCGCCCAGCCGGCCCCGCAGCAGCCACAACAGCAGGCCGACCTCGATCAGATTGGAGACGCTGAAACCCAGGGCCAGACCGCCCAGCGGCAGCAGGCCCAGCGCCGGAAACACCACATCGCGGAACCAGAGGCTCAATACCCACATCGCCAGGATTTGCGCCCCACCGATCAGCACCGGTGTCAGCGTATCACTGAGGGCATAGAACGCGCGGGCGATGACCTCAATCGCCGTCAGCGCGATGAGGCCGATGGCATAGAAGCGCAACGCGGCTGCCACCAGTATCGTCGCCTCGGCATCGAACAGGCCGCGCTCGAACAGGATCGTGACGTATGGCTCGGCCAGCATGATGAGCAGCACCGTGGCCGGAAGTCCCAGGAAAAGGATGAGCCGCAGTGAATCGCTTAGGATATGGCGCATCTCGCGATGGGCTGAGCGAGCGGCCAGCGTCGCCAGTGTGGGGAAGGCGGCGATCCCCAGCGCCTGGCCGAGGATGCCCTGGGGCATGATCAGGATGCGAAAGGCGGCGTTGAGCGCCGGCAACGTCCCCAGCGACATGGTCCCGGTCAGGAACAGGATGACGAACTTGTTGATCTCGCTGAAAGAAAGCCCCAGCACGCGCGGCCCCATCAGGCGCACTACCTGCCGGACGCCGGGGTCGCGCAGCGACAGGACGGGCGAGTAGCGCGCGTTGCGGCCGCGCAATGCCGGCAGTTGCACCAGCAGATGCCCCAACGCCCCGGCCACCATGCCCCAGGCCAGCCCGATGGCCGTGTCCAGCGGGTTGCCCTGCCCGACCCACGCGCCAACGATGCCCCCAATGATGATGCCCACGTTGTAGACCGACGGCGCGACTGCGGGCAGCAGGAAATGTTGGCGGGCGTTGAGCGCGGCCATGATGATGCCGCTGACGCCGAAGATGATCGGCGAGAGCAGCATGATGCGCATCAGATAGACCGTGAGCGGTAGCAAAGCCGGCTCCAGGGCGATATTTTCGGCGTAGAAAAAGGTGACGAACGGCGCGGCGAAGATCATCACCAGTATCGAGACGATCGTCGTGATGATTGTGACGAGGTTGATGACGGCCGAGAAAAGCCGCCAGCCGCCCGTCTCGTCGTCGCGGCTGAAGTAGGCGGTGAACGTCGGTATAAAGGCCGAGCCGATAGCGCCGCCGGCGACGATCAGGAAGATGGCCTCGGGAAAGCGGCCGGCGATATCGAACGCGGTTGCTTCCAGCGTCGTGACGCCGAGATATTGGCGGACGACGATCTCGCGCGCCAAACCAAGCACGCGGCTGAGAAGGGCCAGCGAGGCCACCAGCCCCGCGGCGCGAAAGACTTGCGTGCGTCCCGAATCGCCGTTCGAATGGGCAGAATGTTCCGTGTTATTCATGGCAGATCGGCCATTTGCAGAGGGGCGTCCTCCGTCATTCTACTATCCTTTTATTTGGGCAATAAAGACCTAACAAGTGAGGCCTCTCCAATGGTATCCTATGATCCTGAAATTGGTCGTTTGTGCTGAACATTGGAGAATAGGCAACCATGATAGAAAGCATTGCAACCGAAGGATTGATTCATAGCTCTAATGGCGATGGGCCGCAAGGGCTGAATGTAATTAAGGTGTCTGCTCGCTCCCGTACAGCGGCTGTGGCCGGGGCAATCGCCGGCGTCATGCGCGAGTCGGGTCACGTTGAGGTTCAGGCTATCGGCGCCGGGGCCGTCAACCAGGCTGTGAAGGCCATCGTGATCGCCAAGGGGTATCTGGCGGAAGAGGGCGTCCACATCGTCTGTGTCCCTTCTTTTGTCGATGTCGACATCGATGAGCAGGAGCGCACCGCCATTCGGTTTACTATTGAGCCGCAACGCTGACCGCAAATCCGTTTCCTGTAGGGGGCGCGACTTCAGGGTTGCGCCCTTTTTATTTCCCGGCATTGCCGCGCCGGACGACCAGCCACGCCAACAACCCCACGCCGAGGACCACTCCCGCGCCTGATACAAGAAGACCCGCCGGGAAAGCATCCGCGCCGGCGGATATTTCCCGTTCAGGCGTCGCCGGCGCGCCCGGTGTCGCTGCCGGCGGTGCTTCGGGCGTGGCGAGGTCGGTTGCCGGCTCATTACGGGTCGCGGCGATGGTGAGGCTGGGCGGGGTGGCGGATGGCTGTGGCGTGGCCGACGGAGCGGTCGACGGAGCGGGTGATGGCGTGGTCGACGGCATGAGTGCGGCCACGAAAGTGGCCTCATCACCGATGGCCGGCTTGCTGTCGATGGTTCGCCCGCCGTTCGTGTTTTCCTGGATCAAATAGTACGTCGTCCCGCCGATCATGCAGTAATCGGCGATGGTTTGCCGGCAAAGCGCGCCGGGCAATTGGACGGTGAAGACGCCATTCTCGGCTTCGATGGTCTCGCGTTTGCCCCACATATCGACCCACTCGGCTGTGTTGGCCGTGGCGGCGACGGTTGCCTCCTGCCCGCCGGGCAGCCGGGCGAACAGCACGGTCGTCGTCCGGCCGGGGTGCTCCAGCCGCACCTGACCCACGCTGTCCCATCGCTCGCGCTCGGCGGCCGTCACCTCGCCCAGCAGCCGGATGGCGACGCGATATGTATCGAACGCCGGACGGCGGCTGTTGTCCCAGCGTATAAGGCCGAACGGCTCCGGGTTGGCTGCCCGATCCCCCGCTGTGTCCTTCAGCTTGTAGACCGAGACGCGCTCGGCCCCGGCGGCAAACGCGGCGGCGATGGCCTGCGGGATGAAGGCGGCCTGCTCGTTCAACGACACGGCCAGCGTCCAGTTGTCTACCGTCCAGTACGGATCGTCCATCGGCGGCGCGTTGGTCTCCACCAGCCAGATCGGCTGATCCAACCCGTGATTTTCCAGGGCGTGATGAAAGGCATGGAGGACGTTGTAGACGGTATTGGGCTGGAAATAGAGATGGGCTGTGGCCACGTCGAAGTAATAGTTGTTGGCTGCGGCTTCGGGATCGGCGGCGACCACATCGAGGAACCGCGAGAAGTAGCCGGGATCCCAATAGTAAGTGAACGCGCCCAGATGGACGGCCGCGTCCGGGTTGGCCGCCTTGGCCGCCAGATAGGCCACGCGTTGCAACTGGACGAATTCCTCCAGCGTCCCGTCCCAGGTGTGGCCGGGCGCATCGCGGTCAGCGATGTCCGGTTCGTTCCAGATGATCCAGCGGTCGATGCGGCCCGCGTAGCGCTCCACGGCGTTGGTGACGAAGACGGCCCACGTGTTGTCGGGGTCATCGGGCGGCAAGGACAACCCACGCGGCAACCCGCGCCGGTCGCGCGCCCAATCGGGAATGCCGATGAGCAGCCCGACCACCTCGCGCCCGGCATCCAGTTCGGCCGCCAGCGCCTCGTCATCGAGCGGCGGTTGCCACTCGCGGGGGCTGTTGGGCTGCACCTCAGCCCACTGGAAGCGGGCGCGCGTCCACGCCGCGCCGAGACGACCGGCGGCGGCCGGGTCTTCGTAGCTCTCGATGACGCCGAAGCGAATATCGCCGGGTGGCGGCAGGGTAGCCGTTGCCGTCGGCTCCGTGTCACTATCTGTTGTCGTTGGTGTCGCCGTCTGTGCTTCCGACTCCGGAGTCGGCGAGGGATCATCCTGCGCGGTAGCCGGACCGGCCGCCAACGTCGCTGTCCATAGCGCCGTCAGCAGTACCATTGTCCACAGACCCACGCCGAACCGGCGGCTATTGTTCGTAAAAATATTCATCCAGCCCTATAGTGTACCCTGAAAAGGGTATGGCGACAGGGGGCGGGACAGCAAGCAATTGTGTGATACAATCGGCCGATACTCCAGGGAAGGACGGAAAATTGTCTCATGCGTACTTATCGACTCGCGCTCATCGGTTTCGGCAATGTCGGCCAGGGTCTGGCGACGATCCTGCGCGATCAGGGTCAACTCATTGCAAGCCAGCACGGCGCGGAATATCGCATCGTGGCCGTCAATACCGGCCGCCACGGCAGCATCTATAACCCCGAAGGATTCGACCCCGGTATGTTGCTGTCGGCCTATGAGCAGACCCAGCGCGTCGACACCGTCCCCGCTACCCAATATGGCTGGGACGTGCCCCGTGTCATCTATGAGAGCAATGCCGATGTCATCGTTGAGTTGACCTCCAGCGACCTGCTGAGCGGGGAGCCGGCGGCGGGCTACATTCGCGCCGCGTTGCGCCAGGACCGCCACGTCGTGACGACCAACAAGGGGCCGGTGGCGCTGTTCTACCCGGAGCTTTCGGCGGCGGCCGCCGAGCGCGGGGTCATGTTCGGCGTCGAGGGCACGGTGATGGGCGGCACGCCGCTGCTGCGCGTCGGCCGCGAGCTGCTGGCCGCCGCGGGCGTCTCGCGTATTCAGGGCATCCTCAACGGTACGACCAACTACATTCTGACCCGCATGGCCGACGGTGAGTCCTACAAGTCGGCGCTGGCCGAGGCTCAGGACAATGGCTATGCCGAGGCCAACCCCATCGCCGACGTGGACGGCTACGACGCAGCCATCAAGCTCGTCATCCTGTCGAACCTGCTGTTGGGCGTGCCGCTGAAGTTGGCCAACGTGGAGCGCGAGGGCATCCGCGAACTGTCGACGAAGGATGTCGTTCGGGCGCAGAAGGTGGGCGAGGTGTGGAAGATGGTCGGCTGGGTGGAGCGCACGCCGGATATGGTGAAGGCCTGCGTTCGGCCGATTCGCCTGCCGCAGAGCCACCCGCTGGCGTCGGTGTCGGGCGCAACCAACGCCGTCACCTTCGTGACCAAGCTGCTGGGGGATGTTACCATCATCGGCCCCGGCGCGGGTCGCGTCGAAACCGGCTACGCCGTCCTGTCTGACCTGCTCGAAATCCACCAGCGGATGATGTAAGAAGGGGAGAATCCACAGATTCCACAGATTTATGGGAAGATCTTATCTGCGTAATCTGTGGATAGATCTCTTCTAGCCCCCTCGCCAGTCGCCGGGAGCGGCCGTGCTCTCCACCACCACGCGCCGGCCGAACGCCTTGCTCATCAATTCCACCGCGTTGCGTTCCGCTTCCCATATCTCCACCGCCGGGAATTCGTCGGCGAAGAGCGTCAGATAGAGCGTGTCGTCGTCCCAATGGGCGCCGATGTCGTCGACGTTGGCGTTGCGGCCGCGCTCCAGGAACTCCGCCAGCCGCAGAATGGCCGCCAGTTGCATCAGCCGCTCCTCGTCTCCCTCTTGCAGCAGAGTCTCGTAGCCGTCGATGCGCGGCCGNNGCCGCTTCAAGCAGCTCCCGCTCCTCGCCGCCGTAGCCGTGGAGCGGGGCCAGCTGCCGGAACAGCCGCCCGGCCAGAAAGCGCACCTGATTGGCATGGGCCTTGCTGTATTGATAAACCCGCGCCTTGTTGAGCACGCTGAACTGCCGCACGTCGCTGAGGACGGGGTAGCTCAGATGCTTCCAGAAATACTCGAAGAACAATCCCTCGCGCAGCCCATTAACGGAGATTGTGGCCTGTTCGGTCTGGAGTTGCTCCATCACCGCCCGCAGCACAAGCGCGCCGGGCAAAATGATGTCGGCGCGGTCGCTATGAAGCCCCGGCAGCGTTTCGCGCCGGCTCAGGGGCAGCGATGACAGCAGACGGATGTTTTCGTCCAGATCGTCGCGCGTGAGGACGAAGCCGTGGAGCGTGTTGAGCGGATAGGCGGAGCGGGCGGCGGCCATCGCGGCCATGTTTCGGTCCGTGCCGCCCAGCGCCACCAGATCCACCGGGCCGCCTTTCTTTTTGCGCTCGCTCAGCCAATCCACGGTAGCCAATTGCGCGGCGATCTCGCGGTGGACGGTTTCCAGTTCGGCCGCGGACGGGGGATCCTTGCGGATGAAGCGCTCCGACAGCGCCAGCGCGCCGAGGGGCAGGGATGCCCCTTGCTGATAGCGATGGTCGCGCACGCGGGAAATCTGCATGCTGCCGCCACCGATGTCGAGCACGTAGCCGTCACTGAGCGGAACCTCGTTCAGCGCTCCCAGCACGCCGTAATAGGCCTCTTTTTCGCCGTCGAGGATGCGCAGGGGCAGCCCCAGGTCTGATTCCACCTGCCGCACGAACTCCGCGCCGTTGCGGGCATCGCGGACGGCGCTGGTCGCGGTGGCGATGATCAGATCGACCCGCGTGCTGTCGCAGAAGCGCTTGAACAGGCGCAGCGTCACGAGGGCGCGGGCCATTGCCTCGTCGCTCAATCCGTCGGCCGTCATGCCTTGCCGCAAGCGCACCACCTCGCGAATCTCATCTTCCAGACGATAGGCATAGCCCGGCACGGCGGCCATGACCACCAGCCGGGCCGTGTTGGAACCCAGATCGATGATGGCGATGCGTTGTTGGGCAGTGGTGGGGAGCATGATGCGCTCATTATATGTTGATGTCGGGCGGCAGGCCACTGGCGGCCGACCATTGTCGATGGCTTCTCTCCCCTGAATCCTTTCTCCCTTTCTCTTCTTACCTTTGGACTTTGGATCAAATGTCTTGACAGGCATCCCTTTTAGCTGTATGATGTTCACAATAGCATATGAACAGATGATATAATCATCATATGTCTGTATAGCGAGAGAAAAATGTACTCACCCATACGCGCGCCCCAACTCTATAAATACGTCGTCCAGCAGATCAAACAACGCATCATCGATGGCGAGCTGGAGATTGGCGACCAATTGCCGCCCGAACAAAGCCTGGCCGATCAATTTGGGGTCTCGCGCATCGTTGTTCGCGAAGCGATCAAGGCCCTGGAACACGAAGGGCTGGTCGAAGTGCGACAGGGGCGGGGTACCTATGTCACCGACGGGACATCGACGGCCTTCAGGGAATCGCTGTCGCTCATGATGAGCCTGAGCAGCGCGGGGGTCTTCGCCAATCTGGCCGAGGTGCGCGCTCTGCTGGAGCCGGGCATCGCCGAGATGGCCGCCCGGCGGGCGACCGAAGAAGACATCGAGGCCCTCGAGCAGGCCGTCGACGTGATGGGCGCCAGTCTGAACGATCCCGAAGCCTTTGTGCAGGCCGACAGCGCCTTCCATATGGCGCTGGCCGGGGCGACGAAAAACGAGCTGATCGTCAAGCTCATCGAACCCATCGTCGATCTGATGCACGCCATGCGGCTGAACCTCGCCGAGACGCCCGCCGGTTTGCAGCATGGGCAATATCACCATCTGCGCATCCTGGCCGCGGTCAAGGCGCGCGATCCGGAAGCGGCGCGCGAAACGATGACGCGCCACATGGAACAAGTCAACGAAGATATACGCGGCGAGGACGAACAGTAACGGGCGGCGGGATGCGCCCGGGGGGGGACACAGCCTTATGAGTCATGAAGAAGGGAAAAGGGCGGGGGCGGAACCGGATATCGAGACGCTCCTGCATCTGTATCAGCAACTGGTTTCCATTCGCCTCTTTGAAGAAGCGGTCAACGATCTGTATCTGAGCGCGAAGATGCCCGGATTGGCCCATCTTTATATCGGGCAGGAAGCGGTCGCGGTCGGCGTCTGTGAAGCCCTGCGGCGCGATGACTACATCACCAGTACACACCGCGGCCACGGCCATTGCCTGGCGAAGGGCGCCGACGCCGACCGCATGTTTGCCGAGCTGCTGGGCAAGGAGAGCGGCTATTGCCGCGGCAAGGGCGGCTCCATGCACATTGCCGATCCTGAGAGCGGTAATCTGGGGGCCAACGCCATCGTCGGCGGAAGCATGGGTATCGCCACCGGCGCGGCGCTCTCGGCCAGGTTGCGCGGTACCGACCAGGTCGCCGTCTGCTTCTTCGGCGAGGGCGCGCTGGGGCAGGGGCTGTTCTATGAAGTGATGAACATGGCTTCCCTGTGGTCTCTGCCGGTGCTTTTTGTCTGCGAGAACAATCTCTACAGCGAATACACATTCTATCGTGAGACATTGGCGGGCGAACCGACGGCGCGGGCCGCGGCCTTCGGTATCGAGAGCCTGGTCATCGACGGCCAGGACGTTGTCGAGGTCTATGGCGCGGCCCAGGCCATTATCGGGAAAATGCGCGCCGCGCCCGCGCCCTTCTTTCTGCAATGCAACACCTATCGCTATCACGGCCACCACGTGGGCGACATCGACCGCAAATATTACCGCTCGAAAGCGGAAGAGGAAGAGTGGCGCGGTCGCGACCCCATCACGCTCCTCGGCGACGTCATCCTGGCCGGCGGCCGCGCCGACCAGGCCATGCTCGACCAAATCAGCCGAACCGTTGAAGCCGACACGGACCACGCCGTCCGCGCCGGACTGGCCGCCCCCTATCCCGACACCACCGAGGTAGAACGATTTGTCTACGCCTGATTCCACCGATCGTCAGCTTACATTTGGGCAAGCCGTGCGCGAGGCCTTGCAAGAGGAAATGCGGCGCGATTCGACCGTGTTCATCATCGGCGAGGATATCGCCGAAGCCGGCACCCCGTTCAAGGTACTGTCCGGGCTTGTTGAAGAGTTCGGCACAGGGCGCGTCATCGACTCGCCCATTTCAGAGGCGGGTATTGTGGGCATGGCCGTCGGCGCGGCCATGACCAACAGCCGTCCCGTGGTCGACATCATGTTCGGCGATTTCCTGACCCTCATTATGGACCAGATCGTCAACCAGGCGGCCAAAATCCACTATATGTCGGGCGGGAAGTGGCGCGTCCCCCTGGTCATTCGTACCACGCTGGGAGCGACGCGCCGCTCGGCCGCCCAGCACAGCCAAAGCCTGCACGCCTGGGTGAGCCACGTCCCCGGCCTGAAGGTGGCCCTGCCCGCCACGCCTTATGACGCCAAGGGGCTGCTCAAGACAGCGATCCGCGATAATAATCCGGTCATTTTCTTCGAAGACAAGATGATGTATCAGCAGAAAGGGCCGGTGCCGGAAAAGGAATACACCTTGCCCTTCGGCGTGGCCGATATCAAGCGCAGCGGCGGGGACATTACCCTGGTGGCGACGAGCAGCATGGTGCAGGTGGCCCTGGCGGCGGCCGAGGAGTTGGCCACACTGGGGATTGAGGCCGAGGTCATCGACCCGCGCACGACAACCCCTCTCGATCGGCGCACCCTGATCGATTCGGCTATCAAGACCAGCCGCGCCATCGTGATCGATGAGGGGTATCAGAGCTATGGGGTGACGGCCGAAATGGCGGCCGTCATCGCCGACGGCGCCTTCTACTATCTCGATGCGCCCGTCAAGCGACTGGGGGCCATGGATACGCCCATCCCCTTCTCGCCGTCACTGGAAGATCTGACCGTCCCGACCCCCGCCGTCGTCAGCGCTCTGGCCAAGACATTGTGCGGGCGGGTCTAGGTTTACACAGCAGGAGCAAGCCGGGTGAATAAAGAAGTCATCATGCCCGCGTTGGGCATGGCCCAGCAAACAGGAATCCTGACCAGGTGGCTCAAGCGGGAAGGCGAGAGCGTGGTCAAGGGCGAGCCGCTGATGGAGATCGAGACGGACAAGGTCACCGTTGAGATCGAGGCGACCGCCGACGGCATCCTGAGCGACATCACCGCCGCGGAAGGAGATGAGATCCCCATCGGACAGGTCATCGGCCTGATTGTCGCGGCCGGCGAAGTCGGCAAACGACCGCCGCCGAAGGCCCCATCGGCCCCGAAGGCCAGCCCCGTGGCGGCCCGGATGGCGCGCGAGCATGGCGTCGATCTCCACAATGTGGGCCACGATGTGGGCCACGACGTGGGCCACGTCGCGGCGGCCGATCGGGCGCGCATCACGAAAGCAGACGTCCGGAAATATCTTGATCGGGAAACGCCGCCGGCCCGCTTGTCGCCCGCATCCCCCAAGGCGCGCCGCCTGGCCGGGGAGAGCGCGCTGGACCCGGCCGAGGTGGTGGGGACGGGGCCGGGCGGGGCGATGGTGGCGGCCGACGTCCTGGCCGCGCTGGCCGGGCGCAACGCGCCGGAAGCCGCGCGGCAAGCGGCCCGACCGCCGGCCGCGCCCGAAGACCAGCCGCTCGCCCTGTCGCGCGGTTGGGGCACGATGGCGCGGCGCATGGTCGAGAGCTGGCACGGCGCGCCCCATTTCTTTGTGCTGCGGGATGTCGATGCCACCCGCTTGCGTGAATGGCGGCAGGCAGCACAAGCCGCCACGCCGGAGAAGATCACCTATACCGATCTGTTGACGAAGGCCGTGGCGGTCGCCCTGAGAAAGCACCCGCGCCTCAACGCGCGCCGGGTTGAAGATGCGGTCATCCTCAATCCGGAGATCAATATCTGTCTGGCGGTGGCCACATCCGACGGCCTCATCACCCCTGTCATTCACGCGGCCGATTCGCTGGGTATCGGCGAGATAGCCGGGCGGCGGCGCGAGCTTGTCGAGAAAGCCCGCGCCAACCGGCTCCAGCCGGCCGATGTCGGCGGGGGTACCTTCACGATCAGCAATCTGGGCATGTATCACGTGGACGCCTTCACTGCCATCATCAACCCGCCCCAGGCGGCGATCCTGGCCGTCGGGCGGCTGGCCGACCGGGTTGTTCCCGTCGACGGCCTGCCCGGCGTGCGTCCGCAAATGACGATGACTCTTTCCTGCGACCATCGTATCGTCGACGGGGCCGGCGCGGCCGCCTTCCTCGACGACCTGGCCGCATTGATACAGGAACCTCTCGGTTTAATCGGCTAGATTAATCTCCGCCGCGGTCCGATTCAAAGGACCCCATCCGGAACGAGGGTTCGGGCAGCCACAGTAACGATCCAGCCGGGTATATCCACGGCGCAGTATTGACGCGCCTGCTCGAAGACAGCATCCGGGTCACAGGAGCCGCGCAAGGGAAAGCAGTTGCTATGCATACCGACAACGAAAAAAACGAGCCGAAAAATACGAACGCCCTGCCCAGGATGATCGGGCCGCTCATCAATGGGCGGACGATAGAAACGGGGGACATCGGCGAAGTCCGCAGCCCCTATGACGGCGCGCTGGTGGCCGTCGTCAATCGGGCCGGGCCGGATGAAATTGAGCAGAGCATTGTCGCGGCCGTTGCCGCCTTCGAGGAAACGCGGCGCATGCCCGCGTGGCGGCGCTCCGATATTCTGGAGAAAATCAGCGTCGCGATTGCCCAACGTCGCGAAGAATTTGCCCGCACGATGGCCCTGGAGGCGGGCAAGCCGCTCAAGGCCGCGCGCGTCGAAGTCGATCGTGCCGTCTTCACCTTCAAGATCGCCGCGGAGGAAGCGCGCCGCATCTATGGCGAGATTGTTCCACTGGATTGGCTGCCCGGCACCGAAGGGCGCACGGCCTATGTGCGGCGCGAGCCGCGCGGCCCCATTACGGGCATCGCGCCATTCAACTACCCTCTGAATCTGGTGGCCCATAAGGTGGCTCCGGCCATGGCCGCGGGCAACCCGATCATCATCAAGCCGTCTGATCAGACGCCGATCTCGGCCCATGATCTGGCCGGGATCGTCCTGGCGGCGGGCTGGCCCGCCGGCGGCATTGCCGTGGTGCCCTGCGAGCCGAAGAACGCCGCCCCTCTGGTCGAGGACGACCGGATTAAGTTTCTGTCCTTCACCGGCAGCCCCGGTGTCGGCTGGGCTTTGAAGGCCAAGGCCGGCATGAAGCCGGTCACGCTGGAGCTGGGCGGCAACGCGGGCACGATCATCCACAGCGACGCCGACATCAACTACGCCGCCGAGCGGGTGGCGTGGGGCGGCTTCAGCTATTCCGGTCAATCGTGTGTCTCCGTCCAGCGCGTATACATTCATCGGTCTGTCTATGACGCATTTGTCGATGCCTTTCTGCGCCGGGTCGCGGCGTTGCAAACCGGCGATCCGCTTGATGAGGCCACCGACATCGGCCCAGTCATCAACAGCGGCCACGCCGGGCGCATCGGCGAATGGTTGGCGGAGGCCGTCGACGGGGGCGCGCGGATACTGGCCGGGGGAACCCGCGCGGGCAACGTCTGGCAGCCGACCGTGCTGGCCGATATCCGCGAAGAAATGCGCGTGTCCTGCCGGGAGCTATTCGGCCCGGTGGTCGGCCTCTACAGGTATGACGACATCCACGAGGCCATGACCGCCGTGGACAACAGCGACTACGGGCTTCAGGCGGGCCTCTTCACCAACGACCGGCAACTCATCGAGGATGCTTATAGCCGGATATCGGTTGGGGGACTTATGGTAAACGACGTATCTACCTTTCGGGTAGATCACATGCCCTACGGCGGGGTGCGCCAATCCGGCATAGGGCGAGAGGGAATAAGGTACGCTATCGAAGAAATGACCGAAATGAAACTGTTAATGATCAACAGACCCCCATCATCATGACCGGGCGCGGGGCCACCCCCGGCGTTCGCACCTTCCGGGCCGAGCCTGTCTCGCATCCGGCATATCAGGGCCTGGCTGATCTCATCTCATGATGACGATTGGAAATCTTGTTAGAGAGGAGAAATAAAATGAGCATACCACGCACCCGACCCGTCTGGCTGTTTCTCGTGCTGATCGCATCTCTTGTGGCGCTTGCCGCGTGCTCGTCGGCCAACAACGAGCCGACCGCGGCAGAACCCCAGGTCGTCGAGGTAGAAGTGACCCGCATCGTCGAGGGCACGCCGGTTGTCGAAGTCATCACGCAGGAAGTGGAAGTGACCCGCGTTGTGGAGGCCGAGCCGGAAGCGGAGCCGACCAGGGAAGTAGAACTGGTCTACGGCAATCTGCCCCGTAACGAGACCTTCATCGTGGCCTCGCAGGCCCCCAACAACGACGTCTGGGACAGCTTCAACAACTTCCAGACCTCTACCTTCAATAACGCCGGCGGCTATCAGAACATGGCCACGGAAGTTCCGTTTATCGAATGGAACGCCGTCATCTATCCCTGGCTGGCCCAGAGCTGGGCGTATAACGAAGACGGCACGCAGATGACGCTGACGATTACCGAAGGGGCAAACTGGAGCGACGGCGAGCCGCTGACCATTGATGACTGGTTGTTCACGCTCCAATACGCGAAGGACAACATGGATAAGGGCATTCTCTTTGCCACCTTTCTGAATGATGTCGAATGGGAGGCCGTCGGCAGCAATCAGATCGTTTTCACCCTGCCCAAGACCAACTACCGCTTCCATCAGAACTTTGTGGCCGACATCTCCTTTGCCTTCACCCCCGTGCCGCAGCACATCTGGGAAGGCCAGGACCCGGTCACTTTCAAGAACCCGGAGGCGATTGGTTCCGGCCCCTACCGCCTGGTGAGCACCAGCAATGAGACGCGCACTGTCATCTGGGAGCGGCGCGACGATTACTGGAATCAGGATGCAATGCCCGCCCCGCGCTATCAGGTATGGACGAAGCGACCGGAGCCGGACGTGGCTGTCTTTGAATGGGAAGATGGCAGCTATGATCTCGGCCGCATGCCCGGCCAGCTTGTCACCCGCATGGTACAGACCAACCCCAATCTGGAGTTTTTGATCCATCAGGACCCCTGTCCGCGCGGCCTCGTCTTCAACGTGGAATCCGGTCCGCTGGCCGATCCGGCATTCCGCGCGGCGATGAGTCTGCTGATCGACCGCGAGAAGGTGGCCAACCTTGCCAATGTGCCGGGCTATGTCTCTGTGGTCATGTGGCCCAACACCGGCGAAATCGACGAGAATTATTACGACCCGGCCGCGGCGGAGGCCTTCGACGTTTCTGTGTTTGACCCCGAAAAGGCGGCTCAGATCCTCGACGAGGCCGGCTACCCGCTGGTCGATGGCAAGCGCGTGGATAAAGACGGCAATCCCATCTCCCTCGACGCGCTTTACATCGATGTCGGCAATCCGGCCTGGACGGTATGGGCGTGGTTGCTGTCCGAGCAGGCCCAGCTTGTCGGAATCGACGTCAACGCGCGCCTGCTCGATATCCCCACTTTCTTTACAATGGGGGCGGCCGGCGAATTTGACATTCTTTTCCGCTGGTTCTGTGCACGCCCGTCGGATCCGCTGGGCGGCATGTACGCCGGCCTGCACAGCAAGCTGGTGGTGCCCATCGGCGAGCCGTCGGCGGGCATTCCCGGGCGCTACGGCAATCCGGAGATGGACGCCCTGCTCGACCAACTCGGCGCCGGCGATCCGGCTGATCCGGCTTCGCAGGAGTTGTTCCGGAAGGCCTACGCCTTGTGGGCCGAGGATAAGCCCTACGTCCCGCTCTATGGCGACAGCGAAGGCGTTGTCTTCAACAGCGAATACTGGACCGGCCTGGAAGTGGGGCAGCCCTGGGTGCACTGGGGCAATCACTTCCGGCAGATGCTGACCTATATCGAACCGAGCCAATAGGCAATTGATGATTGACTGCCCGGCGGGACGACTGCAAAGTCGTCCCGCCGGGCGGCAATCGGCCCCTGGGTTCATGCTTATGGATCACTCACACGCAACAGGCGTCAAACAGACCGCCACCCGAAATTCGACGGCCAGACGACAGGTGGCCCTCTATATCGCCCGTCGTTTTGGCGTCTATCTGTTCACCTTATGGGCGGCGATCACGGTGGCTTTCTTTATCTTTCGAGCCATCCCCGGCGATCCGATGATGATCATGTTCGGTCAGCTGTCGCGGGCACAGGGCAACCTCTCCGCGGAAGAGGCAGAAGCGATCATCCAGGTCTATCGCGCTCAATTTGGCCTGGATGAACCGTTGACCACGCAATACGTCGTCTTTCTGGGCAATGTTTTGTTTCGCGGTCTCGATCTGGGGCCGTCGTTTGTGGCCTACCCCACGTCCACGCGGGATTTGATCATGCGCCACATGCCGTGGACGCTGGGGCTTTTCACGACGACGGTTCTTCTGGCCTGGGTAATCGGCACGGCAATCGGGGTCGTGTTGGCCTGGCTCCACCGCCGCCGGGCCACCAATGTGGCCATTCTCACGGCCACGATTCTGCAGATAACGCCGGTCTATCTGGTCGCGCTGGGCCTGATTATCTACGTCGGCTTCAAATTTCGCTGGCTGCCGGTCAGCGGCCCATATGACGCGCATCTGCAACCGGCCTGGACATGGGAGTTCATCAGCAGCCTGCTTCGCCATGCCATGCTGCCGATGATCGCCAACCTGTTGGTGATCGGCGCGGGGTTCACGCTGGGCATGCGCGCCCTGATGATCTCGATTCTGGGTGAAGATTACCTGCATTATGCCCGCGCCAAAGGTCTGTCGTCCTTCACTATCCTCAAGGATTACGGCTTCCGTAACGCCCTCATCCCACAGGTGGCCGGCCTGGCCATCGTGCTCGGCACAACCCTGAACGGCATGTTTATTATCGAAGTGCTGTTTCAATATCCCGGCATAGGCACGTTGTTTGTGCAGGCGATGGGGCTGCGCGACTTCAACGTTATGCAGGGGGTTGTGTTGTTCTCGATCTTCGCCGTGCTCACATTGACCTTTATTGTTGATCTGGCGCTGCCGCTGCTGGACCCGCGCATCAAGACTGTCAAATGAAGAACCCAAAGCTCATTAGTGGGATCATCCTTCTTGTATTGCTCGTCGGGGTGGCCGTCTTTGGCCCCGTGCTGGCGCAAAGGGCGCTCTTCGCGGACGAAAACCCGCTGGGGCGTGGGGAATTTCGTCCCTTCCAGTTACCGTCGCCGGAACATCCGCTGGGAACGGATGGAGACGGGCGAGACGGACTCATGGTATTCCTTTCCAGCATGTTGCCCTCGTTTGTCATCGGCTTCATCGCCGGGCTGGTTGCCACATCGCTGGGCGTTCTCATCGGCTTCACGGCGGGCTACAGCACCGGCCGCCTGGACACCCTGTTTCGCATCGGGATCGACATGGTTCTGGTCATTCCCACCCTGCCGCTCCTGTTGATCCTGGCCGTGTATATCGATCGCTGGAATCTGGGTCGCCTGGCGTTGGTGCTGGGCATTTTCAGCTGGCCGTTTTCGGCGCGTGTCATTCGCGCCCAGGTGCAAAGCCTGCGTGAGCGGCGCTATATCGATCTGGCCCGGCTCTCCGGCGCCAACACGGCCGAGATCATCTTCCTGGAGATTCTGCCGGCGCTGCTGCCGTATATCGCCTTCATCCTCTCGGCCGGCATGGTCGGGGCGATGCTGGCCGAGGCCGGGTTGCAAATCATCGGCCTGGGGGCCAGCGGCCTGCCGACGCTGGGGTTTATGATCGCCAAGGGCCTGCGTGAGGGCGTCATTGGGGTCGGCCTGTTGGGGCAGATGTTTCTCCCCGCGGCCACGCTCATCCTCACCTTTCTGGCGCTCAACCTGATTGGGCTGGGGCTTGATGAGATATTCAATCCACGCCTGAGAACCACCGTGGAGGAAAGATAGCCATGGAACCCCTGCTCAGGGTGCGCGACGTTTCCACCGCGCTAATCGGCCGCAAATCGGCCATACAAGTGCTCACATCCGTCGATCTCGACATCTATCCGGGCGAGATCATCGGGCTGGTCGGGGAGAGCGGCAGCGGAAAAAGTACGCTGGCATCGGCGATCCTCAACCTCTTGCAGCCGCCCCAGGTATTGCAATCCGGCAGCGCCTGCCTGACGCTGCCGAACGGGGAAGAAAAGGACCTGCTTGCGCTCTCCGAGCGCGAGTTGCGCCGGCTGCGCTGGCAACACATCGCCTATATCCCGCAAGGATCGATGAACGTGCTCAACCCGGTCCTGACGGTTCGCCGGCAAATGACCGACATGCTGTTGCAGCATGGTCTGAGAGAGGCGGAGGCTCTGGAGAAGGCCCGCGCGGCGCTCCAGCTGGTCAACCTTGCGCCGGCCGTCCTGGAGCGCTACCCTCACGAGCTGAGCGGCGGGATGTTGCAGCGTGTGGTCATCGCCACGGCCGTGACCATGGCCCCGGCCATCATCGTCGCCGATGAGCCAACGACGGCGCTCGACGTGGTGACGCAACGGCTGATATTGCAGGAACTGATGAGCATTCGCGACACCTTGAACACTGCCATCGTCCTGATCAGCCACGACATGGGCGTCATGGCCCAGGTTGCCGATCGGCTGGCCGTCATGTATGCGGGACGCCTGGTGGAGTTGGGGCCAATTCACGGAGTCTTTGAAGAGGCCATGCATCCCTATACCCAGGGGTTAATCGCATCCATTCCCCAACACCACAGCGAACGGGTGAAGGCCTTGGCCGGTGAGGCCCCGACCCCCTGGAACTACCCCGGCGGCTGCCGGTTCCCACCCGCGCTGCCCATTTGTCATGGAAAGATGCGCGCACGAACTGCCCGCGCTGGAAATGCACGGGCCACGACATTGGGCGGCCTGCCATCTGTATGAATCGGTATCCGCCGGTGGGGAAGCTGCTCTGACCCCGGCATCCGCCGGCAGAGGTGCTCATGAGTGAGTTGTTGCTAGTCCGAGGCCTGACCAAGATATTCGGCACCTGGAGCCGGACGCATGCCGTGGATGATGTCTCCTTTGCCATCCCGGAGACCCCGTCGATAGTGAATCTCGTCGGCGAGAGCGGTAGCGGGAAATCGACCATTTCGCGGATCATCCTGGGCCTGGAGAAGCCGACATCCGGGACGATTCTCTATAAGGGCGCGGACGTCTTCAGGCAAGATCAGGCCTGGACCCAACGCTTCCATCGGGAGGTGCAGGTCGTTTTCCAGGACCCCTATAGCGCCTTTAACCCCATCTACAAGGTCGAGCACGTGTTCAACGTGCCTATTCGCCGCTTTGCGTTGGCTGCCAATCGAGATGAGAAGTGGGCGATGATTAGCGAATCGCTCAGGGCGGTTGATCTGCGGCCGGAGGAAGTGTTGGGCAAATACCCGCACCAACTGAGCGGCGGTCAGCGCCAGCGCGTTATGCTGGCGCGGCTGCACCTGATTCGCCCGCGCCTGATCATTGCGGATGAGCCGATCTCGATGATCGACGCCAGTATGCAGGCTTCATTTCTCAACATATTGCTCGATTTTCGCGATCGCTTCGGCATCTCGACGCTCTTTATCACCCATGATCTGTCCACGGCGCGCTATCTGGGCGGAGACATCATCGTGCTCTATAAGGGCCGCATCGCGGAGTATGGGGGCACAGCCGCAGTGACCGGCCGGCCGCAACACCCCTACGCCCGCCTGCTGATGCAGTCAATTCCGGTGGCCGATCCCCGCCGGCGCTGGCAACAGAGCTTGCCCGCGGCCCCGGAGGTGACGACGACCGGAACAAGCGAACAGATGGAACAGCGCGATCGCTGTCTCTTCGCCGAGCGCTGCGGCTACGTCATGCCGGCTTGCTGGAAAAGCCGGCCGCAATTGGGCCGGCCGGACGGCCGGGGCGCTGGCGGCGATGCCTCGGCTGCTGCCTGCTACCTGGTGAATCCATGCATCGATTCAGGGGGAATCGTGGCCGAAGCGGATCTGAATCTCGACGTGATTGCGTCATACCGGGAGGCTCTATGAGTGAATTGGAAAACGTCACCCGCGAAGGACACCAACAGGGCGGCGGGCAGATCATTTCTCTGGATGGGGTGGATTGGCAGCTGGGAAAAGCCACAGATGGCGGCGGCTCCCCGGAGACAGGGTGGTTCCCGGCTTCTGTTCCCGGCAATGTGCAGGCCGATCTGGAGGCCGCCCACTGCCTCAAGCCGCTCTGGTATGGGGCCGGGGACGCGCGCCTGCATGAAGCGGCGCGGCATGCCTGGTGGTATCGCAAATCGTTCTTTGTGCCGGCGCATTGTGCTGGGAAACGCTTGACCCTGGCGTTTGAGGGCGTGGATTTCTCGTGCGCGGTGTGGCTCAACGGCCATGAGCTGGGCAGCCATGCGGG
>JRYI01000729.1_pt1 | contig 21195 bp, 17 predicted proteins | sample 235361 | NCBI WGS metagenome assembly JRYI01 (sample SAMN03074212, study PRJNA261471) | activated sludge metagenome | biome: Common Effluent Treatment Plant; feature: Wastewater; material: Activated sludge; isolation source: activated biomass in a lab-scale reactor treating industrial wastewater at...
AGGTTCTCCTTGCGCGAGCGGTCGCCCTTGTACATGCCGCCGACCTGGCCGATGGCGACGTGCGACTCGTCGATGAACATCAGCGCGTCCGGCGGCAGGTAGTCGATCAGGGTCGGCGGCGGCTCGCCCGGGCCGCGACCCGAGAGGTGCCGCGAGTAGTTCTCGATGCCCTTGCAGAAGCCCATCTCGTTCAACATCTCGAGGTCGAAGCGGGTGCGCTGCTCGATGCGCTGCGCCTCCACCAGCTTGCCCTCGCGCTGGAAGAAGGCCACCCGCGCGCGCAGCTCCTCCTTGATCGCCTCGATCGCCTTCAGCACGGTGTCGCGGGGCGTCACGTAGTGGCTGGAGGGATACACGGTGAAGCGCGCCAGCTTGTGCTTGAGATGGCCGGTGAGCGGGTCGAACAGGGTCAGGTGCTCGATCTCGTCGTCGAACATCTCGATGCGCACCGCCAGCTCGGCGTTCTCCGCCGGGAACACGTCGATCACGTCGCCGCGCACGCGGAAGGTGCCGCGGCGAAAGTCGATGTCGGCGCGGGTGTATTGCATCGCCACCAGGCGCTGGATGAGGTCGCGGTGCGCGATGCGCTCGCCTTCGCGCAGGTGCAGGATCATCGCGTGGTAATCGACCGGGTCGCCGATGCCGTAGATGCACGACACGGTGGCCACGATCACCACGTCGCGCCGCTCCATCAGGCTCTTGGTGGCGGAGAGCCGCATCTGCTCGATGTGCTCGTTGATCGAGGAGTCCTTCTCGATGAAGAGGTCGCGCGACGGCACGTAGGCCTCGGGCTGGTAGTAGTCGTAGTAGCTGACGAAGTACTCCACCGCGTTCTCGGGCAGGAACTCCTTGAACTCGGCGTACAGCTGCGCGGCCAGCGTCTTGTTCGGCGCCAGCACCAGCGCCGGCCGCCCCATGCGGGCGATGACGTTGGCCATGGTGTAGGTCTTGCCCGAGCCGGTCACGCCGAGCAGGGTCTGGAACATCAGGCCGTCCTCCACCCCTTCGCACAGCAGGCGGATCGCCTCGGGCTGGTCGCCGGCGGGCGGAAACGGCTGGTGCAGGCGGAAGGGGCTGCCCTCGAAGCGGAGCACCGTCGGCCCGGCCGACCCTTCCGGCCGGACCTCAGGCCCCGCACTTTTGCCTTGACTCGTCATGCTAAAATTCCTGCTTGTTTTTCGGCCGCATGCACCGGATGAGTGCGTGCGCGAAAGCGCTGATTATTTCCCAAATCGCGTCACAAGGCACGGCAGACTGCCCGCCGCCGGGCGCGAGCGAACCGCCAGCACCCCTGGCCCTACTGGAGTCGACATGTCCGCTTCGATCTTCGCCGCCGTCGAGATGGCGCCCCGTGACCCGATCCTTGGCCTCAACGAGGCCTTCGCCGCCGACGGCCGTGCGGAGAAGGTGAACCTCGGCGTGGGCGTCTACTACGACGACAACGGCAAGGTCCCGCTGCTCGCGGCGGTGCGCACCGCCGAGAAGGCCCGCCTGGAAGCCCAGCCCCCGCGCGGCTACCAGCCGATCGAAGGTCCCGCCGCCTACAACAACGCGGTGCAGAACCTGCTGTTCGGCAAGGACTCCGCCCTGATCGCCGACGGCAAGGTGATCACCGCCCAGGCGCTCGGCGGCACCGGCGCGCTGAAGATCGGCGCCGACTACCTGAAGCGCCTGCTGCCCGGCGCCACGGTCTACATCTCCGACCCCAGCTGGGAGAACCACCGCGCCCTGTTCGAGGCCGCCGGCTTCCCGGTGGAGAACTATCCCTATTACGACGCCGCCACCCGCGGGGTGAACTTCGCCGCCATGAAGGCCAAGCTCGACGTCCTGCAGCCGGGCTCGATCGTCGTCCTGCACGCCTGCTGCCACAATCCCACCGGCGCCGACCTGAGCGACGCGCAGTGGGATGAAGTCGTCGCCGTGTGCCGCGAGCGCGGCCTCGTGCCCTTCCTCGACATGGCCTACCAGGGCTTCGCCGACGGCATCGAGCCCGACGCGGTCGCGGTGCGCGCCTTCTCGGCGAGCGGCCTGCAGTTCTTCGTCTCCAGTTCCTTCTCGAAGAGCTTCTCGCTCTACGGCGAGCGTGTCGGCGCGCTGTCGATCATCACCGCGAGCAAGGACGAGTCGGCGCGCGTGCTGTCGCAGCTCAAGCGCGTGATCCGCACCAACTACTCCAACCCGCCGACCCACGGCGGCGCGATCGTCGCCGCGGTGCTCAACTCGGCCGAGCTGCGCCAGCTGTGGGAAGACGAGCTCGGCGGCATGCGCGAGCGCATCCGCGCGATGCGCACGGGCCTGGTCGACCAGCTCAAGGCCGAGGGCGTGGCGCAGGACTTCTCCTTCGTCATCAAGCAGCGCGGCATGTTCTCCTATACCGGCCTCACCGTCGAGCAGGTCGAGAAGCTGAAGTCCGAGTTCGGCATCTACGCGGTGTCGACCGGACGCATCTGCCTCGCCGCGCTCAACTCGAAGAACATCGGCTACGTCGCCAAGGCGATCGCGCAGGTCACCAAGGGCTGAAATAACGCGTCTGAAATGTTGACGACAGGCCGCGCCTTGCCTAGAATGCGCGGCTTCTTTCCCCGATAGCTCAGTCGGNNCGAGCCCAGGTCGGGGAGCCAGAACAGGAAAGAAGCCAATCCTTCGGGGTTGGCTTTTTTCTTTCCCGTGTCGGGAGCGCCCGGCACCGCGCTTGCGCCGCGCTCGCCTCCTGCGCCATCGTTGAGCCTGCGCACGACGCGCGGCTCGCCCGCGCGAGCCCCGCACCGCCGGAGACCGATCATGCAGCTGAGAAACCTCGCCACCCGCCTTTTCGCCGCCGCGGCCTGCGCTGCCGTGCTCGCCGGCTGCGCCAGCGCCGAGATGAGCAGCCAGTGGAAGGACGCCAGCTTCGACGCGGGCTTCGGCACCGGCAGCGGCATCGTCGTCGTGTGCCAGCCGGGCAACGACGCCCTGCGCCGGGTTTGCGAGGACGGATGGGCGCGCCGGCTCGCCGCCGAGGGCATCACTACCCTGCGCAGCTATTCGCTGCCCGGCTTTCCACCCGACGCCGAGCTGACGCCGGAGCGGATCACCGCCGCGGCGCGGGACAGCGGGGCGCGGGCGGTGGTCACCATGCGGCTCGCACCGAGCGGCGGCGCGGTCGTCAGGCCCGGCCCCCAGTTCGGCTTCGGCATCGGGGGCGGCAGCGGCGGCTATCACGACGGCTTCAGCTTCGGCGGCATCGGCATCTCCTTTCCGCTGGGCGGCGCGAGCGTGACCCACGGCATGGAGGCGAGCACCACCCTGATCGACGTCGCCCGCGGCGCGGTGGTGTGGGCGGGCTCGGCCCGCGCCCGCGCCGACGACGACCTCGACGCCCAGGTCACGGCGCTGACCGGGATCACCCTCGAGGCGATGAAAGAAGCCGGCGTGATCCGCTGAGCCCCGCTCTGGAACAGGACGTCCTCCGCGCCCATGACCGTGATCAGATCCCTTCTCGCCGCCTGCGCGCTGGCGCTCTCCCTATCGGCCCAGGCCGGCGAGATCATGGTCGCCGCGGCGGCCGACCTCAAGTTCGCGATGGACGAGATCGTCGCCGCGTTCGCAAAGGCGAACCCCGCCGACCGCGTACGGCCGGTCTATGGCTCCTCGGGCAAGTTCCATACCCAGATCCGGCAAGGCGCGCCCTACGACCTCTACTTCTCGGCCGACATCGCCTACGCGCACGGACTGGTCGAGGCCGGCTTCGCCGCTACCGAGGTGAGGCCCTACGCCGTCGGCCGCCTCGTGCTGTGGAGCGCCGGCCTGGACGCGGCCCGGCTGACCCTGGCCGACCTCGCCGATCCGCGCATCGCCCGCATCGCGATCGCCAATCCGAAGCACGCGCCCTACGGCAAGCGGGCGGAGGAAGCGCTGAGGGCCGCGGGGGTGTGGGAGGCGGTCGAGCCCAAGCTCGTCTATGGCGAGAACATCGCGCAGACCGCGCAGTTCGTGCAGACGGGCAACGCCCAGGTCGGCATCATCGCCCTCTCGCTCGCGCTCAACCCCGAACTCGCCCGCCGCGGCGGCTACCGGCTGATTCCCGACGACCTGCATCAGCCGCTCGAGCAGGGCTTCATCATCACCAGGCGGGCCGAAACCAATGCCTTGGCGCGGCGCTTCGCCGACTACATGACGAGCCCAGAGGCGCGCGCGGTGATGCGCGACTACGGCTTCGTGCTGCCCGACGAGCGGTGATTCGTTCGCGGGCGGCCTCGCGCAGCGGCGTCTTCCGGATCCTCAAGGAAGCACGCGAGGCGAGGGTCGAAGGCTGCGGCCTCGCGATGCGCGAGGGCGGGCGCTAGCGGCCGTCGCACGAGGGGCCGGCACGGGCCGCTCACCGATCGCCCCGCCCGCCGCCCTCAGCCGCCGTGCCGCTGGCGGTGCTGGCGCGAACCGGCGCTCGACTTGCCGCCGTCCTCGTGCGCGTGGCGCGCCTCGGTCATCTCGGCGAGCACGGTCGCGACCTTGTGGTTGAGCGTGCCGCGCGGGATCACGCCCTTCGCGTCCGGCTCGCCCGCGGGCACGCCGGTGAGCACGCTCATCGCTTCGTCCACCGTGTTGATCGCGTAGATGTGGAACAGCCCCTGATCGGCGGCGGCGACAACGTCCTCGCGCAGCATCAGGTGGCGCACGCTCGCCGCCGGGATCAGCACGCCCTGGCTGCCGTCGAGGCCGCGCGCGGCGCACAGGTCGTAGAAACCCTCGACCTTCTCGTTCACCCCGCCGATGACCTGCACCTCGCCGAACTGGTTCACCGAGCCGGTGATCGCGAAGCGCTGCTGGATCGGGATCTGGGTCAGCGCCGAGAGGAGCGCACACAGTTCGGCGAGCGAGGCGGAGTCGCCCTCGACCGGCGCGTAGGATTGCTCGAACACCAGGCTCGCCGACAGCGACAGGGGCTGGTGGCGGGCGTAGCGCGAGGCGAGGAAGGCGGACAGGATCAGCACCCCCTTGGAGTGGATGGCGCCGCCCAGTTCGGCCTCGCGCTCGATGTCCACCACGTCGCCCTCGCCCAGGCGCACGGTGGCGCTGATCCGCACCGGATGGCCGAACTGCTCGCCCGCGAGCTCCACCACCACGAGGCCGTTGATCTGCCCGGCGCGCGCGCCCGAGGTCGCGATCAGGGTGGTGCCGTCGAGGATCGATTCGCGCACCCGGGTGGGATAGCGGCTGCTGCGCCGGGCGCGCGCGACGAGGGCGGCCTCGACATGGATACGCTCGATGGTGGCCGCGCCGGCGAGCCCGGCGTGGTAGTCCGACTCGCGCATCAGGTCGGACAGCGAGCGGGTGTTGAGCGAAAGCCGCCCGGCGTCCTCGGCCAGGCGCGCGCCGTGCTCCACCAGGCGGGCGACGCCCGAGCGGCCGATCGGGCGCAGCGCGGCGGCCTTGACCAGCATCGCGATCAGGCGCGCGTACTCGCACTCGGTGGCGGGCGTGCGCGGCAGATCGTCGTCGAAGTCGGCGGCGACCTTGAACAGGTCGGCGAAGTCGGGGTCGTGATCCATCAGCAGGTAATAAACCTCGCGGTCGCCCACCAGCACCACCTTCAGTTCGCACGGAACGGCCTCGGGCTCCAGCGTCAGCGCGCCGCTCCAGCCCTGGGCCTCCGCAGGCGGCTCGATGCGGATCTCGCCCGCGCGCAGGCTGCGCTTGAGCCCTTCCCAGGCGAAGGGCTGGGTCAACAGACGCTCGGCGTCGAGCACCAGGTAGCCGCCATTGGCGCGATGCAGCGCGCCGGCGCGAATCAGGTTGAAGTGGGTGACCTGGTTGCCCTGCTGCACCACGTGCTCGATGCGGCCGATCAGGTTGCCATAGCCAGGGTTGTTCTCGAACACCACCGGCGCGCCCTGCGAGCCGGCATGATCGACCAGCAGCTTGACCTGATAGCGGTGGAAGCGGGTGTTCTCCTCGGCCTCGGCGATGCCCTCCTCTTCCTCCTCGTCGGGCACGATGCCGTCGACCGCATAGTCGAGCACGTCGCGGCTGACCGCATCGAAGAAGGCGAGCACCTCGGGCAGGTCGGCGAAGGCGGCGCGCGCCTCGCGCAGCAGGTGGGCGACCGCCGGGCCGAGGGCGTCGTTCTCCGCGCGCACGATCGATTCGCGCAGCGCCTTGCGCCAGCCGGGCACCTCGTTGAGCAGGTCCTCGAGCTTGTCGCTCCACGCCATCACCTTCCCCTCGATCGCGTCGCGCTGCTCCTCCGGCAGCGCCTCGAAGGCCTCGGGCGACAAGGCCTCGCCGTCGCGCACCGGGGCGAAGACGAAGCCTTCCGGGGTCTGCAGCAGCGAGATCCCCTCCGCCGCGCAGCCTTCGCCGATCGCGCGCAGGGCGGCTTCCTCGCGCGCCTTGTGGTTGTTCTGCAGCGCCTCGATGCGGTCGGTGTGGGTGTCGCTGCCGAGCGCGGCGTTGATCGCCGGCCCGAGCTCGCGGATGAAGGTGGTCATCAGCGCGCGCAGGGCGGCGCCGCGCCCGGCGGGCAGGGTCAGCAGGCGCGGACGCAGCGGCTCGTCGAAATTGTGCAGGTAGCAGCGGTCGGGCGGCACCGGCTCGCTTGCCGCCCGCTCGCGCAGCAGGCGGAAGGTGGTGGCGTGCTTGCCGGTGCCGGTCTCGCCGAGCACGAAGACGTGGTAGCCGGTGTGGCCCATCGCGAGGCCGAAGTGCAGGGCCTCGACGGCGCGGGCCTGGCCAAGATCGCCCGGATGGGGGACGAGTTCACTGGTGGTCTCGAAATCGAAGCAGGCGGGATCGCAGCTGGTGCGCAGGGCCGCTGCGGGCAGCGGCGCAAGGTCGGACATGTTTCTTCTTCTCCTGGGGCCGGAACGGCGCTGTGCCGATAATACCGCGCGCCGGCGGCGCCGCGGCGAAGCCCTTGACCCATGCGGCTTGCACGCTGTCCAAGCAGTACCGATAATCCCCCGTCGAGCCAGGCAGGAAGCCATGAAAGTCATCCCGATCAACGACGCCCGCACGCTCGTGCCGCAGGCCGGCCCCACCCCGCCCGCCGGCGCGCCCCTGGTCGACCTCCGCGGCCGCAGTCTGCGCGACCTGCGGATCTCGGTCACCGACCGCTGCAACTTCCGCTGTGTCTATTGCATGCCGCGCGAGGTGTTCGGCGAGGACCACCCCTTCCTGGCCCGCAGCGAACTGCTCAGCTTCGAGGAGATCGCGCGTGTGGCCCGGCTGTTCGTCGCCCGCGGCGTGCGCAAGATCCGCCTCACCGGCGGCGAGCCGCTGCTGCGCAAGGACATCGAGCGCCTGGTCGAGATGCTCGCCGCCCTCGACGGCGTCGAGCTCACCCTCACCACCAATGGCGTGCTGCTGCGCAAGATGGCGCGCCGGCTGAAGGATGCCGGCCTCAACCGCGTCACCGTCAGCCTCGACGCGCTCGACGACGCCACCTTCCGCCGCATGAACGACGCCGACTACCCGGTGCGGAAGGTGCTCGACGGCATCGCCGCGGCGAAGGAGGCCGGCCTCGGGCCGGTCAAGGTCAATATGGTCGTCAAGCGCGGCACCAACGACCACGAGATCGAGCCGATGGCGGCGTATTTCCGTCACAGCGGCCACATCCTGCGCTTCATCGAGTTCATGGACGTCGGCGCCTCCAACGGCTGGAAGCTGGACGAGGTCCTCCCCTCGCGCGAGCTGGTCGAGCGCATCGGCCGCCGTTTCCCGCTCGAGCCGGTCGACCCGAACTACCCGGGCGAGGTCGCCGAACGCTGGCGCTACGTCGACGGCGGCGGCGAGATCGGCGTGATCTCCTCGGTGTCCCACGCCTTCTGCTCGAGCTGCACCCGCCTGCGCCTGTCCACCGAGGGCCGGCTCTACACCTGCCTGTTCGCCCAGTCCGGTCACGACCTGCGCAGCCTGCTGCGTGAAGGCGCGGACGATGCGCGCCTCGACGCGGCGATCGCGGCCGTGTGGCAGGCTCGCGAAGACCGGTATTCCGAGATCCGCACCGCCGAGACCGCCGCCCTGCGCAAGATCGAGATGTCCTACATCGGCGGCTGAACCACCGCGGGCCCCGGCCTGCACCACCACCGGAGACAGCGATGATCGACCTGTACACCGCCGCGACACCCAACGGCCACAAGGTCTCGATCGCGCTCGAGGAGCTCGGCCTGCCCTACCGGGTGCAGGTGCTCGACCTCGGCGCGCGGGAGCAAAAGGAACCCTGGTTCCTCGCCATCAACCCCAATGGCCGCATCCCCGCGATCATCGACCGCGAGGCCGACGACTTCGCGGTGTTCGAGTCGGGCGCGATCCTGATCTACCTCGCGGAAAAGACCGGGCGGCTGATGCCGCAGGACGCCAAGGGGCGTTCGCGGGTGCTGCAGTGGCTGATGTTCCAGATGGGCGGCGTCGGCCCGATGATGGGCCAGGCCAACGTCTTCTACCGCTACTTCCCGGAGAGGATCCAGGCCGCGATCGACCGCTACCAGGGCGAGACGCTGCGCCTGTTCCGCGTGCTCGACCACCATCTGGCCGACCACGAGTACCTCGCCGGCGATTACTCGATCGCCGACATCGCCAACTGGGCCTGGGTCCGCACCCACCGCTGGTCGGGCGTGGAACTCGACGGCCTGCCCCACCTCAAGCGCTGGCGCGACCGCATCCGCGCCCGTCCGGCGGTGCAGCGCGGCATCGAGATCCCGCCCTCGAGCATCGACCTGGAGAGCGACGGCGAGCCCGGGGCCAAGGCGTTCTCGGAAAACGCCCGCACCATGGTCGAGACCGGCCAGTCGCGCACCGGCGGCGTCTGAGCGCGCCCGACCTCGACCCACCGCAAAGGACGTCCATGAAGCTCTACGTATCGCCGCGCGCACCCAACCCCCGCCGGGTGCAGATGTTCATCGCCGAGAAGGGCCTGGAAGGCATCGAGGAGGCGGTGGTCGAGATCGGCCGCGACCAGCACAAGTCGCCCGCCTTTCTCGCGAAGAGCCCGTTCGCCAAGCTGCCCGTGCTCGAACTCGACGATGGCCGCGTGCTCGGCGAAACGCGCGCGATCTGCACCTTCCTCGAAGGCGTGCGCCCCGAACCGAACCTGATGGGGCGCGACTTCGAGGAGCGCGCCTTCATCGAGATGGCCGACCGCCGCGCCGAGCTCTATCTGTTCGGCACGATCGCCAACTGCATCCGCCACACCCACCCCGGCCTGGCGCCGCTCGAGCAGCCCCAGTTCGCCGACTTCGGCCGCTCCCAGGGCGAGAAGATGCGCGATGTCGCGCGCTGGTTCGACGCCGAACTCGGCCGGCGGCCCTACATCGCCGGCGAGCGCTTCACGATCGCCGACATCACCGCCTTCTGCGCGCTGGAATTCGCCCGCGGCCTGATGAAGTTCCGCCCCGCCCAGGAAGGCATGGCCCACCTGCAGGCCTGGCGCGACCGCATCGCCGAGCGGCCGGCCGCGCAGCGCTAGGCCGGGCGCCGGACGGCGCCGCTCACAGCTTCGCGCACTGGTCTTCCTTGCGGCCGCTGACCTGGTTGTCGCGGCCGCTCGGCGCCGGGCGGTTCTCCCTGCACTCGAGATTGCCGCCGACCTCGTTCGCCGACACCGCTACCGCGCCGCTGTTGCCGAACAGCTGCAGGCTGCCGCGCACCACGTTGCCGAGCGCATGGGTCTCGCGCCGGTTGCCTTCGAGCAGCAGATTGCCGCGGATCACCGAGTCGACCACCCGCGTCACCTCGCCCTGGCGCACCTGCAGGTTGCCGCCGATCCGCGAGGTGTCGCCGATCCGCACCAGCCTGGCGTCGCGCGCATACACGCTGCCATCCACCCAGATTCCGCTCGCATGAAGGGTGGCGCCGCGCCCGACGCGCAGGTTCCCCTTCATCCAGGTGCCGGTGAGCTTGCAGGTGGCCCCCTCGGGAACGCGCAGGTGCGCGACCCGCACCCGCCCCAGCTCGCCCACGCAGTTGCGCTCCGCCGCGACCGCCGCGCCCGGTCCTGCGGTCATCGCCATCGCGATTGCCAGCAGCCACCGCACCCCTGCCCGTCCCGCCTTCAACTCGCTTCCCTCCCAGGTGATCCGCGCCTCGCGGCCCATGCCCACGCGCCATCGCCACGCCGCGCGCAATGCCGCAACGATACTCCTGCGCCCTCCCGGATGGCGCATCCACGCGTTGCAAGTCGTTTCCCGCGGGGGGATTACAGCGGTCATCGCCAGCCCGACCGCCGACATCGCGCCGGTTCAGCGCGATGGCAGGACGGACTCGCCGTCGCTGCGATCAGCGCCGCTCTCCTGGCCGTCGAGCTCGTCGAGCTGGGCCGACTCGATGCGCTGGAAGTGGGCGCTGATCTTGCGGCTCGAGGTCTGCACGTCGGCGACGTCGCGGCGCGCCTGGTCGATGTGGCGGCCGAGCGCGCTCATGCGCTCGTCGAGGCGGTGGAAGTCCTTCGCCAGCTTGCGGAGCGCGTCCTGGATGACGTGGATCTGCTTGCGCGTCTCGACGTCCTTGAGCACCGCGCGCGCGGTGTTGAGCACCGCCATCAGCGTCGTCGGCGACACGATCCACACCCGCTTCTGCTGCGCGTAGGTCACGACTTCCGGATGATAGGCATGGACCTCGGCGAACACCGCCTCGGCGGGCAGGAAGAGCACCGCGCCATCGGAGGTGACGCCGTCGAGGATGTACTTGGAGGCGATCGCATCGACATGGCGCCGCATGTCCACCCGAAAGGCCTGCTGCGCCGCCCGCCGGTCGCCCTCGGCGAGCGCCGGGTCGAACATGCGGTGGTAGTTCTCGAGCGGAAACTTGGCATCCACCGCCACCTTGCCGGTCGGCTCGGGCAGCGCGAGCAGGCAGTCGGCGCGTGTGCCATTGGGCAGGGTGGCCTGGAAGGCGTAGGCGTCGGGTGGCAGCGCGTTGCGCACCAGGGCCTCGAGTTGCACCTCGCCGAACGCGCCGCGCGCCTTCTTGTCGCCAAGCAGCTCCTGCAGGCTGACCACATTCACCGTCAGCCCGTCGATCTTGCGCTGCGCCTCGTCGATCGTCGCCAGCCGCGCCATGACGCTGGCGAAGGTCTCGTTGGTCTTGCGAAAACCCTCGTCGAGGCGCTGGTTCACATGGCCGGCGAGCGTCTCCAGGCGGCCGTCGACGCTGCGGGTGAAGCTGTCGATGCTGCGCGCGAGCTGGGCCGAAGCGGAGGCCAGGCCGCGCTGGAGCAGCTCGCGGTCGGCGCGCGCATGCTCGCCGATGCGGTCGGTCTGGCGGCCGAGGCCGTCGTGGAGGTCGCGCAGCACTTCGCGATGCTGCACGTTGAGCTGCTGCTCGAGCTGCTCGGCCAGCTGCAGGCCGACCTCGTCCTGCAGCACGCGCGCCGTCCGCCCCTGCCGCCACAAGGCGAACAGCTGCAGCAGGCAGACCAGCAGCAGCAGGCCGCCGAGCACGAGCTCGGCCGGCGAGAAGCGGTCGAGCATCGTCAACCCGACGCCCTCACGCGAGCGCCCTCAGGCTCGCCAGCGGCGGCCGCGACAACAGCGCGCGCGTGCCGAGCCAGCCGCCCGCGACCACCCCGCCCGCGCCGAGCACCACCGCCACCAGCAGGGGCAGCGCGCTCGGCACATAGGCCATCTTGAACACCCAGGTCGCCAGCGCCCAGCCGAGCACGCTCGCGCCCAGCCCGGCGAGCACGCCGGCCACGCCACCGAGCACGAGGAATTCGGCGAGCAGCGCCTGGCGCACCTGGCGGTTGCGCGCGCCCAGCGTGCGCAGCATGGCGAGCTCGTACTCGCGCTCGTCATGGGTCGACTGCAGCGCCGCGTACAACACGACCAGGCCGGCGAGCACCGCGAAGACGAAGACGAACTGCACCACCACGATCAGGCGGTCGGTGAGCGAGCGCACCTGAGCCAGCACCGCCGCGGTGTCGATCACCGACAGATTGGGAAAGGCGTTCACCAGCCGTGTGGTGAAATCGTGCGCCGCGGCCGGCAGGTGGAAGCTGGTGATCAGGCTCGCCGGATAGGCCTCGAGCAGCCCCTCGGAGGCGATGAAGAAGAAGTTCACCCGCATCGAATCCCATTCGAGCTCGCGCACGCTGGTGATCGGCGCCTCCACCATCCGACCGGCGATCTCGAAGCGCACCACGTCGCCGAGCTTCAGGCCGAAGGTCTGTGCCAGCCCCTTCTCCACCGAGAACTGCGGCGTGCGCGCGTCGCCATGCCAGCGCCCCGCCACCACCCTGTTGCCCTCGGGCAGCGCGGCGGCGTAGGAGAGGTTGAACTCGCGCTCGGCCAGGCGCCGGGTGCGGCTGTCCTCATAGGCGTCGGGGTCGATCGTGCGACCGTCGATCGCGTCCATGCGGCCGCGGATCATCGGCTCGATCTTCGGCACCGGCAGACCGGCGGCGGCAAATTGAGCGGCAATCCCTTCACGCTGCTCCGGCTGGATGTTGATGACGAAGCGATTGGGGGCGTCGGGCGGCGCCATCCGGCTCCAGTTGTCGAGCAGGTCGGCACGCACCAGGGTCAGCAGCAGCAGCGCGGTCATGCCCAGCCCGAGCGCCGCCACCTGCATGACGCTGCCGCCCATGCGGCGGCCGAGCGCGGCCACGCCGTAACGCCAGCCGCCCCCGCGCAGGCTGCCCTGGCCCTTGAAGCGCCCCGCCAGCCGCAGCGCCCCCCACGCGGCGAGCGCGAACAGGCCGAGCGCGCCGGCGAAGCCGAGCGCCACCATCAGGCCCAGGCGCAGGTCGGCGGCGATCCAGAAGATCAGGCCGAGCAATGCGGCGAAGCCGAGCGCCCAGGCGCCGCCCGACAAGGGCTCGGCCGCATCGAACTCGCGCCGCAGCACGCGCACCGTGCTCACCCGCCCCAGCCGCAGCAGCTGCGGCAGCACGAAGCCGGCCAGCAGCACCATGCCGACCACCACGCCGTGGGCGAGCGGCAGCAGCGAGGGCGCCGGCAGCTCGGTCGCGAGCAGCTCGCGCAGGCCGCCAGCCAGGCCCGCCTGCACCGTCCAGCCGACCCCGCCGCCGAGCAGCGCGGCGAGCAGGCCGAAGAGCAGGAACTCGCCGACCACGATCGCCAGCACCTGCGACTGGCGCGCGCCGAGGCAGCGCATCACCGCACAGCCGTCAAGGTGGCGCTGCATGAAGCGGCGCGCCGACAGCCCCACCGCCACCGCGGCGAGGATCACCGCCAGCAGGGCGGCCAGCCGCAGGAAGCGCTGCGCCTGGTCGAGGCTGGCGCGCACCTCGGGGCGCGCGTTGTCGATCGTCTCCACCACCTGGCCGCGCTCGAGGCGTTCGCGCGCCCAGCGCTCGAAGCCCGCGACCGCCTCCTGGCTGCCCGCCACGTGCAGCCGCCAACTGGCGCGACTGCCGGGGCCGAGCAGGCCGGTGGCGGCGAGATCGGCAGCGTTGAACATCGCCCGCGGCAGCAGGCTGAAGAAGTTCGCGCCGCGATCGGACTCGAAGGTGAGCATCGCGCCGACGCGGAACTCCACCTCGCCGAGGCCGACGCGGTCGCCGGTGGCGACGCCGAGCTCGGCGAACAGGCGCTCGTCGAGCCACACCTCGCCGGGTGCAGGCGCGCGCCCGGCGAGCGCGTCCGGCCGGTTCGGCCCGGGCGCGATCCGGACCGCGCCGCGCAGGGGGTAGTCGTCCGCGACCACCTTCACCCCGGTCAGCTGGGCCGCCTCGGCGGTGCTCGCCATCGAGGTGAACAGAATCGTGGTCGTCTGCCGCAGGCCGCGGCGCCCGGCCTCTTCGGCGAAGGCCTCGGGCCACGGACGGTCGGCGCGCAGCAGGAGGTCGCCGCCGAGCAGCTGGTTGGCCTCGCGATCGAGGGCGCGGCCGACGCGGTCGGCGAGAAAACCGACGCTGGTCAGGCTCGCGACCGCGATCAGGATCGCCAGCCCGAGCAGGTGAAGCTCGCCCGCGCGCAGGTCGCGCAGCATCATGCGCGCCGCAAGCCGAAGACGCTTCATCGCGGCTCCGACAGCAGCCGACGCGCGAGCTCGACCCAATAGGCGACGCCGATCGGGATCACCTCGTCGTTGAAGTCGTAATGCGGATTGTGCAGGGTGCAGCCGCCCTCGCCCGGCCCGTTGCCGATCCACACATAGGCGCCGGGCTTGTGCTGCAGGAAGAAGGCGAAGTCCTCCGCGCCCATGCTGGGCCGCATCCCGGTACTGACGTGCTCGCTCCCGGCCACCGCGCGCGCGATCTCGGCACAGACCGCGGCCTCGGCGGCGGTGTTGATCGTCGGCGGATAGCTGCGGCGGAACTCGAGCTCGACCTCGACCCCGAAGCTGCTGGCGATCCCCTCGCACACCCGGCGCAGCGCGGCCTCGACCCCGGCCTGCACCGGCGCCGAGAAGCTGCGCACCGTGCCGCACAGCTCGGCGCGGTCGGGAATGACGTTGTAGGCCTCGCCGGCGTGGAACTGGGTGATCGACACCACCGCGGCGTCGAGCGGATCGAGCGTGCGGCTGACGATGGTCTGCGCGGCCTGCACCAGCGCCGCGGCCGCCGGCACCGGATCGACGCCGAGATGCGGCATCGCGGCGTGCGCGCCGACGCCGAGCACCCGGATGTCGAAGCGGTCGGTGCCGGCCATCACCGCGCCGGAATGCACGGCGAAGCTGCCGGCCGGCAGCCCCGGCCAGTTGTGCATGCCGAACACCGCCTCCATCGGGAAGCGCTCGAACAGGCCGTCCTCGATCATCACCCGCGCCCCCGCCTCGCCCTCCTCGGCGGGCTGGAAGATCAGGTACACCGTCCCGTCGAAGTCGCGACGGCGCGCCAACACCTCGGCCGCGCCGAGCAGCATCGTGGTGTGGCCGTCGTGCCCGCAGGCGTGCATGCAGCCAGCGACCGTCGAGCGATGGGCGAAATCGTTGCGCTCGGTGATCGGCAGCGCGTCCATGTCGGCGCGCAGGCCGATCGCGCGCAGACTGCGCCCGCCGCGGATCACGCCGACCACCCCGGTGCCGCCGATGCCGCGATGGGTCTCGATGCCGAGCTGCTCGAGATGGCGCGCCACCAGCTCGGCGGTGCGATGCTCCTTGAAGGCGAGCTCGGGATGGGCGTGGATGTCGCGACGGATGGCGGTCAGCTTGTCGTGGTAGGGCCGGACGATGTCGAGAATGCTCATGCCTTCACCAGATGATGTCGTCGCGCCGGGCGTGCGCGGAACCCGTGAGTCTATTACAAAGCCGCAGCCCCCGGCAGCCGCGCCCACCGCGGCATTCACCGCCCCCCACGCTCCCCTGTAGGAGCCCTGCCCCCAGGGCGATAGCAGCCGCCATCACCCGCACAACCGCCGTTATCGCGCACGGGGGTGCGCTCCTACAGTGCCTGCGAGCGGCGCCCCCCTGTAGGAGCCCTGCCCCCAGGGCGATCCTGGCCGTATCGGCCTTACAATGATCACTCCTGCAAGACTTGCCGCCGCGGCGCGAGTTCCCCCCGCGCCGCGCACGCACAGGGGCGCCCGCTTGAGACTATTCTACGCCGACCATTTCGTGCTGCCGCTGCCGGCGGGGCACCGCTTCCCGATGGAGAAGTACGCCCGGCTGCGCGAGCGCCTGCTCGCCAGCGGGGCGTTCGCGCCGGGCGACTTCGCGGTGCCCGAGGCGGCGAGCGATGCCGAGATCCTGCGCGCCCACGACCCCGCCTACCTCGACCGCGTGCTGCGCGGCGCGCTCGATGCCGCCGAGCAGCGCCGCATCGGCTTTCCCTGGTCGCCCGGCATGGTCGAGCGCTCACGCCGTTCGGCCGGTGCCACCCTCGCCGCCTGCCGCAGCGCGCTCGCCGGCGGCTGGGCGGCCAACCTCGCCGGCGGCACCCACCACGCCCATCGCGACTTCGGCTCCGGCTTCTGCGTGTTCAACGACGCCGCCATCGCGGCGCTGGCGATGCGCGCCGAGGGGCGGGTGCGGCGGGTGGCGATCGTCGATTGCGACGTGCACCAGGGCGACGGCAGCGCCGCGATCCTCGCCGCCGAAGACGAGGTGTTCACCTGCAGCCTGCACGGCGCGAAGAACTTCCCCTTCCGCAAGCAGCGCAGCGACCTCGACGTCGAGCTCGCCGACGACACCGGCGATGAGGCCTACCTCGCCGCGCTCGACGGCGCGCTCGCGCGCGTGTTCGACGACTTCCGCCCCGAGCTGGTGATCTATCTGGCCGGCGCCGACCCCTACGCCGACGACCGTCTCGGTCGCCTCGCGCTCAGCATCGAGGGGCTCGCCGCGCGCGACGAGCGCATCCTCGACCGCTGCCGCGCGGCCGCGGTGCCGGTGGCCATCGCGATGGCCGGCGGCTATGCTCGGACCATCGACGACACGGTCGCCATCCACGCCAACACCCTACTGCGCGCCGCCCGCCTGTTCGCGCCCAAGGAAGCCACCGCATGAGCGAGGAAAGCCGCATCGCACTGCTGATCGACGCCGACAACTGCCCGGCGTCGAAGATCGACGTGATGCTCGACGAGCTCGCCAAGTACGGCGTCACCAACATCCGCCGCGCCTACGGCAACTGGAAGAGCCCCGGCATGCGAGGCTGGGAGAGCGTGCTGCACGAATACGCCATCCAGCCGATGCAGCAGTTCGCCTACACCAAGGGCAAGAACGCCACCGATGCGGCGATGATCATCGACGCGATGGACCTGCTGTACACCCAGCGGCTCGACACCTTCTGCCTCGCCTCCTCCGACTCGGACTTCACCCCGCTGGTGATGCGCATCCGCGCCAACGGCCTGAAGGTGTTCGGCTTCGGCGAGAAGAAGACGCCGATGCCCTTCGTCAATGCCTGCAGCCGCTTCCTCTACCTGGAAAACCTCGAAACCGTCGGCCAGGTCGAGACCGAGGTCGAGGACGGCGTCGCGCCGGCGTCCGCGCCGCGTCCGGCGCGCGAGCTGCGCGGCGACGCCAGGCTCGTCGCGCTGTTGCGCAACGCGGTGGAAGCCTGCGACGAGGAGGAAGGCTGGGCCAGCCTGTCGGCGGTGGGCTCGCACATCTCGAACCAGGCCTCCTTCGATCCGCGCAACTACGGCTACCGCAAGCTCAGCGAGCTGATCGAGGCCACCGGCCTGTTCGAGACCGAGCGCCGCGGCAACCACCTCTTCCTGCGCGACCGCCGTGCCGCCCGCCGCGGCGGCGGCTGACGGCGCGGCCACGGTGCCGGCCGCGCGCGGATGGCGGCTGCTCGGGGTGGACTTCACCTCGGCGCCGCGGAGGACGAAGCCGATCGTCGCCGCCCACGGCCGGCTCGAGGGCGACTACGTGGTGCTCGAGCGGCGCGAGACCCTCGTCGACTGGCAGTCCTTCGAAGCCCTCCTGGCGCGCCCGGGCCCCTGGCTGGGCGCCTTCGACTTCCCCTTCGGGCTGCCGCGCGAGGCCGCGTGCGCCCTCGGCTGGCCGCAGGCGTGGCCGGCGCTGGTCGCCCACTGCGCCGCGCTGGGGCGGCCGGCCTTCCGCGCCGCGCTCGACGCCTTTCGCGAGACACGAGCGCCCGGCAGCCGCTACGCGCATCGCGCCACCGACCACGCGGCGCGCTCGCACAGCCCGCTCAAGCTGGTGAATCCCCCGGTCGGCCTGATGTTCCTCGAGGGCGCGCCGCGCCTGCTCGCGGCCGGCGTCACCCTGCCCGGCATGCATGACGCCGATGCCCGCCGCGTCGCGCTCGAGGCCTATCCCGGCCTGCTCGCGCGCGCGATCACCGCCGAGCCCTACAAGAGCGACGACCGCCGCAAGCAGACGCCCGCGCGCGCCTCGGCACGCAGCTCGCTGGTCGAGGCGCTCCGGCGCGGCGAGCACCCGCTCGGCAAGCGGCTGGAAGTGGATGCGGACGGCGCCGAGGCGCTGGTCGCCGACGCCGGCGGCGACCATCTCGACGCGGTGCTCGCGCTGATGCAGGCCGCCTGGTGCCTCGAGCAGGGCGCGCCCGCCTACGGCCTGCCGGCGGGCGTCGATCCGCTCGAAGGCTGGATCGCCACCGCCCGGCCCTGACGCCCTGCGGTGGTCCCGCTTGCCGGCGACGGACGAAGGACGCTCAGCGCCCGCCCTGGCGGCGCGCGCGCTCCTTGCGGATCAGCTCGGCAATGTCGGTGTTGGCGTTCGACAGCGCCCAGCGCTCGGCGTCGAAGCCGGCGTCGTTGACCTGGTCGAGATCCACCGGCAGGGCGAGCAGGCGGCGGACGATCTGGATGTGGCCGTTGCGCGCGGCCAGCATCAGCGGGCTGGACTTGTTCGGCACCAGCGCAGCGGGGTCGGCGCCGGCCGCCAACAGGCGATCGAAGAGCTCCACCCGACCCTCGAAGGCGGCGTAATGCAGCGGCGCCCAGCCCTCGTGGTTGACGCTCGCCCCGGCGTCGATCAGCAGCCCGGCGACCTCGCGCTCGTCCTTCAACACCGCCAGCATCAGCGCCGAGTCGCCGGCGCGGTTGCGGTAGTCGAGCCGCGCGCCGCGTTCGATCAAGGCCTTGACGGTCGCGGCCTTGCCCTCGCGCGCGGCGAGGATGAGCAGCGAGTTGCCGCTGGGGTCGACCGTATCGACGTCGAGCCCGCGCTCGACCAGGCTGACGAGCGCCCTGGTGTCGCCCATGCGTGCCGCGATCAGGGCATCGTCATAGCTCGCGGCCCCGGCCGGACCGGCGAGCAGCGCAAGGATGGCGGTGCCGGCGACGAGCGCACGGCGGGCGGGGAGGAGGCTGTTGTTAGCGATGGGCATGGCGGAAGAGTCGGAAGAAGTTGTCGGTTGTGGCTTGCTCGATGCGCTCGAGCGGCGCCTCGCGCAGGCGGGCGATCTCCTCGGCCACGTGCACCACCCAGCCCGGCTGGTTGGTCTTGCCGCGGTGCGGCACCGGCGCCAGATACGGCGCATCGGTCTCGATCAGCAGCCGCTCGAGCGGCACCCGCTGCGCCACCTCCTTGAGCGCCTTCGCGTTGCGGAAGGTGACGATGCCGGAGAAGGAGATGTAGAACCCGAGCGCGAGGGCGGCCTCGGCGACCTCCCAGGACTCGGTGAAGCAGTGCATGACGCCGCCGACCTCGGCCGCGCCCTCCTCGCGCATGAGCCGGATCGTGTCCTCGGCCGCGCTGCGGGTGTGCACGATCAGCGGCTTGCCGCAGGCGCGCGCGGCGCGGATGTGGGTGCGGAAACGCTCGCGCTGCCACTCCGGCGCGTCCTCGTGCCAGTGGTAGTCGAGCCCGGTCTCGCCGATCGCCACCACGCGCGGATGATCGGCGAGGGCGAGCAGGCGGGCGACGTCGGGCTCCTCGCAGTCGGCGTTGTCCGGATGCACGCCGACCGAGGCCCAGAGCCCGTCGTGGCGCTCGGCGAGCGCGCGCACGCGCGGGAAGTCCTCGAGCCGCACGCTGACGCACAGCGCCTGGCCGACGCGGTTTGCCGCCATCGTCGCGAGGACCTCGTCCTCGCGTTCGAGCAGGCCGGGAAAATCGAGATGACAGTGGGAATCGACGTACATCGGCGGTCTTGAGCTTCGGGGGAAAGGGCGATGGCTGCGGGCGCGCGCGGCCTACAGCGTGTGGGTCGGCCGGTTGGAGCCGAGGTGGGCGGCGAGGATCTGGTCGATCGCGCGGCACAGCGCCCTGCTCGACTCGTCCTCGGAAAACTGCACGCCGATGCCCTGCACGCGGCCGCCCTGCGCGCCGGCGGGCGTGATCCAGGCGACCGTGCCCGCCACCGGGTGCCGATGCGGGTCGTCCATCAGCTGCAGCAGCATGAAGACCTCGTCGCCGAGCTGATAGTTCTTCGAGGTCGGCACGAAGATGCCGCCATTGGTCAGGTAGGGCATGTAGGCCGCGTAGAGGGCCGACTTCGAGTTGATGTTCAGCGAGAGCACGCTCGGGCGTGCGACTTGGGGCCTGGCCTGGTCGTTCATGCTCGGTTTCCTGTGATTGCGCGCGCATAGCGTAGCAGCATGTCCTCCAGGAACAGGCGCGCGTTCAGAGGATGACGTGACACCCTGCGCAACTGGACGAAATCATTGTAGCAATGGCTCACCGCGGCGACGCTGCAGCGCGTCGCGAGCGCCGACAGCACGCCGTCCTGGGCGGGAAAGAAGCGCACCCGCCCGCCGAGGCGCAGCGCGGCGAGGTCGCTGACCCAGCGCTGCATCCAGTCGACCAGCTCGGGCATGCCGAAGCCGGCCGCCATCGCCTCCTTCGACTTCAGCCACTGCTCCCACTGCCCCGCCAGGCGCAAGGCGTCCGCCGCGCGCAGCGGCCCGATGTCGCGCACGAAGCGCGCGAGCAGGGCCGCGCCGCCGGCGGCCTCGAGCCTTTCGGCGGCCAGCGGCATCCCGCCGCCCCAGTAGGCAAAGGCCGCCAGCAGCATCGGTACGCGCGTGTCCTTGAGCCCGCGCAGCGAAGCGCTGGAGACCACCTGGATGCCGTCGGACACCTGGAAGGCGGCGGCGTAGAGCAGCAGCGTGGCCGCCAGCGACAGCACCGCCGCATCGCGGGTGTAGATGGAGGCGATCAGGTCGTTGCCCAGCGCGATCGCCGACGCCGTCACCAGCTGCACGCCGATCACGATGACATATCCGGCCAGGATGGCGCGCCTCAGCCCGTGGCGATCTCCGGCACCGGCGGCGTGGCCGACCCGCACCGTGGTGGCCGCGGCCAGTGCCAGCGCGCCCATGAAGGTGATCGAGGCGACGTTGATCGCGATCTGGTGGGCCGCTGCCGGCACTTCGCCCATGCGTCCGATCAGAAGCGCCGTGGCGATGAACAGTCCGCCCTCCATCGCCACCGTCACGCCGATCGGAACCCCGAGCGCCAGCAGCCCGCGGATCGTCTCCCGGCGCGGCCACTCCCAGCGCCCGAACAGGGCCAGATCCGCGAAGCGCCGGCTGGTCGCCAGGTGCGCCGCGAAGGCCAGCGCCTGGCACCAGAGCATGATCGAGGTGGCATAGCCCACGCCGCCGGCACCCAGCTCGGGCAGGCCGAAGCGGCCGAACATCAGCACGTAGCCCAGCGGTGCCAGGATGGCGAGCCCGGAGACGCCCAGCACCATCGTGGGCAGGGTCCAGTGCAGGCCCTCGCTCAGGTAGCGCATGCACAGGTAGAAGGCCAGCGCCGGCACGCCCCAGCGCACGCCGTGGATGAAGTCGGCCGCGGCGGGCCGGATTTCCTCGGCGATGCCCATGGGTTCCAGCAGCCCGGTGGCGAGCTGCAGGAATCCGACCAGCAGCGCCGCCAGCG
>JRYI01001299.1_pt1 | contig 21173 bp, 24 predicted proteins | sample 235361 | NCBI WGS metagenome assembly JRYI01 (sample SAMN03074212, study PRJNA261471) | activated sludge metagenome | biome: Common Effluent Treatment Plant; feature: Wastewater; material: Activated sludge; isolation source: activated biomass in a lab-scale reactor treating industrial wastewater at...
CGCCTTCATGCGCGGGCGCACCCTCAACAACGCCTTCATCATCCTCGACGAGGCGCAGAACACCACGCCCGAGCAGATGAAGATGTTCCTCACCCGCATCGGCTTCGGCGCCAAGGCGGTGGTCACCGGCGACCTCACCCAGGTCGACCTCGCCCGCGGCCAGCGCAGCGGCCTGGGCGAGGCGCGCACGGTGCTGGCGAAGGTGCGCGGCATCGCGTTCACCGAATTCACCAAGGACGACGTGGTGCGCCATCCGCTGGTGGCGCGCATCGTCGAGGCGTACGACGAGCAGAGCGCCCGCGACGCGCGGGCGCAGGCGGAGAAAAAGGGGGGGCAGGGCCATGCCGGCCAGCAGACGGAAGGAAACGATGGCGAAGAAGCCTGACGCGCCGAAGGTCGTCGCGATCGACGACGACGGCAAGCGCACCCGGGTGCGGGCGGTGCGGCTGGAGATCGACTACGACGACGGCCGCCGGCTGCTGCTCGACCTCAGCCCGGGGGCCTGGGGCGACCTCGAGATCGAGGCCGACTCGGTGCGCGACAGCGATCTGCCCGTCATCAGCCTGCAACCGGGGGCGTGCAACCTGCTGAGCGTGCGCGTCGAGGTGCATCCGGAGGCGATGTCGACCGAGCTGGAGGAGGCGGTCGGGGCGATCGCGGGCGCAGGCGAAGGCGGGATCGAGGCGCCGCGGCGCGCGGCGCCGCCGCACCTGACGCTCAGCGTGCAGCGCGCGCTCGAGGGCGAGGACAAGGCCAACGCGCCGCGCAAGAACCAGATCCGGCGCTGGGCGCGGGCCGCGCTGCACGAGGACGCCGAGGTCACCGTGCGGCTGGTGGGCGAGGAGGAGGGGCGCATGCTGAACCGCCAGTATCGCGGCAAGGACTACGCCACCAACGTGCTGAGCTTCGCCTACGACGAGGGCGAGGCGATGCCGGCGGGCGGCGCCGACACGGCCCGCCTGAGCGGCGACCTCGTGCTTTGCGTGCCGGTGGTGATCCGCGAGGCGCTCGAGCAGGGCAAGACCCCCGACGCCCACTTCGCCCACCTGGTGGTGCACGGCATGCTGCACCTGCAAGGCTACGAGCACGAAGCCGAGGCCGATGCCGAGCGCATGGAAGGCCTCGAGACGGAGATCCTGCGCGGCCTGGGGTACGCCGACCCCTACGCCTGAGACCGAGATGGAAACCCCTTCACCCCGACCTTCCCTGTTCGAGCGACTCTCGGCGCTGTTCTCGCGCGAGCCGGAGGACCGCGAACAGCTCCTCGCGCTGCTGCACTCGGCCCACGAGCGCAACCTCGTCGATGCCGACGTGCTGGCGATGCTCGAGGGCGCGCTGCAGGTCTCGGACATGCAGGTCCGGGAGGTCATGGTGCCGCGCTCGCAGATGGACGTGCTGCATGTCGACGCGCCGATCGAGAAGGTCGCCGCCTTCGTCGTCGCCACCGCGCATTCGCGCTTCCCGGTGATCGGCGAGGGCAAGGACGACGTGCTCGGCATCCTGCTGGCGAAGGACTTGCTGCGCCACTTCGCCGGCGAGGCCTTCGACATGCGGCGGCTGCTGCGCCCGGCGGTGTTCGTGCCCGAGAGCAAGCGGCTCAACGTGCTGCTGCGCGAGTTCCGGGTGAGCCACAATCACATGGCGATCGTGGTCGATGAATACGGCGGCGTCGCCGGGCTGGTGACGATCGAGGACGTGCTCGAGCAGATCGTCGGCGACATCGAGGACGAATACGATTTCGAGGACGTCAACGACGACATCCGCCTCGACGCCTCGGGCCGCTATCGGGTGCGGGGCACGACCGAGATCGACGACCTCAACGAGGCCTTCGGCACCGCGATCGACGGCGACGGGGCGGACACCCTGGGCGGCCTGCTGATCAATCATTTCGGGCGACTGCCGCGGCGCGGCGAGAGCGTCGAGGTGGGCGGGCTGCGCCTGCAGGTGCTGCGCGCCGACCGCCGCCGGGTGTACGTGGTGCGGGTCGACCGCCTGCCTGCGCCCGAAGCGGACGCCGCCTGAGCGTGGCGGCCTGGGCGATCGCGCTGCTCGCGGGCGCGGCCAGCGTCCTGTCCTTCGCCCCCTTCGGGCTGTTTCCGCTCGCCTTCGCCAGCCTCGCGCCGCTCGCCTGGCTGCTCGGCCGCGCCCGGCGCACGCGCGACGGCCTCGCGCTCGGTTTCGGCTGGGGCTTCGGCAGCTTCGCCGGCGGCGTGTCCTGGCTCTACGTCGCCCTCAACCACTACGGCGGCATGGCGGCGCCCCTGGCGGCCCTGGCGATCGGGCTGTTCTGCGCCTATCTCGCGCTCTATCCGGCGCTCGCGGGGGCGCTCTTCGTGCGCTGGCGGCCGCAGGGCGCGGTCGCGCGCGCGGCCCTGTTCGCCGGCCTGTGGGTGCTCGCCGAGTGGCTGCGCGGGGTCGTGTTCACCGGCTTCCCCTGGCTCGCGATCGGCTATTCGCAGACGCCGCCCAGCCCGCTCGCCGGCTACCTGCCGTTGATCGGCGTGTACGGCGTCGGCGGGCTGGTGGCGATGCTCGCCGGGCTCCTCGCCTTCGCCCCCTGGCGCCGGCCGCGCGCGGCGATGCCCGCGGCCGGCAGCGCCCTCGCGCTGCTCGCGGCGGGCGCCGGCTTCCAGGGCACCCACTGGACCACCCCGGTGGGCGCGCCGCTGTCGGTGGCGCTGATCCAGACCAACATCGAACAAGGCCTCAAGTGGCAGCCGGAGCAGTTCCTCGCGGTGCTCCACACCAATGCCGAGCTGGTGCGGGGCGCCGCCGCCGAGCTGGTGGTGCTGCCCGAATCGACCCTGCCGACCCTCGCCGACAATCTGCCCGAGGGCTACCTCGATGCGCTCGGCGGCCTCGCCGCCGACAATGGCGGCGACCTCGTGTTCGGCGTCTTCCACCGCGACGCGCAGGGTCGCATCTACAACGCCGCGCTCAGCGTCGGCCGCTCGCCGACCCAGTTCTACGCCAAGCACCACCTCGTGCCCTTCGGCGAATACTCGCCGCCGCTGTTCGGCTGGTTCTACGAGCTGGTCGACATCCCGATGTCGGACCAGACCCGCGGCGCCGCCGAGCAGCCGCCGATGGCGCTGGGCGGCCAGCGCATCGCGCTCAACATCTGCTACGAGGATCTGTTCGGCGCCGAGCTCATCCGCAGCCTGCCGCAGGCGACGATGATGCTGAACCTGTCCAACCTCGCCTGGTACGGCGACTCGCTGGCCCAGCCCCAGCACCTGCAGATCGCCCGCGTGCGTGCGATCGAGACCGGCCGCCCGATGCTGCGCTCGACCAACACCGGCATGACCGCGGTGGTGCAGCCCGACGGCAGCGTGAGCGGCGTGCTGCCCGCGTTCGAGCAGGGCGTGCTGCAGGCCGAGGTGCGCGGCTACCAGGGCCTGACGCCGTATGCGCGCTGGGGCGACCGCGCCGCGCTCGCGCTGGCCGGCGCGATCCTCGCCTTCGTCATGCTGCACAGCCGCAGCCGCCGCCCGCGCGGTGCCGAAGCCCGCTAAAATCCCCCTCTTTGCGTTTGCAGCGCGGCCAGGAGGCCGCCCGAGACCATGTCCCTGCACAAGCCCACCTTCCAGCAAGTCATCCTCACGCTCCAGCAGTTCTGGGGCGACCGCGGCTGCGTGCTGCTGCAGCCCTACGACCTCGAGGTCGGCGCCGGCACCAGCCACACCGCCACCTTCCTGCGCGCGATCGGTCCGGAGCCGTGGAATGCCGCCTACGTGCAGCCCTCGCGCCGGCCGAAGGACGGCCGCTACGGCGAGAACCCGAACCGGCTGCAGCACTACTACCAGTTCCAGGTGGTGCTCAAGCCCTCGCCGCTCGAGATCCAGGAGCTCTACCTCGATTCGCTGCGCGCGCTCGGCATCGACCCCGCGGTGCACGACATCCGCTTCGTCGAGGACGACTGGGAGAACCCGACGCTCGGCGCCTGGGGCCTGGGCTGGGAGGTCTGGCTCGACGGCATGGAGGTGACCCAGTTCACCTACTTCCAGCAGGTCGGCGGCCTCGACTGCAAGCCGGTGCTGGGCGAGATCACCTATGGTCTCGAGCGCCTGGCGATGTACCTGCAGGGGGTGGAGAACGTCTACGACCTGGTGTGGGCGCTGCGGCCCGACGGCACGCCGGTGAGCTATGGCGACGTCTATCACCAGAACGAGGTCGAGCAGTCGAAGTACAACTTCGAGCACGCCAACGTCGACTTCCTGTTCTCGCTCTTCGGCAACTACGAGGCCGAGGCGAAGCGCCTGATGGAGGCGGGGCTGGCGCTGCCCGCCTACGAGATGGTGCTCAAGGCCGGTCACACCTTCAACATGCTCGATGCGCGCGGGGCGATCTCGGTGACCGAGCGCGCCGCCTACATCGGCCGCATCCGCAACCTGTCGCGCGCGGTCGCGCAGGCCTACTACGAATCCCGCGAGGCGCTCGGCTTCCCGATGCTGCCGCGCACCGACAAGGAGGCCGCGTGATGACGGCCCGCACCCTGCTCGTCGAGCTGCTCACCGAAGAACTGCCGCCGAAGGCGCTGCCCCGCCTGGGCGAGACCTTTGCCACGAAGATCGTCGACGGCCTCAAGGCCAGGGGGCTGGCGCCGGCCGACGCCGCCTTCCGCACCTTCGCGAGCCCGCGCCGGCTGGCGGTGACGGTGGCGAAGGTCGCCGCCGAGGGCGCCGCGAAGGAGGTCACCGAGAAGCTGATGCCGGTGTCGGTCGCGCTCGACGCCGAGGGCAGACCGACCCCCGCGCTGCAGAAGAAGATGGCGGCCAAGGGCATCGGCCCGGAGGCGGTGGCCGGCTTCGAGCGCCGCATGGACGGCAAGGCCGAGGCGCTCTTCCACACCGCGGTCGTGCCCGGCGCGAAGCTCGCCGAGGTGCTCGCCGACATCGTGCAGGAGGCGGTGAAGGCGCTGCCGATCCCGAAGCTGATGCGCTGGGGCGATGGCGATGCGACCTTCGTGCGGCCGGTGCACAAGCTCACCATGCTGCACGGCGCCGAGGTGGTGCCGGGGCGGGTGCTCGACCTGGATTCCGGCCGGGTCACCCGCGGCCACCGCTTCATGAGCCGCGGTGAGATCGAGATCGCCACCGCCGACGCCTACGAGCCGACCCTGCTCGCCGAGGGCAAGGTGATCCCCAACTTCGCCGACCGCCGCGAAGACATCGAGCGCCAGCTGCTGGCGGAGGCCGCCAGGCAGGGGGCGCTGCTGGGCGATTACGCCGACCTGCTCGACGAGGTCGCCGCGCTGGTCGAGCACCCGACGGTCTACCTCGGCGAGTTCGAGGCCGAATTCCTCGCCGTGCCGCAGGAGTGCCTGATCCTGACGATGCGCGCCAACCAGAAGTACTTCCCGCTGTTCGACGGCGAGGGCAGGCTGCTGAACCGCTTCCTGATCGTCTCCAACATGCGGGTGGCCGATCCGTCCAACATCGTCCGCGGCAACGCCCGGGTGGTGCGTCCGCGCCTGTCGGATGCGCGCTTCTTCTTCGAGCAGGACAAGAAGCACAAGCTCGAGACCCGCCTGCCGCGCCTGGCGCCGGTGGTCTATCACAACAAGCTCGGCAGCCAGCTCGAGCGCGTCGAGCGCCTCGAGGCGCTGGCGGGCGCGATCGCCGCCCAGCTCGGCGCCGACGTCGCCGCCGCGAAACGCGCCGCGCGCCTGGCGAAGGCCGACCTGGTCACCGACATGGTGGGCGAGTTCCCCGAGCTGCAGGGCATCATGGGCCGCTACTACGCGCTCGCCGACNNCGGCGTGCTGCGCATCCTGATGGAGGCGGCGCTGCCGCTCGAACTGCCCCGGCTCATCGACACCGCCGCCGCCGGCTTCAAGCCCGGCCTGCTCACCGCCGAGGGCTTCGCCGCCCAGCTGCAGGACTTCATGTTCGAGCGCCTGCGCAACCTGCTGCGCGGCGATGACGGCGAGAACGGACGCGACGGCGCGGTGATCGACGCGGTGCTGGCGCTGAAGCCCGCCCGCATCGACCTCGTGCCGGCCAAGCTCGCCGCGGTCGAGGCCTTCCGCGCCCTGCCCGAGGCCGAGGCCCTGGCCGCCGCCAACAAGCGCATCGTCAACATCCTCAGGAAGGCCGAGGGCACACCGGGCGAACCCGACATCGCCCTGCTGCAGGAGGCGGCCGAGAAGGCGCTCTTCCGCCGGGTGGTCGAGGTGGCGCCGCTGGTGCGCTCGCACGTCGCCAACGAGGACTACACCGAGGCCTTGCGGGTGCTGGCCGGCCTGCGCGCCGAGGTCGACCAGTTCTTCGAGGACGTCATGGTGATGGCCGAGGAGCCGCTGACGCGCGCCAACCGCATCGCGCTGCTCGCCCAGCTCGCTGGACTGATGAACCAGGTCGCCGACATCTCGCGCCTGTCGGCCTGAGCCCGCGCCCGGCGGCGGCGCGCGCCGCCCCGCCCGGGCCAACCCTGCGAAGGAGCGGAAGATGCCAATGAAGTTCATCATCCTCGACCGCGACGGGGTCATCAACCACGACTCCGAGCAGTTCATCAAGTCGCCGGAGGAGTGGAAGCCGATCCCCGGTTCGCTCGAGGCGATCGCCCGGCTCAACCAGTGGGGCTGGCGGGTGGTGCTCGCCTCCAACCAGTCGGGCGTCGGCCGCGGGCTGTTCGGCATGGACACCCTCAACGCGATCCACGAGAAGATGGTGAAGAGCCTCGCCCAGGTTGGCGGGCGCATCGACGCGATCTTCTTCTGCCCGCACGCGGCCGATTCCACCTGCGACTGCCGCAAGCCGAAGCCCGGGCTGCTGCACCAGATCAGCGAGCGCTTCAACGTCGATCTCGCGGGCGTGCCGGTGGTGGGCGACAGCCTGCGCGACCTGCAGGCGGCGGTCGCGGTCGGCGCGCGGCCCTACCTCGTCCTCACCGGCAAGGGCGAGCACACCCGGGAGGACCCCGCGCTGCCGCCCGACACCCTGATCTTTCCCGACCTCGAAGCCGTGGTCGCCGAACTCACCGCGCGAGCCCAGCCGTGATTCTCCTGCGTTCCCTGCTGTTCGCGATCGCGCTCGCGATCGTCACCCCGCCGTATGCCGTCCTCGCCCTGCTGATCTTCTGGGCGCCGCCGATGACGCGCCACCGCCTCATCACCAGCTGGGTGCCGGTGGCCATGTGGCTGATCCGCCACGTGCTCGGGATTCGCTATCGGGTCATCGGCGCGGAGAACATTCCGCCCGGGCCGGCGGTGGTGCTGGCCAAGCATCAGTCGGCGTGGGAGACGATCGCGCTGCAGGTGATCTTTCCGCCGCTGTGCTACGTGCTCAAGCGCGAACTGCTTCGCGTTCCCTTCTTCGGCTGGGCGCTCGGCATGATCCCGGGCATCGCGATCGATCGCGGCGCCGGCAAGGACGCGCTCTCCCAGGTCATCGAGCAGGGCCGCGCGCGCCTCAAGGAAGGGCTCTGGGTGGTGGTGTTCCCGGAGGGGACGCGGGTCGCCCCGGGCACCAGCCGGCGCTACAAGCCGGGCGGCGCCTGGCTGGCGCGCAAGGCCGGGGTGCCGGTGGTGCCGGTGGCCCACAACGCCGGCGAGTTCTGGCGGCGCAACGCCTTCATCAAGCGGCCGGGCGAGATCGTGGTCAGCATCGGGCCGGCGATCGAGACCCGCGGGATCAAGCCCGACGTCATCAACAGCGCCGCCGAGGCGTGGATCGAGGGCGAGATGCAGCGGCTCTTCCCGCATCACTACGAAGGTCATGTGCCGACGGTCCTGCCGGAGGAAGCGAACGGCGGATGAGGACGAAAAAAGCCCCGCGTCAGCGGGGCTTTTTTTCGGCGGTGCGCCGCACGCGTCGGCGCGGGGCGAGGCTCGGGCGTCCTGCGAGGCTCAGCCGCCCTTCTTCGCTGCGGCCCGGGTGCCGGCGCCGACAGCCTTGACGGTGGCGCTGGTGGCGGCGGCAACGTTGGCCTCGGCGATCTCGGCGACCTGCTTGGCGGCCTTGCTGACGCTGCCATAGGCGCTGTTGGCGGTGGCGATCGCCGACTTCATCGCGGCAATCGCGGTATCCGAGCCGGCCGGGGCGGACTTGGCGGCCTGATCGAGCGCGGCGGCGACGTTCTTGTTCAGTTCGGCGATCTGGGCTGCGAACAGCGTCGATACCTCTTCCTGGTTCTGCGAGGCGATCTCGTAGACGCTGCGGTTGTAGGCGACGGCCTTCTCGATGAGCGGCTGCGCCAGCGAGGCCTGCAGGTTCATCAGGCTCTGCACGTCCTTCACCGCGAGCAGGGCCTTGGCGTTGGCGGCGCTGTCTTCCAGTACCGAGCGGGCGGTGTTCAGGTTCAGGGCGGCCAGCCGCTCGACGTTCGCGAAGGCGGCGTTGGCGAGGTTCAGCAGGGTTTCGACGTTGGCCTTGTTGGCGGCGGCGAACTGCTCGGGGGTGTTGAAGGCGCTCATTCTGATCTCCTCGTGTGGGGTGTCGCTGATGTCCGCGGGTGCGCAGCGCACCTTGAATATTGGTCTGTGCTGCATTGCAGCAAGGTCCAATTATAGGTGGGGGGCGGGCGAAGTCAAGGCGCACGCCGCCCTCGCTGCTCGCGATTTAATCGCTTTTCATCAGTGACTTAGGCGATGGCTGGCGCGGTGCCAGGGCACTCAGCCGCGCGCGCGGCGGAGTGCGGCGCGGCGTTCAGTCGTGCTTGAACGCGGCCTTGCGCTTCTCGACGAAGGCGGCCATGCCTTCCTTCTGGTCGTTGAGCGCGAAGCAGGAATGGAACACGCGGCGCTCGAACAGCAGGCCCTCGTTGAGGCTGCTCTCGAAGGCGCGATTGACCGATTCCTTGATCATCATCACCACCGGCAGCGAATAGCCGGCGATCACGGTGGCGCTGGCGAGCGCCTCCTCGATCAGCTTGTCGGCCGGCACCACGCGCGCCACCAGGCCGGCCCGTTCGGCCTCGGTCGCGTCCATCAGGCGTCCGGTGAGGCACAGCTCCATCGCCTTCGCCTTGCTCACCGCCCGCGGCAGGCGCTGGGTGCCGCCGGCGCCGGGCAGGATGCCGAGCTTGACCTCGGGCTGGCCGAACTTCGCGCTGTCGGCGGCGATGATGAAGTCGCACATCATCGCCAGCTCGCAGCCGCCGCCGAGCGCGAAGCCCGCCACCGCGGCGATCACCGGCTTGCGGCAGGTCTTCACGCGCTCCCAGTTGCGGCTGATGTAGTCGCCCTTGTAGGCGTCCATGTAGGAGAAGCTGGCCATCGCGCCGATGTCGGCGCCGGCGGCGAAGGCCTTCTCCGAGCCGGTGATGACCATCGCGCCGATGTTCTCGTCGGCTTCGAAGGCGTCGAGCGCGGCGCCGATCTCGTCCATCACCTGGTCGTTGAGCGCGTTCATCGCCTTCGGCCGGTTGATGGTGATCAGGCCGACGCGGCCGTGGGTTTCGACATTGATCATTTCATGGCTCATGCAGGTCTCCTCGTCGTGAATCGAAGGCAGGCGCGCCGGGGGCGGGCGCGCCGGGTTCAGGGCTGGTCGCTCTTGGGCTGGATCACCGCGCGCACCCGTCCGCCGGCGCTGCGAGGGGCGCTGCCGGGCGCGTTGGTGACCAGATACTGCTCGGTGATCGCGTCGTATTCGATGAAGTGACCGCTGACCTGGTCGCCCCCGCTGATGACGCGCGCGCGGTTGAACAGGCGGGCCTTCTCGGTGCGGCTGTCGTACTCGATGCGCTCGGCCTCGCCCTCGATGTACTCGTTGCTGCCTTCGCGCTTCTGGCGGAAGGTGGCGAGACCCTCGCCGGAGGAGGTGGCGACGCCCTTCTGGAAGCCAGCGGCGTCCTGGCTCACCACCAGCTTGTCGCCGCGGATCACCAGGCTGCCCTGGGTCAGGACGACGTCGCCCTCGAACACCTGGGTCTTGGTGCGGTCGTCGACCTGCAGCCGGTCGGCCTCGATGTTCACCGGCAGGTTGCGGTCGGCGCTCTGCGCGCCGGCGGGCGCGGCGACGAGGGCGAGGAGGAGGGCGGCTAGGGCGAGATTGGCTTTCATGAGGGGTTCTGCTGGCGGCTGGGCATATGCACCTCGACGTCGCCGATGAGTTCGAGGGTGCCGAAGAGGTTGTCGGCGCGCAGGCCGCGCGCGGTCGCGGTGGAGGCGCCCTGGGTCAGTCGCACGGGGGTGTCGCTGCGGGCGCGGTGGCTGTCGGGCCAGACGCTCAGAGTTTCGGAGCGCAGGCGGGTCGGGGTCGGGTCGCCCTCGGTGCGACGATCCACCTCGACGCCGCCGGCGAAGTCGACCTGCTCGCCGCCGGGCGACACCTCCGCGCCCTGGGCGACGATGCGGGTCACGCTGTCGACCGTGCGCAGCAGCAGGCGCGGCTGGTGCAGGCGGATGGTGTCGTCGGCGGGGAAGTGGACGATCGTCTCGGCCAGCAGCTCGTAGCGCTCCGCGCCATCCACGCCGAAGCCGACGATGCGCGAGCGCTCGGCGACGAAATCCGGCGCGCCGCTGCGCATCGCCTCGCCGGCGGGCTCGTCGACCCGGGTCGCCTGCTCGAGCAGGATCGAGCCCGCCGCGATGAGGGCGAGGGCGATGACCGGGTAGAGGCGGTAGCTGGCCTGCATGCGGAGCTCAGCGGCGGGCGCGGCGCTGGGGGGGCGCGACCATCAGATCACTTTGGCGAGCATCAGGTCGTGGGTCGTCAGCGCGCCGGCGAGGCGGCCCGCGCCGTCGACCACGAGCAGCTGTGACACGCGCAGGCGCTCCATCGCCTCGGCCGCTTCGGCGGCGAGCGCCTCCGGCCCGATCGTGCGCGGGTTGCGCGTCATCACCTCGGAGAGATGAACGCTGCGCACGTCGCAGCCCTTCTCGAGCGCGCGGCGGAGGTCGCCGTCGGTGAAGATGCCGATCGGCACGCCGGCGGCGTCGGTGATCGCGGTCATGCCCATGCCGCCCGAGGTCATCGCCAGCAGCGCGCGGGTGAGCGGGGCGTCCTCGGCGACCGCCGGCACGGCGTCGGCCGGACGCATGACGTCGGCGACGCGGGTGAGCAGGCGGCGGCCGAGCGAGCCGCCCGGGTGCGAGCGGGCGAAGTCCTCGGCGCCGAAGCCGCGCGCGTCGAGCAGGGCGACCGCGAGCGCGTCGCCGAGGGCGAGCGCGGCGGTGGTGCTCGCGGTGGGGGCGAGGTTGAGCGGGCAGGCTTCCTCGGTGACCGCGGCGTCGAGATGGACGTCGGCCTCGGTGGCGAGCGGCGATTCGGGGCGGCCGGTCATCGCGATCAGGCGCGCGCCCTGGCGCTTGACCATCGGCACGATGGTCAGCACCTCCTCGCTGGTGCCGGAGTTCGACAGCGCGATCACGACGTCTTCCGGCGTGATCATGCCGAGGTCGCCGTGCGCCGCCTCGGCGGCGTGCACGAAGTAGGCCGGGGTGCCGGTGCTCGCCAGCGTCGCCGCGAGCTTGCGCGCGATGTGGCCGGACTTGCCGACGCCGGTGACGATGACGCGGCCGCGGCGGGCGAGGATCAGCTCGATCGCGCGCTCGAAGTCGGCGCCGAGGCGCCCGGCCAGCGCTTCGACCGCCTCCGCCTCGATGCGCAGGACCTTGCGGGCGAGCTGGACGACGCGGCTGTCGGATGGAGCTGGCATGGGAAAGGATTCCTTCGGCTGCGGTGGAGGGATCGCCGGCGGCGCCTGCGCGCATCGCAGGCCGCCGCGGCCGGGCGCCGCGTGCGCGGACTGCCGATTGTATATCAAGGCGCGCCGCCGCCGGGGGTCGGGGGCGTGGCGCGATGGCGCGCGGCGCGGCGTTGTTGCGACGCAACATCCGTCCGCCCGACGGCCGCCGCTCTGCTAGAATGTCGCGTTTTGAAACGACGGCAGCCCTTCTTTCGATGAATCCGCCCTCCGACAAGCCCCTGGTTTCGCTGCGCGACGTGCATTTCGCCTATGGCGAGCGCGTCGTGCTGTCGGGCATCGACCTGAGCGTGCATCGCGGCCAGCTGGTGGCGATCATGGGCGGCAGCGGCTGCGGCAAGACCACGTTGCTGCGCCTGATCGGCGGCCAGCTCAAGGCCAGCGCCGGCGCGGTCGAGGTCGCCGGCCGCGAGGTCGGGCGCATGTCCGAGCGCGAGCTGTACGCGATGCGGCGCCGCATGGGCATGCTGTTCCAGTTCGGCGCGCTGTTCACCGACATGTCGGTGTTCGACAACGTCGCCTTCCCGCTGCGCGAGCACAGCGCCCTGCCGCCCGAGCTGGTGCGCGACCTGGTGCTGATGAAGCTCGAGGCGGTCGGCCTGCGCGGCGCGCACGCGCTGCGGCCGGGCGAGCTTTCGGGCGGCATGGCGCGGCGGGTGGCGCTGGCGCGCGCGGTGGCGCTCGATCCGATGCTGATCCTGTACGACGAGCCCTTCGCCGGCCTCGATCCGATCTCGCTCGGCATCGTCGGACAGCTCATCCGGCGGCTCAACGATGCGCTCGGCGCGAGCTCGGTGATGGTGACCCACGACGTCCACGAGTCGCTCGAGATCGTCGACTACATCTACTTCGTGTCGAACGGCCGCATCGTCGCCCGCGGCACGCCCGACGAGATCCGCGCCTCGACCGATCCCTTCGTGCATCAGTTCGTCAATGCCGAGGCCGACGGCCCGGTGCCCTTCCATTATCCGGCCGGCCCGATCGAGGCCTTGCTGGCAGGAGAGGCGCGATGAACGGCCTGCTCTCCGCGCTGCGCACCGTCGGCGCGATGACCGTCAATGGCGTCTGGCGCCTCGGCTTCGCCACCCGCTTCCTGTTCGCGGTGCTGATGCACTCCGGGCAGTCGCTGCGGCGGGTGCATCTGACCATCCGCGAGATCTATTTCAGCGGCGTGCTGTCGCTGCTGATCATCGTCGTCTCCGGCCTGTTCGTCGGCCTCGTGCTCGGCCTGCAGGGCTACGACATCCTGCAGCGCTACGGCTCGTCCGAGGCGGTCGGGGTGATGGTGGCGCTGTCGCTGCTGCGCGAGCTCGGCCCGGTGGTCGCCGGCCTGCTGTTCGCCAGCCGCGCCGGTTCGGCGGTCACCGCCGAGATCGGCCTGATGAAGGCCACCGAGCAGCTCAAGGCGATGGACATGATGGCGGTCAACCCGCTCGCGCGCGTGGCCGCGCCGCGCTTCTGGGGTGGCGTCCTCTCGATGCCGCTGCTGGCGGCGATGTTCTCCACGATGGGGATCTTCGGCGGCTGGCTGATCGCGGTCCCGGTGATCGGCGTCGACGATGGCGCCTTCTGGTCGCAGATGCAGGCGGCGGTGGATTTTCGCACCGACGTGTTGAACGGCGTGATCAAGTCGGTGGTCTTCGGTACCGCGGTGTCGCTGATCGCGGTGTTCGAGGGCTACGACTGTCAGCCCACCGCGGAAGGCGTGTCGCGCGCGATCACCCGCACCGTGGTCACCTCCTCGCTGGCGATCCTCGCGCTGGACTTCGTGCTCACTTCCTTCATGTTCCGGGGTCAATGATGAACCGTACTACGCTCGACCTGTGGGTCGGCATCTTCGTTGCGCTCGGCTTCGCCGCGCTGGTCTTCCTCGCCATGAAGGTGGGGAACTTCTCGGTGTTCGACAAGGGGCCGACCTATGTGGTCTCCGCGCAATTCGACAACATCGGCGGGCTCAAGGTGCGCGCGCCGGTCAAGAGCGCCGGCGTGCTCGTCGGCCGCGTCGCCTCGATCGGCTTCGACGCCGAGAGTTACCGGGCGGTGGTCGGCCTCGAGATCGATTCGCGTTACGAATTCCCGAGCGACACCTCGGCGGCCATCCTGACCTCCGGCCTGCTCGGCGAGCAGTACATCGGCCTCGAGGCGGGAGCCGACGTCGAGATGCTGCGCGACGGCGACCGCGTCCTGCTGAGCCAGTCGGCGGTGGTGCTCGAGAAGCTGATCGGCCAGTTCCTGTTCGATCGCGCCAGCGAAGCGCCGGCTCAATGAGCAGGCTCGTGACAAGGAGGGAGCCGATGTCCAGGTCCGGTTCGAACGCGTACCGTGTCGCGGCGGCGGTGGCGCTGTCGGCGGCGCTGCTCGGCGGCTGCGCCACCAGTCGCGGCAATCCCGACGATCCGCTCGAGGGCTACAACCGGGCGATGTTCACCATCAACGACCGGGTCGACCGCGCGGTGCTCAAGCCGGCGGCCGAGGTCTATCGGACCGTGCTGCCCTCGCCGGCGCGCACCGCCGCGGGCAACTTCTTCAGCAACCTGCGCGACCCGTGGATCTCGGTCAACAACCTGCTGCAGGGCAAGTTCACCGACGCCTGGACCGACGCGATGCGCTTCGTGTTCAACTCCACCCTCGGACTGGCCGGCCTGATCGACATCGCCACCGACATGGGCCTGCCCAAGCACGACGAGGACTTCGGCCAGACCCTGGGCGCCTGGGGGGTGGGCGAGGGGCCGTACTTCGTCGTGCCGCTGCTCGGTCCGAGCACGGTGCGCGACACGCTCGCGCTGCCGGCGGATTTCGCCGGCGATCCGCTCGTCCAGGTCGATGAAGTCCGCACGCGCAACAGCCTGACCGCCACCCGGGTGGTCGACACGCGCGCGCGCCTGCTCGGCGTCGAGAAGACGCTCGAGGAGGGCGCGCTCGACCCCTACGCCTTCGCCCGCGATTTCTACCTGGAACAACGCCGTTACAAGGTTTCCGACGGCGCGGCCACCCGGGTGTACGAAGATTTCGACGACGGGTTCGAGGACGAGGCCTCGCCCGCGAACTGAGCACGGCCGGCGCCGCTGCCCAGGCCTGGCGCCGCCTACCGACATGAGGAGTCCGCAAGCCATGAAACGACTTTTGATGCTGTTCTGCTTCTTCTTCGCCACCGGCGCGTCGGCGACCGCCGCGCCGGCGCCCGACGAGCTGGTGCGCGCCGTCACCAACGAGGTGCTCGAGATCGTGCGCACCGACAAGGCGCTGCAGGCCGGCGACCCCGAGCGCGTGCTCGAGCTGGTCCATGAGAAGGTGCTGCCGCACTTCGATTTCCGCCGCATGACCATGCTCGCGGTCGGGCGCGACTGGCGCAACGCCACGCCCGAGCAGCAGGATCGCCTGGTCGACGCCTTCCTCAACCTGCTCGTGCGTACCTACTCGAACGCCCTCACCCAGTATCGCGACCAGACCATCGACTTCCGCCCGCTGCGCATGGCGGCCGGCGAGACCCGCGTGCAGGTGCGCACCGAGGTGCGCCAGCCCGGCGGCCAGCCGGTCGGCGTCGATTACATGCTGGAGCAGAAGGCCGACGGCAGCTGGAAGGTGTTCGACGTCATCGTCGCCGGCGTCAGCCTGGTCACCAACTACCGCAGCAGCTTCGCCGAGGAGGTGCGGGTCGGCGGCGTCGACGGCCTCATCCGCTCGCTGGAGGACAAGAACCGCTCGCTCGCGGCCGGGCAGGCGCAGTCGTGAGCGCAGCGATCGCCGAGGTGTTCCGGCCCGAGGGCGCGCTGACCATCCTGGGGCGGGTCGAGCCGGTGCTCGAGGAAGGCCGCCGCCGGCTCGCCGCCGGCGATCTCGCGGTCGACCTGTCGGGTCTGGCCGAGGCCGACTCGGTCGTCGTCGCGATGCTGCTCGACTGGCAGCGGGCGGCGCGACGTGCCGGCCGCCGGCTGGAGATCCGCGCCCTGCCCGACGAGCTGAGGAGCCTGGCCACCCTGTACGGCGTCGATGGCCTGCTGGCCGCCGCCGGGGAGGAGGCGCGATGAGCGAGCTCGCGATCCGCATCAGCGGCGTGTGCAAGCGCTACGGCAGCCTGCAGGCGCTCGACCATGTCGATCTCGAGGTCCGGCATGGCGAGTTCTTCGGCCTGCTCGGCCCCAACGGCGCCGGCAAGACGACGCTGATCTCCTCGCTGTCGGGCCTGGTGCGGCCCGACGCCGGTACGCTCGAGGTGATGGGACACGACGTCGTCGCCGACTACCGCAATGCGCGCAGGAATCTCGGCGTGGTGCCGCAGGAGCTGGTGTTCGACCCCTTCTTCAGCGTGCGCGAGCTGCTGCGCATCCAGTCGGGGTATTTCGGCATCCGTCACAACGACGCCTGGATCGACGAGATCCTCGACGGGCTCAACCTCAGCTCGAAGGCGAACCAGAACATGCGGGCGCTGTCGGGCGGCATGAAGCGGCGGGTGCTGGTCGCGCAGGCGCTGGTCCATCGTCCGCCGGTGATCGTGCTCGACGAGCCGACCGCCGGGGTCGACGTCGAGCTGCGCCAGGGGCTGTGGCACTTCGTGCGCAAGTTGAACGCCGACGGCCACACCATCGTGCTCACCACCCACTATCTGGAAGAGGCGCAGGAGTTGTGCGGGCGCATCGCGATGCTCAAGGGCGGCCGCATCGTCGCCCTCGACACCACCGCCAACCTGCTGCGCCGCTTCGCCTCCCACAGCCTCAAGGTGCGGGTCGAGCGGCCGGAGGTCGCGGTCGCCCTCGGCGGCCGTGTCACCGACGACGAGCGGGTGGAGTTCGACTTCGGCGGCTTCGACGACGTCGAGCCGCTGCTCGCCCGCCTGCGCGCCGCCGAGGCGGGCGTGACCGGGCTGGAGATCGGCGAGCCGGATCTCGAACGTGTCTTCCTGGAGGTGATCAATCGTGCATGATCCCGCAAGCCGCGAAACCCCTCTGGTCGGCTTCCTGACCTTGCTGCGCAAGGAAGTGCTGCGCTTCCAGAAAGTCGGCTTCCAGACCGTGATGGCGCCGGTGCTCAACGCGGTGCTGTTCATGCTGATCTTTTCGCACGTGCTCGACCGCCACGTCACGGTGTACGGCGACATCGGCTACACCAGCTTCCTCGTGCCCGGCCTGATCATGATGTCGGTGCTGCAGAACGCCTTCGCCAACAGCTCCTCCTCGCTGATCCAGAGCAAGATCACCGGCAACATCATCTTCGTGCTGCTGCCGCCGCTGTCCTACCGCGAGTTCTTCGCCGCCTACGTCATCGCGGCGATGCTGCGCGGGCTGGTGGTCGGCCTCGGTGTGTGGCTGGTGGCGCTGCCCTTCGTCGAGCTGCCGATGGCCCATCCGCTGTGGGTGCTGGGCTTCGCCGTGCTCGGCGGCGCGATCCTGGGCACCCTCGGCGTGGTCGCCGGGATCTGGGCGGACAAGTTCGACCAGCTCGCCGCCTTCCAGAATTTCCTGATCATGCCGCTGACGATGCTCTCCGGGGTGTTCTACTCGATCCACTCGCTGCCCGAGGTGTGGCAGCAGGTCTCGCATTTCAACCCGTTCTTCTTCATGATCGACGGTTTCCGTTACGGCTTCTTCGGCCAGTCCGACACCTCGCCCTGGTTGTCGTTCGCCGTCGTCGCCACCTGTCTGCTGCTGCTCTCGGCTCTGACCCTGGCGATGCTCGCCCGGGGCTACAAGCTGCGCGCCTGAGGATCACCATGTTCGAAGCAAGCGAAATCAAGCGTCTGATCGAGCAGGGCATGCCCTGCGAGTTCGTCGAAATCCACGGCGCCGACGGGGTGCACTTCACCGGCGTGGTGGTCAGCGCCGCGTTCGAGGGCAAGTCGCGGGTGCGCCAGCACCAGGCGGTGTACGCCACCCTGGGCAAGCTCATGGGCAACGAGATCCATGCCCTCCAGCTGCAGACCTTCACCCCCGCGCAGTGGGAAGAAGGCCGCGGCGAGCTGGGCATGTGAGGCGGGCATGGACAAGCTCCTGATCCAGGGCGGCCGCCGGCTCTCCGGCGAAGTCGCGATCGCCGGCGCGAAGAACGCGGCGCTGCCGATCCTGTGCGCGGCCCTGCTCACCGCCGAGCCGGTGACCTTCACCAACGTGCCCCAGCTCAAGGACATCGGCACCCTGCTCGCGCTGCTCGGGCAGATGGGGGTGAAGGTCGCGCGCGAGGGCGGCACGGTCACCCTCGACGCCTCCGGCCTCAACAACCCGGTCGCGCCCTACGAGATGGTGAAGACCATGCGCGCCTCGATCCTCGTGCTCGGCCCGCTGGTGGCGCGCTGCGGCGAGGCGCGGGTGTCGCTGCCCGGCGGCTGCGCGATCGGCGCGCGCCCGGTGGACCAGCACATCAAGGGCCTGCAGGCGATGGGCGCCGAGGTCGGGGTCGAGCACGGCTACGTTCACGCGGCCGTGTCGCGGCTCAAGGGCGCGCGCCTGTTCACCGACATGGTGACGGTGACCGGCACCGAGAACCTGATGATGGCCGCCTGCCTCGCCGAAGGCGAGACGGTGATCGAGAACGCGGCGCGCGAGCCCGAGATCGTCGACCTGGCGAACTGCCTGGTGTCGATGGGCGCGCGCATCTCGGGCGCCGGCACCGACGTGATCCGCATCCGCGGCGTCGAGCGCCTGCACGGCGCCACCCACCGCATCATGCCCGACCGCATCGAGACCGGCACCTACCTGTGCGCGGCCGCGGTCACCGGTGGCGAGGTGCGCCTGACCGGCACCTGCGCCGGCTACCTGGACGCGGTGATCGACAAGCTGATGGACGCCGGCTGCGAGATCGTCGCCGAGCGTGACGCGATCCGGCTCTCGGCGCCCGCCCGGCTGGCGCCGGTGAATCTGCGCACCGCGCCCTATCCGGCCTTTCCGACCGACATGCAGGCCCAGTTCATGGCGATGGACTGCGTCGCCAACGGGGTCTCGGTGATTCGCGAGACCATCTTCGAGAACCGCTTCATGCACGCGGTCGAGCTGCAGCGCCTCGGCGCCGACATCCGCATCGACGGCAACACCGCGGTGGTGCAGGGGGTGGAGCGGCTGCAGGGCGCGACGGTGATGGCGACCGACCTGCGCGCCTCGGCGAGCCTGGTGATCGCCGGCCTGGTGGCCGAGGGCGAGACCCGGATCGAGCGCATCTACCACCTCGATCGCGGCTACGAAGGTCTGGAACAGAAGCTCGCCGCGCTCGGCGCGAGCGTTCGCCGCCAGTCCTGAACGGGTGGCGCGGACATCTTCGCGCCTGCGGTGAAGGCTTCGCCCGGCGCGCTCCGGCCTGGCCCGCGCGGCGCCCGGGGCGCCTGTTCAGCGCGTCCGGATCGAGGGGGTGGTCAGCGGTCGAAGTCGCCGTGCGCCTCGGGCTGCCAGGTGACTTCCAGCACCTTCAGGCGGATCGATTTGCCGTCGGCGGTCTTCCAGTCGATCGTCTGCCCCGCCGACAGGCCGAGCAGCGCGCTGCCCGCGGGCGAGAAGATCGACACCCGGCTCTCCGCGGCGTTGGCGTCCTTGGGATAGGCCAGGGTGAGCTCGTACTCGCGGCCGGTGTTCTCCTCGAGGAAGCGGGCGCGGCTGTTCATCGTGATGACGTCGGCCGGCATCTCCTCGGGCTCGCGCACGTCGGCACGCTCGAGCTCCTCGCGCAGACCATCGAGGTCGTTACGGCTGCGGAAGGCGGGCAGGGTCAGCAAGCCCTCCAGGCGTTCCAGGTCATTTGACGAGACGATGATCGACGGCTGCATCGGTTGCGCTCCAGCTTTGAAGAAACGAAAAAATGGCTGAACCGCCCTGTGCGGTTCAGCCAGCGACACGAGGCTAACAGAAGCTGCAGCGGGTTACAATAAGGGCCCGATCGAACAAGGTTGTCTTCCGTGTCCAGCATCACCCTTGCCCTCTCCAAGGGCCGCATCTTCGAGGAAACCCTGCCCCTGCTCGCGGCCGCCGGCATCGTCCCCACGGACAATCCCGAGACCTCGCGCAAGCTCATCATCGGCACCAACCGCCCCGAGGTGAGGCTGGTCATCGTGCGCGCCACCGACACGCCCACCTATGTCCAGTACGGCGCGGCCGACCTCGGCATCGCCGGCAAGGACGTGCTCATCGAGCACGGCGGCGCGGGCCTCTACCAGCCGCTCGATCTCGAGATCGCGCGCTGCCGGATGTGCGTCGCGGTGCGCAAGGGCTTCGATTACGCCGCCGCGTCGCGGCCGGGCGGGCGCATCCGGGTGGCGACCAAGTACATCAGCGCCGCCAAGGCGCACTTCGCCAACAAGGCGATGCACGTCGACCTGATCAAGCTCTACGGTTCGATGGAGCTCGCGCCGCTGGTCGGCCTCGCCGATGCGATCGTCGACCTCGTGTCCTCGGGCGCGACGCTGCGCGCGAACAACCTCGAGGAGGTCGAGGAGATCATGTCGATCAGCTCCCGCCTGGTGGTGAACCAGGCCTCGCTGAAGACCAAGCGCGAACTGATCCAGCCCATTCTCGATGTGTTTTCGCAAGCGGTGAAAGGATGACCCAGCCGACCGACGCCCCTGCCATGGCCTCTTCCTCGATTCGCCGGCTCGACGCCCGCGCGCCGGACTTCCTCGCCACCCTCGACGCGCTGCTCGCCTTCGAGGCCGAGGCCGACGATCGCATCGACGCCGCGGTGAGCGAGATCCTGCGCGCGGTGCGCAGCACCGGCGACGCCGCGGTGATCGAGTACACCCGCCGCTTCGACCGGCTCGAGGTCGCGGCGATGGTCGAGCTCGAGTTGCCGAAGTCCGCGCTGCAGGCCGCGCTCGCCAGTCTTAGCGTCGAGCAGCGCGAGGCGCTGCGCATCGCCGCCGAGCGCGTGCGGGCGTACCACGAGCGGCAAAAGGGCGAGTCCTGGGAGTACACCGAGGCCGACGGCACCCGGCTGGGGCAGAAGGTCACGCCGCTCGACCGCGTCGGCCTCTACGTGCCGGGCGGGCGCGCGTCCTATCCGAGCTCGGTGCTGATGAACGCGATCCCGGCCAAGGTCGCCGGCGTGGGCGAGCTGATCATGGTGGTGCCCACGCCGGGCGGCGAGAAGAACCCCCTGGTGCTGGCCGCGGCGGCGATCACCGGGGTGGACCGGGTGTTCACCATCGGCGGCGCGCAGGCGGTGGCGGCGCTGGCCTACGGCACGCAGACCATCCCCCAGGTGGACAAGATCGTCGGTCCCGGCAACGCTTTTGTTGCCGAGGCCAAGCGCCGCGTGTTCGGCACCGTGGGCATCGACATGGTGGCCGGGCCCTCCGAGGTGCTGGTCATCTCCGACGGCTCCGGCCACGCCGACTGGGTGGCGATGGATCTCTTCGCCCAGGCCGAGCACGACGAGCTCGCCCAGTCCATCCTGCTGTGCACCGACGCCGGCTTCATCGACGCGGTGCACGCGGCGATCGACCGCCTGCTGCCGACCATGCCGCGCCGCGACACGATCGCCAAATCGCTCGCCAACCGCGGCGCGCTGATCCATGTGGACAGCCTCGAGCAGGCCTGCGCGCTCGCCAA
>JRYI01000550.1_pt1 | contig 21076 bp, 21 predicted proteins | sample 235361 | NCBI WGS metagenome assembly JRYI01 (sample SAMN03074212, study PRJNA261471) | activated sludge metagenome | biome: Common Effluent Treatment Plant; feature: Wastewater; material: Activated sludge; isolation source: activated biomass in a lab-scale reactor treating industrial wastewater at...
CGTCAACGTCGTCTTCCCGTGATCCACGTGACCGATCGTCCCTATGTTCACGTGCGGCTTACTACGATCGAATTTCTCTTTGCTCATAATGTTAAGTTTCCTGTTTTCTTAATTTATGAGAAGGGACTGAAGAATATGACTTCAACCCTTCATCCCTTTTCTTAACTGCTTGCGCCTTTAACCTTGGCAATGATCTCTTCTGCAACATTTCGCGGCGCTTCGGCATAACGCTCAAAGTGCATCGACGAAGTTGCCCGTCCCTGAGTCGCCGAACGAAGGTCGGTCGTATAACCGAACATCTCCGACAGCGGCACGAAAGCCGTAACGACCGAAACATTGCCCGGACGCGGCTCCATCTTCTCGATCTGGCCGCGGCGGCGGTTAAGGTCGCCGTTGACCGAACCCATATATTCTTCCGGCGTCACCACTTCGACACGCATGATCGGCTCGAGCAGAACAGGTTTTGCCTTCTTAACAGCATCCTGAAACGCAAGCGAACCAGCGATGTGGAACGAGCGTTCGTCCGAGTCAACTTCGTGATACGAACCGAAAACAAGACTTGCCTTGATGTCAACAAGTTCGTAGCCGGCGAGGAATCCGCGGCGCATCGCGTCCCGAATGCCTTCGCTGACAGGCTTGATGAACTGACGCGGGATCGCTCCGCCCGTGATCTTATCCTCGAACACGAAGCCTTCGCCCGGAGCCGGCTCGACCTGGAGCTCGACGTGGCCGAACTGGCCGCGGCCGCCCGACTGCTTCTTGAAGATCTCTTTGCCCGGTGCCGCCATCGTGATCGTTTCTCGGTAAGCCACCTGCGGTTTACCAACATTCGCCTCGACGCCGAATTCACGCTTCATGCGATCGACAATGATCTCAAGGTGAAGTTCGCCCATACCGGCGATGATCGTCTGGCCTGTTTCGTGATCGGTAGAAACCTGGAATGACGGATCTTCCTGTGCAAGGCGATTGAGCGCGATGCCCATCTTGTCCTGGTCGGCACGTGTTTTCGGTTCGACCGCAACACGCACGACGGGATCCGGGAACTCCATCGATTCGAGGATGATCTGTTTTGTCTCGTCCGAGATCGTCTCACCGGTGGTAACGTTCTTCATACCGCCGATCGCAACGATCTCGCCTGCTGCCGCAGACTCGACGTCCTCACGCTTGTTGGCGTGCATCAGCATCAGGCGGCCGACGCGCTCTTTAGAACCTTTGATCGTGTTGTAAACGTATGAGCCGGAAGTAACCGTGCCCGAATAGATACGCACAAAGGCGAGCTGACCGAGATGCTTGTCGGCCATAAGTTTGAAGACAAGGCCTGAGAACGGCTCTTTGGCGTCCGCAGCACGCGTTTCAGGGGCATCGGTCTTCGGATTTGTGCCCTCGACAGCGGGGATATCGAGCGGACTCGGAAGGTAATCAACAACGGCGTCAAGCAGCGTCTGGACGCCTTTATTCTTGAACGCCGAGCCTGTAACAACGGGAACGAGCTTAAGTTCGAGCGTGCCCTTGCGGAGAGCTTTGCGAAGTTCGGTTTCTGAGATCTCCTCGCCTTCGAGGTACTTCATCATCAGGTCGTCATCGACGCTTGCAGCGGCTTCGACGAGCTTTTCATGCCATTCTTTCGCAGAATCCACGAGGTCGGCCGGAATATCGGTCGTCTCGTATTGGGCGCCTTTCGTCTCGTCGTTCCAAATGAGACCCTTCATCGCGACCAGGTCAACAACGCCTTTGAGGTGCTCTTCAACACCGATCGGGATCTGCAAAGCGACCGCATTTGCACCCAAACGCACCAGAATAGAATTGAAACTCCTCTCGAATGAAGCACCTGCCCGATCCAGCTTATTGATGAAACAAATACGCGGAACGCCGTATTTATCAGCCTGACGCCAAACCGTTTCAGACTGCGGCTCGACACCGGCAACGCCATCAAAAACTGCGACCGCACCGTCAAGGACGCGGAGCGAACGCTCAACTTCCATCGTGAAGTCAACGTGGCCCGGTGTGTCAATGATGTTAATTCGGTGCTCGACGCCGTTTCGCTTCCAAAAACAGGTCGTAGCCGCGGACGTGATCGTGATGCCGCGCTCCTGCTCCTGCTCCATCCAGTCCATCGTCGCCGCTCCTTCGTGAACTTCGCCGATCTTGTGGGAAACACCGGTGTAGAACAAAATGCGTTCGGACGTCGTGGTCTTGCCCGCATCAATGTGGGCCATGATCCCGATGTTTCTATATTTGTCTAATGTAATATTCGCCATTACAAATTAATTGCACCGCCGAGACGCGGAGACGCAGAGTTTTACAGAAACTTTCTCGGCGTCTCTGCGTCTCTGCGGTAAAACTTCCGTTTAGAATCTATAATGAGCGAACGCTTTGTTCGCCTCTGCCATGCGGTGGACATCGTCCTTCTTCTTCAAGGCTCCGCCGCGGCCGTTTGTCGAATCAAGAAGCTCGCCGACCAAGCGGTCTTCCATCGTCTTTTCGCTGCGGTTACGTGCATTCGAGACGATCCAGCGGATCGCAAGCGTATTGCGGCGGTCGCGCGAAACTTCGAGCGGCACCTGATAGGTCGCACCGCCGATACGGCGCGATTTGACCTCAAGCGTCGGGGCGACCGTATCAAGGGCCTTCTTGAACACCTTGAGCGGCTCTTCGCCCGTCTTTTCGCCGATCTTCGTCATCGCACCGTAGAAGATCTGCTCTGCTACGGTCTTTTTTCCCTGCCACATCAAACCATTGATGAACTTCGTGACCGCGATGCTGTTATAGATCGGGTCGGGAAGAATCTCTCTTTTTGCTGCAACTCTACGTCTTGGCATAATTATTTAGCCCCTTTCGGCCTCTTAGCACCGTACTTCGAACGAGCCTGATTGCGGTTCGCGACACCTGAAGCGTCGAGCGTTCCGCGAACAACGTGATAACGCACACCCGGAAGGTCCTTTACACGGCCGCCGCGGATCAGCACGATCGAGTGCTCCTGCAGGTTGTGGCCGATACCGGGAATATAGGTCGTAACCTCGATCTGGTTCGTCAAGCGAACACGAGCGACCTTACGAAGCGCCGAGTTCGGCTTCTTAGGCGTCGAAGTGTAAACGCGTGTGCAGACGCCGCGCTTCTGCGGGTTTGCCTGCAGTGCCGGGCTGGCGGTCTTATACTGCACCCGCTGGCGGCCCTTGCGAACTAGTTGGTTGATTGTAGGCATCGTTTATTCTCGTTCCCTATCTCGCTAAAAAGACAAAATCAAAGTCTTACCTGACTCTTGCCGGATCGCGCGTCCGGCAGTTAGCTCAAGCAGCATCTTTGCTGAATGAATTAATTTTAAGCTCTTAAACCCTTGAAAAATCTCACTTTGCTGTGGCGTGGCCTGTTAAGAAGTGTTCTCTTTACGCCGCCTCTCACGGGTGTCCGCAAGCCGCTTTACGCTACAATTCCTGCTTCGATTCTCAAGTATCCTTTGTCTTGCAAACTCAACAGAACTCACAAGACTCCCGGGCCGTTAAAGTCCGAAACTTTAGATACTACGAATTTCCCTGGTGTGTGTCAAGGCTGGCCGGTGAGAAAGTCGTTTAACGACGAGAGCGTGGAAAAACGCCGTAAAATACTGCCGGACCTAATGCGGTTGAGCGGATTTGGCTTGCGGGATGACGATCTCACGCTTTGCACGCACAGCGGCGTCGGGAACATCCACCTTTACCTCAAGCTTGCGTCTCTCCGGGCCTGAGTCTGAGTTCGAATAGTAGCTCAGCGTATATGTGCGTCGGAGTTCAAGAGTGATCTGCTGAAACACCTCTGCCAAATTCTCGATCTTATCGATCTCAAAACTTCGTCCGCCCGTCTTTGCCGCAAGCGAATCCATATAGCCCTTTACTCTTTTGGTCTTAGCCTCGAGTTCCTTGACTGTAAGCTTGCCATTCCCAGTCGCGGCAATATCCCACGATGGCACGATATCCCTAACTTCGGTTTGGTCAAGGAGCGTATAGTGTTTGGTCCGTTGAGTTTCGCGCGCCGCAACCCAATCCGGCCGAAGGGTCAGGTCGCCATAGCGGACCGTATAGATCAAAGCATCCTGCTCTTCAGCATCGTGAAAATTTTCGCTGGCAGATGCCATTCGATTCTCGCTCAAGGCATCCGTAAATAGAACGATCGCCTTTCTACCCTTGATATTCGCAAACTGCTTGATAGCTTCATCGACGGCATCGTAAACATAGGTAGCTTTGCTGTCCAGCGGACGTATAGCTATCACCTTTTTCGCCCGCAGCAGGTTCCCGACAATCTCGTCCTTCAGAAGCATTATTTGCGTATCCGCAAATATAGATAGGAACACGTGGTCATTGGGCCTCAGCGTATTCAAAAAGGTACCCGCCGAACGTGCTAACTCACTCATAAAGCGGGTCATTGAGCCGCTAGTGTCAAGCATTAGGTAAACAGTGATCGGTTCATTGACGGGCGAGAACGTATCTATCTCTTGGAGCTTTCCGTCTTCAAAGAGCTGAAAGTTCACCTTGGTCAAGTTCGGGATGTACCTGCCGCTTCTGTCCAGGACAACGACCGGCACGCGCACAAGGTTCGTCTCGATCTTTATCGTGTCTTGACCAAAAGAAGCCATAACGAACGACAGTACCGTCGCCATGACAATCAAAAAATGACGTGTTGAGAATTGCGGTCTCATTGGATCCGATCAGTGGGGCTGCGTTCTATATACTACTTCCTTTCGAGATCGAACAGCGGCATTCGGGACATCCACCTTTACGCTAATCGTTCTTTTCTCGCCGTCTTTAGGCGTGTCAAGCGGCGAATAACCAAGTCTGTAGGTCGTCCCGAGTTCTTCCGCAATTGAATGAAAAGTCGCCCCAAGGTCGCTAACAGTATCTATCTTGAAGGCACGCCCGCCCGTACGCTCAGCCAACCCGTTCATATACAGGTTTACACGCGTCTTTAGTTTTTCGATCGCCTTCTTGCCGATTCCCGGATAGTATTCGCGTCGAGACCCAAGTTGTCCCGGATCGACAACGACCTGCGAGAAAGTGGGATCGTAAAGGGGATAGTCCCCGAACTGAAGCGTGTAGATAACCGACTCTTGCTCCTCGGCATCTCGAAGATTGGTCTTTGCCGATGCATGGCGTCCGAACTGCTCACCGTCTGAAAATAGGATGAGAGCCTTCTTTCCGTCAATCGGCTTGAGGTAATCCAAGCTCTTTTCCACGGCGTCGAACGTGGTCGTATTGAGATAGCCATTCTTTCCCGATTCAACGACATCAACGAACTTCGTAAAATCCTTTCTCTTTGTAGGTTCTAGGAGCATATGGATCTTTCCGTCGTCATTAAAAGAAGCAGCCGCAATGGTATCATTGGGGCGTAGTTGAGAGGCGAATGTATTTGCCGCTTTAACAACTTCGGGCAGGTAGTCCCGCATTGGCCGACTTGTTTCGAAAAGAAAAAGTACCGTAAACGGAGAATCGATTCGTTCACAGAAGTCGATCTTCTGCTCAATACCGTTCTCGAAGATCTTAAAATCACTCTTTTCCAAGCCAGCGAGGTAACGTCCATCCTTGTCGGTCACACTTAACGAAACGATCGTAAGGTCGGCTCGCACGCTAATTGCCTCATCCTGCGCATACACCGTGCCGCCGCAGACAAGAACAATAAGTGCGCACACTCGAATGATGTTTTTAACGAACATCTTTAGAAACAAAGAGGAAGACCATTTGATCCCGTACGGTGCTCACGGTCAGGACAATGCTGGCCAAAATGAACCAGCGATGATAATCGCCACATTGGCTGCAACTTCGAGTTTTCTTTCGAAAGCGGGCATTGTGAGGTCCCTCAATTTTTACTTAATAGGCTAAGCATACGCCCCACCCAAGAAATGTCAAGGATTTTTTAGCCGCAGATCTCGTCGATCTGCGGGCCGTATTTCTCGTCCACGACGCTGCGTTTGATCTTGAGAGTTGGGGTCATTTCGCCTTTGTCGATTGAGAATTCGCGTGGGAGGAGAGCGACGCGTTTTACACGCTCATAGTCGGAAAGTTCGGCCGTCAGGGCGACGGCGTCCTTTTGAACACGCTTGATAAAGGCAGGATCTGCGGCGAGTTCTTCGCGAGGTCGAGAAACATCAGCTCCCACAGCTTTCATTTCGTCCTTTAGGGCTTCCCAATCCGGCACGATCAGTGCTCCGACCTGTTTCCGGCCCGAACCGACGACAACGGCCTGCCCAACGAGCGGACTTTGTTTGAGCAAACTCTCGACCTGCAAAGGCGCGACATATTTGCCGTTCGAGAGCTTGAAAAGGTCCTTTAAGCGGTCGGTGATGTAAAAATGGCCATCCGTGTCGGTGTAGCCGATGTCGCCCGTGTGATAAAAGCCTTCCGGATCGATGGCCTGCGCGGTCGCTTCCGGGTCGTTGTAATATCCCTGCATCACGCAGCGGCCGCGTATGAGGACTTCGCCGTCCTTCTCCGCGATCTTCATCTCGATTCCGTCAAAAGGCCGTCCGATCGAGCCGACCTTGTTGTCCTCCGGGCGATTTGCACAGACGATGCACGCCTCGGTCATCCCGTAACCCTGCAAAATGGGAATTCCCGCGGCCCAGAACGCGTAACTCAGCTTCTTTGAGAGCGGAGCACCGCCCGAGACGAAGAACCTCAATGCACCGCCAACGCCGTCACGCCATTTTGAGAAAACGAGCTTGTCGGCAACGAGGTGTTTCGCCCGTATCGACGCCGGCACGCCATCGTGGCCGTCCTTGAACGACCAATATTCCTGTCCGACCTGCAAAGACCACTCGAAAAGGCGCGTCTTCATTCCACCCGCGGACATTCCCTTCTTGACGATCTTGTGATGCACCTGCTCAAAAAGCCTCGGGACCGCGGTCATTATCGTAGGCTTCACTTCTTTCAGGTAATTCGCGATCTGTTCAAAGGCCGAGCAGTAATGCACAAGCACGCCGTTCGCCGAGAGTACGTAGAACACCGCCCTCTCGAAAATGTGAGAAAGCGGAAGGACCGCAAGGCTTCGGTCGTGCGAGAGTATCGGCAGGCCTTTTGAGATCGAAACGATATTCGACACGAAGTTGTCGTGCGAGAGCATAACGCCCTTTGGAGTACCGGTCGTCCCCGAAGTGTAAATTATCGTTGCAAGATCATCCGCCGAGATCGCAGCTACCTTGTCTTCGAGAAAATGCGGATATTCTTTGAGGTATTCGCGGCCCGTTTCTTCGAGTTCACCAAGCGTCGCCGAACTTGTCCCGTTCTCCTCAACATCATCGAAAAAGATCACCTTCTGCAGGTTCTCGACCGTCTGAACGCCTTCCTTGGAATGCTTCCAGAGCTTTTCACCGGAAATGAAGAGCATCTTCGCACCGGAATTCTCAAGAATGTAGCGTATCTGATCGACGGCCTGCGTCGTATAGATAGGTACGTTGACCGCGCCGAGGCTCAAGATCGCAAGGTCAACAAGCGACCATTCCGGCCGATTCTCAGAGATGATAGCGATGCGGTCGCCCGACCTAACACCCCAAGCCTCAAGTCCAGCCGCATAGCGTCGGACACGATCGACCATTTCGGCGCCCTTTAGGAACTGCCACGCATCGCCGCTCTTAAAACCGACGACCGGATGATTCGCCCGCCTTTGAAAGGCCTCAAGGCAATAGGACGGAAGGTTTTGCGGGATCTGCTCGAAATCTTTGAGATCGGGTGCGGTCATCTGTGGCAATTAAACCGCTTGTCCAGCTTTACCGAAGGCTCAAGACGGGAGTTTTGTTGCAATTCTTGCAAAACATCGGCCGCAAGTCCACTTGAGCCGCCCGCAACCTCAAAACGAAAGGCCAAAAGCGAAGGTCCGCCGACCTTTCACTTTTGACCTATCAGTTATTCCTTATTTCGGATCTAGCTGCGTTTCAATTCGATGCCGGTGGCCTCGAACGAGATCTCGGTGACCGAACCGTCCGCATTGCGGTTGTCGAATTTCGCACCGTCCTCTTCGATCATATGATCTACCTCAGCTTTCGAGAGCGTCTTGACCTGGAATTCGCCTTCGACGCGTGCCGTCGCACCGGCCGATTGAAGCGGAATGAAGAATGCGTGGCCCTTCATCTTTACACGCACGCTCTTTTCGCCCTGCTTTTCAGCGACCTCTGCCCAGCAGCCTTCCATCTTGCACGAGCGGACAACGACGCCCTCGATAATGACCTTCTTACCCGCGAATTTCTCTGGTTTTGCGAGGGCCTTCGAGAGCGAGACCTTCTTAGAACTTCCGATAGCGTCGCCGCGTTTGAGCCAACCGTCGGTAGGAATTACGGCCGTTTTGTCGGCCTCGGTCGGCTTCTTACCACCCTCCATTCCTTCCATACCTTTTTCCTGGCCGAACGCGGTAGCCGAGATCGCTAAGATCAAACCGGCGAGAATAATGAGACTTTTGAATTTCATATATATTTTATTTTGTCTGCAAACCAAGAGTTTATCCTACTTCGCAGCAGAATCTGAATCGAAAACAACCTTTCCGCCGACGATGGTCGTGAGCACTTTCACATTAGCTATCGTAGTCGGATCGATCGTGAAAATATCCTCTGATAGGATCACCATATCGGCGAGTTTGCCGACTTCGAGAGTGCCCTTTTCGTTCTCCTGAAATTCCGCATATGCGGAGCCCAGCGTGTAGCACCGAACTGCCGCATCGACTGAGATCTTTTCATCCGGAAGCCAGCCGTTGGGGTTCTTATTGTCGGTCGTCCTTCTGGTAACTGCCGCATAGATACCGAACAACGGATTGAGAGGAGCAACCGACCAATCCGTCCCAAAGGCAACGTGCGCACCACTCGCAAGGAGAGACTTGAAAGCATATGTGCCCTTTAGACGATCCTTGCCAAGCCGCTTTTCGGCCCAACGCCCGTCATCGGTCAAATGAACGGGCTGCATCGAGGCGACAACGCCAAGCTTCGCAAAACGCGGAATATCGCTCACGCGCAGATGCTGTGCGTGCTCGATGCGAAACCGCCGATCCGCAGGCCCGTCCTCTTTTTCTACACGTTCGTAGATGTCAAGGACCGTCGCATTTGTCCGGTCACCGATCGCGTGGATCATCACTTGGAGACCGTTCTTATCCGCGGCAGAAATGTGCTCGTAAAGCTGCGGCATTTCCGCACCGGCGACACCGCTGGTCGAAGGCGTATCGGAATACGGTTCAAAGAACCAGGCCGTCGAGGATCCCAAGCTGCCGTCACCATAACCCTTCAGCGTACCCGTTCTGAGCATTGGGCCGCCGAACGCGTGACGTATTCCGACATGAGCACGCGATTTCCAGTCGATAAGGTCTGCTCCCGCGTAAAGCCGCGTTTTAAGTTTTCCCTGCTGAAGAAGCGTTTCATATACGGCAAGGTTCTGATTGGCCTGCATATCCTGGGCGCTTGTTACGCCAAGGCTCGCCGCATAATTCGTAGCTGCCTCAGCCGAGGCAAGACGCTGCTCGAAGGTCTGATCCGGAATGACACGCGAGACGAGGTCCATCGCGGCATCCTTGAGCACGCCGGTCGGCTCGCCGTTAGAGTCTCGAACGATCACTCCTCCGGCGACATCTTTCGTGTCCTTTGTAACACCGGCGAGCTTCAGGGCAAGGCTGTTTGCCACGGCCATATGTCCGTCGAGACGATTCACGAATACCGGATTTTTCGACGCAGCTCTATCTATCAGCTCTTTGGTCGGCAGGTTCGCCGGTGTCCAGTTCTCGTGATCCCAGCGTCCGCCGGTGATCCAGTCGCCTTCCTTCAGCTTTGCTGCATAGTCCTTTATCCGCTCGGCAAATTCTTCCGGTGACCGGGACGAACGAAGATCGACGAGCGAAAGCTGCTGGCCGCCCGACACGAAATGCAGATGCGCATCATTAAATCCCGGAATGATCGTCTTGCCGCCGCCGTCTATAACGCGAGTTTTTGAGCCGATAAGCCTTCCGATCTCAGCATCACTCCCGAGTGCGATGATCCGTCCGTTGAGGACGGCTATGGCCCGCACGACCGAACGGTTGTCGTCCATCGTGCGAATGTTCGCATTCCTGATCACAAGGTCGGCAGAGACCGTCTGCGAAACGACGAGCGAAGGAGTAAGAAGCAGCAATGTAGTTAGAATGATGAGCAGATTCTTCATATCAAAATGGAACCATTACGCGGCAATGTTAGTATTTAGGCGAGGAGATTATACACCAAGTGCGGCCGCCATATATCCACATCGCAAGCCTTTTGATCGCAGTGGTCGGCTTGACACTGGTGGTTTTCATTTATTCGACTCAGCCGAAGAACCTCACAGAGGTCGCTACAAAAAGCAGCGTTGCGATCGGCACTTACGAGATCGATCCTAAGGAGTTCGAGATCGGCCTTGCGGCGTTCCGACGAGATGAGTTCGAGGCGGCTCGTGCTGCATTCGATCGCGCGGACCCGGAGAAACGTGACGCCGCCGTACAATTCTACGTCGCCTACAGTTTCTATCGACAAGGCTGGGGACGCGTCTCGAACGACAACGACCTATTCTCAAAAGGACTTGCCGCAATCGACCAGGTCATTAAGCTCGATCCGAACTATCGTTCCACCGATTCCGGACTCGCAATGAAAACGCCTATCGAGCTAAAAGCTGAACTCGAAGACGGCCTGAAGATCACCGTGTCGGACTTTAACCCGATGAAACTAACCCGCGAGAGAAAATGACAGAGAAGGAAACACAAAGATCGACCGAGGTAGCGGCAGTCGATAGCCGGCAGATCGAAAAAGTAACGCACGAAAGGCGAATGAGCGAAACTGAGCTTCGTTACGCAGTACGCGTCTATGTGATCCTGCCGGTGATATTTCTGCTTGTCACGCTTTTTGGCGGTATGCGTTTTGCCGCCATCGACCACTCGTTCATCTTCCTGCCGCCGCCTTTGATCTGCCTGATCTTTGGAGCGGTAACGATCTTTCTGATATTCCGCGCTCGATTGATCCGTTTTGATGGGTGGCTCAATGAGGCGAGCCCGATCCTTGAGAACGCGGCCAACGCGGTGGTCGTATTTTTGTTGTTTTCGGCAAGCGCGCAGGTTTACAACCTATTGCTGCCCGAGCAGGGCTTGGCGAATTGGGTCGTTACGGCGCTCTTCATTTGGACGCTTTGGAATGATATCTTCGCTGATTTTGATCAAAAGAAATTGCTTAGAAGCCTCGCCGGATTGTTCGCGATCGCCTTTGTCACGAAGTATCTCGTTCTTGCGAATTTAGCTGTGAAAAATGAAGCGAGTTGGCTGCAGCGTATGATCGAAAATCCCGGGAAAGAAGCAGCCACGTGGTTCCTTGACCTTCCCGTTTACTCGCCTGCAACAGGTTATCTTCAATTTTTTACTATCCTGCTTTTCCTCTTCGGACTATTCTTGATCCCTCAAGCCGCAAGAAAGGAAAAGCTATCTACCTAGGCTGATGCCGACGGGTCTTCCGTCTCGGCGGACAACAATTCGGTTTGCAGCGAATGCTCCAAATAGTACGGTGTCGGCAGAAATGCGTTGACCATTGAGAGATTCGATCACGTCACCGACGAGCAGCCCGGAGCGAGCCGCAATACTATTCGGCGCGACGCCATCAACCTGCAAACCATTTGCCGTCGGACTGAACGAAATGCCCAGCTGGCCAAGAATATCCCTGATAGAGATGCCGGCTCTCGTATCGTTCGGAGACACGGGTCGAGAATCGACATTTGGGTTGATTCCGCGAGGATAGATCTTTTCACCTTGAGTGCCTGATTCGACGAAAGACGTTCCCGCCTCATCATTTGAAGGGCCGCGAGACACTGAGGTCAGCGGATCATCGACCTCCATACGTCTTTCGGGTCGGATCGACGGGCCGTTCGAAGCAAATGTCGTTGGCGGGATCTCGATCTCCCTTCCGGGAACCGTGGCCGGAGCTTCCTGCGGCTCTTTCGCGACAGCTACTTCGGTCGGCTCCGAAACGGTCGCGGTCTCTGACCAATATGGGTTCAATATCAGGACGGTCGCCGTTACGGCTAACAGGGCGGCGGCGGGAACGGCTATCCGCAATGCACCGAACAAACCGCGCGGCTTGGCCGCAATTCGTGCCGAAGCAATGCGTGCCGAAACGCGAAACTCAAAATCATTCGGCGCGGAAACTTTCGGCATGGATGCGAGCAAATTCGTAAGCTCTGCATCTGCAAGTTCAAGATCGTTTTCTTCGGGCATGTTAACCATTGCTTCTACCGCAAGTACTCCTGCAACTTCTCTTTCAAAAGGGCTCTGCCGCGGCTGATACGCGATTTTGTCGTCCCTAACCCAAGATCCATAACTGCCGAAACCTCTTCGTAACTTCGTCCCTGAATATCACGAAGAATTATCGGGATCCGATATTTTTCCGGTAAGGCCGCGATCGCTCGGGCGATCTGCGTATCTCTCTCACTGTCGAGGAGCTCATCCTCCGGAAGGGCCCGTTCATCCGGAATTTCAAAGTCGGCCGATTCATCTTTTTCGCCGGCAAGCAGGCCGGATATCGAGAATAACCGCCTGCGTTTTCGCCGCCTTATCTCGCTGATCGCAAGGTTAGTTGCGATCCGATAAATATATGTCGAAAAGGCGAACTGCGTATGATATCGATCGATCGCAAAATACACGCGAACGAAAGTTTCCTGAGCAAGGTCCACCGCTTCCTCATAGTCGTTAAGGAAGCGGTAAAGATAGTTCGTAAGCGGACTTTTGTACCGCGTAACGATCTCGGTGAACGCAGATTCATCGCCATTCTTTGTGGCTTCGATGAGTTCGTGGTCGGAACGCTTTTCCTCAGACATCCGGAAGGTAAAGCCCTCCTTCGTCGGGAAATGAAACGCGTCGTGTGCCATGCATCCATACAATTTAAGCCATCTACCGCTCGAACAAAAGCGGCCCGCCTAAAAGAACTCACGCCGGCAGGGCCGATTTGTTGCGAAAGTCTTTGCCGCCTACGACGGTTTATTTAGGGACAGCCGTCAAAACGGCGAAGATCGGCCCGTCGATTCCCACAAGATCGAACGAACCGAGAACGATAGGCATCTTCGGCTCGAACGCCAAATTAGAAATAAACAGCTTGACGGATTGTTCATCACGGGACTTCGCGGGCTCCTGTACATTCACCGCAGGCGGGACCCGGAGATCAAAGTTGGCCATCCGGGCAACTATCTTCCCGCCAGCCTGGCTGATACCGGTTATGCTGTAACGAATGATCGCCATTGTGCGGCCGTTAATCACAGGGGCATTCCAACTACCCTCATTGCTGACGGCGCCTTCAGTCGCTCCGCGGGTCACAAACGTCCCGACATTCGAAAATCCTTTCAGGTTAAACGTCGAGCGGAGGTCCTTCTCCAAATCGTCCCAGCCCGACGGAAGGCCTGCCTTGACGGTGGAATTTTGGCCGCCTGCTACTAAGTGCAGAATGAAGTCAAAGCTCTGGCCGGGTTGGGTTGCCGATTGCTGCCCGAACGCGGCAGCGGCAAACAGGAAAGCTGCAAAGCAAAGGGAAAGCGTTCGGACCAGGGATGCCCTAAAGTTCATAGTTCCTCCATTTTTGGGAAGCGATCAGGTGACCGATCGCCGATTTGGAAGACTGCACGAGGAACCGAACCAAAGGTTGCAAAAAGGTTGACTAGTTCGTTCTGAAAAGCTCCGAATTCACCTGCTGGCCAAAGGAGATCGACTTGATCTGAGTGTCCTCGATCACCTTGCCGTCGGCGTAAAGCACGGAATGGGATGGAACGAGTGTCCCCTGAACATAGTTGTAGTCGTAGAACTTGCGCTTGTACTTTACGCCATCGTGTTCGTACGTGAGCATTTTGACCTGAAAAGACTTGACCGATATGTAATACCGCGTCTTTCGGCCTGCCTTGTCAGTAACATCCAGCATGAAGAATTCGACGCCAAGGTCTTTCTCACGGCCTGCGAGTTCCACCGTCGAGCCATTCTCCTTGTATCTGAGAAGGCCTTCGAGGCCGCGCGTTATGCCGTCCTCAAACCCTCTCACGACCGCATCGTCCGGCGTAAAGAAGGTCGTGTTGTAAACGCCCGTTGTCTTGCCGTCCGCCCAGATCAATGAATATCGAGCGTCGGCGAAATTCCGATCCATTCGGATCTTCTCGGTCGCAAGGTCCGTGCCGCGAATGATCGACGTCTCGTAATTTCCCTGCTGAACCCGGCCGTCGAGACCGGTGTGCTTTGTAAAGCCGCTCTCGATCGTCGTCTTGCGGATCTGGTCAAGCCTCGCTCGTCCGCTGCCAAAGCTATAGATGAAAACGACAGTTTCAGCTACCTGTTCGGCAGTCACCGGCTTGTTTGAGATGGCCTTTAGGTCCGGCGTTGCGGCCGGTTTCGGGGGTTCATTTTCGGCAGGCGTCGGACTCGGACTCGCCTGAGCGTCCTGACCAAAGGCGCCAACCGTGAAGACGGACAAAATTACTAGTAGTAAAAGTAAGATCCTAATTCTCATTCGATGAGACAAATACCCCTGATTAAATTCCGAATGCGGATTGTAGCACAATACCAAGCTGTTTCTTATTCGAGAAACCACTCCGCGGACTTTGTTCCTCGACATATTGATGACGCCGGAGCCGAAAAAGATGCAGGTTAAGGCTGTCATTGCGACGCCTCAGATCCATTTTGTTTGGTAACATCTGATTCGAACACGATGCACGTTGCTCTCTACGAACCTGAGATTCCACCAAATACGGGCAATATCGCAAGGCTTTGTGCGGCGACGTATTCACCGCTGCATATCGTCGGCGTGACTGGCTTTCGAATGGACGACCGAACGCTGAAGCGTTCCGGCCTCGACTATTGGCAATTCGTCGAACTCCATCGCCATATCGACCTTGACGGCCTGAAAGCCTCATTGCCGGAATCGCGTTTTGTTTATCTTTCGACAAAGGCCGACCGCCATCACACTGATTTTGAATTTCGTGAAAGCGACTGCCTCGTTTTCGGGCCGGAAACTCGTGGCCTTCCGGAAGATATTCTCCGCGACAACCCCGAAACCTGCCTAAAGATCCCGATGGCGAATCCGAATGTGCGAAGCCTGAACCTTGCCACGAGTGTCGGGATCGTCCTATTTGAGGCGATCCGCCAGACGACCTAAAAAATATTTTCAACAAGCAAGCCACGTTTTCCGCTTCTGAAGCGTCGTATAGGTGAACTTCCCGTTGAGCGTCCGATCTTTCACTTGAACGCTTCGAAGGAGAGGAGGTGAAAATCATGAAGCTTTCTAAATCAGTTCTATTTCTAACCATTGCGGCGCTCCTTGCATTTGCAAGCGTCACATTTGCTCAAACCAAGTCAACGGCACCGGCCAATTCGACCGCGATGCTCGAGAAAAAGATCATGCGAACGATTGACAATCTTCCGAATTACGGGGTTTTTGATCATATCGCTTTCGCCCTCAACGACTCGGGCACTGTAACTCTGTCAGGCAAGGTTCTCTCGCTTGGGACGTCTTCGCTCGCAAAGAAAGCGGTCGCCAAGATCGCCGGTGTAACGAACGTGGTCAACAACATTCAAGACCTCAACAGCAATGCGGCAGATGACCACATTCGCCGCCAGATGCTCCGAACCCTTGGGCCTCAGCCTGTGATCGGCGGGCTTCTTCAGGAACCAAATCCGTCGGTGCGGATCATCGTCGAGAACGGCAAGGTAAGCCTTGAAGGCTGGGTAGCCAACAAAAGCCAGAAGGACACGATCTACATCCTGGCAAGCGGCGTCCCCGGCGTCTTTAAGGTCACGAACGATCTTCGCGTCGGTAAACCCGAAAACGTTTGACGCCAACATTTCTCCTGCATACGAGTCAAAGCTGTCCGGACAGGCTCCGGGCAGCTTTTTTTCATGCCCGGCGGCATTCAAATCTCAAGTTTTGAAATTTAGCTCCCGAACATCTCAGACCTGAAATTGCGAAATTCGATACTCCGAACCTTTGCGAACTTTGCGGGTTTTGCTTCGCGGCCTTTGCGTTTTCAAACCGAGATCGTAAACGCAAAGAACGCAAAGGCGACGCAAAGTTCGCAAAGGCTCGGAGGCAATGCACAAGGCGGAAACACGACCGGTAGGGAGTGTGTCCTTGTCGGCGGCAGGCTGTCTCTTGCCCGACTCTCGCGGAACCACCTCTCTGAGCCGGCGGTCACCGGAAGTCAGAACCGCTAGCTCCCCTCCTGCCCGAGGAGGGGTGGCCGAAGGCCGGGGTGGAGGGAGCAGCGGGCGGTCAGTTCCGCGAAACACCTTCTTGGCTCCGTCGGAGCCGCATGTTTGTAGCAAGCCACAGCCAACGCATATTCGGAGGCGGCTTGCTGCCGACAATGGCCTCGCATAGCCACGTCGTTTACGGCGGTGGGTGACGACGGCAAATGAATCCTCGGAGGCGGCTTGGCCGCCGACATGTCCCTGTCGCGTGCTTCGCACGCTCCGAGGTTGTTTTGCCCACGATAACCCCAGGGTTGCGGCCGAGGCGGCCTTACCCTGGGCTATATTCTTTGTCCCCTACGGGGACGACCTGATCAATCTCAGACTGAAATCTGAAATTTTGGATCGAAACCCTTTGCGGACTTTGCGGAGTTTCGCTTAGCGTACTTTGCGTTTCCAAACCGAGATCGTAAACGCAAAGAACGCAAAGATGCCGCAAAGTTCGCAAAGGAGGAAGGCCACTTGCTTTACGGGCTTGCCCTTTCGCAGTGCGGCAAGCCGCAAAGACCAAAGACAAATGCCAAAAACCGATGACCAAAGGCCAGAGACCAATGAACAACGAACAATGAACAACGAGCAACAGTTTTCTTATATCTGAGATTGACTAGCTTTTTCCCAATCGGTCATTATGCTTGTTTGCCTTTTCGGCGGCGGCGGCGTCCTTGTAACCGTCAAAGCTCGGGGGCAAATGCAATTAAATGACAAACGACCAGATCAGAAATATCGCCATCATTGCACACGTCGATCACGGAAAGACGACACTCGTTGACGCAATGCTCCAGCAATCGGGCACGCACCGTGATAACGAAGCGGTCGTCGAACGCGTTATGGATTCGATGGATCTTGAACGTGAACGCGGCATCACGATCATGGCAAAGAACACCAGCGTGCGTTACGCCGACTACAAGATCAACATCGTCGATACGCCGGGCCACGCAGATTTCGGCGGCGAGGTCGAGCGCGTTCTGAAGATGGTCGATGGCATTATTCTGCTTGTCGATGCCGCTGAAGGCTGTCTGCCTCAAACGCGTTTCGTGCTCAGGAAGGCTCTTGAATTGAATCTTCCGGCGATCGCGTGCGTGAACAAGATCGACCGCCAGGATGCACGTCCGGACGAGGTCGTCAACGAAATTTACGATCTTTTCATCGATCTTGGAGCGAACGACGAGCAGATCGAATTCCCGATACTTTATTCGATCTCGCGTGACGGTGTTGCTAAAAAAGATCTGTCGGACGATAGCAAGACGCTCAAACCGCTTTTTGATCAGATCATCGAGACGATACCGGCTCCGAATCCGATGCGCGATGATTCGCTGCAGCTTCTTGTGGCGAACATCGATTACAACCCGTTCGTCGGACGCCTCGCGATCGGCCGCATCTTCTCCGGCAAGATCGCCAAGAACCAGGAGGTCGTCGTCTCGAAACGCGATTCTTCGCTCAGCCGCCCACGCGGCGTCAAAGAGCTTTTTGCATTCGAAGGCCTCGAGCGGGTTCCCGTCGCGGAGGCCGGCGTGGGCGAGATCGTGGCTCTGGCGGGATTTGACGATGTCGAGATCGGCGAGACCATCACTTTGCCGGATAATCCGAAGCCGCTGCCGGTGATCGCCGTGGATGAACCAACGATCTCGATGATTTTCGGCGTGAACACCTCGCCTTTTTCGGGCCTCGAAGGCAAGTTCGTGACCTCGCGGCAGATCAAGGAACGCCTTGACCGCGAGCTTCTCGGCAATGTTGCCCTCCGCGTAACGGAGACAGATGCCGCAGAGCAGTTCAAAGTTTCGGGCCGCGGCGAGCTGCAGCTTGCGATCCTGATCGAAATGATGCGTCGCGAAGGTTATGAACTTCAGGTCTCGAAACCGGAGGTCGTTACCCGCCGAGATGAATCTACGGGCGAACTTCTCGAACCGATCGAGCTCGTCGTCATCGATGTGCCCGAAGAATTCATCGGCGTCGTTACCGAGGCGATGGGACGCCGCAAAGGCCAGATGACGAAGATGATCAACAACGGCTCGGGCCGCGTGCGTCTTGAATTCGAGACGCCGTCCCGCGGGCTGATCGGCTTTCGCGGCGAGTTTTTGACCGAGACGAAAGGCACCGGCCTTTTGAATACGCTCTTCCTGCGTTTCGACAAGTGGCAGGGCGATATGCGTTCGCGCCAGACCGGTTCGCTCGTCGCCGACCGAATGGGCGAGACGAACACCTACGCTCTCTACAACCTGCAGGAACGCGGCACGCTTTTCGTCAAGCCCCAGGTCAAGGTCTATGAGGGAATGATCATCGGCGAGAACGCCCGCAGCGTCGATCTCGATGTAAATGCGATCAAGGAAAAGAAGCTCTCAAATATGCGTACGACGTCCGCCGACGAGGCGATGCGGCTCGTGCCGGTTCGCGATATGTCGCTGGAGCGCGCCCTCGAATTCATCGCCGACGACGAACTCATCGAAGTTACGCCGAAGACGATCCGACTGAGGAAACGCGTCCTAAAATCGAACGAACGACCGAAAAAATAGATCGATCGAGACAAACGGAGAAGCTCTGCTTCGACGAAATCTTCCAATAGTCGCCTTCAGCTTCCGGAAGAACCATAGGTGAGAATCGATGTAAATCGGTGCTATTATCTATGCGAGGCTCATTATGGATCTGGAACCGGTGATGAATAAAATAAGAGCTGCGTGTGACGCCAAAGACATCGCGATGTTAGGCGTCTTCGGGTCGGTCTCGCGTGGTGAGGACACGCCGAACAGCGATGTCGATCTGCTCGTTCGTCTCGGCAAGCCGGTCGGATTTGTCGAATTTATCGCTCTCGAAGATACGTTCAGGGAAATCCTCGGTCGCAACGTCGATCTCGCGACCGAATCATCGCTTCACCCTCTGATCCGCAAAAACGTTCTCGCCGACCTACAGATCATTTATGAAAAGTAGGCACGACCGCCTCTACCTTTATGACATCATCGAATGCTGCGACCGTGTCGCAGATTACGTAAACGGCGTCCGCGAAGAGGATTATCACTTAAACGCGATGCTTCAGGACGCACTCGTCCGAAACATCGAGGTCGTAGGTGAAGCTGTCAAAAACCTTTCACAGGAAATAAAGGATACCCATCCCGACATTGCATGGAGCCAGATCGCCCGAATGCGTGACAAGATCGCTCACCATTACTTTCGTATAAATCTCGATGTCGTTTGGAAAACCGCCACCTGCGACCTTCCCTCATTACGTCCACAGATCAAAGCGATATACGAGAGATTGGAAAAACAGCTCACCGACTGAGGAAGCGCGTCCTAAAATCGAACGAACGCCCAAAGAAATAGGGCCTTAGCAAAGGCCCTCAATTTGGTGGAGATGAGGGGGATCGAACCCCTGACCTCAGCATTGCGAACGCTGCGCTCTCCCAGCTGAGCTACATCCCCTTAAAACTACTGAACTCCGGCGGCAAGCAGCGAGCCTTTCGGGTCGGACGCATATGCGTAACCGTCCTCGATCTTGCCGATCATGCCGTGGAAGAAAATGTCTTCCTTTTTGACAACGACGACGATATCGCCGGGGCTGACCTTTTTGGGATCGACCGAAAAACGTATCACCGAAGCGTTGCCGTTGTGCGAATCGACCGTCTCGTATTCAAACGTATCGGCGTCAAAACTAAGTGTCTGGGTAAAGGAAACTTCCATATCGATATTTTAACCATAATCGCCCGGAAAAGTCCTCTCTGCCCGAAGCGAAAGCCCGAAACTAGCGCCATGCACAGACCTTTGCCCGGTCGTTCTCCCAGCAGGCTCCGTTCCGCGTAAGGGTTCCAAGCGAACTGTGAGCGTGAGTTGCTGTGCGTTCTTCGTTCCACCATCCTTCGGCTCCGTCATCGGTAAGATTAACGTAGGCAAAATAGCCTCGTTTGCCCTTTTCATAGATCTGAAAAGAGCCGCCTTTGTCCATTTCGATCTCGCAGCGTCCGTTAATATATTTCGTTCCGTCCACGACCAAAAGACAGCGGCCGGGTTTGACCGCCGAGTCCGCCACATTGGTTTCGTTAAAAATCTCGGCCGAAGAGGCGACTCCGACCGCGGCGAATGCGGCGATCATAGCAATGGTGATAAAGGCTCTCTTTTTGTTCGATCTCATCTGGTTATTCACTCCTAGAAAATACTACAAATTCCCCGCGAGTTTTCAAATACTGAATCGAATGGCGATCGCATCGTGATCCGATAGCGGCGTGCCGTCCGCGGTCGTCAGTTCGCCGATGGTTTGCGGCTGTTCGACCGCTTTGATGCCGCGGCCCGCGAACCAATCGAGCCTGCCCGAAACTTTGCCGCCGACTCGATTTGCCGCCCAAAAGATGAAAGGAAAGCACCACGCCGGCACCCAATCGCGCAGGTTGGTGTTCTTTTCGATGCTCCCAACGTCGTAATGAAGCGTCCCGACGCCGAGTTCATTGAGATCGCGAAAGGAGTAGCCGCGGCGTTCGAGATCGTCGAACATCCGTCTTTCGAAGAACCTTTCCGGATGCGGGAGATGATTCTTTGCAACGTTCTTCGGCCCCATAAAAACACGCCGCCAATAGCCCATTATCGCCCGCGTCGAGCTTTGCGAATTGAATCCGGTCGTGTTCCAGTCGCCGCCGATCAGCGTCGGCAGCTCGGGCAGCGTTTCAAGGTGATCGAGGATGAGCTTCATCTGCAAACGCCGATGAGCCCGGGAGCAATGTGCATCCAGATGTACCGAAACCGCACGAAAGGCGCCCGGCGGATGGTCGATTTCGGCGAACAACGCCCGCAAATGCCCGAGCCTTTTTTCCTTGCCCCACATCTTGTCTTTCCCGTTCGGAAGCGGAATGGCGTGGATGTTCCGCATCGGATACTTTGAGAACATCGCAAGCCCGTG
>JRYI01001523.1_pt1 | contig 21069 bp, 22 predicted proteins | sample 235361 | NCBI WGS metagenome assembly JRYI01 (sample SAMN03074212, study PRJNA261471) | activated sludge metagenome | biome: Common Effluent Treatment Plant; feature: Wastewater; material: Activated sludge; isolation source: activated biomass in a lab-scale reactor treating industrial wastewater at...
GCCCGGCGGCCCGGTCATCAGTATGTAATGGACGATAAACCCGATTCTTTAGCATCAAACCATCCTTCAATGCTCAATTCCTCTCTGTCAACGTCAACGAAAACCGTAATATGCAATTGCTGTAAAAGAGCGCGTTTCTCTTCGGGCGTTGGGTCACAGTTACCTTCCAGTTTAGCACGAACTTTCCCGGAAAATGCGGCAAAGGTTTCATAATCGGTTACTGAAGGAACTGTTTCCAACTCGCATTCAATCTCTTCTACTGCTTTCTGGACGGCCGAAATTTCGCCAAGTATTACTTCCCGTTGCGCCAAATATTCAAACTTTGCCATCTGAATATCAGGGTCAACATAAGCCGTTGTAAGGTTTGTGAGCCGTTGGTTTAGCCTTATCCGCTCTTTGCCTAGTTGTTCTAAGTGCGCTCTTTGCTTGGTTTGCTTCGCTTGTTGATGCTTAAGGGATGACTCGTAACCGGCCTTCAACTTCTTAGAGTCAAGTAGCAGTTTGACAACGGCATTCCACACGGCCGAATCAATACGGTCTACCGCTATGTGCTTATTCATGCAATGACCGTGCTTGACTCTATGCCGATAGCTCATCCCGTCTTTGAGCCGCCTATCATGACCTGCAACTTTTGTTTGCGCGAAATACGGACGGTTGCATTCAGCACATAATATCATGCCGGATAAAAGATAGAACCGGCTTGGCTGCTTTCGCCACCGCTCGCGGTTGTCCGATAGTCTGGATTGCGCTTCTTTGTAAATGTACTGTTCAACGAGTGGCGTTACCTTAATCGCAATCCACTTATCACCATCACGAACAATCAGCTTGCGGCCGTTGTTAGTACGCTTGAACTTGTTGTAGTAGACCGTTCCTGCGTAGGTAGGGTTTGCCAGAATCCGGGCGATGGAAGATTTCGCCCAACTGATTTTGCCTGAATGGTTTGCTACTTGTTCGGCCGTCAGTGTGTCGGCAATAGCCCGGATGGAATAACCCCTATGCACATACAGGTCAAAGATTCGTTGAACTACGGCCGCCTGTTCATCATTGATTGCCAAACCGCCTTGGGCTTCACGGTCAACTGAATAACCGTAAGGCGGCCGTCCGCCAACGAATAGACCGCTTTCCGCCTTGCCTCGTTTTCCGCGCTGAGACCTTTCAACCCGTCTCGCGTTTTCCCACTTGGCAAACGTCGCGTCTAGGTCTTTCCTTACTTCGCCTTCCGGAGTTTGTTCGTAGTTCCCTAGCACGTATTCAACCCGTGCCCCTCGCTTATCAAACTCCATTTCTAGAGTTTGTCTAACGTATGGGTCACGCGCTAACCTGTCCAGTGCGTGAACTACAACCACATCGAACCCAACTATTTCCAAGTAATCGAGACTGGCATCTAGGCCCGGACGGGAAAGTTCTCTTGAAGAGTAGTCATCCACATAAGCCCTGATACCGTCGGCCGTTTTCACGTCGCGCCCGGTTGAAGGGTCAATGTAACAGTCGCCAACGAGTGAATATCCCTTCTGATTAACATAGCGAACGCATTCATCAACTTGCGTTGGTATGCTGTAGTTACCGCGCTGGTCATCTGTGCTCACTCTTGCGTAAATAATCGCTCTCTTCATCATGTCTACCTCAAAAAGAGACCGGGCAAGACAACCCGCCTTGCCCGGCCGCGTTACTGCGTTATCGCTACAACCGCGCCAAGAATGGCGTTACCATTGCGCCGAGTCCAGAAGAACCGCCGCGCTTCACGTGCCATTGACAGGACTCCGGTCAACCCATACCCCGCCGCGCTCTATAACATGCGCTCGCAATCGCGCCTTGTCCCTTTCGGCAAGTTCGGCCGCTTTTTCCGGGTTACGGTCAAGCCATGCCAAGCGCCGACAGTACGCGCCACAGAAGCGCCCATGAGGGCGACGTGGAATGAATTCACGGCCGCAATGCTCGCACTCCGTAACGGTTGCGATACGTTTAGTAGTAGCAGGCGTATCAGGCGATACGCTGGCGCTCTCTTGCGGCCCGCTGCTTACAGGCATTGTTGCAATACCGCCGTCGCCCGTTACGGCCCGGACTAATCCGCTTTCCGCAATGCTCGCACTGAATATCGGTGCGCTCGCGGATGACAGTCTTTCGCCGCCTTCCGGCCGCTTCCTGTCGGGTATCATCTTCTGAATGTCGCTCATCTCGCGTTGCGTCGTGGTCATCATGGCGCACCTCGATTAGCGGCCGTTCGGCCGCGAAGTAGGGTTTGCGCCGTTGCCGTCCGGCCCGTGCCCATTGTCATAGACCTTGACTGGTTGCCCTGATTGCCGTTCCTTCAACCTCTCTTCAACGAGATAGGTAACAAGGTCTTCCAAGTCTATGTCATCGGGTAAGCTATCAGCCCGGCCGCGCTTGCTAGGCCGCTCGTACACATCGGGCAAGCCGTCGCCGTCGCTGTCTAGGCTCAATTCACTGACCATTGTCTTGAACATACCCGCGCCCATTTGCCCGCTTAGAAGCTTGGCATTCTCTTGCCGTCTGTTGCTTAGGTCAGTTAGAGCCTCTTCTACTACCGCGTCTTTCTCTTCCTGAATTGCGGCCGCAATCCGGGCGTCCGGTGAACTCAGGTGAAAGGCGATAATTCCGGCCACATTGGTAAACGTCCAGATACCAACCGCCCATATCGCAACGGTTCCCAACATTGGCGGCACTGCGGCCAATGTCTGACCGCCAAGCACAATTTCCGCAATAGTCATAAGCCCAACGCCAATCAGGTTGAAAACCGTCAAGTAAAGGGCGATGGTTCGCTGCATACTGCCTTCGGCAAGATAAAGATAGACAAACATCCATCCAATCATGCCGCCGTCGAATACCACAAGACCCAAGTAAGGCACTATCCAGAATGAGGCAGGCAAGACCATGCTGAGGAATGAAGTAGTAAGGTATCCCGTCCAAAGCAGGATAACGACGCTAATCAATCCAAATACAATCATGCTGCCTGTCCGCTTTAGTCCGCTTCGCTTTTTCACTGCTATAATCCTCTTTGAGTGACGGCCGCTCGCGTCCAACGTTCCGGCCGTCACCCCTAGTGCCATGCCCCTAGTTCATACTTGGGGCATGGTTGCTTTTTCCGGTTAGAAACCAATGCCCGGAAAGGCATCCAGAAATTCCACTTCTCGATTGTTAAGCCGACCATAATAGAGAGTTACCGCTTCAACCCTTGTGATAGGCTTCTCGGTTTCCTGCTCACTGGTATCCTTTTCAATCGTGACTGTGAAGAAGTCGCCGCTAACCGCTCGAAAAAGGAAAGTGCTGCTATTGCCTCGGTCAGGGTCTCGGCCGTCCGGCACGTCATGAGCAAGAAGAGTTGCCTCATCTTCGGCATATCGTTGCCGGTTCAATATCTCGCTAACTTTGTCGTGAAAGTTCATGCTATTTCTCCTGATTTGCCCTTCTATAAGTCGGCCGCCGGTAGGGTAGGGCGTGCCCCTATCCGGTCGGCTGTGATTGCGCTTCACGCTCTGTCTCCAATCGCTAGTCACCCCTTGAAACGAAAAACGCTTACCCTTTGCCGGGTAAGCGTCGTGTGAGCTAAAATGAATTTAGCGCCTAGACCGCTTATCCCGGCTTAGGTGTCAGGGCTTGCGGAGTGCGACCAACACTGCGTAAGCCCGCCTTTCAGGTTAAATGTGTTCAACCCTTGAACACATTATAGCGTTTTTGCGTTTGGGTGTCTAGTTCTTTGCCCCTCTTCTTTTGTCCCCTGATTTCTCGGAAGCATCCATAAAAGCCAACAGAGATTGGCGGCTTACCTGCCACACCGGCCCGAACTTTCGCGCCTTGATTGAATCATACCTAATGAGCCGCCTGATATGGTTCACATGGTAGCCGCTAAGTTCGGCCGCTTCCTGTGTAGTAATCCAGTCGTCACCTTTCATTGTCGCCCTTCCCTTATTGAGTCGATTCTATCATGCGCAAGTCCGCTGGCCGAAAGGGAGAGAGCAACAATACCCGTGTATTCAGTTGTCAATGTACTATCGCAACCAGAACGGCCTAGATTGCGTTTGGAATGCGTTTGGGTTCCTCGCAATGGTTTGAAAGCTATCCTTATAGCACTTATGCCAATCTCGAAAGACCCAAACGCATTCAAGAGGCTTACACAGGCAATGCCTACTTCGCCATAACCTGATTCACCTGTTTTGCGCCTATGTTGACCTGTACAGCCGGAAGGTTAAGCCGTCTCACGCGGGCAAGGGCTTCTATCGCTCTGAGATAACGCCGTTGCGCCGCGCTTAGTCTCTGTTCCCAAAAGTTGGCGCTGTTAATTGCCGTATTGCCCTGCGTAAGCAGGCTGTTGTATTGGTATTCGATATAGCCCAACTGCAACCAACACAACACAAGCTGCTTCACAAGCAGGCTTTCTAACGGCCCGTCGTTCGGCCGCGCCAATCGCTTTGGTAGTTCATGCCAACCCGCCTTAAGCGATGCTTCTATTGAGTACGTGCTACCCATGCCGCCAATGAGCTTGTCCGCGGCCGTCGCCATAATGTCACCGGCCACATCCCACAGGATGGGAAAATCTCGTAACATGCCGTCCAGTTCTTTGCGGTCTCTCTCTGTCGGGTTTTGAACGTTGGCTCGCTTCAATGCCTCATCGAATCTGTCCAAGACCTCTTGGGCTTTTTCAATGGCCGATTCCGGCAAGTTTGCCGAAGCTGGCAAGTCCTTAAGCTTAGTCATGGTTAACCGCCTTGCACCCTGTAACCCTACGTCGCCATTGGCGCTTGTGGGAGTAGCAACCGTTGACCACAAGCACGGCCGCGGTCAATGACCTTACAAGGCTTTCCGCTTCGGTTAAGGCACGTTCGGCATTGCGCACGCTTTCAACCGTCTCTTGCCATGCGGCCCGGCTCGCGTCCTGTTCCTGTCGGGCAAGTGTGTCCACTTCGGCCGAAAGTTCGGCCGCCAAGCCCGCGCCGACATAATCGCTCTTAACCCGCCCGTTGACCCAACGCTTGCGATAGTAGTAACGGTTGTTACCCCTCGTTTCCCAAGCCATGCTAGACCCTCAATACTCGTTGAAGCTCGCGCTCTCTTGCCGCCGCGTCAACCGTAGAGGCTTTGAGCATCCCTGTTATTTCTAACTGGATTTCCTTAATCCGGTTTGAACGGGTTGCGAGTTCGTGCGCGATTGCCGCGGCCGTTGACCGCGCTTCTTCAAGCTCGGCCGCTTGCCGTTCAAGTTCGGCCGATTCAGGGACGCTTAAGCGATAACCGGCCGCCGGGCGTGGTTTGTAAATTGCCGGTTCAAGCGCCCGTATCCGTTCGGTCGCGGCCGTGTACGGTTTTTGAAAGGTCTCCCTTTCCGCTTCTAATGCGTCCGCTTCGGCAATCAGGCGGCCGATGGGTGAATCTCCATCGGGCGAATATGCGTTAACCAGATGTTCCCTAAAGTTTTCCCACAGTCCTAGATACATCGTTTACCTTCCTTTTTGTGCTAGGTAGTCTCACATGCCCCAAAGTTTCGCTTTCGACAGAGACGGCCGCCGAAGCCCGCTTTATTCACGAACATTCCCGGTTTTAGTCTCAGGAACTTTCCCGGAAATTCAGCGGCCGTCTCGGTCTCAAAATGGAATGTCATCCTCAGTGATTGGCGGAGTCCATTTGACCGAAGCCGTGCCCTCTGTCGGCATTTCGCCCGCGGCCGAACGCTTGACCGGCAATACTCCGTCAATCTTGTTGAACTCTTCGCCGGTCTCCGCTTTCAGGCGGACTATCACTCCTAACCGAACCTTTCGGCCGATTAAGTGGTCTGTGTCCAGACTGTAATCAGACGGGATTTCCGCGCCGAAGGCGGCCCTTACCCAACTGTAGAGTTTCGACTTGCGGCTAAACGTTGCCGAAGTCCATCCTTTCAGTTGGCGGCCGTCATGCTCGCCGCCGTCTACCTCAAAGGTAAAAACTAGCTGGCGGCCGTATTGCCCGACAGATTCACCGATTTCGACAATCCGCGCCGGGTATTCACCCATCGGCAATGTCTCAAAGTTTTCCTGCTCAATTAAAATTCCCATCGTTTTTTACCTCTTGTCTGTGTATTTCTTTGAACAGTTTGAATAGTTTGAATAGATTTCCGGAAAGTCCTTACGTATAAAAATTACTTTGAAAAGTTTCCGGAAAAGGGTTCAAACTATTCAAACTGTTCACTAATCGGCCAATAACCCGATGCCGAGATACTCATAACGGCCGCCGGTTGACCTTTCTTTGACAAATGCTCTTTCTCCAAGAGCACGGCCGAACCTCACATTTGACAGAGCACGTAGCCCGTTGACGGTTGCCCACTCCGTATAAGCCTCGTAAAGTTCGCCCGCGCTGGCTGACTTGTCCGCGCCCATGATGCACCGCTCACCTAGGAACAGCCCCAAAGTATCAGAGTCCGCCCGATAATCGGCCGTTGCGCCCATGACGGCCGCAGGCGCATCTAGTCCGCGCCTTTGGTAGTCTTGCCAACCCCTTATTGCCCATGCCAGAATGCCGGGCAATTCGTCACGCAACTTGGCGGATAGATTAGGGTCTCGGTCTTCTTCGGGAATCTGTACGGTGAAGGGGATTAAGCGGATACGTCGCCAAATGCCGTCATCCGTGCCGGTTATGACCGGCTTGTGATTGCCATAGAGCCATAGCTTGAATGTCGGCTTAAAGCTGAATGGTTCACCGTAAAGGAACCGCGCCGACATGGTATCACCGCCCGTCAAATCCTTTACCAGCCCTTCATTCAGTCGGCCGCCGTCTGCCAATTCAGAAGCTACTACAAGACGCTTGCCCGCGAGAGCCGCTATTTCGTTCGGCACGCGCTCGCGCTCATCCTGCATTAGCACCTGCGCTCGCGCCTTGTGGCCCAAGTCGCCCATGAGCGCCATGATAGTTTCAATGAAAGTTGACTTGCCGTTAGCGCCGCGCCCGTAAAGAAAGAAGAGCACTTGGGCCGCCGTCCATCCGCATAAGGTATACCCGACGGCCGCCGCCAAGAAACGCGCCAAGTCGCTGTCATAGTTTGTGATTAGCTCAATAGAAGCGTCCCATACTGGACAGACGGCCGCCGCGTCATATGCCACGGGTAGGACATAGGTCAACAGGTCGGCCCGGTCATGCGGCCGAAGCGTGCAGGTTTCTAGGTCAAGCGTGCCGTTCTGACAATTCAATAGCAGGTCGTGGGTATTAAGCCGGTTGTGGGTTATGGCAATCGGAAACTCCGAACGGGCAAGGTTAAGCATGGCTTTGCGCCTCGATTCCTGTCCGCTCGCGTGTGCCCACTTCGCCAGTTGTGCCGCCTTTTCATCGCGGCCGACTTTCGCCGCTTCCGCCGCTTCTTCATAGATAGCTCGCGCCGTTTCCTTTGCGAGTCGTTGAACCGCGCCGTTGTCATCCTGTCGCCAGTGCGTACCCGTCCAGATGAGCCAATGCCCTGTAGAATGGTCATAGCGCACGTTATCGCCATGCTGAGCAACGAACCGCTCTGCATTGCCCGTGTCGTCAAGTTTGAAGGGGGATTCTTGCTGGACAGGAACCGCGGCCGATAGCGTGAGAGCCGTTACGCTATCGGCCGCATCCCATAAAGGAGTGATGAGGCAATTATACTCTAGGTCATCTTTCGTATGACCCATATCTAACCAATCGGATACGTCGCCTTTATCGGGCAAGTCAGGCAGGTGGACAACTTTCACCGCTTGCGCAATGCCGTGGGGATTCATGGCATTTCTCTCCGCGCTTGCGCAATGCCGTGAAGATTCATGGCAATGCTTTCCGCGTGTGCTCGGCCCGCGTCGTCATTGTCCGCGAGAATGTAGACAACCCGCCCGGCTAAGTATTCATTGTATTCAGGACGCCACTTAGACCGTTGACCGGCCGCCGCCGCGCCGTCAAAATTACAGGTTGCTATGAGACCCAACTTGGCAAGCCGGTCACAGTCTTTTTCACCTTCGCAGATGTAGACGGGTTGCCAAGCGGTTTTCGCGTCAAGCAGTTGGGGCAAGCGATATAGAACGGGTTGCACGTCGCCCAAACCCCAAATCCAATCCCTGCGGCTGTCCGGCCGTCTAATCCCAAAGGACTTCGGCTCAAAGCGCACCTTCTGGAAGAGCAACTTTCCGTCCGGGTATTGGTAGTCATAAGTGGCGACAATTGACCCGGTTGCCCTCTTAGCTTTAGCAGTTTTCGGCCGCTTTTTCGCTATGGGCATTTCCCGGTCTTGACCATTGCCGTTCACTGACAATCCAAGAGCCGTCAATATGTCGGGAAAGGTGCAACCTGCAAAGCAGTGAATGAGTAACCGGCCGTCCTCTGCTTCCTTAATGGACAGGGAAGGGGTATGGTCATCATGCGCCGGGCATTTGGCTTGATATTGTCCACGGCCGCGCGGCTGAACTTCGTCTAGACGGCTTAGAACGTCCTCAATACTTGCAGTCACCGCGCACCCCCAAACAATGACAGTTGAACAGCGGGCATCGGCTCTCCAATGCGCCGGATATGCCAGTGAACCAACGCAAGCCCGATTTGCTCTCCATGACCGCGCCGAACAGGAAACCCATAGCGGCGGAAGTCTGCTAATGTCGCCCTGTAAATCAGCCCGTCACAGTTCACTTCCGTAAATTGCACTCCGGCTCGTTCGGCCGTGTCCAGTATTGGCCTATCCCAAGCCCAACCGCCCGGCTCGCGTAGCATATGCTCGCGCTTGGCTTGCTTGGCAAGAATTTTCCCGGAAATTCGACCTACAATCCGGCCGTCACCCCGCCTAACGGGAATTGAACGGCAGTGGGAATCGCCTGCGGCCGAACTTGTGGTATACTCTTTACCAGTTGTCGATTTAGCACCAGCCGCCTTGCCGTTTACCCCGGCAAGGCGGTTTCGTTTTCTAGTCATATCGTTTCCGCCTCCGGTTTCTCTCGGGTCTGTTCGGCGGTCGGCCAACTCAGAATCAAAGCATAGACTCGCGCCAATGCTGTTCCCACAAGGTCTTCTGAGGAAGGTTCACGCTCGGAAACCGGCTTATAGTCGCCCGGCAACTGGCCCAAGTGCCGACGGCCGCGAGTGGTCAACTCGTTATTGCTCATTGCTTACCTCGTTGACCGTTGCCTCTTTGCCGTCGTCGATTGCAAGTAGGCCGTGCCGTTCCAATTCGCGTCGGACAATGAGGGCCGCTTGTCGCGTTGCGTCACGGTACTCGCGTTCTGCTAGTACGTCTAGAGCACGCCGTTCATGTTGGTTTAGGACTAGTCTCAGCATAGGCATGTGCCACCTCGTAAAACAAAAAGGTCTGCTATTGCAGACCTTTATAAGTGCTCGGCCTATGAAGTTTCTACGAGGTTTCTACGAGGTTTCTACGAGTTCATGAACTTCTTACGCCAACCGTAAAACGTGGAAGGTGGCACATTCAGCTTACCGCCGGTTGAGTCAAACCACTCATCAAGAAACTCCGCAAGGGTAATAGCAAATTGGTCTCGGTCTAATCTTTCCCAAGCCTCAACTACGGCTCTCTGCCTTTCTTCCGGTATCCGTCTAGGGCCGCGTTTGCTCTTGGGGGTCAGTACAGCGGTTTCCGGCCCGTCCATTGAACCACTAGAGACATTCTCGCTAGGCTCTTGGCTTTCGGCCGTCCTACTCGCGCCTGTGCTTTTCCGGGAGACACTCCCTGTATTGGCGATAGCCTGAAAAGTTTCAAATATCTGCGGCCTAACCCTTCCCTCAGCGTCTATGACGCCAGAATCGCGTAAGGCTTTGAATGCATCTTGCGCCATATCTATCACACCGTTTCGTTCCACGAATTCCATTTGATGGGCAAGGTCTCGCTGAAAGATTTCTCGCTGCCAATGTCTCGATTCATCCATTGCTTTACCCTAAAAAGAAAAACCGCTTACGTCCTAACGCAAGCGGCCGAAAGTATGCTAAAATCCCTTCGTCAAACGCTTGCGCCGGTTGACCATACCCCAAGATGCTCTAACATCGTTGGGGTATTTCTTTCCTTAACTCGCTACATTCTGTAGTGTCCTCTGGCGATAAGGCACATGCAACCGTTGAACGGCTTTCGCCTTTGCCTGTTCATCGCGCCGGTCATATCGCGCCGTAGTTTCAACGCTGGTATGCCCTGCTAACTTCTGGACTGTCACAATATCCGCGCCCGCGTCTAGCAGGTCTCCTACAAACGTTCTCCGCAAGTCATGGGGAGACATGGCAGGAATCCCGGCCGCCGTTGCCCGCGCTTTCAGCATGGCGTAAATTGCTTGAGTTGTCATCCGGCCGCCTCGATTGCGATTGCCGACCACATGAAACAATGCGCCGGGTTCATCGCCGCGCACGGCCAACCAATCGGTCAATGCCCGCGCCGCGCCTTCAACTACAGGGACAAACCTTTGTTTGTTGCGCTTGCCATGTACCAACAGGCGGCCGCCTTCGGCCGTCCGCTCATAATGGGACAGGTCAAGTTGAACCAACTCCGCCCGCCGCAATCCGCAAGCGTAGAGCACAGAGATAATAGCCGCGTCCCTTATCCCGGTTGTGTCCTGTTCACAGGTATTGAGAAGTGCCGCGAGTTCACCGGGAGGAACCGACCGCCCGGCAGGGACGGTTTCACCCTTAATACGCTCTACGCTGGCGGCCATTTGGTATTCATCGGCCGTCATCAATCCCAACTTCCAAGCCGCTTTCAGCACACCTCGTAAAGCCGACAAAATGCGGTTTGCCGTTGTGTGACTGTAACGAGTCGCCAACTCAGACCGGATAACGGCCGTGTGTTGGAACCGTAGATTTTGACACGGGACAGTAGTCAAGTTGGCTTCACTTCCGGCAAGGAGACGGGCAATAACATTCAACGCATGGCGCATTGTATTGCGACTGGGAGGAGACAAGCCCGCGAGATAGACGGCCGCCGGATTGTGGTCAATCCGTGCCGCGCCGTCAAGCTTGCTTAGGGCATGTTGCTCTACTACAACCAATTCAGACATGCCCGTAGTATAGCACTACTGTTCTGATTTTGAAAACTCTGATTTTAATAAACCGCAAGTTCCCGTTATACTACGCCGCAAGAATGAGAAGGTTGCCAGTGATGTTGCTTTTAGTAATAGTTGGATTGGTGGCTTTCGTTCGGCCGTCTATTTCCGTTGGATTACCTTTAGCTGTTTATATTCCGGCCGCGTTCACGGCACGAGACGCGAGTTGCGACAATGCTTATCCGACAGTTTGTTTTCCATCGCCGCCGCCAGACCTAAACTGCGATGATATACCGTATGAGGATTTCCTAGTTTTGCCGCCAGACCCTCACGGTTTTGACCGGGATAAGGACGGGATAGGGTGTGAAAGCGAGTGACGACTGGCTCTTGACAGAGCAAGTCTGCAAGAAGGGTCAGAAACTTATAGGCGTCTATATTCAATACTCTATTATTTCTTAGTACGTTATAGCTATTACAGGGAAACGCATATGCTACCTATATTCAAGGATGGGATTGAAGGCCTAGATGAGGATGCTATTCAGGATGGCTTTTTAATTGACTATATCTCCGGAAAAGCAGTAAGAGATACTCCAGAAGAGAGAGAGGCCGTGCAGGTTTTTAGCATCGCCTTAGTTGAAGATTATGGATACCCCAAAGCCCACATACAAACACGCCCACAGTGGCGGGTAAAAGCACGCCCGTCCGATGTAAAAAAAGAGTATCCCGTCGATATTGCAGTATTCAGTGAAGAGCAAAAAACCGATGACAATGTCACAATAATAGTAGAGTGCAAGAAAAAAGACCGCCGAGATGGGAGAAGCCAGCTAGAGGATTACTTAAGGTTCTCGAAGGCACGGTTAGGCGTATGGTTTAATGGCCGTGAAAGACTTTACCTGCTCAAACATGAGAAAGGCGGCCAAGTTCAATTTTCAGAAATCCCCAATATTCCCCGTTATGGGCAACGCATTGAGGACATAGGAAAATTTAAGCGAAGTGACCTCGATACACCAAGTAACCTCAAGAGTGTATTTAGAACAATCAGAAATTATCTTGCAGCGAACGCGGTTGGGATAACGCGAGATGAGGTTTTTGCCCAACAGCTTATAAATCTACTCTTTTGTAAAATCTATGATGAACGTTTTACACGCCCCAATGACATTGTGTCTTTTCGTGCCGGTCTTGATGAGCCAGAAAGGGATGTTAAGAGCCGAATACAAGAGATATTTGAGAAAGTAAAGAAACAATACTCCGATGTGATAGATGTTTCAGACACAATATCTCTCGATGATCATTCACTAACATATGTAGTTGGTGAACTTCAAAACTACGCTCTTCAGGACGCCCCACGAGATGCAATTGCAGAGGCATTTGAGATTTTTATCGGCCCTTCGCTCAAGGGTGGACAGGGTCAGTTCTTCACACCTAGGAATGTAGTGAAGATGGTAATTGACATGATTGACCCTAGTCCGGATGACATGATTATCGATCCGGCATGTGGTAGTGGTGGTTTCCTCGTAGAAGCACTACGCCACGTATGGATAAAGGTGCAAGAGCGTGGTGCAGAATATGGCTGGCCTGATAGGGAAATTGACGCTGAAAAGCAAAAGGTAGCCATTAAGAACTTCAGAGGCATAGATAAAGACGATTTTCTAAGTAAAGTGGCTAAAGCCTACATGTCGATTTTGGGGGATGGTCGCGGAGGTATACATTGTGAAAATAGTCTAGATCGTCCTTCTAACTGGAGCGCGGAGACAAGAAAAGATGTTCCATTGGGCAGTTTCGACATTGTGGTTACGAATCCTCCATTTGGTAAGAAACTAGCTATTACACAATCGGATATTCTTAACCAATACGATCTTGGACATAGGTTTAAGAGGAGTAAATCGACTGGTGAGTTTGAAAGGGGAACACTTTTAGACAAGCAGACGCCACAAATTTTGTTTATTGAACGATGCCTAGCCTTGCTTAAGCCAGGTGGCAAGTTGGGAATTGTCTTATTGGAAAGTATCTTTGGAATGCCGAAATACCAGCCAATCGTAGAGTACATTACTAGTAACTCAAAGATACTTGCCATAGTGACACTTCCGGAAGACCTTTTCCAACCTTATACACACGCAAAAACCTGTGTTCTCATTTGTGAAAAAACCACAACAACAGAGGCACATTACATTTTTATGGCTGATGTGAAGTGGTGTGGGCATGATAGCAGGGGAAATCCAACCTTCGTAACAAATGAACTCGGTCAACGAAAATTGCTTGACGAAATCCCATTAGTTGCGCCGCTCTATAGAAAAGGGGCAAATAAGTGATTAACTATTGGCTATCCTCAGATAACATTCGCGCTTCTATTTATATACCCAAGTATTATGATCCGGAGTTAAAGGCTGAAATTGCCGCTCTAGGCTCAACTCATAGGCTGGTTTCTATTGAGAAGCTCGTACGCGATTCTGTAATATCACTGAGTACAGGCGATGAGATTGGCAAGAGTTCATACGGAACTGGACACATTCCATTCATACGCACTTCTGATTTTTCCAATTGGGAACTAAGGACGGTTCCTAAACAAGGCATTTCAAAAGCTATATATGAACTATACAGCGAGAAACAAGATGTCCAGCCGGGCGATATTTTCTTAGTGAGAGATGGAACGTACCTAATTGGTACAAATTGCATCATTACTTCTATTGATAATGAGTTGTTGTATCAGTCACATATACTGAAAATCCGAGTCAACAAACCTGAGGTATTAGCGCCGGAATTGTTCTTCCTATCGCTTAATTCAGAAGTAGTTCAGCGACAGATACGCTCAATTCAGTTCACCGCTGACATTATAGATACTATTGGGCAGAGATTCCTCGAAGTTGTTTTGCCAATTCCTTTATCGGAGGCCAAGCAGCAATCATTGATAACTAGAGCCAAGAAAGCAATTCATCAACGAATGGTGGGTAAGGCATTTATCAAACAAGCACCATTTCTAATTGAACGTGTGTTGCTTGAGAACACAAAAGAGCCTATCGATGAATTCTTGGCTTATCCAGATGATATTCTGGCAAAGAAAGTATCGGCGTTAACAATTACCTCTGAATTAGGTCAATTTCAGGCTCAATGGCATTCTTCAGAAAAAATTCGGAAAAATATATTCCTGCCTAAGTATTACGATCCTTCAGTAATTACAGAACTAGGGGAATTAAGTAATACTTGTGACGTAATTAGTCTATCGAAGCTCGTTAAAGACAGGAAGCTCAACTATTACACTGGCGTGGAAGTTGGCAAGATGGCCTACGGTACAGGTGACATTCCTTTCATACGAACATCTGACTTTACGAACTGGGAGATTAAACACGACCCAAAACAAGGGGTTTCGCAAAGTATTTATGATGAATATGCCGACAGTCAAGATGTAAAGGCGGGCGATTTATTTTTAGTTAGAGATGGGACTTATCTTGTAGGGTCGTCATGTCTTGTAACTAAAGCCGATGAAATAAGTCTTTTCTGTGGCGGATTATTCAAGTTGAGAGTGATAAGAGAAGACCCTTTGGATTCCTTTCTGCTATTAGGTCTCTTGAACTCATTTATTGTTAAAAGACAAATTCGTACAAAGCAATTTACAAGAGATGTGATTGATACACTCGGAAATAGATTAGCAGAAGTGTATTTGCCAATACCTAAGGATTCGGCCACGAGAGGGTTGATTAGCGAAAGCGTAAGAAACATTGTGCTATCTCGAATAGAAGCTCGTGAGGATATACGGCAATTGACTAAAGAAATCGTGGCCGCCAGTTAATTTCCTGCCATAAAAAACTATCGTAGAGTGAAAGGCGAAAACAGTCTTATAGCAGTTGGAACTAGAATTCTCTACTGGCTTCAAGGAGTTCAGGGTTATCATTCAAGTACTTCCATGCCCACGGTTGGATATTGTATGCGAATCGATCTATCTGTCCTATGTTGGCTGCACGGTAAATAATCCTCTTAGCTTCTAATCCAGTTGTCACCCCATCAAATGGACTGAGATATTGGCTCTGCGTTTTGTTGAAGATATACCCTCGCAATATTTGTTTTTCTTTTTCGGTTAATTCAGACAGTGACTTTTGTTGATCCCTAACAAGCATTGTTGACATTGCTCTTGTACTTAAGAGTTCATACAGCGTAGCTAATGGGTGTACTAAGAATAGAAAGCATGAGACCACGAATAGCACACCTATAAATGCTCTGTATTGGTCAACCAGGGAGGTAAGACCCAATCTGGTCAAGATTCCAGTTGGGGCAAACAAGAGGAAGCCTGTAATAGCTGCAATTGCAAACAGATATTTTGGAGAGAGTTTAATCCAATCTACTAACTTGCTGAAGTCCACCGATTTATCCCCTAACAATGTGCCAGAGTGAGAATCCATCCATAAATGATGGAGGTTTTGGAGTGGTTTAGGCTTATCCTTAAATCGTTGCGAAGAATTCGGTTTACCGTTTGTTGTAAGCCGCTCTAGAATCTCGTGGTCAGGGAAAATCTGGCGGCTTTTTGTCCATTATATGAGCGCATTATGCCCTCCGGCAGCGGCCACTTCCATCGCCCGCTTGACATGCTCCTGACCCATGATGTCGGCAAAGTCGGTCGCGTAGACCGGCTCGCTGTCGAACGCCTTGGAGAGATCGATCGTCACCGGCTCTATCGGCCGCATGCCGGTCAGATGGTCGACCAGTTCGGCCAGATTGCGCACGGCAAATACATCCAGGTCGGGCATCAGCGCCGCCTCGGCGGCGTCATCGGCGGGAACGAACAGCCGGCGCAGCCCCCTCTCGCGGGCCATGGCCGCCAGCGGCAACACCCCCTTGGTATGGCGCAGCGCCCCCTCCAGCGACAGCTCGCCGAGGAAGAGCGCGCCCTCCAGCAGGTTGGCCCATACTTGCGAGGTGGCCGCCAGCACGCCCACGGCGATGGGCAGGTCATAAGCCGGGCCTTCCTTGCGCAGGTCGGCCGGGGCCAGGTTCACGGTGATGCGGTGCAGCGGAAAGTTGAAGCCGCTGTTCTTGATGGCGGCGTAGACCCGGTCGCGGCTCTCGCGCACGGCCGCGTCCGGCAGCCCCACCAGAGCGAAATAGGGCTGTCCATTGACGATATCGACTTCCACTTCGACGGGTTCGGCATCAAGGCCGACGATGGCCGCGCTGAGCACTTTGGCGAGCATGGGGGGATTATATCACCCGCTGCATGGAAGGAAGAATTGTCGGTGGATGACAAGACGTAAGAAGGTGGGTGGGCATCTCAGACGCCCGCCCACCTTCAACTCAAAAACGGCGGATTGCTCGAATAGCGGCTCAGCTTAGTCGCCGGTTGAGGCCCCGCCTTGCACCGCCGGCATAAACACCTGCGCCGCCGGGCCATCGCCGAGGAAGCGGACGACACTAAAATCCAATTGCTCATCCACATAGACATCGCCCACGACAAGCAGTCTCCCGTCTTGTTGGGCAGAGATGTTAGAGTACACGCCCTCGCCATCATTGACCGTAAACCGCGCTAACCCGTCGTCGCCGAAGTCCGCATCCGGTGTGCCGTCTGCATTGTAGAGGCCGACGATATGGTCGAAAAACGTCTCTTGATGAGCAGCCGGAGAACTTTCGGCCGGCCTCGTGCCTCGCGCGGCCGACCGGTTGTGGGATCGGCCAGGGGCAGCCGCGCGTGATGTACTTTCCGCGGACGAGGCACGCCCGACGAGAGCGATCTGGCCGTCTGCGGTCATGGTGGCATCCGGACAGAGATCAAGCAGGCCGCTATCAATGATGACCCATCCGTCATCCCCAAAGGTCATATCCAGCGCGCCGTCAAGATTGAAACGCTGAAGGGTGCAATCTGTCTCATCTCCTCCGACGATGAACATTTCACTTGCCGAAGTGACCAGCGCGCGATCAAACCCCAGGGGGCCATCACCGAGTTTCCAGGTGATGTAACCATCACCGCCACCGAAGCTCGAATCCACCAGGCCGTCGCTGTTGATTCGCGCCATAAACGCTTCTTTAAAGAAAGGCCTAAACTCGAATTCATCCGCAACCCCACCGACAATCAGGATCTTGTCGCCGGGTAAGGCCACAATGTCCTGGGGGAACTGCGCTTTTCCTTCAAAATCAATGACGGAGATCCCCCCATCGCCGAAAGTTTCGTCGAGCGAACCGTCGGAATTGTAGCGGACGAGCACCATATCGGCCTGATTGTTTTCATAGAGGGCAATTCCGCCGGCCACCACCTTGCCGTCCGCTTGCAGGATGTTCCGCGACGGCCAGGAAATGGCGGTTTCCGCGTCCGGGACTGGCGTTGTCACCAGCCCGCCCTCACCGAACGATTCATCCAGCGAACCGTCGGCCAGATAGGCCGCCATGGCGAATTGGCACACCACATAGTCGGCATCGCAGGTTTCGCCGAAGAGATGCAGCCCGCCATCCGGCCGGGCATTAATCCCCCAAGCGGCGTCGACAAGTTCAGGGTCGTCGCTAAAAGCGGTCACGACACGCCCACCGTCGCCGAAGGAGTGATCGAGACGGCCGTCCCGCAGATAGCGAGCCACGCCGAAATCGCCCGGATAGGAATTCACCCATCCGCCCGCAACCAGTTTCCCATCGGGCATGAGGACCTGTGTAGTGGCTGTGTCGTCCAGCCCATCAAAATCGGTAAGGACGGCGCCCTCCTGGCCCCACGTCGGGTCGAGCGCGCCGGGGGTGGCCCCTTGCGGCAGGCCCTTGCCCAGGAAGCGGCTGATCGCCATCGCGCCCGTCGTCGTTTCGCTATCGACCATGTCGCCCATCACCAGAATCCGGCCGTTTGGCTGGGCAAAGACGAGGAACCCGGCGTTATTGGCCTCATTGATGTCGTGGGCCAGCCAACCGCCATCGCCGAACGTCTCGTCCAGCGTGCCGTCGGCATTGGTGCGGGCCACCAGCGAGTCGACCGTCTCGCCCGCCTGGGTTGACCGGTTGCTTGCCCCGCGACTTTGCGGCCGGCCGCTCGCCGCCCGCGTTTCCGCAAGCGGGAGGAGCACGCCGGAAAGCGCCAGGCGGCCGTCCGGCAACTCGTCGATGCTGATGCAGGCTTCATCCAGCCCGGTGTCGATCATCAGCCGGCCGCCGGCGCCGAACGTCATGTCCATGTTGCCGTCGCCGTCGAAGCGCGACACCACGCAATCGCCCGCCCCTTCCGGCGCTCCGGGGGCCACCCCCGCGACATAAATTTTTGTGCCGTCGGCCGAGACGGTCAGGCCTTCGGGGCCTGTGCCGCTGTCGACTTCGCCCCACGTGGCCTTTCCGTCGACGCCGAACGTGTCGTCGATCGAACCGTCGCCGTTCAGACGAACCAGAAAGCCCTGGTTGGGGATGTAGGTGAACGGATCGATCACCTCGCCGGTGCCGACGAGGAGGAGAATCTTGCCGTCCGGCAGCAGGGCGAGGTTCTCCAGATAGTCCCCGTCCGGGTCGATGTCGAGAACGGCCACACCGCCGTCGCCGAAGGTGTCGTCGAGCGAGCCGTCGATGTTGTGGCGGCGCAGGGCGCTGTCGATGTCGCCTCCCGGCTGCACCACGATACCGCCGACGATGGTCTTGCCGTCCGTTTGCAGCAGATTGACCGGCGGCCAGGCGTAGACGCCGTCGGCCCCCGCGACCGACGCGGTGATCCAGCCGTCGCCGCCGCCGAATGTGGGGTCGAGCGCGCCGTCGGCGGTATAGGCGGCCGACAACCAGTCGCAGACCACATAATCGACGTCGCAGATCTCGCCCGCCACCAGATAGCCGCCGCCCTGCCGCGGGCCGATGCTCCACGGTGCGTTGGGCAGCTCCGGGTCATCGCCGAAGCGGGTCATCACCTTCCCGCCCTCGCCGAAGGTCGAGTCGAGCGAGCCGTCGGGCCGCAAACGGGTCACGCCGAACGCGCCCGGATAGCCGTCGACCCAGCCGGCGGCCACCACCCGGCCGTCGGCCGCCAGATAACCGGCGGTCATGAGATCGCCGTTCTCGCTGAACAGGATGCTCGCCACTCCTCCGTCCCCCCACGTCGGGTCGAGCGCGCCGGGGTTGGCCCGCGCCCGGCCGATTGCCAGAGCCAGAGCCGCCACCCCGACGACGATGAATAAAAACGCGACTGACTTTTTCACTGTGGTTCTCCTTGCATGAATCAATGGTGACCGCCGCGCAACGCAGCGTGAATCAGGCCGGGGCACAAGCCGGCCATGATACCGAATAACAAAATGTTTTGGGGGACATGTTATCCCCCCCAAACCGGCACGAGACGCGCTGCTGCCTGGCTAGCGGCCGCGAACCGGCGTCCGCGGCCGCCCGCTCCCTGAGTTGGCAGCATTTGCAACCATTATTTAACCATAAACCCGGCCGGTAATCAGGTGGCATTTTGCCACCATTCCGGAAACGGCATATCATAGGGAGCATCTGTCGCGGGCTTTTTTAATCAGAAGTCTGATCACGCAGGAGAAACGATTTATGGCGTCATCGTCCGCTGGGGAGGAGTTCGGTGACCTGCTGGGCCGCTATCTGACCGAGACGCGCACCAGCGTCCGCCGGCTGGAGGCGCTCAGCGGCGTGTCGCGCCGCACCATGGAGAACTGGCTCCACGGCCCCGTGCGCCGCCCGCGCCATTGGGAGCCTGTCCTGCGCGTCGCCCACGCCCTGCACCTGCCGGCGGCCGACACCGACGCCCTGCTGCGCGCCGCCGGGCTGCCGCCCCTGTCCGCCCTACGCGTCTCCGGCCTCTCCCGCGCCCAACTGGAGCTGATGATGCGCTGGGCCGCGCCCCAACCGCCCGACGCCCCCCTTCCCCCCGGCAACCTGCCCGCCCCGCTTACCCCCTTCGTCGGCCGCGACGGCGAACTGGCCGAGCTGGTCGCCGCGCTGGGCACATCCGGCGCGCGGCTGGTGACGCTGAGTGGCGAGGGCGGCAGCGGCAAGACCCGCCTGGCGCTCCAGGCGGCCGGCGCCCTGCGGCCCGCCTTCCCCGACGGCGCGTGGCTGGTCGAACTCGACGCCCTGAGCGACCCGGCGCTGATCCCCTCGGCCGTGGCCTCGGCCCTGGGACTGGTGGAAGACAAGAACCGGCCGCCCCTCGATGCGCCAATCGACTTTCTGGCCGGGCGGCGGGCGCTGCTGCTGCTCGACAACTGCGAGCATCTGGTGGCCGCCGCGGCCGACACCGCCGGGCAACTGCTGCGCCGCTGCCCCCGCCTGCTCATCCTCGCCACCAGCCGCGAGCGCCTGGGCGTGCCCGGCGAGACGGTATGGCTGGTCCCGGCCATGACCTTGCCGCCGCCCGACGTGACCGATCCGGCCGAGCTGGCCCAATACGACGCCGTGCGCCTGTTCGTCGCGCGCGCGGCTGTGGCCCTGCCCGGCTTCGCCCTCACGCCCGACAACGCCGCCGCCGTGGCCCGGGTTTGCCGCCGCCTCGACGGCATCCCCCTGGCGCTGGAACTGGCCGCCGCCCGCGTGCGGCGGCTGCGCGTCGAGCAGATCGCCGCCCGGCTCGACGACCGCTTCGCCCTGCTCGTCGGCGGCGACCGCACCGCCACCCCCCGCCAACAGACACTGCGCGGCCTCATCGACTGGAGCCACGACCTGCTCTCGCCGCCCGAGCAGCGCCTGCTGCGGCGGTTGTCGGTGTTCGCGGGCGGCTTCACGCCCGCCGTGGCTGAGGCGATATGCGACCCCGAAGGGGAAGGCGACGTGCCGGAGGCGCTGGAGATGCTGGCCGACAAGTCGCTGGTGGCCACCGCCCGCGCCGCCGGCAGCGAAGCCCGCTACAGCCTGCACGAGACCATCCGCCACTACGGCCGCGAGAAGCTGCGCGATGCGGGCGAGACGGCGAACATGCAAACCCGCCATGCGGCTTACTACACGCAATTGCTGGAAGACGCCCTGCCCCGCACCGACTACGACGACACCTGGTTCGAGCGGCTGACCTGGCTGGAGGCGGAGTACGGCAACTGGAGCGCCGTGCTCAATCGCGCGCTGGGCGCGGACACGGTCGACGCCGCCTGGGGCGTGCGCGTGGCCGCCCGGCTGGCCCCCTTCTGGCTCATGCACGGCCGCCTCATCGAGGGGCGGCTGCACATGCAGGCCGCGCTCGACCGGGCCG
>JRYI01000751.1_pt1 | contig 20908 bp, 22 predicted proteins | sample 235361 | NCBI WGS metagenome assembly JRYI01 (sample SAMN03074212, study PRJNA261471) | activated sludge metagenome | biome: Common Effluent Treatment Plant; feature: Wastewater; material: Activated sludge; isolation source: activated biomass in a lab-scale reactor treating industrial wastewater at...
ATCGCCAAGCGCCGCACCTACGAGCGCGCCGGCGTGCGCGAGTACTGGCTGGTGCATCCGGGCGATCGCACGCTCACCGTCTACCGACTCGCCGAGGGCCAGTACGGGCGCCCCGACATCTACGAACTGAAGGACGCGACCCCCGTCAGCGTGCTGCCGGGCGTGTCGATTGCATGGGATGCGTTGGTCGCGCGCCTGCCGAAGCCGGAGTACTGATCCCGCAGAACCTTGCTCGCGGAGAACTGCAGCAATTGGGAACTGCGCGGCTTGCCTGCATCTCAAATGCGACACATAATTCGCACCCATTGCAGGAGGCCGCCATGGCGAACAGTTCGATGCTCCACATCCGTGTCGATGACGACGTAAAGGCGCAGGCCACCGAGGCGCTGGCCGCGATGGGGCTGACCATGTCGGACGCCGTGCGCATCTTCCTCAAGCGCATCGTGAACGACCAGGCCTTTCCGCTCGAACTCAAGGTGCCCAATGCCGAGACCCGCGCCGCCATGGAGGAAGCCCGCGCCATGATGAAGGCGCGCCAGGCGCGGTTTGCCTCTGCCGACGCCCTGTTCGATGACATCGAAGAAACCCGCCAGCGCTAAGCGGGCGGTACTGCCGCGCGCCGCAGACTATGCGCGACCGTTTCGCAAGGACTGGGAACGCCTGAGCCGTTCCGGCCGCTTCGACCTGAAGCGGCTCAAGGAGTGCATGCTGCTACTCATCGCCAACGACGCCCCCCTCGGCCCGGCGTGGTTCGATCACCCGCTCAAGGGCGACTGGTCCGATCACCGCGAATGCCACGTCGGCGGCGACTTCCTGCTCATCTACACCGCCGACGACAAGCAGATCACTTTCGTCCGCGCCGGCACCCATGCGGATCTCTTCGAGGGATGAAGCAGCGATGAAACCCCTCAAGGTCCTGCAACTCCTCCCCGCGCTCGACAGCGGCGGCGTCGAGCGCGGCACGCTGGAGATCGCGCGCGCGCTGGTCGCGGCCGGGCATGAATCGGTGGTGCTGTCCAAGGGCGGGCGGCTGGTCGAGCAGCTGCAGCGCGAAGGCTCGCGCCACATCGCGCGCGACCTCGGGCGCAAGTCGCCGGCCACCTTCCTGCAGTACCGCGCGCTGCGCCAGCTCTTCGAGCAGGAGCGCTTCGACATCGTGCACGCCCGCTCGCGCCTGCCCGCCTGGGTCGCCTGGCTGGCCTGGCGCGGCATGCCGGCGCAGGCCCGACCGCACTTCGTCACCACGGTGCACGGCATGCACTCGGTCAGCCGCTACAGCGCCATCATGTGCGCCGGCGAGCGCGTGATCGCGGTCAGCGACACGGTGCGCGACTACATCCGCACCCACTACCCGCCCAGCCGCTGGCCGCACCTGACGGACGAGCGCATCACCGTGATCCCGCGCGGCATCGACCCGGCGGAGTTCCCGCGCGACCACCAGCCGTCGGACGAATGGCTGGCACGCTTCCATGCCGACTTCCCGCAGATCGGCGGACGCAAGGTGCTGACGCTGCCGGGGCGGCTGACGCGGCTGAAAGGTCATCATGACTTCATCACGATCATCGGCAGGCTGGTCGCGGAGGGGCTGGACGTGGTCGGGCTGATCGTCGGCGGCGACGACCCGAAGCGGCCCGGCTACGCGAAGGAGATCCGCGAACGCGTGCAGGCGGAGGGGCTGGGCGAGCGCATTGTCTTTACCGGGCATCGCAGCGACGTGCGTGATATCTACGCGATCTCGGACTGCGTGCTGAGCCTGTCCTCCACGCCGGAATCCTTCGGGCGCACGGTGCTCGAGCCGCTGGCGATGGGGCGGCCGGTGGTGGGGTATGCGCATGGAGGGGTGGCGGAGATCCTCGGGGAGCTGTTTCCGCATGGGGCGGTGGCGAAGGGGGATGTCGCCGCCGCGACGGCGCGGGCGGCGGACGTGGTCGCCGGGCGGACGCCGGTGGTGGAGTTCAATACGCGCTTCCTGCTGGAACGCATGCAGGCGCAGACGCTGGCAGTGTACGGAGCGCTCGCATGACGCTGTGGCTCGTCCTCGGCGCCATCCTCGCCGCAGGCTGGTTCTCCAACCGCTACGCCTGGTGGCGGCGGCCGGTGGATTGGCGCCATCCGCGCGTGCTGATGTACCACATGGTCAGCCCGCACCGGGCGGGCGCGAAGTTCAACGGCCTGCGCGTGACGCCCGAGCGCTTCGAGGCCCAGCTCGCCTGGCTCAAGCGCGAGGGCTGGCAGTTCTTCACCGTCAGCGAACTGTGGGCGCAGTGGGACACGCTGCCGGAAAAGAGCGTCGCCCTCACCTTCGACGACGGCTACGCCGACAACCTGCACGAGGCGCTGCCGCTGATGGAAAAGTACGACGCCAAGGCCACGATCTACATCGTCGTCGACCGCCATGACCGCGACTGGTCCACCGCCAAGAAGGCCCACCACAACACTGGCGAGCTCGCACGCGAGCCCAAGCTGACCGACGACGAGCTGCAGCGCCTGGTCGCCAGCGGCCGCATCGAAATCGGCTCGCACACGCTCACCCACATCAACATGCGCACCACGCCCGCGGACGACAAGCGCCGCGAACTGGCCGAATCCCGCCGCCAGCTGCAGGCGCAGACCGGGCAGGCGGTGGCGAGCTTCGCCTATCCGTTCGGGATNNCTGGCTGCTCAGCGACGGCGCGCCCGGCCACCTCAGCCAGAGCCGCGGCATCGTCGACGCGCTCGCCAACCGGTGCGCGGTGGAGATCACCACGATCGAGCTCAAGGTGCGCAGCATGCTGTGGAAGCGCCTTGGCCGTCTCGCGCTGCCGCGCATCCACGACGCGGCGGGCTGGTTCCGGCGCATCTACGGCATCGCCCCGCCACCTGGCCGTCCTGACCTGATCGTCTCTTCCGGCGCCAACACCCTGCTCGCCAACGCCCTGCTCGCCCGCCTGCATCGCGCACCCAACGTCTATAGCGGCACCCTGAAGGGCTACCACCCGGCCGCGTTCGACTGCGTGTTCAGCGTGGAGCCGCTGGGCGTGACCTGCAACCACGTGCTGCCGCTGCCGCCGGTGCCGGGCGAGTTGGCCCGTCCGCTGCCCGCCGCACCGTCTAACGAGAAGCGGATCGCCGTACTGATCGGCGGCGATGGCGCGGGTTACGTTTTCAAGGACGCCGACTGGCGCGCCTTCGCCGCCGGCCTTGCCACCCTCGCCCGCCGCGAAGGCGCGCGCCTGCTGCTCACCACCTCGCGCCGCACCGGCGCGGCCGCCGAAGCCATCCTGCGCGAAGCGCTGCCCGCCGAACTGCTCGCCGACGCGGTGTGGTGGTCGCAGGCGCCGCGCAGGGTGATGCGGGATTTCCTCGCCGCAGCGCGGGCCATCGTCGTCACCGAGGACAGCCTCAGCATGGTCGCCGAGAGCCTTTATTCCGGCCGCCCAGTGATCTCGGTTGCGCCCGCAGTCGCGCAGCCCAACGCCAACGACGGCGCCGCGCTGCAGGGCTACGTCGAACGCGGCCTGCTCGCGCGCAGCCCGATCGCCGGACTGGCCGACGCCGCCTTCCCCTCACGCACGGCGGCGATCCCCGACGTCCAGGCCGAGATCGCCGAAGTCGTGCTGTCGCTGCTGGAGCGCCCCGCCGCATGAAGAAGAAGGTGCTGATCTGGGGCCGCTACGGCAACTACGGCCCGGACTACCCGCGCAACCGCGTCATCGAATCGGTGCTGCGCGGACTCGGCTGCGAGGTCAGCCGCTTCCTGCCCACGCTGTCGGCCACCGCCGACATCGAGTACGCACTGCGCCGCGGCCCCCGCCCCGACCTCGTCTGGGTGCCCTGCTTCCGCCAGCGCGACCTCGCCGCCGCCGCACGCTACGCCCGCCGCCAGCGCATCCCGCTCGTGTTCGACCCGCTGATCAGCGCCTACGACAAGCAGGTCAACGAGAAGCGCAAGTTCGCCGCCGACAGTGCGAAGGCCCGCAAGCTGCTGCAGTGGGAATCGCGCCTCTTCAAGCTGCCCGACTGGCTGATCGCCGACACCGAAGGCCACGCCGACTACTTCCACGCCACCCACGGCGTGCCGCGCGAGCGCATCCGCGTGATCCCGGTCGGCGCCGAAGAGGCGCTGTTCACCCCGCAGCCCTGGCCACAGAAGCCCGCCGACGCGCCGCTCGAACTCGTCTTCTTCGGCACCTTCATCGGTCTGCAAGGCGTCGCTGTACTCGCCCAGGCCATCCTGCAGTACGACGGCCCGCCCACCCATTGGCACCTGATCGGCGAAGGTCCGATGAAGGCGGAGTGCGAGCGCCTGCTCGCACCGCTTGCCGGCGCAACCGGCCCCAGCCGCGTCAGCTTCGAAGGCTGGGGCCCGCTGCCCGAGCTCCCCGGCCGGCTCGCCAGCGCCGACGCCATCCTCGGCATCTTCGGCACCAGCGACAAGGCGCTGCGGGTGATTCCGAACAAGGTGTATCAGGGGCTGGCGATCGGACGGGCGGTGGTGACGGCGGCGACGCCGGCCTTTCTGCCGGAGCTGCGGGCGGATGAGGACCATGGCGTGTTCTGGGCCAAACCCGGTGATCCGGGCAGCATCTGCGAAGCAGCGCTGCGGCTCCATCGGCGGCGTGACGAAACGCCTGCGCTCGGGCACGCCGCACGTGCAACCTACGAAGCGCACTATTCCAACCGCGCGATCGCCCAGGTGCTGCGCGAGATCCTTCAGGCCTGACCCAGACCACCCAACGCGCCGTGAATCCGCTCGTCTCGATCATCATCACCAACTACAACTACGGGCGCTTCCTCGCCGAGGCGATCGAATCGGCGCTGGCGCAGACCTGGCAGGATCGCGAGATCCTGTTCATCGACGACGGCTCCACCGACGACAGCGTGGAAATCGCCCGCCGCTACCCGATCACCGTCCTCAGCCAGAAAAACTCCGGCGTCTGCATCGCACGCAACAACGCGCTCAGCGTGGCGCGTGGCGAATACGTGATGTTCCTGGATGCCGACGACCGCCTGGTGCCCACCGCGGTCGAACACATGCTGGCACGCCTGCGCGAAGCCCCTGCCGACGTCGGCTACGTCTACGGGCAGATGCAGTATTTCGGCGTCAAGACCGGCCTGTTCGCCTCACAGCCCTTCGACCCGCGCAAGCTCGCCAAGGCGAACTTCATCTGCGCGACCACGCTGCTGCGCAAGCAGGTCATCGTCGATGCCGGCGGCTACGACGACGGCTTCCGCATGCTGCGGGAGGACTGGGAGCTCTACCTGCGCCTGTGGTCGCGCGGCTATCGCGGCGAGTTCCTGCCGGAGGTGATCCTGGAGTACCGCAAGCACAAGGGGCCGACCGTGGGCACCTCTCCGACCAAGGCGCTGACGATCGCGATGCTGATCAGGCTGTACCCCGGACTGATGTGGCGGCACCTGCTGCGGCATCCGTGGCGGTACGGATCGAGGCTGCTGTTCGGGGGGATCGAATCACGTGTCGGTCGCTACGGACCTCACCCCAACGACTTCCACCTCACCAATCTCAAGCAATCCCTCACAGGTCATGTTCCCAGCCTCCCTATCCAGCAGTCTCCAAAACACTGAACGCATGCAACTCACCAAGAATCTGGAACGCCCGCTCTACTACGTCAATTCACTAGCGATCCTCTGGTTTCTCGCCTTCATCGTCATCGGGCCCAAGTACACGACCGGCTCCAGCCTGCTGCTGCTGTTGAGCTTGATCACACTGCCGTTCAACCTGAAGTCTGCGCGAACGACCCTGCAAGAGCAGGCGCCCTGGGTCATCGCCCTCTTGGTCTACACGCTTTACCTTGTGACCTATCGCGCTCTGGAAGGCCTGCCAGCAGACAAACTGGATCCTCCCTTCCGCTTTCTCGCAGCCATTCCGATTCTCATCCATCTCGGGCGCTATGGCTTTCACCCCGCAACGATTGGAGTGGGGGCCAGCATCGGCTGCCTGATCGGCGGTAGCGCAGGAATCGAGGAGGTAATGTCCGGACGGGCATTCAGGGCAGGTCAAACGATCGCACACAACCCGATCCCCTACGGCACTCTCGTCGCCATGCTGACGATGTGCGCGCTACACGCCACGATCACCTTGCGCGCACGACTTCTGCAGGCCGTTTGCCTCGCCGGGACACTCGTTGGTCTCGTCGCCGTTGTGCTGTCGGGCACACGAGGGCTCATCCCGGCGATTCTCCTGGCCGTCGCCTACATGGGCTACAGGATTGCCATGCATGCGGGCATCAGCAGGGCCCGACTCGCCATCTTCGCCGCAGCAGGAGTCGCGTCGATCGGGCTGGCTGCATACCAGACACCCATCGTCAAGTACCGGATTGCAGAGTCACAGGCTGAGATCGCAGCGCTCCAGTCCGGAAATCTGAACTTTTCGCTGGGAGTCCGCCTTCAGATGTGGCACTCGGCGCTACACCTGCTCGGGCAGAATCCCGCATTAGGCGTCGGAACCGAGCAAGAAAAGCGCGACACAGCCGCGGCAGAGTTTCTCGCCGAGAAAAAGTACAACCCGCGCCTTTTCAAGGATTTCGACCATCTTCACAGCGAGTATTTCGACACCCTCGCCAGCTACGGCCTCGCAGGACTGGGAGCGCTCCTGGTGCTTTTTGCCGGCACGGTGCGGCGGGTACCCCTACCCGGCAAGGTGCCCTTGGTGATGGTTCTCGCAATCGTAGCGATCGAAGCCCTCACGGAGACGGTGTTCGTCGACACCAAGCTCGCCATGGGCTTCGTATTCCTGGTCACCGTGCTCAGAGCCCAGGCCCTCGCGCAACAGAAAGCAGGGGCGGAAGCGGAACCAAGTCAGCCGCCCTTGGCGATACCAAAGAACGGCTTGTAATAGAACGCGTCAGCAACTCGCCGACAAAACCGTCTCATGCGATGTTCCCACCCCTGCCCCCTCGCGACAGCACGCAATCCGTGTCGATCTTCGTCCAGCGACGAAACCATGGATGTCGTATGCAGCCGTACGCAGGGCGGTTGCACGCAGAACACCTGCAGCCCGAACACCATATCCAGAGCAAGCCAGTCGTCTACCAGGAGCCGGATCGGTCTCTGCCGCACCAGCAACAACCTGGCTGCTGCGTGGTTGATCAGATAGCCATGCGCAAGCCAGGCATTGCGCACCCGATGTGCGCAATGCCTGGGACCCACGGCAAAGCCACCACGCCGCAGGAAACGATCTGCCGCACTCAGCAACAATACCCGGGGACAATCCGACGCCATCCATTTGTGAAGGTCCTTTTCCTCCAGCAGGCTGGCGACGTCAGGCATTGGGAGGGCGTCGTCTTCCAGCACGACCGCAAAATGCGCCTGCATGTCCAGCATCCGTTCGTAGACTCCGAGATGCGACAAGGTACAGCCGATCTCTCCGGCCGACGGCGGGCGTCCGTACCAGCCGGTGAAGAAGTCCCGATCAACGCTTTTGCGCATGACGTCTTCAGCCAACAGGCGCCCATCCACCGCATCGAAGCGCTGAAACCAAGACAAGCCCGATTCGCCGAGACTCGCGGCGATCCGCGCCCAGCGCGCCGTCGCGCCGGCCAGGTTGACGACAAAGATCGGCGGACGCTCCATCACCCCGCACGCCCCTTGCATGCCTCTGCCACCAGCCTGCAGACGCTGCGGTCGAGCAGTTCAGAAATGGCCTCGTTCGAGTAGCGCAGAATCGCCTCACGTCGGCCATTAGCGGCCAGGCGTCGACGCAGCGCCGGATCGTCATGCAAGCGGCGCAGCGCAGCCGCAAGCGCCCCTGGATCCGCCGGCGGCACGACCAACGCAGTCTCTCCGTCGACGTAGCAGCTCGAAGGGCCGTCAATGTCCGTGCCGATCAACGCCTTTCGCCAGGCGAAGCTCTCGAGGATCACGATTCCCTGCGTCTCCCACTCGGACGTAAAGCACACGACGTCGAGTGAGTTGAAGAACGCCTGCTTCCCTGCAGGATCCAGCCACCCCGGAAACTCGACCCGATCCGCAATCCCAAGCTCTCGCGCCTGCCGCTGCAAGGCCGCTCGATCTTCTCCATCGCCCGCAAGCCGCGCACTGAAAGTCACGCCCTCAGCCGCAAGTCGCGCAAGCGCATCGAGCAAATGTCGAAAGCCCTTGTTCGGCACCATCCGGCCCATCGCACCGATCGAGAAACCTCCACCGGCCGGCTCTGACAACGCCTCCTCCGGAGGAATGCTCACCGCATTGCTGATTACGAAGGATGGCTTCGCCCCGCCTGTGGCGCCATCCACGATCTGTTTCATGTATGGAGTGATGCAGAAGAAGGCGTCCGCCTTGAGCGTGCGCTTGATATTGTGGCTGTGATTGAACGCGATCACCGGCACAGTCCGCGGAGCGGCGCGCTTGAGCATGTGGATCGCTCGCCCGCTATGGGCAATCACTGCATCGATGCTGCGCGCACGCATGAGGCGCGATGCCTTCCAACTCGCGATCAGGTCGTAGTGGCCGGAGTTGCGCAGCGTCACTACGTCGATGCGCGGGCCGACGAAATCCGCTGGTACGTTGGGAAGGTCCACCGGATCGATCAAAAGGGTCACGAAGTGCCCCTTGTCGGCCAGCAATCGTGCAGACTTCAGCGTGGCGCTCCATCGCCCGCCGGTCGAGTCACCGTAGACCGCATTGAGAATATTCATGGCGACTGAGCTTCCGAACGGGATGGGATGGGATGGGAGCAGGATTATAGCCGGCCCCGCTGAAGCCACAGGCCCCCACGAACGCCGTGGCCTGTAAGCAGGCGTGACCTGCAAGTGGAGTTCCCCACCGCACAAAACTATTACGTTCGTCCAGTTCATCCCAACCGCACTCAAGTGAGATAATCCGGGTTTCCCCGCACAACCCCACCCCCATGCAGAACGCCCAAGCGCCCGCCCACAACGACGACGATGACGAGATCAGCCTGCTCGAACTGTGGCAGATCCTCGTGAAGCGCAAAGGGCTCATCGTCGCCTGTTTGCTCGTCTGCATGGCTGCCGGCGCAGCGTTCGCGTTCCTGAAGGCGCCGGTGTACGAGGCGGACGTCAAGCTGCGCATCGGCCAGGTACCGGGCAGCGGCGGCCTGCTCGAGAACGCCGAAGAGGTCTCCTCCCGCATCCTCGCCCAGTACGGCGAGAACATCGCCGATGGCATCAAGCGTGAGCGTCCTTTCATATCCACGGCAGCTGTTCAGAAGAGCCTGACCACCACCCTGCAACTGACCGCCGAGGGCGACACTCCGGAAGACGCTGCCCGCCTCCTCAAGGACGTCGTCAGCGGCATCAGCAAGACGCACACTGCAATCTACGAGGACAACCTCAAGCCGATCGCCGAGCGCCTCAAGAACCTGGAGGAGCAACGCAAGGCGCTGCAGCAGCAGTACGGGGACATCAGTGCGCTCGTCGACCAGCTCAAGGAGCGCGACAGCGTGCAGGCCTCGCTGGTCATGATCGAGCGCGGCCCGATCACCACCGCCATCAATCAACTGGACGCTGAACGCCTGCATCTTTCGCAGCAGATGACCCCGCCGCAGACCCGTCCCACCGAATTGATCGGAGAAATCACCGCCCCGACCAAACCGTCGAAGCCGAAGAAGGCGCTCGTGCTTGCGCTTGCGGCCGTGCTCGGCTTGATGGGCGGAGTGATGCTCGCCTTCGTGGCTGAATTCGTCGCCAAGGCCAAGATGAACGGCGCTCACGCCTGATTCACCACCCCCAAGGACAATCCCGTGTGCGGAATCGTCGCTGCCGTCTCGCTGGCTGCCAACATCGTCCCGATACTGCTCGAAGGCCTGCGCAAGCTCGAATACCGCGGCTACGACTCGGCCGGCCTCGCCGTGCGTGGCGGCGCGGAGGTCGAGCGCCCGGTCGTCGTCTCGCAGTTCTCCGCTGACGCCGTCGAGCTGGGCCAATGCCGCCACTACATTCAGAAGGGGATCTTCGAGCAGTCCGAGGCCCTGACCAACACGCTCGAGCTCGTCGGTAACGGCGGCCGGCAGCAGCCCGGCGCAACCGCCAACACATTTGCCGCGCCGCGGCATGCGCATGCAAACAAAACTCGCGAAAACCGTTACTGTTGAACAATCACGACAATCAAATATGAAAATACTCGTCACTGGCGGCGCAGGCTTCATCGGTTCGGCTGTTATTCGCCACATTATTAACAGCACCGCAGATCGTGTTGTAAACGTCGACAAACTCACATATGCAGGCAATCTCGAATCGCTCGTCGAGGTAAGTACGGATGAGCGCTATGCATTCGAACACGTCGACATCTGCAATCGTGCGGAAATGGACCGTGTTTTCTGCGAGCACCAGCCCGATGCGGTAATGCATCTGGCAGCCGAATCCCATGTCGACCGCTCGATCGACGGACCGGCCACCTTCATCGAAACCAATATCGTCGGCACCTACACCCTGCTGGGAGCAGCACGCCAATACTGGCAAGGCTTGGACGATACGAGGAGGGACGCCTTCCGCTTCCACCACATCTCCACTGATGAGGTGTATGGAGACCTCGAAGGTCCGGAAGACCTATTTACCGAGACCACACCCTACGCACCGAGCAGCCCCTATAGCGCGAGCAAAGCCAGTTCTGACCACCTGGTGCGCGCCTGGCACCGCACCTACGGCCTGCCCACCCTAGTCACCAACTGCTCCAACAACTACGGCCCTTACCATTTCCCCGAAAAGCTGATTCCGCTCGTGATCCTGAATGCACTTGAAGGCAAGCCGCTTCCGGTATACGGGAAAGGCAACCAAGTGCGCGACTGGCTCTACGTCGAGGACCACGCCCGCGCCCTGTGCAAGGTCGTCATCGACGGCAAAGTGGGCGAGACGTACAACATCGGTGGCCACAATGAAAAGCAAAACATCGATGTGGTCCGAACCATCTGTTCGCTGCTCGAGGAACTTGCCCCCGTCAAGCCGTCTGGAGTAACGCGTTACGAGGGCCTTATCACCTACGTCGCCGACCGCCCCGGCCACGACCTGCGCTACGCGATCGACGCCAGCAAGATCCAGCACGAACTCGGCTGGCAACCTCAAGAAACTTTCGAATCGGGTATCCGCAAGACGGTGCAGTGGTACCTCGACAACCTCGACTGGTGCCGCCACGTCCAGGACGGCAGCTACCAGCGCGAACGACTGGGCATCGCGACATAAGGAGTCAATTGTATGAAAGGCATCATCCTCGCCGGCGGTTCCGGCACTCGGCTCTATCCCATCACGCGTGGCGTATCAAAGCAGTTGCTGCCCGTTTACGACAAACCAATGATCTATTACCCGCTTTCGGTTCTGATGCTCGCCGGGATCCGGGACATCCTGATCATTTCCACACCCGACGACCTGCCCGGCTTTCAGCGCCTGCTAGGTACCGGCGATACGTTTGGGATTAACCTGAGCTATGCTGAGCAGCCCAGCCCGGACGGTCTCGCCCAAGCCTTCCTCATCGGCGATCAGCACATCGGCCGAGATAGCGTCTGCCTCGTCCTCGGCGACAACATTTTCTACGGCCAATCCTTCCGCGTCCAGCTTCAAACCGCAGCGGCGCGGCCCGCTGGGGCAACGGTTTTCGGTTATCACGTCTCGGATCCAGAGCGCTTTGGTGTGGTGGAGTTCGACAGCGGGGGCAAGGCGATCTCGATCGAGGAAAAACCGTCCGCCCCGAGGTCCAGCTACGCCGTTACGGGTCTTTATTTCTACGACAACGACGTTATCGAGATCGCGAAATCCGTTCGCCCCTCGCCTCGTGGGGAATTAGAGATTACCGACGTCAACAATGCGTATCTGCGCCGCGGAGACCTGCACGTTGAACTCCTCGGTAGAGGGTTCGCATGGCTGGATACCGGCACCCATGACTCACTGATGGAGGCCGCCGGGTTCGTACAAACAGTCGAGAAGCGGCAAGGCTTAAAAGTGGCGTGCCTCGAGGAGATTGCGTACCGTAACCGGTGGCTGAGTGCAGATTATGTTATGCGCGAAGCGGAAAAACTCAAGAAAACCGGCTACGGCCAATATCTGATGCAAGTTATCCGCGAAGAACAGGGAAAGCGCGCATGAATGTCATCAAGACGGCCATCCCGGATGTCCTCATCCTCGAGCCAAGAGTCTTTGGAGATCAGCGAGGGTTTTTCCTTGAAAGCTGGAATCAGAGGGCTTTTGACGATGCAGTGGGGCTGCCGGTCGCCTTTGTTCAGGACAATCACAGCCGCAGCAACAAAGGCGTACTTCGTGGTCTGCATTATCAGGTGCAGCAACCGCAGGGCAAGCTTGTTCGCGTCGTACGTGGAGCTGTATTCGATGTGGCTGTCGATATTCGCAAAACGTCTCCAACCTTCGGAAAATGGGTAGGGGTCGAGCTGACTGAAGACAACCACAGGCAGCTCTGGGTCCCGGCGGGTTTCGCTCACGGCTTCTTAGTGATCAGCGATAGCGCTGACTTCCTGTACAAGACCACCGATTACTACNNAAAGACCAAAAGGGCGTGAGCCTCAGTGAAGTTTGAGATCGTTTGATGTCTCTTAGACGCAATACCCTTTGGAATCTGGCAGGAACAGGACTACCCTTCCTTCTCGGGGCGTTTACGATCCCCTATTTATTACGAGAGATCGGCGTCGAGGCGTTTGGCGTACTTACGCTCGTATGGGCTTTGATCGGCTATTTCAGTCTGTTTGACTTTGGATTGGGTCGCGCCCTCACACAACAGGTGGCTTCGGCCCGCTCGAACGGTGAGTCGAAAGAGCTGCCGTGCCTGATCAAGACAGGCTTGTTGTTTACAGTTTTCACCGGGCTCGCCGGCGGAAGCGTCCTAGCCGCATTGGCCAACGCGTTGGCTCGCGATTGGCTAAATATTAGCGCTCACCTGCAGCCAAGCTCATTTTTGACATTATTAATCTCAGCCCTAGGCATCCCACTGACCACGGTAACGACTGGGTTACGGGGGGTCCTCGAAGGCTATGAAGATTTCAAGGTAGTAAACCTATTGCGCATTAGCTTGGGCGCAGCAAATTTTGGACTTCCAGCGCTTACCGTCTTTTTCATCAGCGATTCCCTTGTTTGGATGGTAGCCACCCTGATCGGCGCGCGCGCTGTAGTTCTTATTGCCCATGCCCACTTGGTGCACCGTAAATTACCTGCTGGTTGGTTATCGGCACGCGTCACGAGAGAAAAATTACGTAGCTTGCTTTCGTTCGGCGCGTGGATGACCGTTTCAAATATCATCAGCCCATTAATGGTTTCAGCTGATCGTTTCGCGATCTCCGCCGTGCTAGGCGCCAGCCTAGTCGCCTACTACACGGTGCCTTTTGAGGTCCTGATCCGCGTTCTTGTGCTTCCCGCAGCTCTGACAGCTGCGCTGTTTCCCCGACTGTCGGTAGTAATGAACTCCAACCCTCTCGAAGCCAAGCGCATCTATCGAAGCTCTTTAAAGATCGTAACCTTCCTACTTGCCCCAATCGCCCTGGTCCTTGCTGGGGGCTCTAAATGGGGACTGACATTCTGGCTTGGACAGGAATTCGCCGAACACTCTTGGCCTATCGTTTCAATTATGGCCATAGGTTTACTCTTGAACGGGATCGCCTATGTACCGTTCGCCGCGATCCAAGCAGCCGGCGATGCGAGATTTACTGCACGCCTGCACATCTTTGAATTTGCATTCTATGCACCTTTATTATTCATAGCTCTGAAGCAGTTTGGTTTAATGGGGGCCGCGATCGCTTGGTCAGTCCGCGTTGGCATTGATTTGTTATTCCTGATTCGATATGCCGAGAAAAAGTTCATCCCAGGCGAGCGCAGAACGCTCGCCACCATCATTCACTAACGATTCCCGCCATGCTTTCATTGTCCATAGCGGTGCTATTTTTTTTAACGATATTTAACTATATCATTGGCCGTGACGTCGCCTACCCACCATTCATCCAAAGCGTTCTATGGCTAACGCTACTCTCGGCGTTTTCCGTCTTCGAGACTGATTTTTATCAGACAACAGACGTCGTCTTTCTAGGAGTAATGCTCGCCTCGGTCGGCTTTACTGCCGGCGGATTGCTGTCCTGCACCATGCAAAGAAAAGACGCAAGGCGACTCGAAATTATTCCGAGCGAGCGTTACCTACATCTCCTCAACTTTCTGTTCCTTCTAGCACTAGCCGCTCTTCCCGCGTTTCTTTGGAGGTTACTCACAATCGCGGGGTACGATCTTAGCGCGGACTTCTTTTACAGACTGAGGGAGGAACTTGTTCGTGATGATGGCGCAAACATGTTCGGCATAGGCTATTATTTCTACTTTTGCTCCCTTGTTTTTATCTTGCGCTATATCGCGCAGAATTCACTAAAATCGGGATCAACGCTGATCTACTTACTACTTCCACTAGCAGTCTCGATCCTTTTCGTCGCAAAAGGCTTTGCACTTTTTATCTTAAGCTCCACGCTCGGCATAACCCTCATAAAAGGAAACAACTCGCCGATAAAGTCTATAGCAGTTGCATCAGCAATTACCTTGCTCGTATTTTTAGCACTTATTCTGGTTCGCAGCACCGACTCAAACCAACTCCTAGAATCCACACTTGAAACAGTTAAAATATATTCACTTGCTGGCCTCCCCGCGCTATCAGAACTGACAAAGAACGGGCTTGAAGGCGGCGGTGAAAACGTATTTAGAAACATCCTAGTCTGGCTGAATAGGGTCGGCATTGGAAATGCTGCACCACCACTCGTGCAGTCGTTCGTCCACGTCCCTTATGGCACGAACGTCTTTACCTACCTGCGGCCGTATCTAATAGATTTCGGGTTACTTGGAGTGTGCGCCTTCAACGTACTTCTAGGATTTATTCATGGGCTCTCATTTTTGAAAGCGCGAAAAGGAAGTGCTTTCCATATAGCTCTTTATGCCCTGCTCTGCTACCCACTAATCATGCAGTTTTTTGATGACCAGTATTTCCAGATACTTAGCCTCTGGATCTATTTTACAATCTTTCTTGCCATATTTTTCGGCATCGCACCATATAGAACCATTCACCACAATGAAAGAAAATAGCTCTTTAAATGATCGAATCTTTGCAATTGTCGTATCATTCAACCCCGACATGCAAGTCTTACGCCGCCTAATCAAAAGCGTAATCGATCAGGTCGAACGCATTCTTATTGTCGACAACGGAAGTGCTAATATTTCTGAAGTAGGCAATGAAATTGAGCATGAAAAGAAGATTGATCTCATTGCGTTAGGGGAGAACTTCGGTATTGCGAAGGCTCATAACGCCGGGATTGAGCGTGCAAATGAGATGGGCGCCAGTCACGTACTGATTTTCGATCACGATAGCCTGGCGCCGAGTTCGCTCGTCGACACATTGCTTCAGGCGGAGAAGGATCTTTTGAATCGAGGCGAGAAGATTGCGGCGATCGGCCCTTCGTTTTTTGATCCTCGAACTGGTAACAGATATCCAATTTCGAGAATCGAAGGCTTTTCTCTCAAGAACATCTATCCAAACCCTGCTGCGCAGAACACTTATATCGAGGCCAGTTTCTTAATTTCCTCCGGATCACTTATTCGCCTTAGTGCCTTATATGACGTGGGCTTGATGCGCGAGGATTTCTTTATTGACTACGTGGACATTGAATGGTGTTTGCGCGCGGCATCGCGTGGATATAAATGCTTTGCCGTTCCGAGCACCTGTATGGAACATAGCGTGGGAGACAAAAGACTTCGCGTATTTGGCAGGGAAATTAGCATTCACTCGCCCTTGCGTAGATACTATCTGGCCCGCAATAGCATACTGATGATGAAACTCAAGTATGTCCCTTGGAAATACAAGGCTCGCGAACTTTTTTACTCCTTGTCAAGAGTTATTGTGTTTCTTTGCTTTGTATCGAACAAGATCAAATATTTGAAATACATTTCAATTGGCTGGGCACACGGAATAGCGGGGCGCGGCGGCAAGTTTAACGCTTGATATCGCGATAAAAATGTGAAAATAGCATATCTTATTACTCGCTCAGATACGGTTGGTGGAGCCCACATTCATGTACTTGATATCGCCAGCAGGGCAAGAGCTGACGGGCACGACGTTCATGTACTTGTTGGGGGCAACGGACCCTATATTGATTTATTGCGCGAAAATGGTTTGAAGGTAATTTCTTTACCCCACTTAGTTCGCCCCATTCGACCCCATGTTGACGTTCTAGCTGTAGTGGAGTGTTGGAAAGCATTTAGAAGGTTGCAACCTGACATTGTCCATATGCACTCAACCAAGGCCGGACTGGTGGGCCGGATCGCTGCGAAAGCTGCTGGGATTCCATCCGTATACACGGCCCATGGATGGGCTTTCTCGGAAGGTATTGCCGAAAAATCTCGTCGGCTAGCGTTATTCTTGGAGCGATTTGCCGCGCGATTGAGCGACGCTATCATTTGTGTTTCACAATATGACTGTATGCTGGCGTTAGCGTTAGGGGTGGGGGATCGGGACGTGCTCACACGGATACACAACGGCGTTACCGATGTAGCGCCCGACCTCCGATCTGACTGCCTGCATGGCGACACGGTAAAGATTGTGTCGGTTGCCCGGCTGGACGCACAGAAGGATCACGAATTATTGCTCAATGCGCTCGAAACAATTCGAGATTATTCATGGGAACTTGAGCTTATTGGCGATGGACCGCTTACGGAATCCATTCGGCGGAAGGCGGAGGAGTTGCGACTGGCGGACCGTGTCACTTACTCTGGCCTTTGCAGGGACGTGCCAGACCGTTTAGCAAATTCGGATATATTCGTGCTAGCTTCAAACTGGGAGGGGTTGCCATTATCGATTCTTGAAGCCATGCGAGCACAACTGCCGGTCGTTGCATCAGATGTAGGCGGCGTGTCGGAGGCGGTAGCAGACGGGAAAACCGGTTATCTAGTTCCAAGAGGCGACACGGCGCTGTTTGCAGAACGACTTAGCGGCCTCGTGCGAAATCCGCTATTACGCATTCAAATGGGCAAGCAGGGGCGAGCAGCTTATGAGCGCGAATTCTCCTTTAACGTGATGTATAAACGCACCTGGGATGTCTATCAGCGGGTGCTTTCTAAAAAGCTAATACAACCCTGCAGCCAATGACTTTACATGTTGTAGGTGATTGTAGAGTTTTAATCACCGGGGCTAGCGGATTCATCGGCAAAGGCATCGCTGCTCGGCTCCTTGGTGATCGCGTCAGCCTGATTGGGGCCGTAAGACGTCCTTCGGGTGCAACCTGGGAGGCCAGTTCGCCATCATTGTTGGATGGTTACGCGGACTGGCGGCCGCTTCTTCGCAACAGGTCGGTCGTCATTCACACGGCCGCAAGAGCTCACATACTCGATGACCGCGCTGAACGTCCCCTTGATGTTTTCCGTGCCGTCAATACAGCGGGTACGATTCGACTGGCTCAGCAGGCGGCGGATATGGGTGTCCGGCGCTTTATCTTTTTGAGCTCGATCGGCGTAAACGGTGTTCAGGGTACGCGACGGTTCACGGAATCCGATGTCCCTGCTCCCCTTGAACCGTATGCCGTATCGAAGCTCGAAGCAGAGCAAGCGCTGATTCAGTTAGCCGGGAAGTCCGGGATGGAGATCGTCATCTTGCGTCCGCCACTTGTATACGGCCCAGACGCACCGGGGAACTTTGGCAAACTAGCCAACGCCGTGAGGCGCGGATTTCCACTGCCGCTCGGGGCCGTAACCCATAATCGCCGCACGCTCGTTGGTCTAGATAATCTTGTGGACCTGATCGTAACGTGCACGTATCACCCCGCCGCAGCCAATCAGGTCTTCCTTGCGGGCGATGATGAAGACTTATCGACAACGGATCTTCTTCGCAGAATGGCGAAGGCGTTTGGCGTGAGTCCGCGGCTGCTGCCGGTCCCAGTGGCGTTACTGAAGATAATGGCGCGCGCTGCAGGCAAGGGTGACATGATCGACCGCCTGTGTGGTTCGCTGCAGGTGGATATCACCAAAGCGCGGGAGGTTTTGGGCTGGACGCCACCGTTCACAGTAGACGAAGGGTTAGCACGAGCAGCGAAGCGCTTTTAAAGAGATCATTTATATGGGTAGGTTGTTGTTGGTAGCAGGTGTCGGAGTTGCAGCCCTGTTCCTTACATATGTGCTTCGCCGGTATGCCTTGGCAAGAAGTCTGATGGACATCCCCAACGCGCGCAGCTCGCACTCTGTACCGACGCCCCGCGGCGGCGGGGTCGCGATCGTCTTGAGTTTTCTTCTCGCTCTTGCGCTCGTGGCGACAACAGGTAGCCTTGATTGGCCGACGAGTCTTGCACTGCTTGGTGCCGGCGGGTTCGTCGCCTTGGTGGGCTTTCTGGATGACCATGGCCACATCGCAGCGCGTTGGCGTTTGCTTGCGCATTTCCTCGCGGCCTTCTGGGCACTTGGCTGGCTGGGCGGAGCGCCAGCCTTGGATGTCTTTGGGGCGCAGTTCGATCTCGGCTGGCTGGGGTTCGCCTTGGTGGCGGTGTACTTGGTCTGGCTGCTTAACCTCTACAACTTCATGGACGGCATCGACGGGATCGCCAGCGTGGAGGCGATCTGTGTGTGCGTGGGCGGGGCGCTGCTTTATCTGCTGCTCGGCAAGCCTGAACTGGCCTTGCTGCCGTTGATGCTCGCAGCCGCGGTGGCCGGGTTTCTGTACTGGAACTTTCCACCTGCACGCATCTTCATGGGCGACGCGGGCAGCGGCTTCCTGGGCATCGTGCTGGGCACCATGTCGATCCAGGCGGGCTGGGTCGATCCGGCGCTGTTCTGGAGCTGGGTGATCCTGCTCGGCGTGTTCGTGGTGGACGCGACCTTTACCCTGGTGCGCCGTCTGCTGCGGGGCGACAAGGTGTATGAGGCGCATCGCAGCCACGCGTACCAATACGCGTCGCGCCAGTTCGGCCGCCATCTGCCGGTGACGCTGGCCGTTGGAGGGATCAACATCGCATGGCTGCTGCCGATCGCACTGCTCGTTGGCACGGGCAGGGTGGACGGGCTCATTGGTGTTGTATTGGCCTATGCGCCGCTCGTGCTCCTAGCGATCAAGTTTCGTGCAGGCGAACTCGAAGTGAGGCAAGTGGCATGAGCAAGCGCGTCATCGTGATTGGGGCGGGCGGCCATGGGCGCTCGGTCGCCGAGGCGATTCTGCTGCTTCGGCAGGACGAACTCGTCGGCTTTGTCGATGATGGCGCCGAACCAAACGCCAAGGTGTGGACTTATCCGATCCTCGGCAGGACGGATTCACTGCACGCCATGCGCGCGCTGGCCGATGCCGTGGTGGTCGCGATCGGCAACAATGCCGTCCGCGAGAAGCTTCATACGCAGGTGCGAGAAGCGGGCTTCGAGCTGCTGACCGTGATCCACCCCACCGCTTTCGTGTCGCCGACAGCCATCTTGGGCGCCGGGTGCGCCGTGATGGCAGGCGCCGTGGTGGGGACGGAAGCCGAGCTTGTCGAGGGCGCGATCGTCAATTGCGGCGCCACGGTCGACCACCATTGCAAGGTCGAGGCCTTTGGACACCTCGGCGTGAATGCCTGCATGGCGGGCGGCTCGGTACTGGGGCATGGCGCCTGGATGCAGGCCGGAAGCGCGCTCGGCTATGGCGTGCAGGTGGAAGCCGGCGCAGTGCTGGCGCCCGGCGAAGCGCGCGCCGCTTGAACCCAAACCCCTATCATGTCGCCCGATTGGGCGGCGGCTGGATGCATTGTTGTTTATGAATAATTCAATCCGATCGGTTCTCGTCTTTCTCTTCGACCTGCTGGCGGTGGTGGTCGCTTGGGTTGGGGGAATGTGGATTCGCTTCAACTTCGAGCTGCCCAGCGATTACACGCAAAAGCTGTGGCTGGGTCTTGGCGTGCTGCTGGTCGTCCACGCCCTCGCCTGTCGCTGGGCGGGTCTCTATCGGGGCATGTGGATCTTCGCCAGTTTGCCGGACCTGAAACGCGTGCTGCGGGCGGTGGGCGTGTCAGCATTGGCGTTGGTCGCGCTGCTTGCCCTCGACCGCAGCCCGGGACCGGTGATTCCACGGTCGATGCTCGTCCTCTACCCGCTCCTGCTGCTGATCGTCATGGGCGGCGGCCGTGCCGCCTGGCGGATGTGGAAGGAGCACCGCATCTACGGCGACCTGCGTGCCGCCGGCAAGCCGGTGGTCGTGGTCGGCGCGGGCACGGGCGGCGCGATGCTGGTGCGCGAGCTCGAGCGCAGCCCGGACTGGCGCGTGGTCGCGCTGGTCGATGACAACCCCGCCAAGTGGGGGCTCGAGCTTCACGGCCACCCGGTTGCCGGGGCGGTCGAGTCGTTGCCGCAGGTGCTGCAGGATTACAAGGCGCAGCACGTGATCCTCGCCATGCCCTCTGCGGCGGGGGAGGCGCTGAAGCAGGCGGCCGATATCGCGGTGCGCGCAGGCGCGCACGTCTTCACCGTCCCCGGCATCGAGGACCTGATGAGCGGCAAGGTGGCCATCAACGCCATGCGCCCGGTGGACATCGAAGACTTGCTCGGCCGCGAGCCGGTGAAGATCGATTCCGCGCACGTTCAGGCGATGGTCACCGGCAAGGCGGTGCTGATCACCGGCGCCGGTGGCTCGATCGGCAGCGAGCTGTGTCGCCAGCTCGCGCGTTTCGCCCCGAAGCGCCTGGTGCTGGTCGAGGCGAGCGAGTTCGCGCTGTACAACATCGAGCAGTGGTTCCGCGTGCACAAGCCGGAAATCGAGATCGTCCCGCTCGCCGGCGACGTCAAGGACCCCCAGCGCCTGCACGAGATCTTCTCCACCTGGACGCCCCAGCTCGTCTTCCACGCCGCCGCCTACAAGCACGTGCCGCTGATGGAGGTGCACAACGCCTGGCAGGCGGTGCGCAACAACGTGCTCGGCACGCTGCAGGTGGCGATGCAGGCCCAGCGCTGCGGCGCCGAGCGCTTCGTGCTGATCTCCACCGACAAGGCGG